>Ga0209536_100003880_pt1 | contig 23790 bp, 30 predicted proteins | sample DeeMarSeWOR28_12_FD_187461 | JGI IMG/M metagenome (GOLD analysis project Ga0209536, IMG submission 187461) | Marine sediment microbial communities from White Oak River estuary, North Carolina - WOR-2-8_12 (SPAdes) (version 2) | ecosystem: Environmental > Aquatic > Marine > Intertidal zone >...
CAAACCTTGTTTTTTTCCTCTTCATAATAAAAGGTGAAAAGAGCAGCCAGGGAGACGTTCTGTATACCCAGTTCCTCGTGGAGTTCACGCCTTGCTGATTCGTCATAACTCTCACCGGCAAGGACCACGCCGCCGGCAGCAACATCATAATAACCGGGGTAAATGTCCTTGAGCATGGTGCGTTTCTGGACAAAAAGCTCACCCCTGCTGTTGAACACCAGGATATAACTGGCACGATGGCACAGACCCCTGGCCCGCATCTCATGCCTAGGTGCGGTGCCTGCCTCTGTATTGTCCTTATCAACTATCAGGACGATTTCATCGCGAGGGTTTATGGTTTTACTGTCATACGGCATCATGATTCCCCGTTTGCCTGGGGCGCAGCAAAAAGAATTCTGCCCACCCGAGATAATTCTAAATCAAATTTATGTGAACAAGCAAACTGTAATTAGTAACCAGGAGAATTGAAAATTGCCTCAGAAGGGGAAATAAATAAGAGTAACTGGAAAAATAATAATTCTCATGTAACATAATGATATGGAAAAAAAAGAACAGAGAAAAACATGTGATTTTTGCGGGGGGAGCGGTCAGCTCAGTTTTTTCAAGGGGGCAAGCAGGTTTCTTCTATCAACAGAGGAATGCGATGCTTGCGCCGGCACAGGCTACCGGTTGCAGGGTGAAAGCACGAAGAGAAACATCAGCAAACCTGGCAAGACAACAAAAGGAGGTTTCCGGAAAAAGAAGGGGTAATGTCAGTTGAAGTTAGTTAATTTTCTGCTACGTAATTCCTGCTTGAGGAGGCAGCAGGATATTTTATACAGGGGATTGCCTGTAGCATCGTAGCTGAGATTCTCCGGCTGCAGGAGCTTGTTGAGTACGCAGCCTTCGGGAATGTCGAGGCTGAAGAGTTTGGTCTCAGTTATGCCGGTATTGGCAATGAGCTGGTTTTCTGCAATCCTAAAACCGTTGACCGGGTAGTCCTCGCAGAGGGGACATTGGTAAACCCTGCCGTTTGGGAAAATAAAGTAATTTTCCGCCACCCGGCCGGCGCATTCAAATTTTTCTCCTGGTTCCAGATAGACTTTTGGATAAATCACCGTTATGCCAAGCGCTGCCGCATCAGCAGCCACGGGTGGAATTGTCGCCAGCCATTCTGCCGGGGTAAGCTGCCATGTGTCAGCATCATGTATTGCTGTTTGACCCCTGATGCCGATCACCTGAATAAAAAAACGTTTTACCCCCCATTCGGCCAGCAGAGGTACCATCTTGTACAGATATTCAAAATTGTACCTGCTCACCGTGTAGATCAGGCTGACGTTAAAGCCAGCAGCGACAGCAGACTTCAGGTTTGCAGTGCAGGTTTCAAAAACACCGTTCCCGCGCAGCATATCGTTTATTTCAGGATTTGGACCGTCAAGACTGAAACTTAAATAATCAAGGTCAGATGTTGTAACGTTAACCAGGAAATCATGGAAAAGGAAACCGTTGGTATCAACAGTTACAGAAGAATACCCCAACTCTTTGGCAAACCTAACAGCATGAGGCAGATCAGGATGTAAGGTCGGTTCACCACCTAGAAAAATAACATTGGTCTCTTTGCTGTCAAACAGGAAGAGTTTAAGCCATGTTTCCAGGTTTTCTCGCGATACAGTTTCTGTGCCATGTTCCTTGGGGTTTATATAGCAGTGACGGCATGAGAGGTTGCAGGCGGTCAGGATATGGAAAAAAATATTTCTCTCTCCAGGTTTGAATCCCACGGTTTTTGCGGACGGCAGGCTCATTTACTTGTCTCCGCGGCAATTTGTTCAAGGGTGTAGCGGGCCAGGGGGCTGTCCTGCCAGTAAGTGCTGTCTCCATTTGCAAAAAAGGTCTTGAAAAGTTCCAGACTTTCCCGGCGCAGGACATGTGGTGTAACTGCAACCGACATTTCCCGGTACAGGGGGGCAAGTTTTTCGAGGTCAAGGCTGGTGCCGCCGCCCATGACGTCTTCGTATGCGTATACAATTGTGCGGATATTGTTTAAAATCAGGGTTACATAGCACATAAGACAGGGTTCCATGGTTGAGTAAACAACTATCCTGGAGCGCTCAATCTCCGGATGCTGGGCAAAAAGTTTTCGCAATGCCATAATTTCCGCATGGTCCAGCTCATTTTCATCGGGGGCTCTCGAATTGATCCTCCTCCCCCTGCTGACAATCTCATCTTCATGCACCATGACACAACCCACGGGAAACTCCCCGGCAATAAGTGCCTCCCTCGCTTCCAGCAGGGCTTCCCGCATATACTTTTCATGATTGTTCATAAAATGACCTTGGCAAGCAGGATAGTACAATTACAGCGCCTGTATTCTTTTATTGCTTCTGAGGCAGGATTTACAATACTATACCTGATAGCATCACCAAAAGTATAATTTGCCACATTGTTCGTATTTTATTTCATTCGGAATACGGCATGTATTTGAATCACTTACATAAATAAACAACGCCGTGTAAATAGAATTTTTGCCCATCCAGACAAGACCTTTTAGGAAACAGTCATACTTAGCTAATGATAAAGAAAAAATTATCAAATTCTTTATTACTATAATCATACAAAAGCAATTGCGTGCATGAAGGAGAGCAGAAAATGGACAGAGCCATTCAGGCTGCTGAAAATTTTATCAGACATGGTGCAACAATTGCCGGGATCAAGGAATATGGCCACGGCATCATTCATGATACCTACCTGGTAAAATTGGACAACGGGGCCCGCTTTATCCTGCAGCGCCTCAATACACATGTTTTTGTGAATCCTGCAGCAGTCATGCACAATATTCGGCTAGTCTGCAACCATATGCAGGAACGGATGAAGGTCAGCGGCAGTGATATTGACGCCACCTGGCAGATACTGCAGAGCCTTGCTGCCGGTGATGGAAGAAATTTTTCTCTTGCTGCTGATAAATCCTTCTGGCGGGCCTTCAGTTTTATCCGGGGGGCAATTACCCTTGAAGAAATTGCCTCCCTGCATGATGCCAGGGAAGTTGGTAGGGCCCTTGGTCTCTTTCATTTGCTGGTCAGCGATTTAAAGCCAGGACTTCTCCATGTCACTCTGCCCGGTTTTCATAACATCGAAAACTATCTTAAACACTATGATGAAGTCTTGTCGCTGAGTTATAAAAAAGGGGAGACCGGGAAGTTCTGCCAACAGTTTGTTGAGAACAGGCGGAGATGGGCTCCTGTACTTGAAAAGGCGCGTAAAGAAAAGCTCCTGCGGGTGCGGGTTATACATGGTGACCCAAAGTTTGACAACATAATGATAAACAGAAAGACAGAACAGGCTGTCAGCATTATAGATCTGGATACCGTGATGCCCGGCCTGATGCAGTATGACATCGGTGACTGTCTACGTTCTTGCTGTAACACAGCGGGAGAGGAGACTAGCAATCTGTCTGAGGTACGGTTCGATCTTGAGCGTTGCAGGGCGGTTTTATCAGGCTACACTGGAGCAGCGAGGTACTTTTTGACAGACAGGGATTTTGATTTTCTTTATGATGCCGTGCGGCTTCTACCCTTTGAATTGGGACTCCGGTTTTATACTGATTTTCTGGAGGGCAATGTATATTTCAAGGTCAACCATGCAGACCAGAATCTGGAGCGGGCCTTGGTGCAGTTTAAATTAGCAGAAAGTGTTGAACAGCAGGAAAAAGGACTCAGAAAGGTTATTGAAGAATGCCGCGAAGCATATATGAAAACTATGCCCTGAGAATTTTGTGACCTGTAATGATATGCCTGGCTCATGGTTCGCGCTTACTAAAGTTATAAGCAAGAAATTGCTGGTGGTATGGACAAAAAGAGAAATATTATTTTGTTTTGAGTTAAAAGACCTTTTTAAAAGTAGTACAAATACCCTGTCTGGGGGCGGAAGGTAGCTTGCGTGCATAGGGATTATTATGGATGATCTGAAAAATTCTCTGGGTTTTCGTTATCTGCAGGAGACAAAATTCGATGAGCAGACTCTGCGGCATCAACCGCGTCTGCTTATCGCCCCTGCACCCCCTTATAAACAGTATGCTGACGCTGAAAAAGTAAAACTGCCGACTGACTGGAAATTGGATACAAGCCTGCAGGAGGTCTTGCAGTTCAGGCGATCATGCCGGCGTTATACCGACACCCCTCTCAGTATGGAGAACCTTGCCATGCTGCTTTGGGCCAGCCAGGGCTTAAGCGGCAGGGCCGGTAATTTCTATTTCAGGACAGCACCTTCTGCAGGAGCCCTGTATCCGGTGGAGACATATCTTTCTATACAGAATGTTGAAGCATTAGCCGCGGGTCTTTATCATTTTCATCCTGCAGAGTTTTGCCTTCAGAGATTACGCGACGGTTTTGCAGGAAAAAAAGTTGCGGATGCTGCTCTTGGGCAGAATTTTATGGCCAAGGCAGGGGTGGTTTTTATTTGGTCAGCTATCTTACGCAGAAATTTTTCCAAATACGGCCATAGGGGTCTACGTTATATCATGATGGATGCAGGGCATATCTGCCAGAATCTGCTGCTGGCTGCCCAAAGCCTGGCGCTTGGTGCCTGTCCGGTGGCAGCATTTTACGATGACCAAATAAACGCATTGCTCGGGTTTGATGGCGAAGAGGAATCAGTTATCTACCTGGCAGCAGTCGGCGCAAAAGAATAATGCATTGCAGCCTTGAAAGGAGTCATTGAACATGTGGAGTTCAAAGGATGTATATTATATTTCAGACAGCACGGGGATTTTGGCGACCAATTTGGGTCAGGCCCTTCTCTGCCAGTTTCCGGAAGTAAATTTTAATGAAGAAAAATTTTCTTTTATCAGGACGGTTGCTGAGGCCAAAAAGACAATGGAACACATCATGAATCGTTCCGGGGGCCGCAGGCCTATAATTTTCAGTACTATTCTAAATCCGGAGGTGCGAGCGGTTTTTGATTCCCCGGAAGTGGAATATTTTGAAGCATATGGGGAATTCATGGAGCGTCTCGAAACCTGCCTGGAAACAAGGGCTTTACGGGAGCCTGGGTTTGCCCGTCATCCAAATGATGTCAGCATGAATAAAAGGGTTGAAGCCATCCATTACTGTCTGGCCCATGACGATGGAACCAAGGTTAGCGAATACGATGAAGCTGATATTATACTGGTGGGCGTTTCCCGTTCAGGCAAAACACCGGTTTCGGTTTTTCTGGCGACCCAGATGGGTCTGAAATCGGCCAACTTCCCGCTTACCTCGGAGTATCTTAACAGTTACAGGATACCCGAGATGATCCGGCAGAATTTAAGCCGGGTGGTTGCCCTGACAACTTCTGCTGAACATCTCCAAAGCGCCAGGGAAAAACGCTACCCGGGAAGCAAATACGCCAGGCTCTCCACCTGTGTTGAAGAACTGAAGCAGGCGGAACAGATTTATCTTAAGTCCCATATCCCTATTGTCTCCTCGGCAGGGAAATCCATAGAGGAGACAGCCACCCAGGTTATGCAGGAACTGGGGCTTTCAAAGAAATACCTTTTATAGGAAATTCCCCGGATCTGAACACGAGTGAAGCATCCCCGGGAAGGGATGAGCAGGAAAGCTGCTCATGCGGGAGAAATAAGCATATCTCCATATTTATTCAGGTCTTGCGGATAGTTATATAGACACCTTCTTCTGTTCTTTCCTGCTTGGCAATTAGTCCATCATTGAATGTTATTTCACGCAGGAGCCTGATGAGCTGCTCATCGTTGCAGATAAAATTGATACGATGGCCGGATTTGGCCATTCCAAGACGTGCTCTGAGGTCTCGGGTCGCCTTTCTGGTATCGCCCCGGTAATCTATCCAATGTTCTTCCATTGTCCTATAAAGAAATCATTCAGTTTCATCCGGATAACTGGGATCGGTATTGTTATTTTCAGATTTTCCGGTGAAAAGTTTGATGATAAGAATGCCTGACTCATACAGAGCGATAAGCGGCAGACAGAGAAGTACTGCTGCCATGATATCGCCTGCCGCAAGAAGAAATGAGAGCAGCAGGATGGCCGGATAAGAGAACTTGCGCTTGGCAGAAAAATAGTTGCGTTTGACCCAGCCTATTTTGACTGCAGTAACCATCAGGAATGGGATTTCAAAAGCCAGCCCAAAGGCCAGTGAGGTGCGGGCCACAAAAGTGAGATAGCCGGAAAGCTTCGGCAGCGGTGTCAGTTGTGGGCTTGCAAATCCCATGAAAAAATGCAAGGCCCGGGGCAGGACAATATAAAAGGCAAAGCCGGCCCCTGCTGTAAAGAGTAGGGTAGCCCAAAAAACAACGGCGCGGGCGGTTTTCTTCTCATTCGCATGCAGCCCTGGTGCGATAAACATCCAGAGCTCATAAAGCAGTACCGGGATACTGAAAATAATGCCCAGGAGCAAAGAGAGCTTCAGGTAGGTGATAAAGGCCTCTGTCAAATTGGTATAAACGAGCTTGATCAGCGTCGGTGAGGCAAGAAAGAGGGGGACCATGAAGAAATGAGCAATCTGTTCAGCAAAAAGATAGGAAAGCGCCGCAAAGAAAAATATTGCACCAAACGAGACGATCAGCCGCTTACGCAATTCTTCAAGGTGGGCTGAGGTTGTAATCATGCGTTACCCTTGTCTTCCTTGTTTTTTGCAGTTGCTGATTTGGCAGAGTTAGTCTGAACTGTCTCTGCAGCTGCATCATTTGTTCCAGGAGCTGTGCCTGCTTCTTTGAATTGTGGTGCTTCAGGTTGCTCCGGCATGGCATCTTTCGGCAGGTTGCTATATGCCTCCAGCAGTTTGTTCGGCTGCTGATCAGCGTCCTGCTGATCTTCGTCTGCATGTGCTTCCTCTTCAAAACTTTCCTTCAGGCTTGAAGCGGCCTTTTTGAGCTCAACAATACCCTTGCCCAGAGCCCTAGCCAGCTCGGGCAGTTTTTCAGGGCCGACGACAACCAGGGCTACAGCCATGATAAGGATCAGTTCTGGAAGTCCAATGCCAAACATTAACCGTATACCTTCATAAGAAATGCAAAGAATCTTGAATTCATGAACATGCCAGCTTCCCCCATAGCGTTCCGGGCCGGATTCAAGATGTCGGTAATCACAAGTGCCAGAATCTGGCAACAGATCAAACGCTTCATTTCACTAGTATGTAATAAGACAATAAAAAATCATCAATGAATGTAGCCGCAATCTACGTTATTTAATAGTGGGTGTCAAGAATCTGGAACATCCTGAACACCCTTAATTGACTTTTGAGTAACCTTTGACTATGGTTGCTGTCGCTTGCAATATTTCATTGTATTTTTTTTACTTATATAACTTGTATTTTTCAGGACTCAGCTTTTAGGAGAAGGGAAATGGCCAATGTGGTAGTGGTTGGTACCCAATGGGGTGATGAGGGTAAGGGGAAAATCGTTGATTTGCTTACCCGGTATGCTGACTATATTGTTCGCTTCCAGGGCGGTAACAATGCAGGACATACACTGGTGGTCGAAGGCAGGCAGTTTATTTTTCACCTTATCCCCTCCGGTATCCTGTATGAAAACAAGAAATGCATGATTGGAAACGGAGTGGTCATTGACCCGGAAGTGCTGCTAACAGAAATGCAGGAACTTGAGGATAATGGCCTGCCGGTTACCCCGGAAAGGCTCATGATCAGTGAAAACGCCCATTTGATTATGCCCTATCATAAGGCCTTGGATCTGAACCAGGAAGCAGCCCTCAAAAGCAGTAAGAAAATTGGCACCACTGGCCGTGGTATCGGACCGTGTTATGGCGATAAGATAAACCGCAAAGGCATCAAGATCGGTGACCTGCTGGACGAGACTTTGTTCAAGGACAAGCTCAAAGATAATGTCGATGAAAAGAATTTTCTGCTAACCAGGCAGCTTAATAGCGAAGCGGTTTCCTTTGCTGAAATAAACAGCCAGTTTCAACTTTTTGCAGAAAAGCTGGCACCCTACCTGGGTAACGTATCCGTTGCACTGGACAAGGCCAGAAAAAGCGGGAAAGACATACTTTTTGAAGGAGCGCAGGGTACGCAACTTGATATAGATCATGGGACATATCCGTTTGTGACATCATCCAACACCGTGGCCGGTAACGCCTGCACTGGAAGTGGTTTTGGGCCTGTTCACATAGATGCGGTCATCGGCATTTTAAAGGCTTATACTACCAGGGTTGGGAGCGGTCCCTTTCCCTCTGAACTTTTTGATGACACCGGTGACCAGCTGCAGAAGAAAGGCGGTGAATTTGGGGCAACAACCGGCAGAAAGCGCCGTTGTGGTTGGCTCGACACCGTAGTGGCAAACGAAGCCGTTCGTTTGAACAGTGTTACGGGTCTGGCGGTTACAAAGCTCGATGTTTTAAGCGGTCAGCCAACTCTTAAGATTGCCACATCTTATGAAGCTGAAGGCCGGGAATTTACATCCATGCCGAGCAATATCAGGATTGCTGAAAAAGTAAAACCCGTCTTCGAAGAGATTGCCGGCTGGCAGGAAGAGATAGGTTCTGCCCGATCAATAGATGATCTGCCTATACAGGCCAGGGATTATATTAAACGAATTGAGGATATTACTGAAACCCCCGCTGTCATAATTTCTGTCGGACCGGCCCGGGATGAAACTCTGTTGCTGAAGAATCCTTTTGCCGGATAAGAGGCAACCCGTTCGTTTCTTTCATTCGCAAAAAAACTTTGCGGATTTCCTTTAAATGATTATATTCTACAGGTTTTTAAGACGGAGACCCAAAACCTGTTGTTTATATGAGGAGGTTACACTCTATGGCACGTATTACAGTCGAAGACTGCTTGGAAAAAATTGGTGATGACAACCGTTTCAGCCTTGTGCATCTGGCTGTGGAGCGGGTTAAGCAAAGGAGACAGGGGTCTCCTCTATTAATCCCTACCAGAAAGAACAAGGAAGTTGTTATGGCCCTACGGGAGATTGCAGCGGGTGCAGTATCATTTGATAATATCCTTGATCTGCCGGAGCATGAGGGTGAAGATGCTGCTGGTGGTGCAACAGAGGGTGATGATTCAGAGACGCTAAAAGCCGAGGAGGCCGCTTGACTTTCACCATGGAACTTGATTATTACGAGGTGCTTGGCGTCTCAAGGTCGGCCACTCCTGATGACATTAAAAAGGCCTACCGGAAGCTGGCGATGAAGTTTCACCCGGACCGTAATCCCGGAGATAAGGAGGCGGAAGAGAAGTTCAAGCAGTCCACTGAGGCTTACGAAGTCCTCAGTGACAGCAGCAAGCGCCAGATTTATGACACCTATGGCCACGAAGGCTTGAAGAGCAGGGGGTATCAGGGCCCCGACTTCGAGGATATATTTTCCAGTTTTGGAGATATATTTGGAGATATCTTCGGGTTTGGCAAAGCAGATACCCGGCGTTCACGGGAGGGGCCCATGCGGGGGGCCGATCTGCGTTATGACCTGTCCATATCATTTATGGAGGCTGTCCATGGTGTTTCCAAGGATATTGAGATAGAAAGGCCTGATACCTGTTGGACCTGTGAAGGAACCGGGTTGCGTCCCGGATACAAGCCGGTCACCTGTTCCACCTGTCACGGCAGGGGACAGGTGGTCAGAGCCCAAGGCTTTTTTAGAATGAGTACTACCTGCCCGCAATGTCGAGGCGAGGGAGAAATTATCAAAGACCCATGTGCTGACTGCGATGGTGTCGGCTTGGTTAAAAGCAAGAAAAAAGTTGCCCTGAAAATACCCGCCGGTGTTGATACCGGAGCCAAGATGCGATTGCGGGGTACAGGTGAAGGCGGTCGCAAAGGTGGGCCTGCCGGCGATCTTTACGTTATCATACATGTTGAGCCGCACGAGTTTTTCCAGCGCCAGGGAGATTTGATCTATTGCCAGTACCCCTTGGATTTCGATCAGGCGGCTTTAGGCTGCAATTTGGAAGTTCCTACAATTCATGGAACAAGGAAACTGAAGATTCCCAAAGGAACCCAGACCGGTCAGAGATTCTCCCTGGAGAATGAAGGGGTACCGCACTTGAGAGGTCACAGCCGCGGCGACATGATCGTTGAAGTCAAGGTGGCAACTCCGCAAAAGCTTACAAAAAGACAAAAGGAGCTATTACAGGAGTTCGGTGAACTGGAAAGAAAAAAACGAAAGGACAATGAAGAGGGGCTGCTGCAAAAATTATTACATTTAGGCCGTAAGACAGAAAAGGAGAATTAACAGCAGTATCCAGTTTGCAGGTAAGGCTGACGGGCAAATAAGAGCATTGAATATGTTGCCGATATCGTCCTGACAGCAAATGATGTGTGTAAAGCAGTTGACAAAGACATCCAAATCAATAATATTCCACTCCTTCATAATACTGCCGAACAAGTGGTCAATTTTTTACATCAGGCAGGATTGAAGAAGAAGGGTTCAGTTTTTTTAATAGTGCGTAGTTGAAAAAGATATTTTGAGAAGAATTTGGAGCAGGAACTATGAATAAAAAACAACAGGCACACTTCAAGTCCAAGCTTGAGGTCATGAGCCAGGAAATATTGAACGAAGCTGAAAAAACGCTGCTGGAAATGACTGACCAGTCTGATAATTATCCAGACCCGGCAGACAGGGCCACGGCAGAATCCAATCGTAATTTTGAACTGCGCATCCGGGATCGTGAGAGAAAGTTACTCGCCAAGATCAAGGAAGCTCTTGAAAGAATTGAAAACGGAACTTACGGAATTTGTGAAAGCTGTGACGAGGAAATTTCCATTAAACGCCTCGAGGCCCGGCCGGTTACCACACTGTGTGTTAAGTGTAAAACCGCACAGGAACAGCACGAAAAAGAACATGCCCAACCGTAAAGAAATATGCCAGAGTTACGTAAGGATCCCATCCTCGGTCGCTGGATAATCATTGCTAAGGAGCGAAGCAGACGTCCAACAGATTTTGTTATACAGGAACAGATAGTCAAGGGAGGCTTTTGCCCTCTCTGTCCTGGCAATGAGAATACAACCCCAGCAGAAGTATTAGCCTACGGGCGTAATCCATCATCCCCCCCTAATTCCCCTGGCTGGGAACTCAGGGTTGTACCTAACAAATATCCCGCACTGGTCATCGAAGGAGATCTCAATAAGGAAGGAGTTGGGATCTACGATAAAATGAACGGCATCGGGGCCCATGAAGTAGTCATAGAAAGTCCAAACCACGAAGACACATTCATAAACCTTTCCCCGGATCGGCTGCTTTATGTTTTCTGGTCTTTTCGGGACCGACTCGTTGACCTGGCACGTGACCCACGTTTCAAATATGTCATGGTTTTTAAAAACAGCGGCAAAGACGCCGGGGCCTCACTTGAGCATTCCCATTCACAGTTGGTTGCCCTGCCGATTCTGCCCCGCATGATCGTCTCTGAGCTTGACGGCAGCCTTTCCTATTATAAATACAAGGAACGGTGTATTTTTTGTGATATTATTCGCCAGGAACTTCGTGAAGAGATCCGGGTCGTATGTGAAAATGAATATTATATCACGGTCATGCCATTTGCTCCCCGCTCACCTTTTGAGATGTGGATTCTTCCCAAGAAACATTCTTCCTCATATATTCTAACAGATGATGTATCATTTATCGCACTGGCAAAAATATTTTCAGAAACCATGAAGCGTCTTGATGCCTGTATTCCGAATGTGCCCTATAATTTTGTGCTGCATGGTGCACCATTGCATTCGGAGCCGCTGGATTATTTTCACTGGCATTTTGAGATACGGCCCAAGCTCACGACAACAGCCGGCTTTGAGTGGGGGTCCGGATTCTACATTAACCCCATGCCGCCTGAAGATGCGGCAGTTTATATGAAAGAGGCTTTCGAAAAGTAACGATGGGCTGATCCTCAGGGGATTTGCTGTTTGGCTAAATTTTTAGTAGAGCTTAGTTAAGGAACGTGCGGCCCGGAAGTTATGCTGAACAGGCCGGAACAGTTTGTATTTACTACTTTTGCGCCGAGGAAAATGATGAAGAAAATCCTGCTTGTTGATGATGAGGAGTCCATACATCTTTTATACCGTGAAGAGTTTGAAGAAGAGGGATATGAAGTTCATTCGGCGCTCAGAGGAGCAGATGCCCTGGAAAAATTCAAACTGATTTCTCCAGACCTGGTTATTCTGGATATAAACATGCCCGATATGAACGGCATTGAGGTCTTGCGCCAGATGAAGGAGATTAACCCTACTCTGCCTGTCATTTTAAGCACAGCTTACCATGAGTATAAGCAGGACCTGGGTGCATGGGCATCTGATGAATATATTGTCAAATCCTCCGACCTGGGAGAACTGAAAGAAGCTGTCCGCCGCCATCTCTCTAAATAAGGTAAATATCTTATTCCGTCCATTGTAATCCGATCTCTGCCATGAAGGATATCCAAAGCCAGCGAGACCATCGCCGCATTAATATTCAGAAGGTGGGGGTCAAGGATATCACCTATCCGGTGATGGTACTGGACAAGGCCAAAAAGCTGCAGAGGACAGTGGCGAATTTCAATATGTTTGTCAACTTGCCGCACCGGTTCAAAGGCACGCACATGAGCCGGTTTATTGAGATACTGAATCAGTTTCACGGCGAATTTGATATCAAGAATCTGCGGCTGATCCTGGAGGAGATGAAGGAAAGGCTTGATGCAGAATCAGCACACCTTGAAATAGAGTTTCCCTATTTTGTAAAGCAGAAAACATCCCATGCCAATAATATCGGTATCGGAGAGTATGAATGCAAAATGCACGGAGTACTTGATGAGAACTATCAACTTGTATTGCAGATTAATGTTCCCATAGCAGTGCCGCTGCGTATGCAGAACGGCGAAGGCCTCCCGCGTTCTCCCGGGCTTTGGGGTAACGCGGTCATTAGTATTCAATACCGTAATTTTATCTGGATTGAAGATGTTATCCTGATGGTTGAGGAAGTGATCGGGCAAAACCGCTTCATGGCACAAGGGCAGAACAGTGAAGGGGTATCCCCAACAGATCAGGTATCGGAAAAATCATTGCTGTCGGTGGAAGAAATTGCCAAAGCTCTGGGAAGAAAATTCTCTGGAAATACTGATATTTATCGTTTTTCAGTAACAGTCGAAAACCTTTCTGAGGGGTACAAAACATTCGCTGTTTTAGAAGGCCCCAAGGAAGAGGCAATAACTTGATGAAAGAAAAGGATTGCTGACACCAGAAAGAATTTATAAGCATAATTATTTGAATTATAGGTAAAGAGACTATGCAAAACGAGCTGCTTCTTGAAATTGGCTCTGAAGAGATTCCAGCCGGATTCATCCTTCCCGCCCTGGAGAATATGCAAAAGACCATGGCAGAAAAACTTGCCGGGCATGGTTTGCATTATGATACGATCCTTAAGGCTGCCACACCCAGGCGACTGGCCATATGCGTAAAAGGCCTGGCAGCGAAGCAGCCGGATCGCGAGGAGGAGTTCCTGGGCCCTGCCAGAACTGCTGCCTTTGATGTTGAGAACAACCCGACCAAGGCTGCAATCGGGTTTGCCCGCTCCAAGGGGGCTGCAGTTGAGGATCTGAAGATTGTCAACACGCCTAAGGGTGAGTATGTAATGCTTGTCAGGAAAAACAGGGGGGAAGAAACAAAGAACCTCCTGCCGGGAATTTTACAGGATCTTATTGAGGGACTGCCCTTCCCGAAATCAATGCGCTGGGGTGCGGGAGAAACCTCATTCGCTCGTCCGATCCATTGGCTGTTGGCGCTCTACGAGGGCATGAGAATTGATGTTCAGATAGGTGCTATCAGAAGCGGAATATCAACGAGAGGGCATCGGTTCATGGCTCCTGCTGCTCCCATTGAGGTGAAGAATTTTGCCCATTATATCGATGTACTGCGGCAAAACTATGTCCTGGTTGATTTGGAGGAGCGGCGGCAGTCAGTTATTAGTGAGATTAAGCGTTCAGCCGCTGTAAGAACTGGGGTGGAGGGGGCCAGAATCCTGGAAGACGAAGAGCTGGTTGATACAGTAACCAACCTGGTGGAATACCCGCAAGGAGTTTGCGGGACCTTTGAAGAACGTTTTCTGGAACTTCCAGACGATGTTCTCATCACTGCCATGCGCGAGCATCAGAAATATTTTTGTGTTACCGATGCAGATGGCAGATTGTTAGCTAATTTTGTGGCTGTCAACAATACCCGTGTCACAGATGAAAAACTGGCAGCCGAAGGGCACCAGCGGGTTTTACGGGCCCGTCTTGAGGATGCATTTTTCTTTTTCAAGGACGACCGAAGCAGAAAGCTTGCTGACCGGGTCCAAGACCTTTCCGGGCTCATTTTTCAGGCACAGCTCGGCACTATGCTGGAAAAAACTGAACGGGTTGCCGGATTGACTTCGTTCCTGGCACAAAAACTGGCTCCGGAATACGACGTTAAGGCTGAAAGAGCTGCACTCCTGGCTAAAGCCGACCTGCTTACCGCCATGGTAAATGAGTTTCCATCACTTCAAGGTGTCATGGGCCGGGATTATGCTCTGCTGGACAATGAACCGCTTGAGGTCGCAACTGCGATACTGGAGCATTACTTGCCCATCAGGGCCGGAGGAGATTTACCGACGCAAATTCCAGGTGCCCTGGTGGGAATCGCCGACCGTCTTGACACCATTACGGGCTGTTTTGGCATCGGACAGGTTCCCACCGGGACGACCGATCCATTTGGTCTCAGAAGGCTGGCCCTGGGGCTTCTGCACATTATTGAGTCCAATGGCTTCATCCTGTCACTGCCTGAAACAGTTGCCAAGGCTCTAGAACTTTATGAGGATAAATTAAGCGAGGAGAAAGCAGCGGCCAAAAGCATGATTGTCAATTTTATCAAGGGTCGGTTTGTCAACGACCTGATAGGCAGAGGAGTTCCCGGTTCTGCTATAGAGGCAGTGACGACTGTTTCATTTGATGATGTGGTTGATTGCCGCGCCAGAATAGATGCGCTGTCAGCAATTCGTGAGCAGCCGTCTTTTACAGTTCTGGCTGCAGCCTTTAAACGCGTTATGAACATAATAAAGGGTCACGATGCGACGCAGGTTGACAGGGGACTCCTGCAGGATGGAGCTGAGCGCAGCCTCTATGAAACCTTTATAAGGGTGCAGGAGGAGACAAAACCATTTTTGCAGACTAAGGAATACGCCAGGGCACTCGACGTTATTCTGCAGATGAAGGAACCTGTAGATCATTTTTTTGATGAGGTTATGGTCATGACCGATGACACGGTTCTGCAAAAAAACAGGCTGAACCTATTGACTGCAATTTCAGGACTTTTTCTCCGGGTTGGAGATTTTTCAAAGATGCAGTCTGCAGTTAAATAGGGGCTTAACGGTTCCCTTCGGCAAACAGGGTGAAGGCGCAGTTGTATCCCAGGTTATTCATGCCAGGAAGAGCTTTTCTGCTGGCAGGGGTTTTTCCAACTTGTCTGATGTCAGTACATGTATTATCTGTTTTAATCACACTATGTTAACACCAGAGCATTTGAGCCTTTAACCAGATAAAATTGAATGAGTTCCATACCGGGTTGATTTACGATGAAACTTCAACAGCCGGGCAGGCATATTTTTAAAAGAATAACGTTTCTATGATATGGAGGATTTATGGCAAAGCAGAAAAGCCCGGAAGGCAACTATGTAAAAATGGAAACCATGCTGATTGTTGCCCTTATTACCATGGTTATAGGGTTCTTGGGTGGAGTTTTTTACAGCGCCCTGCAATCCAGCCCGACAGGCAGTGTGCAGACTACATCGGTTCCCCCGCCACAGCAACAGCAGCAACAACCGCCTAGCCTTACGAGCGAGCAGGCAAGAGATATTTTGAATCTCGAACAGGAAGTGGCTGCGAACCCGACAAATGTTGCCGCCTGGACACAGTTAGGCCATGTTTACTTTGATACTAACAACTATGCCAAGGCTATACGCGCCTATGAAAAATCTCTTGAACTCAGGCCGGACGATGCCAATGTCCTGACCGACCTTGGTGTCATGTACCGCCGCAACGGTCAACCTGAAAAAGCCTTGACCGCATTTGACAGGGCTATAGCGGTGGACCCCCGTCATGAACAGTCACGGTTCAACAAGGGAATTGTCCTGAGATACGATATGAATGACCGTGAGGGTGCTGTGAAGATATGGGAAGAGCTGCTTGAAATCAATCCTAACGCCATGGCTCCAAACGGCATGCCGGTCAGTGAGGCTATAAAAACCCTCTAACTTTTTTTTGTTTTTCACCCTTCTCGAGCTGCCAGCCATAGAAGGGTGCCCCCCGGCTTGATGCGGGCGGCAGGATAGAGTGCTTTCGCCTCTGCCGGCCGGGCAAGAATGGTATCGAGCAATGCCCTTTTTCTCTTTCCCGAGATGAGAAAAATAATATTTTTTGCCCCGTTGAGAAGCGGCAGGGTAAGCGTAATCCGCGCAACCGGTGGTGATCCGATTCCTGCCGGCACAGCGACGACCCATTTCGTCTTTTCTTCCAGGAGATGAGACCCTGGAAAGAGAGAGGCTGTATGACCGTCTGTTCCCATGCCCAGGAGGACCAGGTCAAAACCCGGAATAGTCATCTTTTCAGCATCGTTTTTCTGTGATGCCCGGTTCATCAAGTAAAAAAAATCCCGCAGATGTTTTTCGTAGAGGTCGGCACTGATTTCAGGAGTTCTGTGAACGGTTGTTATCTGATGAATATTGTTGGCAGGGACCATGACCCTGGAAAGCAGGGCTGTGTGCGCCATGCAGTAGTTGCTGTCCGGATGGTCTGGAGGCAGCCAGCGTTCATCACCCCAGAAAAAATGGCTTTGCTGCCACGGCATCTGTTCTGCATAGGCATCCGCACTCAAAAGTTCATACGTCTCCCGTGGCGTTGAACCTCCAGCCAGGACGATGGTGCAGAAACCCTTATCTCTGACAGCAGATCCGGCAATATTAATGATGTGCTTGACAGCTGCGCTGCTCGCCTGCTGGATATTTACAAATTCCCGGACCATTTTTTTTCAGAGCTGCGGCTCGATCAATTCTAATTTTGCCTGGAAAGCGGCCTGGACCTCAGGCGCTAATTGAGCCGCCTCAGGTAAATCCTGACCCGGCGGTACAGGTGTAACAGTGCTCGGCTACAGCAATACTGTCTCCTGGCCCGGGCAGATCCTGCAGCTCGGAGACATGTTTTTTCCTGCCCCCCATATAAAGCTGAAGAGATTGATTAAAGTCACAATCAAAGAGATAGCCGTCCCAGGAGACGGAAACGAGTGAACGGCACATTATGCCCTCCAGGGTACAGGGGTTGAACTGCTCCGCCAGTTTCAGAATATAGTTCTCCAGGTTACCTGAGCTCTCGAGCCAGGCAAGAAATCTGCCAAGGGGAACATTAGCAAAAACGTATAGATTATCGAAGGTTATATCCCATTTATCGGCAAGCACCCGGCGAAAACGTTTTTCAGCCTGCTCCTGGGATGTAGGAAGAAACGCTCCTGCAGGATTACTCACCAGATTCAGTTCCAGGTCTGAATCCGGGCGACCGTAGCCTATTGCGTTTAATTTCCTGAGCATCCTGATGGAGGAGGCAAAAGTGTTTTCTCCCCTCTGTGCTTCTGACTGAGCTTCATTTAATGAGGGCAGGGAGGCTGTAATTGTTACCTTGTTGTCAGTCAAAAGATCAAGAAGGTTTTTTTGGTTTTCTGCCGCTATGGCTGTCAGGTTTGACCGTAGTAAAAGGGTACTGGTCAGAGGTGCAAGTTCGCTGATAAGCATCTTGATGTGGGGATTCATTTCAGGCGCCCCGCCGGTGATATCTATCGTTTCAAATCTGAACCGGCCTGCAAGCTTAATGACTTCAGAAGCGGTTTTTTCATTCATGATTTCCTTGCGCAAAGGACCGGCATCAAGGTGGCAGTGTTTGCACCTCTGGTTGCAGAGCTGCCCCACATTGACCTGCAGCGTGGTGCATTTTTTTCTGGTAAGGTCTATGCCGTGAATGGCAAGATTATTCCTGAATGACTTCAGGTTCGAGACCTGATAGATGTTGCTGTTCACGTTATGAACTGCTTGCAAATGTGCCATTATAAACAGTTTACAGAGATATTTTCCCGGCGATATTGCGCATCTGGACACCATGCACGAGAGAAGCGCCACCCCGGATTGCGGTGGCGACGTGGATTGCCTCGGTCATTTCATTGATATTTGAGCCTTTCTCCAGGCAATCCTGAGTGTAAGCATCTATGCAATACGGGCACTGTACCGCATGGGCCACAGCCAGGGCGATGAGAGATTTTTCTCTTTGGGTCAGTTCCCCTTCTGCAAAGACGGCGGCATAGTAGGCAAAAAACTTTTCAGCAAGTTCGGGAGCACCTTCACTCATTTCAGCGAATTTCGGCAAATCCTTGGGGTGATAATATGTATCCATGTAATACTCCGATGAGATTCTTATAAGAACTGGAAAAAGGAAAAATAATAACTAGTTAAATCCTCTAAGAATGATTATTAGTCTACACAGTAAAAACTGAAATTACAAGAAAAGGCGTACCGTACAATGTGTTTTGTATTTTCCGGCTGGTAGTTGTTTCTCTTGTAAAATTATTTTCTTGTTCATGAAATTCTGACAAAAATGTATACTTATTGATTTTCAGTGTCCGGCTAAAATAGCACGAAAATGTTAAAGAGATATAAAGCAAATATAAAGATTGCGTATAGCTCGAAGATCAGTTTATCTCTGCGATTATTTCCAAGCCAAAATTATTGCCTTAACAAAATGTGTGATACAAGGACTGAATGCAAATCATTGTGAAAAAGATAGAAAGCCTTGGACGTAACACCTTGTATTATTTTTATGATCTTGGTGGCATGGGGATGTTCCTTTTGCAGTCCATAGGGGGCATCTTCAGAACACCATTCCGTTTTCGGGCCCTGCTTAAGGAGATCAAGGTGATCGGGGCCTTTTCCTTTATTGTTATTTTTTTTACTGCTGCGTTTACCGGTATGGTTTTAGGGGTGCAGGGATACTACACCCTGAGTAAAGTTGGCTCCGAGGGGGCCCTTGGTTCTGCCGTGGCATTAAGTCTTATCCGGGAGCTTGGTCCGGTTCTCACAGCCCTTATGGTTACAGGACGGGCAGGCTCGGCAATGTGTGCGGAATTGGGTATCATGCGCATATCACAGCAGATAGATGCCCTGGAATGCATGGCCATAAACCCCTACAGGTTCCTTATCGCTCCCAAGTTCCTGGCAACCATTGTTGCTGTTCCCCTCCTTACATTACTATTTAATGTTGTGGGAATCTTTGGTGGTTATTTGACTGGAGTCAAGCTTCTCGGGGTAAATCCGGGAGCTTTTTTTTCCGGAATGGAACAAAGTGTGCTTAACAAGGATATCAATCTGGGCATAATCAAGTCTTTTGTCTTTGCTGTTATTATTGTCTGGATCTGTACAGGCAGAGGCTTTCTGTTACTCAAAATACGTTCTTCCGGTTTTGGGGCTGAAAGTGTCAGCCGGGTGACCACGCAGGCTGTTGTACTTTCATCAATCACTGTCCTGCTTTGGGATTATCTATTGACGGCAATGCTGTTATGAATGGGGCAATTATTCAATTCGTTGATGTCCACAAATCCTTCACCAGTGCAAACGGTACTGTGCAGCAGGTGTTACGGGGAGTTAATTTCGACATAAATGCTGGGATGACAACGGTTATCGGGGGAGCAAGCGGGCAGGGTAAAAGTGTGGCAATTAAACTTATACTTGGCCTGATGAAGCCGGACACCGGGAAAATTCTTATTGAGGGCAAGGATATTACCACCATGCGGCCCAGGGAGCTTAATGAGGTTCGATCAAATTTCGGGGTTTTGTTCCAAGGTGTAGCTCTTTTTGACTCCATGACGGTCTTTGAGAATGTAGCCCTGCCGCTGCGGGAAAAGACGAAGCTTCCGGCTGCTGAAATTCACAAACGGGTTATGGAATCATTGGCACAGTTCGGTCTAACCGGGCATGAAGAGAAATTTCCGGCACAGCTCAGCGGCGGCATGCAGAAAAGGGTAGGCTTGGCAAGGGCGCTGCAGCTTGAACCGAAGATCATGCTTTTTGATGAGCCGACGACCGGCCTTGATCCGGCCCGATCACTGGAGATCTACAGATTATTTCACAAGATACAACATGAAATGCAATATACATCAGTGATCGTCAGCCATGATATTCCCAAGATTTTCAACCTTGCCGACCAGGTGGTGGTTTTGCATGAGGGCAAGGCCAAGGTTTTCAGCAATTCCGAAGATATTCAAAGGAGTAATGATACAATCATAAAGGATTTTGTCGAAATGACCATGGGGCATATTTATCAAAGCAGACTGGAAAATGAATGATGAAAAATATTAATACTGAAATAATCGTGGGACTGTTCATGCTTGCAGGCTTTCTGGCCTTTGGATACATTTCTCTGCAAATGGGGGAGTTCTCAATTTTTGATTTGCAGAAAAATTACGGGCTGGAAGCTGAATTTGATAATGTTTCCGGCCTCAAAGTCGGGGCAGCTGTCGAAATAGCCGGGGTGAGCGTTGGAAAGGTGTCGAAAATTGAACTTGGTGAGCAGGGTCTTGCCAGGGTTGGAATTTTAATAAACCAGGGAGTCAAGATCAGCGCAGATGCCATTGCCTCAATCAGAACCCAGGGGCTTATCGGGGATAAGTATATCAAAATCATCCAGGGAGCAGATGAAGAAATGCTTGCTGATGGTGATGCAATTTTTGATACCCAATCATCCATTGATTTCGAAGCACTAGTCAGCAAATATATTTTTGAGTCTGATTAAGCAATGGCAGTCTCGTGTGCTTTGACTGTAACGCCCTTTTGCGCAGTTGGTTAGTCACTATTTGAACATGAAAAGGAATTTGAGCATCCAGGCGGGATTTATTTTTCTGCTGCTGTTTACAGCAGGTCATATTTGGGCTGGTGATGCTGCAGGTTCCTCAGCAGCCTCGGAGCCACTGCTTGCTTCTGGTCAGGCTGCTGATAACAGTTCAACAGTTGATGCCTGGACTGAGGAGGAGTGGGAAGGTGAGTGGGATGATGAGTGGGGACCATCAGATGCAATAGCTGATCCCCTGGAACCTCTCAACCGTTTCTTTTTCCATTTTAATGATAAGCTGTACTACTGGGTCTTGAAACCGGTTGCCAGAGTCTATGCGGGTTTTTTCCCGGATGAGATGCAGATTGCAATTAGAAACTTCTTTGATAATCTGCGGACGCCCGCAAGGGCGGTCAGTTGCCTACTGCAGGGCAGGGTGAAAGATTCATCCGAGGAGGTGGCGCGATTTGCCCTTAACTCAACAGTCGGCATTGTCGGCTTGGGTGATTTTGCCAAAGATGTCCTGGGCCTGTATTCTTCTGAAGAGGATTTGGGCCAAACCCTTGCCCATTACGGTGCAGGAGGTGGATTCTATATTAACTGGCCGTTTCTGGGACCTTCCAATTTCAGAGATTCTTTGGGAATGCTTGGTGATGCATATATGCATCCGATTATTCTGCTAGACGCTGACTGGGAGGTTACCATTGGCGCCTGGACTTTTGAAAAGGTGAATTATACCGCCTTAACACTGGGAGATTATGAATTATTTACCAAAACTGCGCTGGATCCATATGCTGCAGTTAAAGATGCTTATCAACAGTTTCGAAAAGGCCTTATTGAAAATAAATAATGTTCCTTTTACAATAAATATTAAAGGGAAAGGGTATGGTAGTGCTGCGTAAAATTATTGTACAACAGAAAATTCTGCTTGTTTTCCTGCTGCTGCTGTCAGCGTTATTCATTGATACCGGATTTTCTGCTTCTGCCACAGAAAATCCCATGGATCAGTTACAGGTAGCAGTTGATGAAATCCTGAAAATCTTACAGTCGGAGGAGTTGAAGGAGCCAGAAAAAAAGGAAGAGCGTAATCAACTTGTTCTCAATATTGTTACCGACATGTTTGATTTCAGGGAAATGGCCAGAAGTTCTTTGGGGCAAAGCTGGAATACCCTCACGCCTGAAGAAAAAGACACCTTTGTTGAGTTGTTCACCACCCTTGTCGAACAGCGTTATATTGGAAAGATCGATTCCTACAACAATCAGAAAGTCATTTATAAGAAACAGCTTGTCAAGGGGGATAAAGCCATGGTTTATACTGCTATAGTTGACAAGGACCTGGAGATCCCCATTGTATACAGGTTGGAGAAGAATAACGGTAAATGGCTGATAAATGATTTAAAGATCGAGAATGTAAGCCTCATTGTCAATTATCGCAGAGATTTTGATTCCATTATCCGGAAGGAGCAGTTTGCCGGCCTGGTGGAGAAGATCTCGAAACAGCTTGAAAAATAAGTAACAGCAAAGAAGTTCTCAATATGAATTCCCTCAATTCCATCCATTGTGCTTGTTGTGAGGCACGGGCAGAAGATATCAGCAAGGCCTTCAGTTTTCTTGCTGCCGACGAAATTGAAGAATTATGCTCCTATCTGGAACTGCGTGAGTGGCAGGCAGATGCTTTTGTATTTAAAGAGGGAGGTCACAGCGATGATTATGTGGGATTTTTAATTGAAGGCAAACTGGTTGTAAAAAATAAAACGGATTATTGGGATAAAAACATAATTATCGCCATTCTTGAAAAGGGCGCCATGGTAGGCGAGGGGGCTTTTCTTGATAAAGGACCCCGATCTAATGACGTAATAGCCGTCGAACCCAGCAAACTTCTTACCCTTTCAGCCCGGAAGATGGAAGAGCTTATTGCGAACAATCCTGCACTTGCCATCAAAATTCTGAAGCGAATGCTGCATATCATGAATATAAGATTAAGAAAGGCAGGAGACCGCATTTCTGAATTGCTGTGATACATCTATCAAGAAATATTCTTAAGAATATTCGAAGGATTTCTCTTTAGCCTATAGACTGATGATTTTATCAGGCACTATTGCCGACAGGGAGGCTTTTGACGAGATCGAAAATTTCTCTTCTCCCCCTCCAGATACTTATTTTTTAAGAGAGCCTGAAAAAGCCGGAAGGTACACTCAAAGGGGGTTTGCGCCAGCAAAAACCACTCAGTGTAATATGGTCACAAATTAAACGAAAATGTTATGATAGAACACTATTGAAAAAGGGGAAAACAGCCAACCCGGTTACTACTTTTGTAATGAATCCAGGAGCCATAAAAAAGACAAGGGGGAGATTCCGGCGTGTTTCCAAGGCACGGATTTTTGACGGCCATCCTTTGAAAATCAGTGCTTATGCCGCTACTGTTATGGTATTGACTTTTTTATTCATAACAGCTGTAATTTCCTTCCTTTTTTCATATTTTCATGCAGTGGACTACTCTCTGGTCCTCTGGACCCTTCTGCCCGGAGCATTATTAGGGTATATATTTTTAGTTGTGGAACGAACACTTGGACGGCTGAAAGAGCATATGTTTCCCCAAATGGGAAAACTTCTGACAGCTTTTTTGTTGTTCTTCGCTCATACCATTGGGTATCTTGCCTTTTCTTCGCTGGTGGTCAGTTATCCCCTTGGTTATGTAATGGAAAAGTCTTCGGGGATGTCTGGTTTAGCTGGCTCATACAGCCTCTTTTCAGTTAATTTTTTTATTATATTGGCTCTCTTGAGCTGGCTGCGTAATGTAAGGACACCACCTTGTCGCTGTTTGTGATACGGAAGCGGTTTCTGATTTTTTTGAACCTGCAGTATAGAACCTGTTTCACATATTTCTGATAGAGCAGAAGACCTTCTTCTTTGTATTCTGACCGTCAATCGTCAGAAATCTTTGTATTCTGACCGTCAATCGTCAGAAATCTTTGTATTCTGACAATCCTCTAAATCTTTCTGCTG
>Ga0209536_100003881_pt1 | contig 23787 bp, 29 predicted proteins | sample DeeMarSeWOR28_12_FD_187461 | JGI IMG/M metagenome (GOLD analysis project Ga0209536, IMG submission 187461) | Marine sediment microbial communities from White Oak River estuary, North Carolina - WOR-2-8_12 (SPAdes) (version 2) | ecosystem: Environmental > Aquatic > Marine > Intertidal zone >...
GGGCGGGATATACAGCGAACCTCGTTTAGTCATATCTTTTTATGGGCATGTTCAAAATAAATTTCTACTAATCAACGATTATTAACAACATATTGTGCTTGATTCTAAGGATTTTTATTTGTCAATTTATCATGCATAATTTAAGGGCTAAGGATCCTTCATCAAATGAATATTTGGGTGATTCGGTTTGAATAGGCAGCAGATAATTAACGCAACTATCTTTTTAGCTTTTTGGGGAATATCCCTTTCAAATATCCTATCAACCTGGATAGCCAATCTACGTTAACCTTGGAAAGACTGTATTACATAAAATCGCTGATCGACCAACTGGGTGACTTTGTGCGTAAGGTGTATATGGTGGATGTGGCCGCTGTGGGCGCGTTATATGCTGATTGGACCAACTATGGCGCGGGTGTTACGCACTATCTTTCAGTACCCGATTTGCCTTTGGATACCAAAGGCACACAGTTTGATATGCCCGGGGGGTATATACCCAATGCCGATTTGGGTCAATTTAAAGCCATTAACAGCTATCAAGACGATTATTTCGAGCAAGGCGTCAAAGAAAGTGTGAAACACGCCTGGTATGAAGGGGGTAAGGGTGCGCTACATCCTTACGATGGTGAAACCATACCGCAGTACACCGATTTTCAAGACGACGGCAAATATTCCTGGGTTAAAGCACCTACCTTTTATGACGAACGCGCTCAAGTAGGACCGCTAGCTAATGTGCTGGCCATGGCGGCGGCGGGTCATGAATCCACTAACCGTAATCTGAAAACCGTACTGGACATGGCGGGATCCGTTGCTGGCTCGCCCATACCGGTGGCGGCCTTACACTCCACCATCGGCCGGCATGCCGCCCGCTGCGTACGCACGGCCGTATTGTACGAAGCCTTGCAAAAACAATGGAGTTTGTTGATGGAAAACATTGGCAAAGGTGACGTGGAAACATTTAACCGGCCGGTATTCCCCAAAGGAGAAGTGCGGGGATTTGGTTACCATGAAGCGCCGCGCGGTGTGTTATCCCATTGGGTGGTGATCGAAAACGGCAAAATCAAGAACTATCAAGCGGTCGTACCTAGCACCTGGAATGCCGGGCCGCGGGATGAAAACGATAAACTGGGCCCTTATGAAGCCTCGCTCATGGACAATCCGGTAGCCGACCCGGAGAAGCCATTGGAGGTGATTCGTACCGTGCACTCGTTTGATCCTTGTTTAGCCTGCGCTGTACACATGGTGGATACGCAACAGCAGGAGGTGGTCCGGGTGCAAGCCGTGGGCGCGCAAAGCGGGGTGAGTTTCTAATGCAACTGTCATATGAAGTCGCTGACTATTTGTTTGTGCCCGATGAGGAGGTAAGCCCGGTTCTAGTACTGGGATTGGGTAACATCTTACTGCAGGACGAAGGTATAGGTGTGCGGGTCATTGAGCGCTTAAAGCAAGATTATGAGTTTCCTGCCGATGTCGAAGTGCTCGATGGTGGTACCGCCGGCATGGCTTTATACGAACACATCATCGACCGCCAGCACTTGATCGTAGTGGACGCGGTTAAAACCGGTCGTTCACCGGGAACTCTGGTCACTCTAAGTAACGACGAAGTGCCGGCGTTTTTCCGCAATAAAGTATCCCCTCATCAATTAGCGCTATCGGACATATTGGCGGCGTTGCAAATCGCGGGTAACTCGCCACCGCAAATCACCGTAATCGGTATAGAACCGCTGAACCTCGACACCGGTCTTGATATGTCCGACACGGTCCGCAATCAGATCGACACCTTGGTTAACATGGTGTTGAAACATCTCGGTCATTTGGGATATGTGGTGCACAAGAACTCTTCAAGGCACAGTTAAAAAGGAACCGCTATGAAAAAGTCTTTTATTGCAATGATGGCAACGGTGTTGGTGATATTTGCTGGTCCCCTGGCCGCGCATCCGGTTCACGATGAAGTGGCAACTTTTACCAGCGGATTGTTGCATCCACTTGGCGACTGGGGCCACCTGCTATCGATAATCGGTATTGGTTTATGGGCGGGTTGGCGAAACACGAAATTATCCCTGCTTGATTTGTTTAGTTGGATCGTCATTGGATTGTTTGTCACGGCCAATGGCTATGTGCATGCCACGGCCGTGACCCATTTAACTTGGGCATATGCCGCTGGCATGTTATCGAGTACCATGGTGTTACTTTCCTTCGCTTTATTGATCTCCTCGCCGCTAAAGCCGCAACAGTCACCGGCATTATTCAAACAGTGAGGGCAGTCGCATGAATGCATCCGTACAGCAATTGGTAGACCGCTTCGATTATATTGGCAGGGAACGTATTCAAGGTCTTCCCATATACAATGACAAATTGAGTGTGGAAGCCGTCGGTTTTCAAGCCTGTGAAGGCGGGAAAATCGGTGTATTAATTACCCCATGGTTTGTCAACATTGTGCTACTGCCCGACGACGACAAGCCCTGGCAGTTCAATGAGTTGGGTCAAAAAGTAAAATACAATCTACCGTCCGGAGAACACGAATTTACAGTTGGAGAAGAAGACGCCATAGGCCGGTATTTGTTCCGCTCCGTAGTCTCTCCTACCCACTGTTATAAGTCGCAACCCCCGGCACGTTCGGCCGCCGCACAAGCGTTGAATCAATTACTAACACCACCGCAGAGTGAGGGAGAAAACGATACTGATGATGAACCCGACACGGGACGGCGCGCATTCCTAAGCCGTTGGAGTAAAAAGTAGGGCGCAATAGCGCAGCGTATTGCGCCATTCCAGGCTAAAAATCACCACTGCCAATCGGCAATAAAGATATTCGTCTCACCTTTGACTTTGCCAAGGCGGTTGGATGCGAACACCAGTTTTTTGCCATCATGGGAGAACATGGGGAAACCGTCAAAGCCTTCGTAATAAGTGATTTGCTCCACCTTGCGGCTGTCGATGTTAATCATATACAGATTGAAGTCACGTCCTTTGGGGTCGTTCATGTTGGATGAGAAGATGATGTGTTTACCGTCCGGGTGCCAATACGGGCCAAAGTTGGCGGCGCCGTTGTCGGTGAGCTGTATGGGTTTACGTTTCTGTAAATTCATAATGTAGATTTCCAGCTTGCCGGGACGGATCAAACCGTCTGCCAACAGCGCACGATAGTCTTTTAAAGCTTTGCCTTCGGGGCGTGAGGCCCGCCACACGATCCATTCACCGTCTAGCGAAAAAAATGCACCGCCGTCGTATCCCGGTTTGTCGGTGAGCTGTTCGACACCACTGCCATCAGGATTCATTAAAAACAACTCCAGGTCTCCCGTGCGCACCGAGGTAAAAATGATCTTGTCTCCTTGCGGCGAATAGACCGCTTCTGCATCGTAGCCTTCGGTTTTGGTTAAGCGTACTAGGCTCTTACCATCGGGATCGGCTTTGAAGATGTCATACTCTTTATAAATTGGCCAGACATAACCACGGGAATAATCGGGCTTGGGTGGACAGGCCTCGCCGCCTAAATGCGTGGAGGAGTAAATGATGGCTTTGTTATCAGGGGCAATGAACGAACAGGTGGTGGCTCCTTTGCCGGACGACAGCATACGAACCTCGGAACCATCGCTATTCATGCGGAAGATGGCGTCGCACTGCAACTCATCGCGGGTGGATTGAAAGATCAGCTCTTTACCATCGTAGGAAAAATACGCTTCGGCGTTCTGGCCGCCAGCGCTGAGTTGCCGCAGGTTTTTAAAGTGGGTTTCCTCAGGGTAGATCAACGGCTCATTGTCTGCAGGGGCCTCCGCGTTGACTGCTTGATTTATGTTGAACAGTATGACAAATAACAGTAACACAAAATTGGATTGTGATTTGTTGTGCATAGTGGCTATCCATGTTCCATTAAAGGTTTTGTGGTGAAAACGTGATGATGGAAATTCTCCCGATGCTAACGATATAGACTCATGGTTTCAATCATTACCCATTCTTGTGTCGTGAGCAAAGCGAAAAATGTGACACACGGCTAATCTCTTAACCCGTTCATTCTAATGTAAAAAAAATCGACTATTGTGAGCTGTCGTCGTGATTGAAAACCTGGTAAAAGGTTTTGTATTTTTTGCCGATAATACAGTATTGTTTACTATTTCCACACGGAAGTTTGTTCATGAGTGCAATAACGTGTAAATACCACCCAAAAGAGGCGGCGCGTTGGGAATGTGGTGAGTGTGACATCACATTCTGTGGAAATTGTGTCAAGAAAGACACTGTGCGCAACATTGCCTTGTGCCCGGTCTGCAATCAACAAGCGGAGCCGGTGAACGCAACCAATTTCATTACTCCGTTTTGGCAGAGGATTCCCAAGTTTTTCGCTTATCCAGCCAATTCCCAGTCGTTAATTTTTAGTGCAATCATCGCGTTTTTCCTGTCATTCGCCTTCTTCGGCGGGATTATCAGCATCGCCGTGACATTGATACTGGTTTTGGGATTTATCCGTTACAGTTTGCTAGTGTTGGAGACCACCGCAGACGGCAGCGATAAAGCGCCGGCGGTGACGCTGGATACCGTCATGTCGGGCAAGTTGCTGGCAGTCAAACTGCTGGCGACGTATATAGTGTTTGGCTATGCAGTGTATAAAATCATGGACTTTGCCGGGCCTGTGGCCGGTATCATGGTGGGCTTGTTTATATTGATGAGTTTACCCGCCAGTACCATGGTGATGGCTGTGGAACAAAGTTTCCGCCAGGCGATTAATCCTATTGTGCTGATTAATGTGATTCGCGCTATCGGCGCGCCTTACTTTCTGTTGTATGCGTTTCTGATTCTTTTGATGGCTTGTCAGGGGGTGACATCGGCGATTATTGGTTCTTTCGATACCTTATTGTTGGCACCAGTGGAAAATTTTATCGCCCTGTATTTCACTTTGATCATGTACAACATGATGGGATATGTGATTTTTCAGTATCACGAAGCGCTAGGCCACAACGTCCGATTGGAAGTGGATAAGGATTACAGCAACAGTAAACCGGCCGGTAAAAAGCCGGTATCAAACCACCCCGTCATTCAGGAAGCGGAGGTGCTGATCAAAGAAGGTCAAATCGACGAAGCCATAAACCGCTTAAAAGCCGCTGCCAATCAAGCCAACGCCAGCAATGAATTGCATGCGTATCTGCACCGGGTGTTTTTTTCGGCCAACAAGCCAGAGTTAATGATTGCCCATGCCAAAGACTATATCAATGTGTTATTGCATGAGAACAAGACCCGCGATGCGGCGCAATTGATTGTCGATTGTTTCAAATATAAAGAAATCCTTCGCCCCAACGATCCAGATAAATATTATGCTTTGGCTTACATGCTCAACGAAATGCGAGCTTTTAAGGCTTGCATATCTTTAATTCAAAACTTTCACAAACGCTTTCCCGGTCATGCCGATATTCCCAAATTGTATTTGCTAGCTTCAAAGATTATGAGCGAGCAACTGAATAACGACGCTATGGCACTTAAAATGCTGGAGTTTCTTCAGGCCAAATACCGGCAGCACGAATTGGCTTCGGAGATTGAACAGTACTGCAAGGTGGTTAAGAACGTTGCCAATGGTTAGAGGGCCGAGGCTCTAAGTGCAAGGCCCGAGGTTTAAGCAAGGAAACCAATTAACCACTAACCACTTTTCAACCACTGCAACCGGCGGGAAGCTTCACTCGCCGTCGGTGTTTGTGCAAACTCTTGCGTGATCAACTGCAAATAGTGTTGATATTTTTTGTGGTTATTGGCTTTGTGAAACGCATTGGCCAGTATCAGCGTGGCTTCAGCGACTGGTTCTTTGTATTGAGATCGCTTCAGCAGAATCAGGCATTTTTCCGCCTCATCAAAAAAACCGCCCAACGATAATGCGGTCATGACATTCACCAGCAACGCCGAATTGAGGTTGGGTTTGGGCTGGGCCAGTTTCATATAGTCGTTATAAGTGGTTCTGATCAATTGATACGTCTGCTGGCCTTTGTCTGTCAGCAATAAGATGCGATTGGCTGCAGAGTGGAAGTCTTCGCTGGCGGGCTGTCTCTTAGAGGCGTTGAACCACTGCAAAAGGTATTCGCGGTTGCTCGAGTGTTCCGTCGCTAGGGCGCGAAAAACGATTGCGGCCTCTTGGGATTTCAGTTGCGCCAGTAAATCCATGCCTTGCTCGAAGCGCTCTTTTTCAGCGTCTTCTCTTTCGTTTTTATCCAGATAATCCAGGTTGACACCCAGGTATTGTTTGGCGATGAAGGCGTACAGCGCGCCACTGCACAACCCCCCTATATGAGCGTAATAGTTAATGCTCTGGTCGGACTGCATGAGCAATTGCACGACTTCGTGTCCCAGCCAAATAGGCAATAAGATAATGGCTGGCGCTTTGACGTAGTCGAAATACACAAACACGAAATAAAAGAAATTGATTTTCCTAAGACCGAACAATACGGTATACATCCCCATCAAGCCGGCGATTGCGCCGGAGGCGCCCACGGTGGCGGTTTGGCTATCACTGTTTAACAATACATATAATGCGCCGCCGAACAGGCCAGCCAGCAGATAACCACCAAGATAAGAGCTCCTGCCCAACGCATATTCCACTACAAAGCCGATAATAAACAAAAACACCATATTGCCGATGAGGTGCCCCCAACCGCCGTGTAAAAACATATTAGATATGAAAGTAACCGCCGAGGGTTCGTTGGGTTTTAATCCATAGGAATACCAAGTCGCTTTTTCTAATTTGGCCTGGAATTGTTCATGCAGGTTTTTCCATGTGGTAAAGCGCGTGGTATCCGAGAACACGCTACCGTTTTCCAACAGCTTCATAAACTCGCTGTCTTGCCGCAACGGAACTGCGACCGCCAGACGGTATTCTCCGCCTTCGTCCATGTAAGCCTGATAATCTTCTACCTTTTGGAAGCGGTTGTTTTTCCTCAAGTAGTCGAAATACAAGGGGATTTCGATATCGGGTAGCTCGGATTGTAGGTAAAATTCGTAAGCCTGTTCCGTGTATTTATCGTCATGGGATTGAAAAATCACAAAAACCAGGCAATTAATCACGATGAAGAAAATCGTGACCAGCGGCGGATTTGACCAGTCGACTTTGCGGAAAAAAGGAATGAAAAACATTGTTATTATATCGGGCGCTTTGGCGCCGGATTAAGGTTATATTTTTTAATTACGAAGTTGAGTTTCCTTCCCTTAACACAATTCGCGCCGCATAGCGCCGCTCCTACGGAACATTCCATATTACAACAAGTGTTTTCCGTCGAATACATCTGCTTCCAAGGCAAACGGATCCACTCCTTCTATACAGCCTAAGTTGGCGCGATAGTGGCCGGGCATGCGCGCGGTTTCGTGAAAAGTGTAAATACCGCAGTGTTTGCAGAAATAATGTTTTGCGGTTTTGGCGCCGAATTGATAAAGGCCCAAAGTATCGCCTTCGGCTTCGATCTTGAATAACTCGGGGGGTACTGCAAACGGTGTCATCATCGCCCCTTTTCGGGAACATATTGAGCAATTACAACGCAGACCTTTGGTAATTTCTTCGCCTTCGAAAGAAAATTTTATCGCACCGCAATGACAGCTGCCTTGGTAACGAGCCATGGTGGCCTCCTTGGTAATGGTTTGTTATTAATCCAGTCTGAGCAATGAATGCTTATGGGCTGTTCGTAACGCTTCGTTATATTCCTCGGAACTAATTCTGCGATCCAGCTGTGGATAGTCACCGGCCCGATAGCAAGGATAATATTGGTCCATGATATTGATGTATGTGTTGGTGGATATTTCTTCGGCGATAAACCGCAGGGTTTCCTCCGTGCCCGCCAACCGATTGGGTAACACCAGGTGTCTGACCAACAAACCGCGCACCGCGATACCCTCATCGTCCAATACCAGATCACCCACTTGACGGTGCATCTCTTTGACGGCGGCGCGGTTGACCTCAACATAGTTTCGCACATGCGAATAGTGATGCGCTATCTCGGAATCGGAGTACTTCATGTCGGGCATGTAAATATCGATAACGCCATCCAAGAGCGTCAACGCTTCCGGGCTGTCGTAACCACCGGTGTTGTATACTAACGGCAAGTGCAAACCTTTTGCCGCCGCGATGTCGACGGCGGCGATGATTTGCGCCACCACGTGACTGGGAGACACGAAATTGATGTTATGACAGCCCTGTGCTTGCAGTAGCAGCATCATATTGGCCAGTTCTTCCGCGGTTACTCCTTGCCCCAATCCTTTTTGGCTGATTTCCCAATTTTGACAATACTGGCAGCGCAAATTACACCAGCTAAAAAAAATAGTGCCGGAGCCGCGGGTTCCGCGCAATGGATTTTCCTCGCCGTGATGCGGTCCATAACTGTGCACCACGGCTTTCTCGCCGGTATGACATACAACGCCTTTTAATGTTTGTAAGCGATTGACATAACAATAGCGGGCGCACAAGTCGCAGGATTCCAGGTGCTTGGCTGCTTCGGCTGCGCGCTTGGCCAGCTCACCTTTCAAATGTAGCGGTATATAAGAGACGGTGTGGTTGGTTTTCATGAGCAATGGAGTCTAGATTTAGGTATAATTTGCGGCATTCACCTGAGTGTATAAAACAATTTACAGAGCAAATAAAGGGCATATTATGGCCGAGTTTTTTCTCGAATACGGACTCTTCCTGGCAAAAACCGTCACTTTAGTGGTGGCAATCATCGCTATCGTGTTGGTCGTGGTGGCGGTTGCCAGCAAAAAACAACCGCAAGGCAAAGACAGTATCGAAATCAAAAAGCTGAATCAAAAATTCGATGATATCGCCATGGCAGTCAACGCCACTATACTCCCTAAGGAGGAAATCAAAAAGTTAACCAAAGAAGAAAAGCAGAAACACAAAGCCAAGGCCAAAGCGAAAGACGAACCACAAAAACGAATTTTTGTTATTAATTTCCATGGCGATATCCGGGCTTCGGCGGTGGCGTCGCTGCGTGAGGAGATTACCGCTATTTTGATGGTGGCTAACGAAAAAGATGAGGTGTTTGTACGCTTGGAAAGTAGTGGAGGCGTAGTGCACGCCTACGGACTAGCGGCCTCGCAACTCATGCGTATCCGCGAGCGAAATATTCCCTTAACTGTGGCAGTGGATAAAGTCGCCGCCAGCGGCGGTTACATGATGGCCTGTGTGGCTAATAAAATCATCGCGGCTCCGTTTTCCATCGTAGGCTCTATTGGTGTGGTAGCGCAAATTCCCAATTTTCACCGCTTGTTGAAAAAACACGATATTGATTTTGAGCAGTTTACCGCGGGGGAATTTAAGCGCACAGTGACCATGTTTGGGGAAAACACTGAAGAGGCGCGGGTTAAGTTTCGCAAAGAAGTGGAAGACATCCATTTATTGTTCAAAGATTTCATTACCAAACACCGTCCGCAAGTGGATATCGTTAAAGTATCCACCGGGGAGCATTGGCCGGGAATTCGCGCCTTGGAAAACCAGCTTGTGGACGAACTCAAAACCAGTGACGATTATTTGCTGGAAAACAGTAAAACTGCTGAGTTATTTGAAATCAAATACTCCACCAAAAAATCGTTTTGGGAAAAACTCGGATTTCAAATGCAGCAATTGGTGGACCGGGCGGTGGGATTGATGCCTGGTTAGTGTGGCATCGAGTTTCACGCATAAATGGTCAAACCAAACCTTTGGTTGTTGCTGGTCATTGTCCTGGCCAGTGTTTTTCTCAGTTATGAGTTCGCCAGTAATGCGGTTGGGTATATCCAACTTATCAGCGCCATTGCTTTCATCATCGCGGCCGTTGGGTTAAATGTCAGTTTTATCGCCAAGGCAAAGTGGGCATGGATAGCGGTTTTACTATGCTTTCTACTCTTCATTGTGAATTTTTTCACAATCGACAACGACATTACCGGAAAATTCGTTAAGTTTTTTGGTGCGCTTTTCGATGCTGCGCTACACTTTAAATAAAGCCCCATATAATAAACAATCGAATAAAAGGAATAGTTATCATGACGGGATTGAAAATTACGGATCACGTCCTTGAGGGAGAAAATGTCGAAATCGTTCCCTGCGATAAGGACAGTGGCTTGTTTACTAACGGATTACCGGACACGGTTGTTCTGCACTACACAGCCGCCGGTTCGGTGAGCTCTGCGGTGCGTACTTTGACCGATCTTCATGTAAAAGCCTCGGCCCACTTGGTCATCGGTCGCGAAGGTGAAATCATGCAACTGGTGCCATTTAACAAAATCGCCTGGCACGCCGGTAAAAGTGAGTACCAGGGACGCAAAGGTTTGAACCATTATTCCATAGGCATTGAAATGGACAACGCTGGGCGTTTGAACAAATTGGAAGGGGAGTATGTCGCCTGGTTTGGCCGCAAATATCTAGCGACGCAAGTGCTGGCGGCAACCCATAAGAATGAGACCGTCAGCGGTTATTGGCATTTGTATACTGAAGAACAAATCCAGTGTGTGCAACAAGTGTGTGAATTAATGCGGGATCACTATCAAATTCAAACCATTGTTGGCCATGACGATATTGCGCCCGGGCGCAAGACCGATCCAGGCCCGGCGTTTCCACTGGAGAAGTTGCGCCAACGAGTCTTGGAAAACGACCGGCAGTCCGATGAAGACATCCCCGCTGAGGAAGAGGTGCATGCGGTAAAACAACACGCTATAGTGACCGCCTCAGCGTTGAATATTCGAAGCGCGCCCAATGCGTCCAGTGATCTAGTGTTGGATCCTTTACCGCAAGGCACCAATCTGGAGGTCATCGGTGAAAAACACGGTTGGTTGAAGGTAAATGTTGTCAAGACAGGCTGGGTAAAGAAGAATTTCGTACGCATCGTGTAAAGTGTGGCCTTATGATTGTTGGACGCACTTATTGGCTTCAGCTTAAAACTCACAGTTCAAAAGGAGACAGAAATGTTTGGTGAGCATCATGATTTACTGAGCGAATTCCCCGAATACCGAGATAAAATCCACGAACTCAAAATGAACAATCCGGAGTTTGCGCAGCTGTACGAGCAATACCAGAACCTGGATCAAGAAGTCTATCGAATCGAAGAAGGATTCGAAACGCCATCGGATGAATATACAGAAGAGTTAAAGAAGAAAAGAGTGCTGTTGAAGGATCAGCTTTATGCTATGTTGAAAGAATGAAAATATACCCGTTAGCCGGACGGACCGACTAACGGGCACAATCCTAGTGGTTCTTTCGGATAATTTCTTCTGTGCCGTCAAACTTTTTGATTTTAAATCCCTCAAAGTCTTCGCTGTAGGTGTTCACCAAATCTTTTAAAACCGATATAGCGTATTGCTCGCCTAAGACAATGCCCAAATCACCATCGGTACGGTAATGCACCCCGGCAATGTCGCGACCAAGCGAGATGTTGCTGGCCAATTTATTGAGTTCCGATTCAATAGTGAGTTCTTCGCCCTCAGGTGCTACATAGTCTTCCAGCTTTTTACCGTTTTTGCTCGGGATAACTGTAATTGGAAGTTTATATTCTTCATCGAATATCGCTTTCAGCATGGTTACTGCAGCGCCTGCCATAACCGCATGACCCGCCGGATAGGTTGGGTGCAAGGGACTGCCCACCGGGGTTGCCGTGGGCAATAGATAGGTACCGTTTCGTTTATAGACGATATTTAACGCCGGAGAGTCAAACAGTTCCCCATGGATAAGGTAGTTGATTTCCGGGTTGGTCAAATGATTATGTACTCGGCCGAAAAACACTTCCGGTCTAGCGCGGCGGTGCACTAACCATTTTTGAAACCAGGCTACGTTTTGCGAACTCATGGATACGCGGCTTAGCAAATCGACCACGTGGTTGTTGCCAAATAGTGGGCTGCGGGTTTGGGTGGCGGAGCCGGCGTACGGATCAAAGATTTCGCCGTTGATATTCTTGTCGTACACATCAGAGCCATAACTTCGAATAATGCGCGCCGCAGCTAGATAGGCCTGATTGATAAAGTCGTTTAACACATATTCCGCCATTGCCCGCCCGTTATGGATATAGAGTGGATTGTTTTGGTATTTCACAGTAGTGATGCCAGTAGGGCGGCCGCCAGTCTGGATGTGTAGCCATTCATCGTAATCGGTCAAATGGTCATTGCCTTCGACAGGAACATTATATAATTGCTCAATGGTCGTGGCGCCAAAAGGTATGGGTTGCAATAAGAACTGGGAAATATAAGGACCTCTGGTTTCACCTTCACCCACGCCGCGAAACAGCGTGCCGGGTGTCACTTTGTCGGTGATTTTATCTTTCGGTCCATCAAAGTCTGAAAAGCGGGACATGTCGTCTGCCGCTTGCTGGATCAGTGGATGGGTATCGTATTCCGTGAACGGGATATCACGGGTAATCGCCTGCCACAATACTTCTATAGCCTCGGCGGCTTGTTTGGCACTGGTAAAAGCCGGCGCCGCAGGCATGCTAAAAGAATGGGGATCTCCACCTTCCATTAAATATGAATAAGCAGCTTGGGGATTACGCTGCTTCTGTTGTCCGTTGCAAATGTAGGGAGCCGAGCAACCGGTAGCGGGAATGGCTTCAAAATCGGCATTGTCACCGGTTGATAGCGCGTGAATGAGAGCAGCATAAGCTATAGGATCCACTACTCCGTCGGTATTGTGCGGAAGCCCTTTTGTATAACTATTGATGTAACCCTCGAGCGCTTCATCACCGTTATTTGGATGATCCGATGTCACAATGTAGTTACGATCCGCCGCCTCTACTCTAAGGTTATACGCTTGCAACGCGCGCTCTTCCGGCGTCAAAGGCCCGATAACCTCCGCATGAACCGGTGACATGGCCGAATACGCTAATAACGCAACCGCGACCACCCCGGTGCCCACGATAGTGATAGTAGAAGATACATAAAGTTTTTTATTGGCTTTTGCGTCACCTGAATTGGTGGAACGCCAGTGATTCTTTGTTGGCATGGTTTATACCCCCGTTAATATAATTAAAAAAATAGTTTTGGGAACAACTGGGAACTGCGCGAACAATGAGTGAAAAATATGCAACTTCGTTGAGTTGCGAAAAGCCAAGTGAAACTAACGTATTTTTTACTAAGGAGCAATCGGAATAAAAACGTTGCTGAGAAAATTTACAAACAATTTACGATTAGCTCAGGAGCGCGGCATGCTGTTGGGAAAAAAATCACAAATAGTGTTAGGTGGGGGAGTAAGATGTAATTAGCTATTCACACAGCGCTTTGATATTCGGATTTGATATCAATCTATAATTTTATGCTAACCGGGGATGTTAATCCAAGGCAGGGCCGAGTATAAACTGCACCTGCTCAAATCCGTTGTCTTCTAATAAATCCAGGATTTCATCCCAATCATAGTCAGGATTGTTTTCCTCGACGCTGGCGATCAAGCTGGTAACCCGGCGAAAGGCTTCGTGCTCTTCGAAATCCTCAGGGATGCGAATCATACGGATGGCTTTGAAGTTTTTGGCGGGGAGGATCATTAAGTTGTTTTTCATGATTGGATTCGTGACCTTAGTTAGCTACGTGTATATAGGGTAAATTTTTCACGGGCAAGAAAAAAGGGCTTACGCCCTTTTTTCCGTGTTTGAATTGTATGAAGCGATTAGATTTCCACCAAATCTGAAGATGTTTTTACCGGAGCTTTCATGGATTCATCACTCGGTACAGCCGATTTTTCCAAGTCTTTAGCGTCGTCGGAAAAAATCCAAGCGTGACTGTCTTTAAATTCTTTCCACGATTCGGCGGACATGTCTTTTTTGCCATGACCTTTTTTCATGGAGTCGCAGTTGGCTCCGCCAGCGAATGCCATGGAGGAAAAAAGCGCTAAAGAGCTTACGGCAACTAATGGAATGAGTTTTTTCATAGCTAAGATCTCCAAATATGTCCAGATTGGGAATCTACCATATGGACCGAGTTGATAATTGAATTCTACGATCTTGCCGTAAAATCCATGAACGTAAAAATCTCTGTAATTGCTTCGACTCCGGGGTAGGGGGGATGGTTCCCGCTAAACGGTTTCCATCCAAGTTGATCCCAAAAAAAGCCAATGCGTGTCTTAATTAATATAGATGAAGCTTTTTAAAAATCATTCAAGTCCCGAAAAAATTTTATCAATTAACTGCAGCCTTTAGGTCTGGGTAAACCCGCCACTTTATTGGCGCATTTAATCAATCCCGTAGGGAACAGCGAATAAATGTATTTTTGGTCGCTGCGATCGGGGCCGAATTTCTTTTTCATGATCTTAGAAAACGCCCGCGGTTCCGCTACAACGCCGTTGTCCAGGAAGTACTCCCGTGCGGTATTAATAATGTCCCAATGTTCTGGGGTTAACTCAGGGATTTTTTCATTTTTGGCGATTTCCACCGCCAGTTCTTCGCTCCATTCGTCCAAATTTTCCAGCCAGCCGGCTTCACTGAGTTGGACTACTTTGCCATTGATTTCTGCTTGCATATTCACCTCGGAAAGTTAAGAAAGATAATTGTTGACTATTTTAGTCAAGCATATCGGGTTAGTAAACAGGAAATTCAATGAAATTGGTTTATCAATATATTCTTATTTATAATGTTCAGTTTTATATAAGAATTTGTGAATTGTTTATTATGAAAGTGGGCTTTATGTCCACTTTTTTATTTTTACGTCAGTGTGTTAGGGGTTTTTAATGTTTCAATTAGGCTGTACCAACCGTGTTTGTTTTCAAAATGAAATTCTTTCCGGGCTTACTGTAGCGCTGGCGCTGGTGCCGGAAGCGGTGGCGTTTGCCTTTGTGGCCGGGGTGGATCCGTTGGTGGGATTGTACGCGGCGTTTATGGTGGGACTGCTGGCCGCCACTTTTGGTGGGCGCCCAGGCATGATATCCGGCGCTACCGGTGCCATGGCTGTGGTGATGGTCGCTTTGGTGGCTGAGCATGGGGTGGAGTATTTGTTTGCGGCTGTCGTGTTCACCGGTTTGATTCAAATCAGCGCCGGTTTGTTACGCCTGGGCAAATACATCCGTATGGTGCCATATCCCGTGATGTTGGGTTTTGTGAACGGCTTAGCCATCGTGATTTTCCTGGCGCAGTTGCAACATTTCCAAATTCCTTTTCCCGAGGGCGGCAAACAGTGGATGAGCGGTGAATCCTTATGGGTCTTATTAGGACTGATTGTCTTGACCATGGCGATTATTCATTTTTTGCCCAAACTCACCAGTGCGTTTCCGGCTTCGCTAGCCGCAATTCTCGTGGTGTCGCTGTTAGTCATTGGTTTGAACATTGATACCAATACTGTTGGGGATCTCGCTTCTATAGAAGGAGGCTTGCCTACATTCCATATTCCCTCAGTGCCTTTTTCCTTAGAGACCCTGATGATCATACTGCCTTATTCGGTGATATTGGCGGCAGTGGGCTTAATCGAATCGTTGTTGACCTTGAGTCTGATCGATGATGTCACAAACACCCGCGGGCGGGGTAACAAAGAATGTATAGGCCAGGGGATCGCCAATACGACCACGGGATTTTTCGGCGGTATGGGCGGTTGCGCCATGATTGGGCAATCCATGATCAATATTAACTCCGGGGGCCGGCAGCGGTTGTCGGGTATTTCCGCAGCGTTGTTTTTGCTGGCGTTTATTTTGTTTGCCTCGGACCTGATCGAAATGATTCCCATGGCCGCTTTGGTGGGGGTTATGTTCATGGTGGTATTGGGCACGTTTGAATGGTCCAGCTTGCGTATCATGGGCAAGATACCGCGCACCGATGCCTTTGTGTTGGTGTTGGTTTCTGCGGTAACGGTGGCGACGGATTTGGCTATTGCAGTCATCGTCGGAGTGATTGTCTCGGCATTGGCGTTTGCCTGGGAGCATGCCAAACACATTAACGTAAAAACCTATTTGGATGACAACGGCTCCCGGGTTTATGAACTGAACGGCCCCTTGTTTTTTGGTTCTGTGAAAAACTTTCTGGAGTTATTTGATCCTGAAAACGATCCGGATGATGTCATTATTGAATTTCAAAACTCTCGGGTGGCGGATCATTCCGCCATCGAGGCCATCGACAATTTGGCCGATAAATACATCCAGGCTGGAAAACAATTGCATTTGCGGCATTTGAGCCAGGATTGCCGGCAATTGCTGAAAAAAGCCGGCGACTTGGTGGAAGTGAACGTGTTGGAAGACCCACGTTACTACGTAGTCAACGATCAGCTTGCGTGAGCGATTGTTTTCAATATTGACTGATTGAGTCTATCCAACCACCTGTGGCTTGCAGTGGCGTAGGATCTTTGGCTACCGTGACCCACACAGCGATGGCCCTGGCGTGTGTGCGCGACAAGTCCAGCGTTTTGCGATCCATTTGCCATTGCCGGTCCGCGTTTTGATCGGCTAGGGAATGCCATGCCAACACGACGAAATCGTGGCTTAGGATTTTGCCGCGGTTTTCGCCCTTGGTCACGTTGGTGTGAATATCGAAGCCTAACACTGCCACATGCAATTGTAGCGGTTCGACGGGGAAGTCGCGCGCTTGGTAGTTGGCCGTGAGTGCTTGTTGATCGATGTTTACGCTGAGCATTCCGGTGTTTTGCGCTGATGGCTTGCTTAAAACCGGTTTTCGAAACCATGCGCTCCATTCGCGGCCATTGATAAAGAATCCCGGAGTATACACAGATCGGGCGTAGCCATGGCGCGCATACTCGCGTTGTCGGTGCGAATGAGCCGGCTCGGAGAAAGGATCTGGCCATCCTAAATAATTCCAATAATCCACGTGGAATGTCAGCGGAATGAATTCTTTCCATAACCGGGTATCATTTTTAAGTTCGCTCATCCACCGGTCAGCGGGTGGACAACTGCTGCAGCCTTCGGAGGTGAATAATTCGATCAACGTGGTTTGGGTTTGGGGGCTGGAGAATGTCAGCGTTTGCCCGTAGGCGGGTAACGCCAGGGTGACGAACAGCGTCACCAATAAGACCTGCGGTTTCATAAATAAATTCCTTAGTCGGAGAGTACTCAGTCACTATGGCGCAAATTGGTCACAAAAGTGTCACAGTTGGCTGGTAATTTTGTGAACCAGTTCTAATGATGGGTAAGGAAATTGCACGATATAACAATGTGTAAAAATTTTGGCATTTCGCTATATCTATAGCACTTTCACAGGAAACATCATGGCAACGTTACAGAAATTAGGCAATGAGGCTCTTTGTCCGTTAAATCTCAGCAATATGAGAATCGGCCGTTCTTCGGACAATGAAATCGTGATCGAAGACGACGCGGTCAGTGTGCACCATGCGCGCATTACCCGCCGCGAGGCCGAGGGCGATCAGCGTATCTACGAGTTCATTATCGAGGATCTGAGCAGCACCAACTCAACGTTCGTCAACAACAAGGAAATCAAAAGCCACGCTTTAAAAGACGGTGACATTATTCGCCTGGGCCGTACCCGGTTAAAATTCTCCACCAAAGAATACCAAGCGCCTCCGCAACAAGACTTTCAAAAAACCCAAAAGCTGAGCAAGACCAGCATAATGGGATTTCTGTTTTCTAAATAAGTAAGAAGCAGTGCCTGCCGCGGTGTGACTGCGTTAGAATGCCGGTTTTGTTATGGGATTTTAACGAGAGGCACAGGCGTGGAACCGCTGAAACTACAGAACTACCTATACAACCATATCCCCATTACGAGCGCCATGGGCGTGGAAGTGCGCCAATGCACATACGATCAAGTGGTGTTGTTTGCTCCCCTAGCGCCAAACATCAATCACCGTGACACGGTATTCGGTGGCAGCGCTTCGACGTTGGCGATTTTATCGGCCTGGGCGTTGCTGCATGTTCGCTTGGCTAACGAACCGGTAACGCCGCGACTGGTGATTCAACACAACACCATGAGTTACGATAAACCCATTGCCGGGGATTTTTACGCCGTGTGTCATTACGACACCCAATCTGAATGGGAACGCTTTAGTAAAACCCTGGCGCGCCGTGGCCGGGCAAGGATTAACGTGGCGGCGGTTTTGCAGTGTGGGACAGAGGTAGTGGCAAATTTCGAAGGCCGGTTCGTGGCCGCAAAACCCGGTTGATTATCTGAGCCGGTTCCTCATCGCCGCGTTCATTTTCACTAACATCCGGGTGATATTTTTCGATAACACGGAATAGTCGGTTTTAAAAAGGTTTTCCGCGGTGGATTTCTCCCCATCGTCGGTTTTGCGCACCACTTCCGAAGCGCATTGATGAAAGTGGGCATGAGTTATCCGCAATTCTTCGAATCCATCCATATCTTTGTAATGTTGTCCGTCACCGTAAATCCATTGCCCCAGAGCGCACTGATTATCCAGACAAATGACATCTGGATTGAGTTTTTCCTCACTCGTGCCATCCAGGTGCTTTTGAAGTCTGATTTTCCATTTGATATGGGCCTCAACGGCATGATAGAAAACGTTTTCGGACATGAAGACTCCTCTTATCGTGTGCGAATACAAAAACTTGCTGACTCTGTTACGTCCAAAAGGCTATTTTCTTTAATTAGAAAATACTAATATTGATCACTTATGACTGTTATGTCCTTAAAATCGTCCACTATTTTGTGTGGCGTGCTGGCATTGTTACCGTGGTGTGCTCTCGCGCAATGCGATGCCAACAGTGTTTATGCCGCGTTCAAACAGTATCGTGAGCAGGTAAACTCGGCAACGCACTTGGAACAGTTGAGCCCCTATTTTTCCACGACGTTTAATCAATACTACACAGCCAAGTTGGCCTCAGAAAAGGGAAGCACCCGATATTTAACCCATTATTGGGACAACCTCAATACCGCACAAGATATTGTGATTGTGTACGATTACGCCGTGCGCTGCTCAGGCAAAGAAAACAATCAAGCGACTTTAACCTTACTCGCTATACTCAACCAACCGTCGACGACTCCTCAGCCGCAAGTGGATTTATGGATGGTGAAAATTCATTACGTGAAAGAAGATCAGCAATGGTTGATCGAAAGCTTTGAATACGATAAAAGTCGATCGAACGAGGTATTTGAAGAAAACCAAATCGTGGATAATTTTGCGGTGATCCGCTAGTAATACTTCCAATCTATGGGATCCACCATGGTCTTGGATTTAAACAATATCCACGTTAGCAGGAAACCAACGGTTGTGCCGTCTTTGCGAACTGCGAGCGGACTGGATTCAAACACGGCCCCGTCTATCCTGTCGTAGCGGCCATAAAAGCTTAGCCATGTGTTGGTAAAGCGACGATAAAACGTGAAGATGGAACGGTAACCGGCAAACCCGCTTTGGGATTGGTAAGCGGGGCGAGAGCCGGTTGCGTATTGCGGTTCCACTTGATAATAGTAATTGTGAAAGGTTTCAGAGCCGTATTCCAGCCCAACGCCTATGCCCATGCGCCATTGGCCGTTCATAAAGTTCACTTTACGGTTGTAATTAAGGCGCGGTGAAAACGTGTACCCGATGTGCTCAAATTCGGGAAAATCCACCGCAATGGCGACGCGCAGTGGCAAAAATGCAATCACCGAGCTTTTCAATTCGGTGCTATGCCATAGCTTGATATTGACAGCCGGCCCGATTTGGAACGACGGTGCCAAATCCGGCATGCCTTGGCGGGCCGCCACCTTGTCGCTGTCGACCGGAACATTGCCGTCCAAGCTGAAATCGAGTTTCACACGCCTAGACATTAATATCTCCCCGCGCACTCCGTCCTCGTCTGAACGCAAATACTTGCCACGGTAAAACGGAATAATAAACGGATAAGGATAGGTCCGGGCGTCTTGTGCGCCTCGGTAATCAGGGATACGCAGCACACCGCCGCCTAAACTGACTTCCCAAAGCGGCAGCGAGTCAGCGTTTCCCTGCGCGGGTAGTGATATCAGGCAGAGTAAGAGAGCGATCTTCGCGATCAACCGACTACATCCAGTACCCGGCGGCGAAATTTGACGTTTAAATCTTTGGCGATGGCGGCGCATTGCTGAACGTCGACACCATCCAATCCATCGATGGCCGTGGCCGTGACATCGCCTATGTAGAGAGGAGCTTGCTGCAAAAACTCCAACATGGCTTGATAAGAGCCTTCCAGGCTGGGGCAGCAATGTTGCTTATATACCGCTTCATTCTGAGCGTTCATGGACACTGAAACCGCATCGATGCATTGCGCCAGATCAGGTAATACGTTGTGTTTGTGAACCCGGTTGGCCAGCCCATCGGTGTTCAAGCGCACTTTCACACCCTGTGATTTGACGTATCGCGCTACCGCTAGCAACTCCTTCAGCCGCAAAGTGGGTTCGCCATAACCACAAAACACCACTTCTTTAAACTGGGTGATGTCACCGGCGGCGTCTATGGCTTGTAGTATTTCCGCCAGACTGGGTTTGCGCCGTAAACGAAGATCGTACTGATGCACCTGGTGAGTTCCATTGTATTTGGGGCAAAAACGACAGCGTAGAGTGCAGCGATCGGTGATGTTCAAATACAAGTTGTCGCCAATGGAGTAAGCAATAGTCTGTGGCGCAATGGATTCAATAATGGAGTTTTGCATGCTAAAGGGTACCGCTAAGCGACTGATCCGATAAGTGATCTTATCAAATATAGCCTATCGGCGTGAAGTTTTTCACCCGGAGGGTATGTTATTTTACAACTTCAAATTCCGGTGGAAAATAAGGTCCCCATTCTACATTGCGATAAGCGGGTTGATTTTTATAGGCGTCAAACGCCATAAAATACGTTCCCAAATACGGATCGTGACGCACGATCTTGCCGCTGCTGCCCACAAATCGGCCTTTGACAATGCGCACACGGCTATCGATTTTCAGCGCTTTAGGGGAGGTGCTCTTGGGTGCTTGGGAAGCGCCGCCGGACGACTTAGAGGGTGCTTTCGCTACCGGTTTTGTTGCGGCCAAGGATTTCTTGTTTGCGTATTTTTTCTTTTTCGCCGGCGTCGCCGCGGCTGGCTTTTTTACTGATTTTTTCACAACGGCTTTTTTTGCCGTTTTTTTCTTAACCGCCTTCTTTTTAATGCTGGCTTTTTTCTTTGCGGTGACCGGTTTTTTCGCGGTTTTCTTTTTTACGCTGGTTGCTTTTTTATTAGCAACCTTCTTTTTAGCGGTCGTTTTCACCGCTTTTTTCTTTGTTGATGTCTGTCGAGTGGTTTTTTCGCGGGCAGCCATAGTATTGGTCCAAATCGTTAAAAACAATAAACAATATTTCTGAGAGTAACGTCACCGCAGTGAAAATCTTTAATGTACTGAAACCTAAGCAATTAGTGGTGTACAGCGTAGACCCTAAGGGTAGCGAAAGCCGGCCAATTTGCAAGCCATTCTTCCTTGTCCGATACCGCAGTGGATATTTTAAAGGCTTTTTGTCAGCATAATTCCCGCCGATCCTATGGCGACTTTAACGTCAACATTGTGGCACAATAATCGTCAATATTTAGTAGATTTAAAATAGCTAACGAACGAGATTTGCATGACCAGTGATAGTGTAATTGCGGCATTGCGGGCGGCCTTGGAGGTTAATCCTAATGATGTGGATGTGCGCCTGCATTTGGCGGATTTGTTAGTGCAGGCGGAAAGTTATGATGAGGCGGAAGATCATTATCATACTGTATTAAAGGCCGATCCCACGAACATTAAGGCCCTGCAAGGTGCCAGTGTTGTGGCACGGGCGCTTGGGGAAGATGCCAAAGCACAAGGCTATGAGAAACTACTTAGCGCTTTGGAATCCAGCATATCAGGCAATACGACCGTCCAAGCCGATAACATCAAGCCGTTTCCCATCACCCCAAAAACTCAAGATGCCACTCGCAACGTCGACCAGCCGGAAAAGACGGTCCGCCTGCGCACAGTGGAAACCAGCGACAATGTCACGGTGGGGCCCTGGGAAGAGGTTGAGCCGCCGGTTACCTTGGCCGATGTGGGTGGCATGGAGGAAGTTAAAAAGCGTTTAAATATAGCGTTTTTAGCGCCAATGAAAAATCCCGAACTTATGAAGATGTACGGTAAAAGCCTCAAGGGCGGAATGATGTTGTATGGCCCCCCGGGATGCGGGAAAACTTTCATAGCCCGCGCCTTAGCCGGTGAGCTGGGCGCGAAATTTATGACCATCGGATTGTCCGACGTGCTCGATATGTGGTTGGGCGAGAGCGAGCGCAAACTTCATGAAATATTTGAAGCGGCTCGGCGCAACGCACCAACTGTTGTGTTTTTCGATGAAATCGACGCCTTGGGGCAAAAGCGCAGTCAATTGCGTCATTCCGCCGGCCGTAACATTGTCAACCAATTGTTGGCGGAAATGGATAGCGTTGGCAGCGACAACAAAAACGTGTTTATCCTGGCGGCGACCAATCATCCCTGGGATGTGGATACCGCTCTGCGCCGCCCCGGGCGTTTCGATCGTGTGGTATTGGTGTTGCCACCCGATGCTACGGCACGTTTGCATATATTACAGCATCATCTTAAAGACCGGCCGGTGGAGAACATCGATTTGCAATCCATTGCCGCGCGCACAGAGCTGTTTTCCGGCGCGGATATCGCTCACTTGTGTGAATCGGCGGTGGAGTATGCATTAGAAGAATCGTTAACCACCGGCACCACGCGCCCCGTAATAAGCGCTGACTTCGATAAAGCGCTAAAGGAGATAAGACCCAGCACCCGGCCTTGGTTTGAAACCGCGCGCAACTACGCTATGTTTGCCAACGAAGGCGGCGTATATGATGATTTGTTGAATTATATTCGTGCGCAAAAACTATGAGCGATGAGTTGCAAGATATAAGAATCGCAGCGCATTCGGTTAACAAAGCGGATGCGTTAATGGATTTGGGGCGCTATCAAGAAGCGATCCCCTTACTTGGACGAGCACTCGGCGAGCAGCCGGAAGACAGCTGGCTGTACTGCAAATTGGCGGGTGCGCTGTATCACGTCAACGACAATGATAAAGCATTGGAGTCGGCACAGCGGGCCGTGCATCTGGATCCCAACAACAGCTATGCCCACTATATGCTGGCGTGGATACTGCTGGCAAAACAACAAATTGACCCGGCTTTGGAGCATGCGCGCACTGCCGTCAGCATAGAACCTGAGCAGTCGGGAAACCTATACGCCTTGGCGGTATGCGAGTATCGATCCGGCCACTATAAAAAAGCCTTGGCGGCGGCCGAGCAAGCAGTGGCGTTGGATCCGGAAAACGGCAGCTTACATCAATTGCTGGGTGACTTGCATTTCGGGCTGCAAAAGCCCAAACAAGCTGAAAAACATTACCGCGAAGCGTTGCGCCATGATCCGGAGAACGCCGGCATTCATTGTGATTTAGCCCATGCGTTAGCCTCGCAGCACAAAGTTTATGAAGCGGCCGACCACTGCCTGGCCGCGGTACGCATAGAGCCGGCCAATGAGCAAATCCGTGAGCAGTTATTCAACCTTATTCATCATGACCTCGTCGAGCACTCCGGTAGCGAAAACGTTTTACAAGAGTTTGATCCGGTTATCCGCGCGTTTTATCAAGACGAATTATCGCGACGGTCGTGGGTTTCCCGAATGGGGTTAAGCTCCGCGATCACACTTTGGATTGGGGGCTTGTTATTGCTGACTTTATTGATGAGCCTCGCGACCGGTGAAGATATCACTAAACTCAGCGGTCTGATATTTGTGGTTGTGTTTTTGTATGTAATATTTTTTGTCGTAAAGATGGTCGTGTCGCGTAAAAGAACCCTTTTGAAAGCCGAACGAAAACGGCCTTAGCGAATTTCCTCGGCGCAAAGCAGTGTTAAGCGTTTGCAACGCAAAACTTATGTATTAACGCTTTTAATACCTCTAAGGTTGGATTAATCCGCTCCAATGCCAAGTATTCATCGGGTTGGTGGGC
>Ga0209536_100003882_pt1 | contig 23786 bp, 23 predicted proteins | sample DeeMarSeWOR28_12_FD_187461 | JGI IMG/M metagenome (GOLD analysis project Ga0209536, IMG submission 187461) | Marine sediment microbial communities from White Oak River estuary, North Carolina - WOR-2-8_12 (SPAdes) (version 2) | ecosystem: Environmental > Aquatic > Marine > Intertidal zone >...
TTTTTGCTGGGGAAGCAGCGCGCCTCGCTTATATGACTGATGAATCTAAGGAAGGTAGAAACGCCTTTTTAGAAAAACGAAAACCAGACTTCAAGAATATTAAATGGATTCCTTAACAACTGTATTTTTCTAAGCATTTGTTTATCAGTACCAAGCAGCTAGTAAGAGTGAAAATTTTTATTCTTCCAGTATCTGATTGCATCACATAAAAGAATAATAGTTTAATCTTAGGATGATGTTAAAAATTGAAGATGACGTTAAGAACTTTTTTCCTATACTAAAGTAATTTTTATAGCATCAAATTCTATCGTATTTCAGCCAGAAATACCTCCCAGATCTGAATTGAGTCATTGCCAAAATTTTTGTCAATCCTTTTAAGTATCACCTTAGCTGTTTTATGAATTTGTTCATCTTGGTGGTTAATTATTAGTATATACGAAACCTGGCCATGAAATTGATCCTGATTATCGATTGTGAAGTGGTTTTTCATTCTTGGCGATTTGATGGTTATTAATTTAGATGTAGTTGTATTAAACTGGCGATTTAGATATTCCTCAATGCCTAATGTCATCCCTGCACTATTTTCACTTTCGAAAGGAAGTATCCCTGTTTGTGGATTATCGAATAAGTTTAGTGTCGCTTCCTTTACTTCTTCTTTTACTGTCTTATCATATTTTTCATCGGAGAGCAAGTTTAAATAATCATAAAAATCAATCAATTTTTCAACAGCCCTGATTTCAAATTCTTTAAGTTCACTATCAGAAAGCGATTCAGCTCGAATGGAATTTTCTGGATTGGAAAAAATCATTTCAACATTTTTATTTTCCAAAAATTCCTTGTCATTTTTGGTAATAGCACAAGAAGTGAAAATTAGTATCACCAATATTACCAACTGTAAAGTCAATTTATTCATCTGCAACTCCTTTCTTCTGGATAAACCTCAAATGTGATATTTGATTTCCTTCGTGCCGGATATCAATTATCTCAATATGACCAAGACTTTTCACTGGAATGGTAAGTTTATTGATAAATTCCTGCTTATTATACATTTCAATTCCCTGTTCCCTGTATTCACTCATCTGTATGATTTTTGCATCATCGGCGATCATCACTGATAACTGGACACGTCTTCGTTGCCAATCTTCAGTTTTAGCTCCTGAAAGATAGTGAATAATCAATGCATAGTCGTTAGGTAAAAGTCGGATGATCTCATCTTCTGTAAAGCCTGATACCTTCCTGACAATAGTATCCGAATGATGATAAGGGGCATGAATAACAAATTTGAATTCAGAATCCCTCGAAATCAAGGTAAAAGTGCCATCTTCATCAGCAGGAATTTCTCTTGGTGATTGATCATCAAATAATTGTGTAACAACAAGCTCTTCCTTGTTGATTGGCTGATTTGAATAAGCATCAACTACGGAAATATTATATTGTCTTTCTAGCAGAAAATACACAAAAATAATGGCCAATATAAGGATCAGTGGCAGGAAAACGGCGGTCATTATATTTCTCCTCGACGGAGCTTTTGATATCTTACTTCTATGCTTAAAATCAATCCAACCTTCATATCCAAGATACTGACTTAAAAGATCCAGAATGTCAACACGAGGTAATTTAGATGTTTTAGCTTTTAAATGCGTATAAAACCATTTTTCACTAATTCTTCCTTTTACACACCTTTCCAGGTCATCCTGAAACAATTCGATTTCCCTGCCTTTCCATTTCGATATTTCCGGATGTATTTCGTTGAATTTTTCCTTTAGTTTTTTGGCAAGATCCTTTTTTAACTTCCGGAAATACAAAAAATCTCTGTCAGGCATTATTTTTCATAAGTTAAAAAAACATAAAGAATAAACGGATCTGAACTTGTTGTAAAATATTTTACAATTTTTTTACAAAAGAAAATGTAGGCCAGCCTGCATTTGTAGTCTAATTTAATGAAAAACCATCAACAGACATCAGCCAAACAATCATTATGTAATTCTAAAATCCTTAGTGCAACTGAAATGTATCGTCACCTGGCAATTCTATTTACTGTTTTATTTTTCTCCTTAAATACAAATGCACAAAATGAGCTAAAATTACCGGAGTCTGATCCGGATCTGGCAAAACAAAAGTATGTGTTAGTGACTGACAACTATAATGATGGAAATTACTCAGGAGCTTATGAGGCACTCTTGTGGATCATGGAAAACGCACCCGATATCCATGAATCCGTGTACATCGCTGGACAAAAAGCAATTAAAAAGCTAATAGAACATGATCCGTCAAATAATGAACTGAAAAATAAGCTAATGGAAACGTATGATTTGCGGATTAAACATTTTGGAGATGAAGTGGATGTGTTGGGAAGAAAAGCATTTGATGCCTACAAATACATGCAAAACGACGAGTTACGAATTGATGAAATCGTGACCATTTACGATCATTTATATAACATCACAAAGATGGAAATGCCAACCAACCTGCTTTTCCCCTATTTTGACCTGAAGATCGATCAATACCAAAATGGGGAAATTGATGAGCACGAATTGATCAATTCCTACCAAAATATTTCTGAAATTATCCAATATAAAATTGATAATGGTGAACAGGATGCAGAAAAATCTCAGAACCTAATCGATTCAAAACTTGTACAGGTCATGAAAATGAATTGTATGGACATTAATAAATTATTAATTGGAGAAAAGCAACCTGATCAATTAAGTCTTCAACAGGCAAAACTAGTTATCAAATTATCCCTGGCATATAGCTGTATCGACGAACCTTATTTTATTGAAGCTATAAAAATATTATATGTCACAGAACCAAGTATTAAACTCGCACGGTTGATTGCATCAAGTTACATAGAGAAAAAAGACTATGAAAAAGCTTTGAGATACTTTGAGCAATCACTAGAACAGACCAAAGATAATGAAGAAAAAGCAAGTGTATATTTTGATATTGCCAAAGTATATTATGCCATGAATAATAAAATCAAATCCCGTGAAATGGCAAATGCTGCCCTTGCCCTGGATCCCAATAATCTGGAAAGTTACCGGCTAATCGGTGACTTGTATTTTAACAGTTTTGAGGATTGTAAGAAAGGGGTAAGCCATACTCTGGATAGAAGCATCTTTTATGCAGCATACGATAAATACCAGTTGGCAAATGACCCAGCAAAAATGGCAATGGCTGAACAACAATTCCCCGCAATGGAAGAAATACATCAGGAAAATTATCAGGAAGGGCAAATCATCAATACCAATTGCTGGATGGGAGAACCTGTAAAAATCAGAAGGCGACCCAATTTAACCTCTAATTAAACCAAACTTTATTTGTTCTTAATATCTTTCGCATTAGTTTGATTCAAACTTCAGCATCATTCGCCCATACACTCACAACTTTCGATAAAACGAAGAAAGTCTTGGATGAATGCCTACTCAATAATTTTCAAATACCTTAAAATCCATTATTTTTGATTTAATGAAGCATTGTCTGACTGCAACCCTTATTTTTTTATCTATGACACTACCCGTATTCGGTGTAGAAATCACGGTAGATAATTTCGCCGGGGTACCCCATTATATAATCAAAACAAAAAAAGCGACCTATTACCTTGATAAAGCAGGGGGCGGATTATCGAGAATGATTGATATTTACGGAAATGATTGGGTGAGTTTCAAACGAGTGCCCTGGGATCAATATCCCGAGTCTGCATCCTCATCTTACAGAGGTATTCCAAATCTTGTTTTTCGATCGGATGATTCAGGGGCTGGTCATCCCGGCTATGAACAATGCTATAGTTTTCAGGTGGACGAAAGCACAATCCTGACCATTAGTAAAAGTGGTAAATGGCAGTGGCGCTGGAAATTCTATGAGCAATATGCCACATTGACCATAGAAAAAGTGGACCAGGAGCACAAATACTGGTTTTTATATGAAGGACCAATAGCAGGAGAATATAATCCCGACCAGCAATACTGGGGAACAAATCTTGGCGGTCCCAGGCATGATATGAATGATTATTATATAGGAAAGCAAATTTTTGCCAACTGGCACTGGATCTATTTTGGTGATCGGCGGGTAAAGCAAATCTTGTTTATTGCCATGGAACAGCCGGATCGTCAAATTGATGCGCTGGGTTTTTTGGGTAATTCGTCAAAAGGGATCGAATCGGAAGACGGCATGGTTGTCTTTGGTTTTGGCCGACAGGGAGAAGCACAGCCTCAGATGACTGATCCGCACAATACGTTTTATTTTGGGTTTTTAAAACGAAAAATTAAAAATGTGAATGGTCATGAATCAGTTGCCAAAGACATTGCCAACATTCTAAAATAGTAATTACATTGCTAATTCCAGCCTGTCACCTTTAAGAATCGGTACAACTTTTGTCAAATTTAACGAAATCGTATAATTAAAATCTTCATCTGAGACCAGGTGTTTCAATCGATTCCTGTGAGAACTTTTAGCCAGATATTTCCTTAGATCCGATTTGGCCCGGTGCCATAAATCGATAGCACCATGAGTCGAATCACAAATCGTCGAAAACCCATGATCCAAAAGTAATTCAGCTAATGCACCGGCAAAAACTGAATCTTCAAGGTTGAACAGGTTTTTCCAGGCTGCACAAAAAATCACCACATTTTCCTTTTTGTCAATTAAATGATCAGCCAATGCCTGGATATTAACAAAAGATCCAATAAGTACTTCCTGTGCATCCCTTGCCATATTTATGGTTTTAGTGCCATTAGTTGTAGAAAAAGCAACTACACCTCCTACAAGATCGTCCCGGATAAAATCTGAGGCTGAATTTCCTATATCTGCGAATTCCAGTACCTGGCCATCCCGCTCGCAGGCAACAAAATATCCTTTCTTTTTCATTTCTTTGGCCTCATCAAGACCGGATACCGGAATTATTTCTTTTACACCGTGGTCAAATGCCGCACAAATCGATGTGGTAGCCCTAAGAATATCCACCACGACAGTTACAAAATTTTCTTTGGTCAACTTATGCTCATAAAGCCTGGGTGAAAAACAAACCTCAACGGTAGGGAGTGTACTCATATCCATTAATCAAACACACAAAGATAATTATACATTGGGATTGTAAATGAAAAACTACTTGTTTAACTACAATTTTTTCTTGGAACATTCTATGAAATCGGACATATATACATAATAAAAAGGGATTATTTGCCATTATTAGAAGTTAGACATTAATTTTAGGCCGGTTAAATGAAAATCATCAATAATTTTTTAAATAGACACACATGGAAAAAAGAAGAAAATTCTTAAAAACTGCCGGGGCAATAGCAGCTGGCAGTATTATTTTACCATATGGCTGTTCTCCAAAGAAACCTCAGGAATCCGGTGAAGCAGCTGCCGAGGTAGCAGCACCCGTCAAACCAAAAGATATCGGTCTTCAAATCTATACACTGAGGAACGAAATCCAGAATGACGGTCTGGAAGTAACAATGGAAAAAGTGGCCGCAAAAGGATATAAATGGATCGAACCATTTGGCTACGAAGGGAGAAAATTCTTAGGTAAAACACCTGCAGAATTCAAACAAATGCTCACCAATCTGGGCATGACAACTCCAAGTGTACATTCTGTTACGGAGGTCTCATCTGCCGGTGGTAAGGATGCAATTGTAGATCAAATGAAGACAACAGCTGAAGATGCACTTGCAATCGGTTCAAAATATCTGGTTTGGGCGTTTCTTAAACCGGAAGACCGAACCAGCATGGATGATTATAAGCGGCATATAGAAACCTGGAACAAATTCGGTGAAGTTTGTAAGGAAGCTGGAATCCAGTTCGCTTATCACAATCACGACTTCGAATTTATCGAGTTTGACGGTGTAAAAGCATATGATGTAATCATGAAGGAAACCGATCCTGAGCTCGTCAAATTTGAATTGGATCTCTATTGGATCACCAAGTCTGGGAACGACCCTGTAGAATACTTCCAAAAAGATCCAGGAAGATTCCACCTATGGCATGTAAAAGATATGTATCCGGAAGATAAAAGTTTTGCACCAGTTGGCCAGGGCAGTATGGATTTCAGACGAATCTTTGAAGCAAGAGAAACCTCAGGAATGAAATACTTCTTTGTAGAACAGGATGCTACCAAAGACGGTGTTTCTCCATTAGATACTATAGAAGTTAGCTGGAATTATTTGAACAATGCCGATTTTGTATAGGATAACAATTTAATACTAACACAAAGTCCGATGAAATTGCGTCGGACTTTTTTATTGGGATTAAATGACAACTATATGATATCTGTCATGTATACTCCCATAGATATTTGATATCTTTGAGGCTGTTGAAACTGTAGAAATTTATAGATTATGAAAAGATTAGTATTATTAGCGATCGGAATATTATTATTTGCATGTGAACCTCGCCAGGGAAAAAGTGTTGATGAAGCTCCACCGGCATCACCTGCAAATAAAACCAGTTTACACGAAATAGTTGTTCAGGAAGTACTTCAGGCAAACAATTATACCTACGTAAAAGGCCTGGAGAATGATCAGGAAATCTGGATGGCCATTTTGAAGGCTGATATAGATGTTGGAAAAACCTATTATTATGATGAAGCCGAAGAAATGAAGAATTTCAAAAGCAAGGATCTCGATCGAACCTTCGAATCAGTATTTTTTCTCGGTGGCCTTTATGAAAATCCTGCAGATGTAGGGGATCGAAGCAAAGTAGGTGGAATGGGCATGACTTCAGAAAATCAGCAACCACAGAAAAACGAGCCAGTAAAAGAAGAAAATCTTAATATTCAGTTGGAAGAAGGAGTTACTTCCATAGAAAATTTATTTGCCAACAAAAAGGATTTAGAGAACAAGAAAGTAGTGGTAAGAGGATTAGTAACGAAGATCAATCCGAACATCATGAATAAAAACTGGGTACATATCCAGGATGGCACAGGTGGAGAATCCACATTTGATCTGACCATCACCACACAAGACAACGTAAAAGTTGGTACAATAGTTAAATTTATAGGTGTAGTTGGTATTAACCGGGATTTTGGTCATGGATATACATATGACTTAATTCTTGAAGAAGCAAAAATGCTTAATGAAGAAACGGAAATGAAGGTTAATTAGAACATAAATTATAAAAAAGGGGTTGGTTTTTTCAAAAAGTTAACCCCTTTTTAAGAATATTACCATTTAGCCCCATATTTGTTCATTTTTTACTAAATGCTCAGGAATTACTTTTTAATCTCCATCCGTCACCTGCTGAAAAACAAGTTATTTTCTTTTATTAACATCTTCGGATTAGCACTGGGCATTTCAAGTTTTATGCTCATCATTAGCTATGTCCGTTTTGAATACAGCTACGATCACATCAATGAAAATATTGATAATATATACCGGGTAGAAAGCCTGTTTTACAGAGGTGACCTGAAAACTGACCACTGGCCGACCACCACCAATGGTTATGCACCGGCGATGAAGGAGGCTTCTCCGGAAATCCAGGATTATACGCGAATCAATTGGCATAATTCGGACCGGATGGTCAGGTATCAGGAAATTAAATTCAGGGAAAATCATGTCTGTTTTGCAGATTCAAACTTCTTTACCTTTTTCGAATATCAGGTTCTCAAGGGAAATCGTGAAACATTCCTGAAAGAAGCCAATACGGTGATCCTTTCTGCTTCAGCAGCTAAAAAATATTTTGGTAATGAAGATCCATTAGGAAAACGACTTCAAATCAGTACATTCACCAATAGCTTTGACTGTGTAGTCACCGGTGTATTTGCTGACATCCCCAAAAACCACACGATGCAATTTGATTTCCTTATTTCATGGACAACTTCCGGTAGATGGATGTGGGATTTCTGGTATTTGCATGAAAGTTATACTTATGTGAAATTAAAAAAAGATACCAATCTCCAGGAACTTGCTGCAAGATTTCCAGAACTTTCCGAACGTTTTAAAACACGTACCACTCTTAAAGATCATATCTGGGCTTTAGATTTTGTTCCCTTAGCGGAAGTCCACCTCAACGAAGCCAAACCTTATGAAATAGAAGCCAAAGGAAACCGGAAAGCAGTAAAGTTCCTGTTGCTCATTTCCTTTGTGATCCTGGTGATCGCCTGGGTAAATTATATCAATCTTTCCACAGCAAAGGCCTTGGAGCGGGCAAAAGAAGTTGGTATAAGAAAGGTTTCCGGATCATTCAAATCACAATTGATTATCCAGTTTTTATTTGAATCTTCCCTGATCAATGGCATTGCAGCAATTGTCGCTTTCGGCATTATATTACTCGCCATGATAATATTGCCAAATATTATTGGTGATACATTTAATCTTGTCATGATCACCGATCCTTCCTTTTACCAGATCTTTTTCACAATTGTACTCATTGGAGTTTTTCTTTCGGGCATCTATCCGGCATTTGTTTTATCAGGATTTAAATCCTCCACAATCCTGAAAGGTAAATACAAAACTTCTAAAGGTGGCATCTACCTTCGCCAGGGACTTGTGATCATTCAATTTGCCATCACCATAATTCTTATTGGCAGTACACTTATTGTCGGTCGGCAAATCAGACACATGAAAAACCAGAAACTTGGGATCAATATTAATCAAACCCTTGTCATCGAAGCTCCAACACTCATCGAAAATTATCAGAATAAGATGTCCAGTTTTAAAAATGAAGTGAAAGAATTAGCCGGTGTTGAAGCAGTTACCAGTTCCAGCGCAGTTCCGGGAAAAGAAGTGGCCAAATTTCTTGCCAACCGAAGAGAATACGCTCCTGTGGAAGACGAACGATTATTTGAAATGTTGGTGGTAGATTTCGATTATATCGATGCCTATGAACTGGAACTTGTAGCAGGACGAAAATATGATAGAAACTGGTCTACTGATAGTATTGCTTTGGTCCTGAACCAATCTGCCGTTGCCCAATTCGGGTTTGCATCTGATGAAGCCGCTATAAATGAACACATCATCCTCGAAGTTACTCAGGATAAACGAAATCCAATCATTGGAGTGATAAAGGACTATCATCAACAATCATTGCAGAAAGATTTCACTCCGATTATATTGTTTATGGACCCGGATTACTCCTGGATCCCTATCACTTATTTTTCGGTAAAATTGAATACATCAGATCTACAAAAAGTTATGGCCAATATCCAGGATAAATGGGATTTTTTCTTCCCCGAATCTTCATTTGATTATTTTTTCCTCGACGACTTCTTCAACAGTCAATATGCGACTGATCAACAATATGGGAACACATTCGCCACTTTTTCTTCTCTCGCGGTGTTTATCGCATGTCTGGGATTATTTGGATTAACAATGTTCACCACGACAAATCGTACCAAGGAGATTGGGGTGAGAAAGGTAATGGGCGCTTCTCTATTTACCATAGTCAAAATGCTCAATTTTGAACTGATACAACTTGTACTGATTTCCAGCTTTATTGGGATTCCATTCTCCTTTTTTTTGATCAATAAGTGGCTGGATGGGTATGCCTTCAGGATCGAGCTCAACTGGTGGATGTTTTTAGCGCCGGTTTTATTCGTGCTTGTTTTAGCGTTACTTACCATTAGTTATCTCACCTTTAAAGCAGCTATGATCAATCCTGTAAAGTCTTTGAGGTATGAGTAGATTGTACATTTATTGAATTTTAAAACAAGATAATATTCAATTTGTTTTTTGGTAATTAGCATAGCTGGTACTGATTTTTTCAAATGCCAAATAAGATTTTATTTTTACCACGTTTTTAATCATCCTCCTACAATATGGTATCTCGAATTTCTTTGGTCGTAGTATTTTTTCTTGGCATATTTACTACTGTAAAAGCCCAAATCCTGAATGTGGATCGGAATAACATTTTAACCGATACGGCTAAATTTGTTACCGGAAGCGTAGCGTTTAAATTTCATCTTGATAATAAAAACGCAACCCCTGAACAAAAAAACAGTTATATCGCCCTGGAAAATAAAAATGATATTGTGTTTGTAGGATTGCAAAACAATTATATGATCATTAGTCAAATAAAGTATTTCAATTCATCAGGAGGCACTTTCATTAGTACCGGGTATGCACATGGGAGGGCAAATTTTATGAAAATGAGCAAAATCTCCTACGAAGTTTTCTCTCAAATCCAGTATGACAAAAACCGATACATGAACAACCGTTTCCTGCTGGGAGGTGGGCTACGCTGGAGGATTTCAAACACATACAAAAAAGGTATCTTTATAGGAACGGAAATCATGTATGAGCATGAAAGATGGGATAATCCGGAAAATGAAAATATCTTTATCATTAAAGACTTACCTAAATTCAGCAGTTACCTGAGCCTTCGCCTGCAGGCAAACAGGATTTCTACATTTAGAACTGTCATCTATTATCAAACAGGATACGATCCTGAACCAGGATTGATGCGCAACCGAATGAGTTATGACGTTCAGTTTGATATAGAAATAAGTAAAAAATTGCACTTCACCTTGAAATTTACCGGAGCCTATGAGGACCATCCAATTTACCCTATAAATAAGTTTATATATACCATTGAGAATGGACTTGTCTGGGCTTTTTAACCTTTTCTGAAGGCTCTTTTTGATTCATAAATACATTCAATTGATATAAACAATTCCAGAAAGTTTGTATGTAAACTCACGGAGGAATTATATAAATATAGCATTTCTAAAAAATAAGCTATATTTTCCCAATATATCAACTCGTGATATACCTACTATCCATATTACTAACATCGGATAATGACCGGCATTGAGCGCATATTACAGCTGAAACATTTTCTACTCTATAATTTCCTTTTTTGGGTTGTATTTTGCACTCTGGACGTTGTAAGAATCCTTTCCTTTACCATCAACTTTGAAAGCTCTTTTGAACTAATTCATATCATCAGATGGCCACTCTCTTCCTATTTTTCCTACTGGATCCTGAGTTATTTTATCTTTGATATGTATATCCGATCCAGGAGGTTAAAAGGAAAATATTTCTTTCTGTATCATTTCATTTCCAGTATCCTGTTTGGTGTAATTCACAAAGTGCTAACCGGAACCATGGGTCTGTTGCTGGAACGATTATTCCTTGAGCAGGAAACAAAGACCTGGCGGGAAATATTGCTGATATGGGAAAAAACCTATTTTGATATCGTTGGTGATATAATCATCTATTGGCTGGTGATTCTCATTTTGATCGGACTGGATTTTTACAAAAAGTTCAATGACCAGAACCTTAAACGGCTCGAGCTGGAGAGTGAGCTGGGTAAATCACAGTTGAAGAGCATGAAAATGCAGATGAATCCCCATTTTCTTTTTAATGCCTTCAATACCATCGCCATGATGATCCGGCAAAAAAAAGATGATGAAGCCATCAATATGATTGGTGGCTTAAGTGATATGTTTCGTTTAAGCTTAAATAAAGAACTTAAGCAATTTGTACCATTGAAAGATGAAGTGGAATTATTGAAAAATTACCTCTCAATAGAATCACTCAGATACAAGGATCGATTGACCATTAATTGGCAGATTGATGAAAACTCACTCAATTATGAAGTTCCAAATTTTATCTTGCAGCCAATTGTAGAAAATGCATTTAAGCATGGCATTGCCAAAACGCTCAATAAAGCTGCTTTAAAAATTTCTGTGCGAAAGGAAAATGAACGACTTGTATTGGAAGTGTTTAACACTGGTTCCGGTTTATCCCCTAACTGGGAGCTACAACGGGATAAAGGTATTGGACTATCAAATACCATTGACCGATTATTGAAGCTTTATAATGAGGAGTTTAAATTTCTGATTAATGAAAAAGATGATGGTGTTTCCGTAATTTTAAAACTTCCCATTAAAGACTAATGCCAAAAATAAGGACCATAATTGTTGACGACGAATTTGATGCCAGGGAAGGTGTAAAAACACTGCTTGAGAATGATGCTGAAATTAACATTCTAGGATTATGTAAAAATGGCATTGAAGCTATCGACATGATCAACGAACACAAAGTTGACCTGATGTTCCTGGATATTCAGATGCCTGTAGTTAATGGTTTTGAAGTAGTAAATAGTATTTCCAGCGATCGGCTTCCACATATCATTTTTGTAACTGCCTATGATCAGTATGCATTAAAAGCATTTGAAATTCATGCCATTGACTATATTTTAAAACCTTTTACCAATCAACGATTTCGGGATAGCCTGCAAAGGGCAAAGCAAATGATCTATCAGGAAAAACTTCAGACGGAGCAGGAAAAGCTGAAACTACTCAGTGAAGAGCTATCCGGTAAAAATGTACAGACTGAATCTCTGATTGCTTCCATTGAAGAAAAACAGAGACTTATCGTAAAGGAAAGAGGCAAAATTCATTTTGTACCGATGGCAAATATTATTTGGTTGGAAGCATATGACTATTATGTAAAGATCCACGTAAAAGATCATTTTTACCTGATCAGGGAGCGCCTTAAGAAGCTGGAGGAAAAACTACCGGAAACAACGTTCTTGCGGATTCACAAATCCTCCATCATCAATACCAACCATATTCTCAACATTCAAAGTATTGAAAGTGGCGAGTTTTCCATTTTGATGGACAATCAACTGCAGCTAAAAGTAAGCAGAAACTACAAAGAAAAAATAAGACATTTATTTAAGTAGACTTGCCAAATGGCTAAATGTTAAAGGAATTTGCGTGTTAAAATCTATTTTTCAATATCTTTAAAACTCTAATATTAAACTACTTTACTAATGAAGCCTGACCAAAATCCTAATTCACCCACATCCATCGCTATCGATATTTTCATACGTCTTGGATTTTTATTTTTGTTAATTGCCTGGTGTTTCAAGATAATTTTGCCCTTTTCCGGAATTATACTTTGGGGCATCATACTGGCCTTGGCCCTGGATCCCGTCTATAAAATCCTAAATAAAAAACTGGGGAACAAACCAAAAATTGTTTCTGTTATCATCATTGTGTGTGGTTTGGGAATTATCCTTTTTCCCAGCTGGTTATTTTTAGATTCTACTGTCGATGGAGTGAAGGAATTCTATTTCAGGATCGAAAATGGTTCGCTTACCATTCCCCCACCATCAGATAAGGTGGCTGATTGGCCTTTGATTGGCGAGAAGACTCATGATATCTGGAACCAGGCATCCATAAATCTGGAAGACTTTATTGCCAAATACCAGGATCAGATGAAAGGTATAGCAAAATCTTTGCTGGAAGGCATACTTGGGATGAGCGTCAGCATCCTTCAGTTTATTTTGTCAATTATCATTGCCGCCATTCTACTTGCGACGAAAGGCACAGATGAAGCGGCAAGCAAAATTTTTAATCGGATCGTAGGCCACCGTGGAGAAGAATTTAAAAATATTGCTGCCCGAACTGTTGGTAACGTCACAAAAGGCGTTCTGGGTGTTGCTGTTATACAGGCAGTATTGATCGGCATCGGTTTTTTGCTGGCAGGGGTTCCTTATGCCGGTGTTTGGGCGTTATTGGTCATGATTCTGGCCATCTTGCAATTACCTGCCACCATCGTTGTCATTCCTGTAGTGATATATCTATTTGCTACCATCAGTACGGTTCCTGCTGTGCTCTGGACGATCTATCTGTTATTGGCTGGTTTATCTGACAATGTACTGAAGCCGATTTTACTGGGCAAAGGAGCTCCTGTACCTATGCTGGTCATTTTTCTTGGCGTCATAGGAGGCTTTATACTTTCTGGTTTTATCGGATTATTCACTGGCGCCATCATTCTTTCGCTGGGATACAAACTTTTAGTTGCCTGGATTAATGGGGAAAATCCTAAACCAGAAGAAAAAATAATTTCTTAAAATCGGCTGGGCGACCATTCTAAAAAAGCAAATTACGGATGTCAAAAGAAGAAAACAGCATTGAAGAAACAAATCATTCCGAAGAATTAGTTACTGAAGATCAAACCAGTGAAGGAATTGACAACGAACAGCCAGAAAAAAAGAGCCCTATCAGGTTGGTGACGATCATTGTATTGGTTTTCGCTGCATTATTCTTTGTGTGGTATGTGCTTTCTGACCGGCGTGTTCCCTATACTGATCAGGCCAGGATCAATGGATTGATGCTGCCCATTGTTCCCAGGGTATCCGGCAATCTTACCGAGATCCATGTGCAATTGCATAGCAAGGTAAAACCCGGCGATACAATTTTTCAAATCGATAAAAGACCTTACCAGCTCGCCGTTGGAAAGGCGGAGGCAAACCTTGATAATACAGCTCAAAGTGTTGCGGCCAGAACTGCCTCTGTTAAATCTTCGGCTGGCCGACTGGGTGTTGCCAGAGCCCAGCTCGACCGGGCACAAAGAAACTGGGATCGCGTACAAAAAGTTATCCAGGAAAATCCGGGTGCGCTTTCTCAATCCGACAGGGATCAGGCAGAAACCTCTCTTTCCCAGGCGACGGAGCAGGTAGCATCGGCCGAGGCAGATCTTGAAAGGGCGCAACAAGCCCTGGGATTTAGCGGAGCAGAAAACGCACAATTCAGAGCTGCAGTCAAAGCCCTTGAAGAAGCTCAATTGAACCTGGCTTTCTGCTCAGTTGTAGCCACGGCCTATGGATATGTAGAAAGTTTTAGCATAGACATTGGGTATTTCGCCTCTGCAGGACAACCACTGGCCACGCTCGTATCGGAAGGTGATACCTGGATCCAGGCCGATTTAAAAGAAAATAATCTTTCAAATATGAAGACTGGTGATCGTGTTGAATTTTCGCTGGATGTCATGCCGGGTAAAGTCTTCAAAGGAAAAGTGCGAAGTATTGGGTACGGGGTCAGCACAGGCAATACCAACCGAGGTGACCTGCCGAGTGTGTCCAGCACACAGGGATGGTTGCGGGATCCTCAGAGATTTCCTGTCATCATTTCCTTTGACCGAGATCAGGTTGGTGTAATTCCCAGGTTTGGTGGTCAGGTGGATGTCATCATTTACACTGGAAATCATGGCATGCTCAATGCCATTGGTAAATTCAGAATACGTCTCATGAGCTGGTTATCTTATGTCAGATAAATTCCTACTGAAATACATCCCTCATTACGATTGGCTGGGCGCAGCACCAATATTTCGATATGCCATTGGTTCTACCTTGATCCTTGCTTTTTCAGCAGGATTTGGAAGCAATTTGTCCTATATCATTCCGGTACTTGCCTTAAATTTTTTCGCCCCAGGTGTTCCTCCCCTTTCCATTAAAAATGGATTGGGATTAGTGGTTTCTCTTGGGATTGCGTGTTTTTTGGCTTTTATTTTAAGCAGGATTTTCCTGGATTTTCCACTGGTTTTTATCCCACTACTTGGATTGGCCCTATTGCATATCTATTATTCAGGTACGATCAATCCGGTTTTCAGAATCTGGTTGCTTGTTGCTTTCCTGCTAATTCCATTGCTGTCCACCTATTCTCACAAACTAGGAGCCCTGGTCTCGATCACACTGGTAACCAATGCTTTTCAGGCGGTAGTCCTGGTCTTGTTGATTTTCATGATTTTTCCTGCAAGGCAAAGTAACCTGGCAAATTCACAGAAAGCGCCTGCTATGGTTTTGTCAGCCGTGGAACGATATAAAAATGCAATCAAAATCATGATCGTTATATTTCCGGTGGTCATCTTGTTTTATGCATTTCAGTGGTCCGGGTCTTTGCTGATTCTGGTGTTTGTCGCTTTATTATCTCTTAGGCCACAGGCTGCCAACTTCAAGGCTGGATTAATGATGATACTTGCCAATCTGGCCGGCGGTCTGGCGGCCATCATTGCCTTTAATTTATTTACGATCGTGCCAGAGTATCTCTTTCTAATTCTTGTAACATTGATCGTTGGATTACTATTCGGCCGTCAGGTTTATTCCGGTAAACCAACGTCTGCACTTTATGGAACTGCTTTTTCTACTTACTTGCTGGTTCTTGGATCAGTGACCACCTCCGAAGGTGAAGCTGGTGAAAAGGTCTGGATGAGAATCATACAAATAGGCATAGCGGTCACCTATGTGGTGATTGCTTTTGGTTTATACAATTATTTTATTCAACCGAAGAAAAAAAATGCGAATTAATATGAACACGGCCTGGACAAAAATAACATCTAAACCGCTATGGTTGATTATTGGAACCATAGGTTTAATAATCTCAATGAATTCCTGTAGGCTCGGTCCAAATTATTCCAGATCTGTTGAGATAAATCAGGATACTTTTCGTCAGGAATTCCCATCCGGAGCTTCCATCGCCAACACACCCTGGTGGGAAATGTTCGGAGATACCACCCTCACGAATCTGATCTGGACAGCGCTGGAAAAAAACAGAGATCTAAATACTGCCTTAGCAAGGATTTCCGAAGCCAGGGCAAGTATGTCCATCGTTCGGGCGGATTTGTACCCCAGAATTAATTATGGCATCGATGCATCTTCCTCAGCCAATACAGAAGTTTCCGGATTGACAAATGATGCCAATGGTGCTATCAACGTAAGTTATATTGTGGATCTGTGGGGCAGAATCCGGCGGCTCAATGAAGCTGCCCTTCAGGAATACCTGGCAACAGAAGAAGCTTACCGTTCCCTAACAATCATCATTGTATCAGAAATCGCCAATGCATACCTGACACTACGTGATCTTGACAACAGGTTGATAATTTCTGAACGCACTGCAGAAACCTGGCAATCCAATCTTGAGATTGTGGAAGCGAGATTCAAGGGCGGATTTGTGAGTGAGGTGGACGTAAACCAGGCGAAAATCCAGTTATCAGAAGCTAAAACTGCCATCCAGACATTCATCAGGTTGCGCGCTCAAACAGAAAATGCCATCAGCACGATCATGGGTCTTCCTCCACAACGCATTCCTAGAGGATTGCCACTAACCGAGCAGGTTTTTCCACCAGGTTTACCCGTAGGTTTACCTTCTGAATTATTAGATCGACGTCCGGATATACTCGCAGCAGAGCGCAGACTCCATGCCCAAACGGCCCGTATTGGGGCTGCAGAAGCTTTGAAGTATCCTTCGCTAACTTTGTCAGCAGATATGGGCATGCAGTTTTTAGATCCTACCCTTGGATTTGCCGCCCTGGGAGTTCAGGTGCTGGGACCCATTTTTAATAATAGTGCCAACAAGCAAAGAGTTGAGGTCGAAAAAGCGCGTACTGAACAATTATTGAATAATTATGAAAATACCTTTCTCACCGCCTTGCGTGAAGTGGAGGATGCGATGATCGCAGTACAAACTTACCGAAATGAATTCGCCTTGAGGCGAGATCAGGTGATAGCTGCTGAAAATGCGGCCCGGTTATCATGGATCAGGTATGATGGCGGCCTGACAAGCTATCTGGAGGTATTGGATCTACAGCGTTCTTCCTTCGGCTCGCAACTCAAAGCATCCGAATCCCTGCAACTTCAACTGACATCTACCGTCAGGCTATATCAGGCTTTAGGTGGCGGATGGGTACAACAGCAGGATAGTTTGCAATTTAATTACCATTAGTTGTGTTAATTTCAGGTTATTGATATTTTTGAAACACATATTTTCATTTTCAAAATTTATAACCTTATGCCCTGATTCTGGTTATAAACTATTAAAGACAAACGCTTATGAACATTACAAACATTTTCAACAATAACAGCCAATGGGTTGCTGAAAAACTTGGTAAAGATCCTGAATATTTCAAAAACCTTTCAAAAGGTCAAAGTCCTGAAATTCTGTATATCGGTTGTTCGGACAGTAGGGTGACTGCCGAAGAATTAATGGGAATTGGCCCGGGAGAAGCTTTTGTTCACAGAAATATTGCCAATATGGTTTCAAACCTTGACCTGAGCGCAATGTCCGTGATCAATTATGCGGTACAGTTTCTTAAAGTGAACCATATCGTGATCTGTGGCCATTACTATTGTGGTGGTGTAAAAGCAGCTATGGAATCACAAGATCTTGGCATACTCAATCCCTGGCTGAGAAGCATCCGGGATGTTTACCGGTTGCATAAAACTGAACTGAATGGCATCAAAGATGAAGAGGAAAAATACAAGAAACTTGTTGAGATCAATGTCCAGGAGCAATGTGTGAATGTGATCAAGACTGCCGATGTACAGAAAGCCATCCGTGAACGTGGATTAACAGTACACGGCTGGGTATTTGATATTCATAGCGGTAAACTCATTGATCTAAAGATTGATTTTGAAAAAGTATTGGAAGGCATTCGTGAAATTTATCACCTGGACTAATAATAATATTTATCTTTTGAAGAAAGAAAGTTCATAAACTCATGAACTTTCCATTTTCTTCACCTTTTCCATCACCATCTCATTCAGATCCTGCTTGTACCTGAGCATTTTCTCTCTGAGATCCGGAATTGCCGATGATATAATTTGTATAGCCAGTAAGCCTGCATTTTTTGCACCATTTAGTGCAACGGTGGCAACAGGAACTCCTCCGGGCATCTGCAATATGGAAAGTACAGAATCCCAGCCATCGATAGAGTTTGAGGATTTAATCGGCACACCTATTACAGGTAAAGGAGAAATAGCAGCTACCATTCCAGGCAGGTGAGCCGCACCTCCTGCCCCTGCAATAACTGCCAGGATACCTCTTTTATGGGCATTCTCTGAAAAATCCACTAAGCGCTTTGGCGTTCTGTGGGCTGAAACGATGGTGATTTCATACGGCACATTAAATGACTTGAGAATTTTTGCAGCATCATTCATCACCTTCAGGTCGGAGTCGGAGCCCATGATGATGCTAACGATTGGTTTTTCCATGATTTTATTTTTAATTGATTTTTCACAAGTTCTGCCTTCATTTTCGCTTTTTCAATGGAACTGTCCATGATGGTGACATGTCCCATTTTTCGGAACGGTTGCGTCAACTTTTTTCCATATAAATGGATCTTCACCCCATCAATTTTCATTGATTCCGTTAATCCTTCATATTTAACCTTCCCGACGTGATTTGGTTCACCCAGTAAATTGATCATCACCGAAGGCAATTTTAGCTGGGTGCTGCCCAATGGGAAATTAAAAATGGCACGCAGCAATTGTTCGAATTGGGAAGTGATACTGCTTTCTATGGTGTGATGGCCACTATTATGCGGTCTTGGTGCGATTTCATTTACCATTAATTGATCTTTTTGATCAATCAAAAACTCAACAGCTATAATGCCCTGTAAATCCAGCGCTTCAGCTATTTCAGTAGCGAGATCCTGTGCCTGCATTTCGTGCGAGTGATCTATAGCCGCTGGACAAACAAGTCGTTCCACCAGATTAGCCTCTGCGTTAAATTCCATTTCAACCACTGGGAAACAACGTACTTCACCCCGGGCATTTCGGGCTGCAATCACTGAAATTTCTTTTTGGATATCTACCATTTCTTCAATTACCGAAGGGCCATTGAGCAACAGATCATTATCCGCTTCTGATTTAATGACGGCAACACCCCTTCCGTCATATCCACCCTTTCGCAACTTCTGAACAAAAGGATAGCTTAAATCACCATTGGATAGTGCCTTATTTATTTCCTCTTTACCTTCAAGCAATCTGAAAGGTGATGTTGGAATTCTATTATCCTTGTAGAACAATTTCTGGTATCCCTTGTCCTGTATGGTTTCCAGAATATCAGGATCAGGTTTGATCCTTTTACCCATGGCCTTGAGCGTTTTAAGTGCCTCAATATTGATATTTTCAATTTCAAATGTGATCATATCAACCATTTTACCAAAGCGGACCACATCGTCATAGTTGGTATTGTCTCCCTGAACAAAATGCGTGCAAGAGGTCGATGCAGGACAATGATCATCTTTATCCATGACATACGTTTTAACATCCCAGTTGCTGGCTGCCAATACCAACATCTTACCAAGTTGTCCTCCGGCTATAATGCCCAATTTAAAATCCGAGGTTACTAGCTGTTCCATTTGTTTTCCGTAGAAATATTAGAATTCAAACATGTAAAACTGAAAATCAGTCAAAAAGTTAAGTTTAAATATTCTGTTCAGCGAGATTGAATAGAAGGAAATTTTTACTTTCCTAATACTATACAAAAAGCAGGTTTTGCTCAAACCTGCTTTACTAATCAACACTAAACAAGTACGCTTTCCTCCTGATGAACTTTGAGTTGAACGTAACAGTCGATATCAACAACATAATTCTTTTCTCCTAATTCCTTCAGTTTTATTTGCAATTGATTTTTCTCCTCTTTTAACTCCGCTACTCTTTTTTCAAGATGATGTGTATCAGCACCCATTCTCTCCTGGAGGGAGAAAATCTTCATTTGCAAAAATTTTATTTTATCATTGATCAAAGCCAACAGCAAATCCTTAGCTTCATCTTTAGAGTAAGAATTGTCGATTAATTTTATTTCGTGATTATTCATTTCTATATCTTTTTAGGTTAATAAAACTTATTGTCCCTGGCCCAGTGAATAGCCTCTTACACCATCAAATTCATAAAGATTCTCTGTTTTAATGACATCGAGATTTACTTTAAGCGCCTTATTCAATAATTTCGGGATACTTTTTGAATTGGCTGGATGACCGTTTTCCACTTCAAAACGGCATCGCCAGTGATCCGTACAGAAAGTCTCTTCAAAACCTTCCGGCCATACTTTCACTCCTCTATTGGTGATCATGGTCAATTTGATGTCGCTATTCAATTTTGACATTTCAGTAGCCAATTCATTTGGATTAGAACCATCCCAATCCACGAATACATCCACACCTTTAAGCATTTTATTGGATACTTTGCGCTGGTAAGCGGGAATGTTCAATTTTACTCCCTTATCATAATCAGCCGCAACAAGTTTCTTTGGCTTATTGCCCATGCGGAAGATGACTGCTTCAGCAAATTCTTGCGTTCCTACCTTTTTCTTACTGATCCCTTCAGTGTAAATGTCTGGCGTGTGAATGCCCTGCTCGATAGTACACGACCATGCATTCTTGATTCTTTCGGCCACATCCTGCTGTCCTATATGATTGAGCATCATTACTGATGCGCGGATAAGGCCCGATGGGTTGGCGATTTTCTTTCCCGCAATATCCGGAGCAGAACCATGAATGGCTTCAAACATCGCACAAGATTCTCCGATATTGGCTGTTCCGGCCAGGCCTACCGATCCTGATATTTGAGCAGTTATATCAGATACGATATCACCGTACAGATTTGGCATTACGACCACATCAAATAGTTCCGGAGTATCAGCTAATTTGGCTGCTCCAATATCAATGATCCAGTTATCAGATTCTATTTCAGGATATTCTGTAGCCACATCCTTGAAAACTCTATGGAATAATCCATCAGTGTGCTTCATAATGTTGTCTTTCGTAAAACAACTTACCTTTTTCCTTTTGTAGAGCTTGGCGTATTCAAAAGCATATCTGATGATTCTTTCACATCCTGGCCGGGTGATCAACTTGAGGCACTGAACTACTTCATTGGTTTGTTGATGCTCTATTCCCGCGTAGAGATCTTCCTCATTCTCACGGATTACCACTACATCAAGCTCTGGATGCTTGGTCTTGACATAGGGATGAAAACTCTTGCAGGGGCGAACATTTGAATACAAACCCAGTGTCTTTCTTAAGGTTACATTCAGGCTCTTGTATCCCCCACCTTGGGGTGTAGTGATCGGGGCTTTGAGGAATACTTTGTTTTTCCGAATGGCATCCCAGGCATTTTTGTCAATGCCACTGGTATTACCGGATAAGTAAACCTTCCCGCCGACTTCAATTTCTTCATATTCAAGTCTGGCACCTGCGGCTTTGAGAATACTTAAGGTTGCATTCATGATCTCGGGACCTATCCCGTCTCCATGAGCGACTGTGATCTTTTGCATAGTGTTAATCTTTTTTGGTTCGTGCAAATAAAACAAGAATAACTCATTTATTTTTATATATATATTTTATATAATTGATAAATATATTTTATGAATTACACATTACATCAATTGCAAGTATTTCTGGAAGTCGTTAGGCAACAAAGCGTTACGAAGGCTGCAGAGGAATTGTTTATGACACAGCCGGCACTGTCAATTCAGTTAAAGAATTTTCAAAATCAATTTGATATCCCACTAACAGAGGTGATAGGACGTAAACTTTATGTCACTGATTTTGGAAAATCAATCGCCGAGATTGCAGAAAATGTTTTGAAGGAGGCTGATGCTATCAAATATAAAACCAAGGAGTATGGCAGCCTCTTCTCCGGTAAGCTCAGGATCTCATCTGCTTCAACCGGTAAATATGTAATTCCATTTTTCCTAAGTCCGTTTTTACAGAAATACACTGGAATTGACCTTACATTGGATGTAACAAATAAGATCAGTGTGATCAATAGTCTAAAAAATAATACTACTGATTTCGCAGTTGTAACAGTTCTTCCGGAAGGTCTGGAAATTCAAGAAGAATCTCTTATTGAAAATCGTCTTTACCTTGTCGGCAACAATAAAAGACAAAGCAAAGAAATGCCTTTTATTTTTAGAGAAGAAGGTTCGGCCACAAGGTTGGCAATGGACAATTATTTAAAGCTGGGAAAACAAAGAAAAAGAATTGAACTAACTTCCAATGAGGCAGTTAAGCAAGCTGTAATTGCTGGTTTAGGCAATTCGATAATTCCATTGATAGGATTAAAAAATGAGCTGATAAATCAGGAAATTTATATCATCCCTTCAAAGGGATTGCCAATAGTAAACTCCTGGTGTTTGATCTGGCTGAAAAACAAGAAATTATCGCCCGTGGCTGTACAATTTCTTGAGTTTGTTAAAATGGAGAAAAGCAATATAATTGATCGTCATTTCAAGTGGTACTCAGATTTCAAGGCCTCATGAATTGATGTCGTACTGATGTTAAGAACTCTTTGTATAAACCTGCAGATGCCAGGGAAACGAAATGCTTTTTTTCGTCAATTCAAATCCTTGACTTTTTATAAAATTTTCAATTTCCTTTGGAGAATGAATATATGTTACAAATTCAATCTTTCTAATCCTGAAATAAAGATTTTCAATGGCTGCAATAAATCGTGCAATTGATCCGCCAAGTGGATAAGTGATCAAAATTTGCGTTTTACATTTTTTTAATGCTTCAGAAAGCAAGGATTCATAATCAGGGTAGCAACACAACACTTTATCCATGGTCACGAAATCTACATAGGGAATTTCGTGTGCACTCTCAACAAAATCTCCAAAAACAAAGCTTGCTGAATGATCATAGCCTAACTCTTCAGAATATTCTTTAGCTACCAGCTGATAGCTATTTGATGCATCTACATCAATTGTTCTGTTACCACCACTTTTTAAAAACCCCCATTGAATTGCACCTATTCCTCCACCAATATCCAAAAGCGTTTTTCCCTCCAATTGATTGAAATCCAATAGGTATTGAATTAACTTTTTAGTAATGGCTCCGGGACCTTTCTTTTTATACCTTTTGAGACTCTTACGTGCATTTTTGAGATCGAAGAGCTGATCAGCTCCACAGCAGTGATTGCAGGCCATCTGAATGTTTTGATTAAGCAACTAAAGTAATCAAATGGATAAATAAAAAATAATCGTAGTTTCTATAACATGCTTCTAAACAAAGTCTAAGAATTGAAAGAGTGTAAGGATTATCTCATTTATTTCTGATTAAACTAATTAAAATCTATAATGTCATCCCTTTGGTACAAGAGATAAATGTTATTTATTCTCTGGAATATTTCGTAGGATTGTTATGGGTTTTCTTGAGTTTTTATCCAGAGATGATATCACTAGAATTCATTTAGCTACACTTGATGTTCTTGAAGAGGTAGGCGTCATCTTCCAGTCAGAGAAGGCATTGAAAATCCTTGAAAAGGGAGGATGTATG
>Ga0209536_100003884_pt1 | contig 23783 bp, 22 predicted proteins | sample DeeMarSeWOR28_12_FD_187461 | JGI IMG/M metagenome (GOLD analysis project Ga0209536, IMG submission 187461) | Marine sediment microbial communities from White Oak River estuary, North Carolina - WOR-2-8_12 (SPAdes) (version 2) | ecosystem: Environmental > Aquatic > Marine > Intertidal zone >...
CTCTCTCCAATTTGACAATAGAGAGACACAGAAGGTTTGGCCTTATCGGTGATCGACTGGCAAAAACCCCTGACATCTTAGCACCTTCTGCGGGTGGCACACCCTTCACATGCTTGCGATTCTCAGGGGTGTCAAGTTCGTCAGCCCACCAGATCACATGCAGATGGGAGAACTCAGCAATTCGAATAGTGGCATCCCAATACTCTGGACGTATTATGAGCTGAACTGGTTCTCCTTCTTTCTTCTCAACAAATCCAATTGGACTAAGTTCAAACTGCATGGTCCTTCACCTTACTCCGTCCAACTCATGGTGGAGTCCAATCTTGCGGGATGACTGCTGATAGAGCACGTATCAGTTCCTTTGTCCTATTGTCATCGTTTCTACAGCTCTCCCATGTCTCTTGCTTGAATATGATTTCATCATTCTTTCGAATGAAAAAAGTTATGAGCGCTGTGTCTGGAAGTGCTCGTTCTGTACAATTCTCCAGGTCCCATATCTTCTTCTTGACCAGTTCATCAACAAACAAGGCTAACTCGTCACTTGAAAACTCAAGCTCTCGAACAACAGCTTTGTTACCTTCTTCAGCACTGTCAACAGCGACACCCCTGGGGATTCTCGTATGTACTATCTTAGTTGATGTGACTAGAATCTTGAGGCGTGTATGATACGAGGAGTGTCCTGAGAGATATTCGAATGAGAAAGTGTCTAGTGCTTCCTTTCCTTTCCAGAGACTCTTCAGATATTTCTTCAACTCTTTCTTAGGATATGTCACATGCTTCGACCTCAATAGGTGCCGTGGGGAGTTGAGCTCGAATGGATTTGGCACAAAATAAGGTATTGCTTCACTCAGTAGATGGGAACAATACGAGATAGTCAGGTGTTAATCCATTAAATTGACTATGGATACTATCTGCGTTTTGTAATTACTATGACAGACAGAACGCCAACAATAAGAGCTCCCGAAACAATTCCTACTGAAGGATAATCGAAACTTGGTTCTTGACCTGGAGTCGTTGTTCCTGTAGTACTGTTTGTATGTGGAGTTGTGGTTTGATATTCTACCTCACTAAATAGAAACATTCTTGGATGGATGTCCTGTGTGGGAGAATCACCACCGATATCATATGGTGAATCACCAATCATATCACCGTTTCCATCTACACCCGCATAGTCGGAATAGTAGTTGTAGTCGTATGTGTTCCCATCAACATCATTTCTAGTATTTATTCCGTTACCAGTGAAGTCATTCCATTCAACAGTGTTCCCTGTGCTTGCCCCATAGATTCTGATGCCACAACCCGGTTGGTCTTGAGAAAGTACAAATGTACTCCAATTAATTGGGATTCCGTTGTATAATAAGGAATTAAGAGAAATTACGCAACCAAATGCGTAGTTGCTTACGAGAATTCCTCCCATTGTGTTGTATGAGCAGTTGTTATTGATTATTGTAGTATTTAATGCGTCTGCAAGGCCGATTCCGTATTGGGAATTCTCATAGATTGTATTATTAGAAATCAGTGAGGCCGTTGAGTTATATGAGACATCAATCCCTGTTGTTGATTCCGTAATTTCATTCTCATGAATGAACGTCCTATTAGATCTAATCAGAGAAATTGCTGTAGATAGGCTACTCATACTGTTTCCTTCAATAGTAACAGAATCACTGTGACTCTGTACATCAACACCTACACCTTTTATTTCAATAAATGTACTTTCAAGAATTTCAGTCCCGCTTGCTTCTCCCAACATTACTCCCTTGTACAGATTGATGAAAGTGCAATTGAATATTCTAGTATTTTGAATAGACTCCAGATAAATACCTAAACCGAATGGTTCATCGTATCTTCCATGAATGATACAATTCTCTATGGTGACATAGCTGTCGATATTTTGAATGTATATTCCTGACATGATAATGTCCTCTGGAGGGCCTTCAGGGTATGCTTCATTCAAATCGATTCGTAGGTCATTGATCAGGTATGGATGCTCTTGAGAACCATCCCCAGAAATTCCGTATGTTGTGAAATCTGAATCAGATGCGATAATGATAGGGGGTGAATCAGTAAGTGCACTCCCATGGAAGTTGTTCTTCTCTTCATGCAGATGGTCTGAATCCAATACTGGTTCTTCCACTGATGTTTGAAGAAAAGCATTGGTCATAAGAATCAATACTAGAATCCCAAACATGAAGTATGTTCTTGCCTTCATTTGATGACCCGCTCCTCCTTACATCGTCTATATTCTAGGATTACCATATAAGTAATTGGCAATTATTCATTTCTTCGACCCAAGTTGTTTGAATGTTACAACCTCGTGCAGTGTACTTCCTGTTTCTTCAGTCTGATCTTTTATGACCTTCAATGTGAAATCTGAATTCAATCGAAAGTATCCAGGTTTCATTCGCAGTACGTTCTTTGCAAGAAATGCCAATACGGGATTGAACATGTCGAGCATATTCACTTCTTCGTAGATCTTTGCGACATCGAGCTGGACTTCCAATTCTCCAGGAACTCTGATCACGATTGTTCTCGGGTAACTATGTCCCGCAGCTTCACTGTACTCAAAATCTTCCTGAGTGAATTCGTATTCACCAGAACTGAGAAACACCTCACTACCTTTCGCAGCCATGAGTACCTTGACAGCATGTCTATCGACCTTGTCGTTACATTGAATGAACGCATAGGAGACCGTGTAGTTTTCAGAGTATACTCGACCCCAGTACCAGTACTCGATTATACTTTGGAATGAGAAGTTCAGCCAATTGTGATCATGGTAACCCACACCCTTCACAGACATCGTCTTGTCACCATCCCTCACAGTTCCTTCAACTGATGCCCTTGGGAATGGAACGACCCATGCGAAGTGACCTAGGTCTGCAAAGTGTGAATATCCAGTACCAGGTTTCCAACCCTTCACCTGAGCCTTGTAAGTCAGTTGAAACATGAGGTCTTCTTCCTCTAGAAAGAGCTCATAGACTGGGAGACCATCATCTGTTAAAGTTGCTTTCATTGTGTTCTGACCAATGGTAACATGAGGGGTCTCTGTAGAGGCATAGAAATGCTGTTTCTTGTATTTGATTACATGCTGGGTCTTAGTACCATCTGGTCTCAAGAGTGTAAGCTCAACTGCAATCTTTCCCTGATTAAGTCCGGGATTTGGATATGCGGCATAGAAGAAGGCTACTAGAGTGTAGCCACCCTCAAGATGGGCGTCGAAATACCACCACTCAAACTGATTCCTTTTTCCGACCTCAATGTGAAGGGCGTCGTCTTCAGGTTTCATCGGAATGATTGTACCATCACGTCGGCCTGGACCAGTCCAACCTTCCTTTACTACTGGGCTTGTTTGTTCATCCATGTCTTATTCCTCCTTCTCCGCAGAGATGTAATGACTTGAGTCACCAACACCTCTTGGGTCGAATGTTGCCTTTATCCTACGTAGCCACTTTGGATAGTCCATCGTACGGGGACCATAGTAATCATGCACCTTGTCTCCGACAATGAAGAAGGGCATTCCCAAAGCCTGCTTTAGATCAACCTCATTGCACTCGTCTTGATACTCTGCATATCCTTTACAGGATTCTACAGAGGCGGCATTGTATACAGTCGGAACCTCAAGGTGTGCTGTGTGTCCACACTCATAGGCAGTTGTCCAGACACCCTCTCCCCTGTCATCACCAATGACTCCTTTCTCTATATACTTCCACTTGATGGGCTGGTTGACCTTGGCTATGTTCACAGCCAGGGCAATGCTGTCCATCCCGCCGTGCGTCGATTGGAAACAGTTGGAGAACCTGAAAGCATGTCCTCCGAGCATGTTCCTGACTGACTCTGCGTAATGAGCGTCACGTGGGGCGATGATCCCATCTGCGATGAGGTCATTCCCACCGTGCTTCTCCATGATTGCTGTGATTAACTTGCATCGATAGTTGAACTCCCTCTCTGTGTGTGCAGTCACCAGGACTATGAAGTACCTCTTCGCGTGAAGCAGTACTCCTCCGAAGATGGCTTCGATAGCTTCCATCTTTGTATCTGTAAAGAGACCTGCGAGTCCTTCAGCCGACGAACAACTAGCCATCATCACAGCATCATGGTCGTTCACCTCATAGAAGGCGGGCTCAAACTGCTCCCACTCTGGAAAGTTCAGGACGAACATCTTCCAATATGGTGGAACCTTCCAATCATAGTGAGGTACCGTCCCACTGATCTCCCACTTGAAATCCTTCGGAGCAGGCCACGAGTATAGCTTGATGGCAGCCTTGGTGAACACACCGAGACCCCCGTACGAACCCATCCAACCTCGAATCACACCACGCATACTGAATCCTGGTCCGTCACCGCTGAACCATTTCCCAGACTGCTCATAGGAACCCACTCGTAGAATCTGCCCATTAGGCATGACCCACTCGACTCCGAGAAGGTTCCTCCCAGAGAATCCTGTGTAGGGCGAGGTGAATCCAGGACCGACGAACGCAGTGTGACTGGCAAGGGGAGATGTCTGAGGTCCAGCCCCCTGTGCATGATGCATGAGACCGAACTTGAATAGCTCAGCCTGTAGCTCTGCATTAGTGACATAAGGTTCGATGACAGCATACATATTCTTGCTGTCAACCTCAAGTATGCGGTTCATCCTTCTGAGGTCGATCTGGATAGACCGTGGATGAGAGACCGCAGCCCATGGACCCATGCCCGTGCTGAGAGGTTTGAACTTGATATCATGTTCATTGCATATCTTGACAATTGACTGCACTTCTTCAGTCGTTTCGGGGAGAACCACAGCTGCTGGTCGTATTCCGAATCGGGAAGGCTCCTCACCCCTCTGAACACTCTCAATCTCAAAGCACCACTGGAAGGCGTAGGTATCGAGGATGGCAGGCGCCTTTGTGATGAATCGTTCACCCACTACATCACTGAGCCTCTTGTAGACGTTTTCTTTTAACATCTACTCGCCTCCCTCCAAACTCTTCAGCACGAGCTGTGTAAGATCGAAGAACTCCATCGGATCATCTCTCTCTTTCAGTGCATCCTGAAGACTGGTCTTACAAAAGGGACAGGCAGAAACCAAGGCTTCTGCTCCTGTCGACTTGGCCTCATCCACTCGTTCGTTCGACGCGAATAGAGCAAAGTCAGGATAAGCAGACTTGCATCCCGCTCCGGCTCCACAGCAGTAGCTGTATTCTCGAATCCTCTCCATCTCAACGAGTTCCACTCCAGGAATCTGTTTCAGCACGTTTCGAGGAGCGTCATAGACTCCATGTGTCCCCTGTCTGAAGGGTTTCGGCGGGTCCCAGATATACACTTGAGAGAGAAGCTCTACCTTCTCTCCTTCATATGGCTCATAAGGCTCAGACATTCGACCAAGATGACAGGGGTCATGGTATGTGATCTTCATTGGAATCTCTTTCTTAGGTTGAAGTCGCCCTTCTCTGAGGAGTTCCTCCATCAACTGTGATGTGTGAACCACCTCAAAGTCATGTTCAACATACCTTGGATACTCAGTCTTTAGCATGTTGAAGCACCCAGAGCAGCTAGTGATGATGCGTTTGATTCCTCTCTCTCGGAACGACTCAACATTCCTCTTCATGATATCGATGGCTGTATCTCGGTCTCCAACTCGATAGACGGGGCTGCCACAACATATCTCGTCAGAGCCAAGAATCCTAAATGGTTCGTTGGCTGCATTGAGAACCCTTGCTGTACTCACAGCAATCTCTTCTCGACGAAGGGCGGCAGTGCATCCCACGAAATAGAGGGTGGAGGAACCATCATCGACCTCAATATCATCAGAAAGCCAATCAGACCTCTTCTCTATCTCCTCACCATACGGATTGTTCTTCTGTCTTACAAGGTCGATGTACTTCTTGTGCGCAGGCATTGGTCCTGCCCCAGACTTGACAGCTTGTACACGAAGCTCATGGATGACCTCGTTTGGTTCAAAGTCATAGACCCACTTGCAAGAAACCTCACATCCACCACAATTGGTGCACTGATAGAGGACATCCAACATCTCAGGAGTCCACTCAAGCCGACCCTTGTGGTAGGCGTTTGCCATGATCATCCTTCCGCCGCCTGAGTAGGCATGGAAGTTGTAGTACTGCACTGATGGACAGATGTGTGAGAACCTCTGGCTCTTGATGGCAATCTGTGGAATGTACTTGCACTTCGAACAGCGGACGCAGCTGTCCATCATCTCTTCAAATTGGTCCAGTGTCATCTTGGCACCTCCTTGAAGCAGAGTGTGCCAGGATTCAGCACGTGATTAGGATCAAAGATAGCCTTCACATCTTGAATCGCTTTAACCATCTCTGGAGAGGTCTTCTCGAATATTACATCAGTGATGGACCCGAATGGTCGACTGAAGAATGCACCCTCATCAAGCAACCTCTCTCGTCCATCCCGAAGGAGTGTATTCAGAGCGTTCGCTTCAGTAGCATCTCCAGGGTCAGCATAGAGGTCGAGGACACACTCAGCAGATATTCCTTGGACCACTGGTTGGATATATGCTCCAATCTGCCCCAGTGGAAAGCCAACCTTCTCCGCCACCTCAGTAAAGACTGAGTAAAGGTGACTTGCTCGATCAAGAGTTGAAGCAAAAATGACCTCTCTACAAATCCCCCGCAGCTTGTGTTTCCAATAGGGGTCAGCACTTGCTCGATTCAGTAGTGATTTGACATCATCATGCTTGAGTTCATTGAGCGCCCCAGTTAGTACGACATTCGTATCAGTAGCAATGTCCAAGGTGTCTTTCGATCGATAGTCAAGCTCATCCATAGCGAGTAGACCATGGCCTGTTATCCCGAGAACCAGAATCCAATGAGGGAGATTGTAATCGGTACCTAGTGCAGCACAGAGTGCTGTTGAGTTGATTATGAAGTGTTCATCAACAAGTCTTCTTCTCAGAAGTTTGTAGTTGAATTCCTCGAGTTCATCAAGACTCTCTGCTCCAGCGAGATAGATCTGATGGTATTCAGGTAATAGTTCACACTTCATAGAAATCCAGGTGGTTATTCCAATTGAACCTTGAGAACCCTGAATGATTCGAAATGGGTCGAACTGCGAAGGACCTTGGGGATTTTTTGCAGCTTGACCAGAAGCCCACTGCTCCTCCAATGTGCCTGGACCTGCGGCGGATCCGGTCCTCAGGAGTTCTCCGGACCCGAACACAGTTTCGGTACAGAGTAGGGGGTCGGACAAGTCCCAATGAAATCGCGGAATCGTAGTTGCCTCTCTATCTAGACAACTTGCTAGTACTGACTTTGACGCCTTAGGTAGCAAAGGCATAAGAGGTCTGAGTCCGTTCCTCTCAAGCTCGGGAATGAGTTGACCATAGGTTACACCAGGTTCCACCATTGCCATCTTGTTCTTGGTGTCTACTCGCAAAATCCTGTTCATTCGACTTAGGTCTATAATCACTGCATTATCGACTTTTGGCAAGGACGACCCACGTCGACGAGGACCTCCAGAACTCACGGGCACAAGAGCCACTGAGTTTTCATTGGCCCAAGCCACAATCTGGACCACATCTTCAGTAGACATAGGCCAGACAACCAGTGAGGGAGTGAAATCTCCCGAGTATTGCGTAAGTATCTCCTCGTCATCGGAGACGCTCTCTTCTCCAACGATCTTGGTCACCGCTGTTTTCATGTTTGTCAATCGCTTCCTTGTTCTGTAAATGTTAGCCCTGCTCGATGACTATCCCAGTACCTCCAGCAGGGAATCTAAATGTTATTGCGTCACTCTCGCACACCTGAGCACAAGCTCCGCACTCAAGGCAATGCGATGTATAGTCGTCAACGATGTAAACCGTATCATCGCGTTTCTTCCAGAGATTCATCACACAGATGACGAGGCAACGGTCGCACTGTGTACACTTGCTGTTGTCAATGCTGATGAAGTCATCAGTCACTGGAATCCTCGTCTGTAGATTCCTATGATCAATCTTCATCTCTATCAGTCCTCCTCCTCATCTTGCATGAAGGCCATAGCTAATGCCTCCTCAATCTCAGGCATCTCTGTCAGCAGTTTCTCTGGATCTGTCAACATGTCCATCCTGTCCTCACCCAACACTGAGGTCAGAAGAGGAATCACCTCCTTAATCACGAATGGGACCAGTTGCGGCAGATACTTCCTGATAGTTCGTGCAACCTGTCTGATTCTCACTGGATGGGCTTCAGACCAGTCAATGATTCCTCCTAGAATCTCCATGAACAGTGGAACGAACCAAGACATTGATTTTCTCGGACTGAACGGAAGTGCCATCCAGATACTCTGCAGCTCAGGTCCTGACTTGAAGTCCTCCCCCACCGATGTGGCCATCCATTTGTCATCATAGAGTGAGAGGAACTCCTTTGAGGTGTCGCCAGCGGCTATCGCCTCAGTAGCGGTTTCAATCGCTGCCCTACCAGTCACCATTGCAGGATAGATACCCTCAGCTTCAAGTGGACATGGAAATCCCCCTGCATCACCGATGAGTATCACGTTGTCAGTGTGAGTGTTCTCTGGCATTCCCAACCATGGTAGAAGATGAGCCTGGAACTCTCGGGGCTTTGCATCGAGAACTCTGATCAACCGTTGGAAGTAATCCAGGTTGACAACTTTGTTCAGATAGTGGACCGGATTCTTGTCCCACCAAGTCATCCAGTTTCCAAAACCGATATGGAAGCTCGAGTTGAAGAATACCTGATATGCAGCTGGAAATGTCGCAGACCACCAGACTGCTAGCGCTTCATCACCCATGACATCGTCAATCTTAGATGCTGAACATTCGAAGTCATACTGAAGTGTCAAAGTAACCTGTTTCTGTCCCCATCTCTGGCGCAACCCTGATTGTTGAGCCACCATGGAAACAGCCCCATCCGCACCTATGACGAAACCCCTGTACTTCTCACCTTTCTCATCAATAACTCCGACTACTTTTCCATCCTCTTTCAAGAGACCTGTGACTAAAGTGGAGGTCTTCAACTCAGCTCCTGCATCGACTGCATACTTAGCCAACCAGGGATCAAAATCACTTCTATAGCAGTTCAGAGTGATCCAACTTTTCGCTGGTTCATATTCGACGGAAGATGTAGGTGTTGTCATGATGTAACCAGTGACTTTCCCTTCACTGTCCACCATGTAATTCCTAGCAGCACGACCCTCTCGGATAGATGGACAATCTTCAGAGTTGATTTCGTTCATGAAATCGAACTCTCGCCACAGACGAGGCCCCAGTCCAGTCCCAGAGGAGTTCTTCTCTCCGGGTCTCCGACCCCGTTCAAAGAAGATTGTCTTCAGCCCTCTCTCTGCTGCTTCCTTCGCGGCTGTTGATCCCCCAGGACCAGCTCCAACAATTACAATATCATACTCTTTCATTTCCCCACATCAGTCCTCCAAATCGTTCAGGTGTTTTTTGACCAGCTTGAGTTTTCTCTGAAGAACAGATTTCCTGAGTTCGAGGAATGCTCTCTTTAATTCCCGATCAGGAAGCTCATTGATTGCTTCAACAACTGAAGCCTCTGGAAGAATCTCATCAATCCCAGCCAAGTGTATCTTGGTGAAGACCTCCTCTGTGAAACTTGGGGGCATATTATCGACGGTTGATTCTATGAACTTTGAATTGAACAGGAGATAATCAGCAACATAGTCACTCATCTCCCTGAGCTTGTCATTGCCCTGTTTTGTAAGGCTGTAGTGTGTCTTCTCATCCTTGACCTTCTTTGATACAAACCCTTTCTTTTCTAGCGCCTGCAGTGTTGGATAGATAGTACCTGTCTTTGGTTCCCATGCACCATGAAAGGCCTCGCGGAGATTACGTAGAATCTCGTAACCATATTTCGAACTATCTAGCAATTGTATCAGAATGATTGCTTGAATGGGAGTTATTCTCTTTGGAGTCGGAAGGAACAGCTTTACCTGTTTACTCATATCCAACACAACTAGGTAGATTTCTACGCAGTAGACTTCTACTCTCTTAAATATCCACCGAGGTCTCAGTTTGCTTGCTATTTTCAGGGATGTGAATTGACCTGAGGAGAACAAAGACCACTAGTGATGTGACCAGTGCGATAACTCCAGCTACCCCATAGACCACTCGGAGACTGCCGGATAGTTCCCATATTGTAGCTCCAGCGAACTGAGCTGTCATTGAAACGACACCCATCAAGAGATCATACGTTCCGAGGGCTCTTCCCTTAACCTCTTCTGATACAACCAGTACGATGATGCTTTTGACAGAGCCGGTCCATAGGACGAATGGGATTGCCCACGCGAAGTTGAGGACGTACAGCCACAACGCCCCACTCCCCATACTAAACCAAAGGAAGACGAGTGCATTCCCGAATACTCCAGCAAGAAGGGTCGCTTTGAGATTCCTGTCAGCGAGAAGACTTCCGGGATACATGAACAGAGCACTGGTCAGTGAGAAGAGACTCCATGTCAAGCCATAGGTCACGGTGTCAACTCCCCATGGCCCAACACTGATGTTTCCAACAAATGGGATTGAGCTGCTCCATGCGAATACGAAACCAATCATTCCTAATGCTAGAAGCCAGAAGCTCCGACCGAACTTTCGAAGGGATATCTTAGGTCCAGTCCGAGCCTTCTTGATGACCTCGGTTCCCAACGACTCCCTCAGAAGAATGACTGAAGAGAAGAACGTGATCAATGCACAGAATGAACCAATGAGGTGGAGGTTTCCGGACTGATAGCCAGAACTGAGCAGGAACGCACCTACTGTAGGACCGAGGGCATCGACAAACCAGAGGGGCATCATGACCATCATGAGTCTTCGTGCAGGATTTGCACCACCATCCGCAGCAATCTCATCTGCAGGGATGGCTCTGGCCATGAGTCTAGCAGTACTCATTCCAAACCATACGAGTCCATATTGGATTGCGATGAAAGGCCAGATCGGAAAGAAGGACATTGTGAAGAGTCCGATCACGATGGGGAGAAAACCGATTGAGATGGTCCACTTCCGTCCGATGAAATCAGCGATGTAGCCAGACCCTACACTCCCAATCAAGCCTGTCAATGTTGCTATCGAGAAGACCAGACCAATCTGCCAAGGGGCAAGGAAGCCCTCAAGGAAAATACTGAACTCCCATTTCCAGAGAGAAGTGGCAAACTGAGCTATTGCGATGACTGCAGCCAAGCGCCAAAGGTTGGGACTCAGACCAAGTCGACCTGGTTTCGAACCTGCGTCAACAATGCGTCTGACTTCCTCAGATGTACTTGGATTGTCATCTATCATGTAGTACCCTCATTGAGTTAGAACCGCGGCACATGACCTGCTTAAAGTAGTGTCGATAACAACCAAGAATTTCTACCGGACTGGAACTGATATCAGGAAAGCTGCTCCTCTCCCTGTCTTCACATCTATGAGCTCAATTGTACCACCATACGACTCAATGATCCGCTTTGAGAGATACAGTCCAAGTCCCTTCCCTTCACCCTTTGTTGTCGTCCCTTTTTGGAATATCTTTTCTCGAATCTTCTCTTCAATTCCTGGACCATCATCTCGATACATGATGAGAAGATTCCTCTCAACAAGGCCCAATCGGATTGTTACTACTGCATCATCTCCAGCGTAGTCTGCTGTGTTCCTTAGAAGATTCTCAAGCACAAGAGGAAGCAGAATACCTGGACGAATCTCAGAGGATCTTACATCAGGTTCGAACATCAGCTTGACGTTCGACCCACCTCTGGCCTTCTTCGCGTTCTTCGCCATGGTTTGGAGAGTATCAATGAAATCGTACTCACTTGTTCTACCAACCACAGAAAACAGTTTGATGACACTTGACATCCTCTCACTGACTGCCAGGGAGGTTGAGAGATACGACTCCATGTGTCGAGGGACATCCATGGTTTCACTCAGGAGCTCGATGTGTCCTTTCACAATCTGCATATCATTACCTAGATCGTGTGTGAGGACGGAAGTATATACTTCGAGTTCAGTCTGTCGCTGTTCAAGGAACTTCTTGTGCTCCTCCAACTCTGAAACATAGTAGTTCAATGACCAAGTGAAGAATAGGACAACCACCGAGATGGCGGCTTGGTCAACGATAGGTTCTATTGCTATAAGAAGGTCGATAGCAGGATGAGCATCGCAGAATGCATAGAGAGTAACTGTTTGTCCTAGGATGAGTAGTGCCTCAAATCTTGAGGTTAGCCATTGACTACCAAAAAGAGCTGCTATGACTGGCCAAATCAAGAGGTTCAATGTGATCCTTATTGGCGTCTGACTCACTGCAACCAAGAGGAAGAGGAACGGCATCATGGCTAAGGTTAATGTCATCGTGATTCCAGCAAGTACGACGTACTTGGTTCGACTTAGGATGTAGATACCCAGAAACACCAGAGTTGCATAGATGTAGGTTATAGCGTTCCCAGCCCATAGACCAAGAAACACTTGGATAGAAGGTAGAGCTATCACTATCAAGAGTAAAGCAAAGGACAGGAGTCTTGCTTTCACTCTGATGACATCAGAAACCACTGAATCAGAGGGTTCAATGAATACTCTCCGAAATTGCTGGAGAACGGACCTCTTCGTTTCGATGGATTCGTCCTGTGACATTCCTTTAACGTCCAAGCTGTGTTCAGTCGATTCTGTAGATTACAGACTAAAACATTGCATGTAAGGTTTAGTTGTGTTAGGTAAGTACCTTTCAGTCCTTCAAGATACGGGGGATGAATGTCCTAGCAACCACGACCAAGACTAGTACTATAACGCCTTGTATGATGAGACTGATAACCTGTGATCCCATTGCCATCATGGCTATGCCATAACCTAACAAAGGTATTAGTCCAACCAAAGCACCGATCAATCCTGAGAACAATCCCATAGCTTGGTCGGAGGTGACATTCACAGCAACTGCGCGCCCACCTCCGCGGACCTTGAAGACTGCACCACCAACGAACATCCCAACCACATATCCTACAGGCATCTGTACAATTGGGATTAGTCCAATTAGTGGAGAAATCGGGGAATTGATCACAATCACGATTGTAAGAGCTATCATACTGAGGATATAGGGCACAACGACAATCATTGTCTTCGCCCTTAGGACAAGTCTTGAACTGACCGGGAGACCTTCGTGAATTGAGGCACCTTGGCTGTCAAACATAAGTATAGACACGAAAGAGATACCACCAAACAGATTTGCGTATTCCACAGCAGTTAGTGCGGACATACTCCTCAGCAGACCGTCAACCTTCCAATATTGGAGCATGGGAAAGATCATGATGATCAGAAAGATTGGAATCGCGAAGATGAAGGCAGAACCGATGTTGCGAGTTGCCAGTTTGATATCCTTTCGAATCATTCCCATTAGAGGACTCGCAGTTTCAACTTCAACATCACGCAATAGACCTGGTGAGCTAATAGATATTCCACCTAATGTAATGGCTCTCAGTGAGCGACCCGTACTTCTGTAAGCCATGACTGCGACAAGTGAATAGATCACCGAACCTGCAACTGAGGCCAGGATGATATTGATACCATAGGTAGCCATCATACTGGAAAAGTAAACCGATCCAGATGCTAGGAACCCATATGCAAACGGAAAGAGAAAAGCGAGCATTGTGAAAACTGCTGGATTTGCAGGATCGTAAAGTCCTGTGATGAATGCAATCATGCCCGGCATGTAACTACTAAGACTGTATACACTGATCATACCAATGACTATTCCCAATGAAGCCATAACTCGAACAATAGATGACAGCCTTGATTCATCAGTCTGGTGCGTCTTCTTGTGGAACCACTTCGAGACTCTGACCAGAGCACCGATTGATATGAAGGCCGTGCATATGCATGCAAGTAGGGCAACAAGAGCAGCAAGTGGACCGAAGAATAGTAGACATCCCGCAGGGAACACAATCGCTGACGACACGACTGGTCCTATGAACACTCGAACGAATGACATGAAATTCAGATGTTCTACCTCATCTATTGTCAGAGGAAGAGTAGATGGCAATCGCATAGCCCCCGAAGAGAAGAATCCAGTTGTGGTCGTCAGATTCAGGAAGAATATAACTACAAAACTAAGAGCAAGATATACTGCAAAGCCTATGGCTAATCTTGACTCAGCTGTTCCCAACTCAGTGTCAAATCCCGCTCCAGCTAGTGCAAGTACAGCAATTAATAGTAGAATGAATCCAGAAAAGAAAGCACTGAACCTACTCTGCGACTTGATTGCTCTAGATATCTTACCTGGATCCTCTTTCACACGGGCAAGATTCGCAGGATTGGCATCCAGAAAGCCTTGGAATCGCACTTCTTGAGATATGATGCCTGCGAGTCTCCAGCTCTCAGAGAGCTTCAATCCGCGAGAGCCTCCCTAAGTACCGATACACCTTCAGCAACCTCATCCTCCTGCTGTGTAAGTTTAAGAAAGATTGCTTCAAGTGTTGCCCCTTCCTTTTCTGATTTCTTGCGCAGTTCGTCCAATGTCCCCTCAGCAACCAACACACCATCGTCGATGATACCAACACGGTCACAAAGGCCCTCAGCAACCTCCATTACATGTGTGCTGAGCAGAACAGAGCCGCCATTCTCTGCGTGAATCTTGACAATGTCCTTCATGATCTTGGCTGACCGTACATCTAGACTAGAGAAGGGTTCGTCAAGGATCAACAGCTTGGGTCTATGAAGCAATGCTGCAATCAGCATTGTTTTCTGCCGGTTCCCCTGACTTAGTGTAATGATCATGTTGTCGTAATATTGCTCGTATTCCAGGGCTCTTGCAAACTCCTGTATTCGTTTTGTTATCTTATCCTGCGGGAGTTTCCTGATGGATGCGATGAAGTTGAAGAGGTCTCTAGGGGTGAGTGAATCATACAACTGCTGTTCTTCGGGCACATAGCCAACTAGGTTCTTTACCTCTACAGGATTCTCTTGGGAATTTACGCCAAAGACGCTTGCTCTCCCACTGTCTGGGTCGAGAAGTCCCATGAGCATTTTGAGCGTTGTTGTCTTACCTGCCCCATTTGGACCCAGGAGAGCATAGATCTCTCCCTCTCGGACATCTAGGGTCAGGTCATTAACAGCAACCAGTTCACCAAATGACTTTACCAAGTTTTGAATACTTACCGCAGACATTACACTTCGAACTCCCTTTTGCGAATGAGGAAACTCTCGGATGTGAATTCTTCATTTGAATAAATATAACCCTTAACAACTACGCCAGAATCCAACCAATCGTTTTCTACAAGATTATATCCGTTCATTATCCCGAATCTCGCAAAGTACTTTGCATTACAAAGTGCTTTGCAATCATATAAGGTTTCCCAACCAAGTAATAATTGAGAACAGGATGTCATGATCAGGACACTTCCAGATCTTCGGAGTCGACGCCATTGTTTCTAAGTCGTACTCGTCTCTTTACGAATGTCCAATAGCTGTAGAATAAAATCCAACCGATAGTAGGGATAGCCACGAAGATGTAGTATTCAGGAGATGTAAAGAGAAAGAAGATATTGATAGCTCCTAACATAAGCACATTGATCATCCAAGACCTTCGTTGCCAACCATAGTTTGACACGACATGAATAGCACGAAGAGCAGCGAAACCCCGGTGGTTCAAGGTATAGAGACCATCACTATCGGTCGTGATGACTGCCTCCATTTTCTTGAGGTGAAAGTCTAAGCGACCACCACTCTTGATCTTCAAGGCTCTCTTTAGGTCAGCGAAACGGATTGGTTTCCTCGCGAGTTCCTTGAGAATTGCAATCCTTATCGGGTGCGAGATTGCTTCAAACACTTCATCCGAGGTCATTTTTCTTCACACGGACATGGTATTGGAGGGATATAATCCTACGTTCCTTGACTAGATGGTCAACGATTCTTGACTGGAACCAGAGTGAATATTAGTCACTTCGAAACAATATGGAAACTGAGAAAGATGCAGTACAGGAAATTGGGAAGACTAGGCACCAAAGTATCTGCGCTAGGATTTGGATGTATGCGTCTTCCAGCTGAAGAAACAGGTGGCAAGATCAAAAGGGATGAGGCCATCCGTTTGTTGAGGAAAGGCATAGACAATGGTATCAACTACATGGACACAGCCTGGACATATCACGGCGGAGAGAGTGAAGTCGTCCTTGGTTTAGCACTTAAGGAAGGATATCGAGAGAAGGTCACTCTTGTCACAAAGTGTCCAGTTGGCCGCTCTGAGTTCACTAAACCGGAACACTACGATGAGCATCTGGATGAGCAACTTGGTAGGTTGAACGAAGACTACCTGGACTTCTATCTGTTTCATGCACTTAACAAGAAATCATACGAGGAGAAGGTACTAGGTCTGGACCTCGTTGAGCGTGCCATGAAGGCCAAGGACGAGGGAAAGATTAGGCACCTTGGCTTCTCATTCCATGACACACCTGAGGTCCTTAAGGAGATAGTCGATTCAGGTCACTTCGACTTGATGCTTGTCCAGTACAACATAGTCGACCAGGTCAACCATGAGATGATCAACTATGCTGGTAAGAAGGGACTAGCAGTGGCCATAATGGGACCAGTTGGCGGCGGCCGGTTGGCAGGGAAAGACGTGGCTGACGAGTTGAAGCAGTGGCTTTCTCCGGGGCGAACCAATTTTGCTGACCTAGCATTCAAGTTCGTACTCAGTAACCCCAATGTTTCTGTAGCCTTGTCAGGAATGGGGTCGGAAGAGATGCTGGAGGACAACCTCAACATAACATCAAGAGATGACTATGACAAGATGACTGAAAGGGAAAAAGAGTCAATTGAGGGCATCGCTGCGAGGTTCAAGGAGTTATGTGACAACATCTGTACTCAGTGCAAGTATTGTCAACCCTGTCCCAACGAGGTCAATATCAGTACGATCTTCGCCGAGCTTCAAAGGTTTCAGATCTATGGTGACAGAGAGAGTGCCAAGCGGTACTACTCATTGATTGGAAAGGTTCCATGGGCACCAGGCAAGGATGCCACTGCATGTGTCGAGTGTGGTGAGTGTCTGGAGAAATGTCCCCAGAACATTGAGATCATTGAGCAGCTCAAGAAAGCTCATGAGGTCTTGTCATAATCAATATGTCCGCTTCTTCATGTAGGCGGCGACAAACGGACAGTCGCTCCTGAACACCTGGGACTTGCGAATCTCCTCAGGCACATCATCCAGATCGATTCCGACAAATCCAATGTTCAGAAACAGCTCTGGTGCTTGAGCAGTGCAGATATACACAGCTTCTGAGCCAGACTTGAATGCCTCATCTAGAAGCCGGTCTACAAGATTGACTCCAAGGCCATCCCCACGATGTTCCGGGAGGACTGCAAAAGACGTGATCAGCCCTGTTCCAGTGAACAGCTCTAGACCGATGCATGCAATGATATTCTTGGACTCATCGCGTACTACGTAGAATGTTGTAAAGTCCGGATCTATCTGATCAGAGGGAACTTCGAGAGAATCTAATAATGTCTTGATTTCCTCCAAGTCATCAAATGTCGCGGTCTCAATGTCGGGCATTGAGAAAAGATGATTGTCATCCTGCTTATGTTTGTTATCTCTTCGGAAATATCGTGACTCGAAAAGTGTAATAGACCGGACAATACTAGGTGTGTTTACACGATGAAGGTGTTACTAATTGAGCGATGTGTTTGACGAGGAACCGAAACAGGGGATGAAACTTGAGGGTCAAAATCTAGTAATCGTAGTAGTATTGGTAGCTGTATTCGCAGTTATTTCAATTCTTATGCTAATGATACTCCCACAGTTACTGGCACAGTTACCTCCCTACTACCCATAGGATTGATTCGTCGTTGTTAGATTCTGTTGCCTACTGAAACCAGAGTATGTAATATACAGTTAAATACGTGAGAAAGTTTGTGGAGCAGGGGGAGTTATGATAACACGTTCTGCTGCACTTATGATTGTCTTAATGTTGATCGTGATTGCACCTTCTAGTCTTACTGCTGATGCATTTGACTTCAGGAGTTCTGAATGGGGTTTTGAGGAGGGGTGTAAGTTCAATTATACTCTAAGAATGACGCTCCCACTGTTTGAAATTGACATACAGGAAGAAGTCACAGTTATAGTAGAGCATATTACATCACTTCCCACAACAATAGATTCTGTATCAATCCCTGCATTCAATCGCTATTATCTGTGGTGGATGACATGGAGAAACGGAACAGGGACATGGGAGACTATGGGAATTCCAGGTTTGGGAGAATTCTGGAGTGCGGTTCCGATTGGAAACTGGTCAGTTCTAAATGAGATGTATGATGTGCCAGATATTATACAGTTGGATGAATCGCTAAGATCCTGGGGTTTTACTATAACCCAGAAGTATGAAGAAACCACAGAAATCAGGTCATATACATACTCCAAGACCGATGGCGTGATTCAGCGATATTATGCGAAAACTTCACTCACGAACGGTAGTATGGATTACTATGTTGAAATGACTAGAGACGGGTATGTGTCAGATTTGATTGTGCTAGGTGGAGTTGCAGTAGCTGGGATTGCAATCCTAGCCCTTGGTATACTTGTCAAGCGAAGAAAAATCTTCAGAAACCAGAACACAGAAGGGTTTTGATAGATGTTCTTTAGAGGTTTCATTCCTACTGAGACCAAATTCCATATATTCATTCAGTCCGAGGTCGGACTACTTCTCATATCGTGAGAAACCTCAGCTGACATCAGGCCATTCTGCCCCTTCATGGCGAACGGTGGCATCATAAGACAGACTGAAGCTCCATTCCGGTTGACTAAGAAGAGTTCCTCAGAGATGATACAACCTGCATATCAGCTTGCGACGAGAGGCAAAGTCGAAATTGAGCTCGATGACCTAATCCTTGTCTGAAAATAAAATCAAGTAGAGAAGAGAGTTAATCTCTTCTCTAACATTTCTTCTAGGATTACCTTCGCTTGATGGCGACTGCAACGCCTATGATAACAATTGCAGCACCAATAGAAATAGGCACAAGGTTGTCCACAAGAATCTCAGGGATTGGAAGCGGACTGCCTCCAGTGAGAAGGAGGTTCTCAAACCCAATCTTAGGGTCGTGGATGATCTCATCACCCTGAGGATAATTCAAGTAGATTTCAGTCTCAGTAGCAGTGACTTCATGGATGCTCGAATTGACAAGATGAGTGACTCCATCAATCTCAGCTGACTCCTTCCATGAGAAGAACCCTGTGACATCTGTCAGGAGGACATCCATCTCAGCCTCACTCACTGCTCTTCCATCCTCCTCATCCTCAGTGGAGTCATCAAAGGAGGTCTCCACTTCAGAACTGAGCTCGACCTTCAACGCGAGTTGAGAGGCTGGATCCGTGAAGTTAAAGCTCATGATCATGACATCGATCTTCACTTGAGTGGGAGCAATGGTGGAACCATTGATTTCAGTGAAATCCCCAACTGCATAGACCCTAGCACCGAACATACCGTCAGTTGTCAGTACATCAATGATATGAACCGGCCCATCAGGTGTGGTCTCAACGGTGTAGACGAGGGGCTCAAAGCTGACAAGCTCGACAGTCTGGATATCAGTATCAACAGAATCATCATAGACACCATTGCCATTGACATCGAGATACTCGACAAGTTCGTCAAACTCAACCTCGAACTCTCGCTCAGTCTCGTTTGCTTCACTTCCGGTCTCAAACTCAACCTTGAACTCAGCACCGTTTGGTCCGACTTCAACCTCAATCGTGAAGGAATCCTCAATCCCGCCAGACTCGAGTTCAGACTCGATCTCCACAAGTGTAGGTGATACTATTACTGACACCTCTCTCTCGTTGGAATCATCATCTGAAGTGGTGGAGTCTGTGGTCTCCGTTTCAGTCTCTGTGGTGGTATCATCATCCTCAGTCGTTGTGTCATCATCAGTGGTTGTCGCATTGACATTCACTGCTGTGGTGACCAACAGAAAGAGGAGCATTCCAAGAATGACCTTGTTAATTGTAGCGTGCTTCATGATTGAATCACTGAATTAGCCCTCTCAAGTTAGTATATAACAAACGTTAACCAACCTACATTATCGTTCAGTCGAATCACCATTAATAACGCTCCATTTCTCAAGAAAGACTTCACGATAGTTCAGAATCATTCCAAGGGAACGAATAGACCCGATTGACTAAACAATTGTTAAGATTCAATTCATTCTTTTGACGAAGAGATTGGTGAAGAGGACACTGCAGGAGACAGATATCTGTAGATTAATACTTCGAGTTTGAAGGAAAATAGAGGAGTATGATGTTTGTCATCATACTCCGAAATCTAGTTCTCTTAGAACGGAGCGAAGATGCCGGCAAAGACAATCCATGCAAGAAGGGTCTTTGCGATGAGACTCAGCAGTATGTACATACGCTCCCCATAGAGGTAGTCTTTCCACTTGCTGACTTTCTTGTATTGAAGTAGCATATTCAATGCAAAGATGTTGAAGAGGAAGAAGTACATGAAGATGATTATGTAAACGAAGGTTGGTGGTTGAGTTTCTGCAACGCTGATTGCAGCACTAAAGTAGCCAAACAACACTAACCATGGAGTGAATCCAGAAATACATCCAAGAATGAATGGACTCCAGTTAGTCTTCTCTGTATACTGGTTGATCTTCTCCATGAGATAACCGAACATAATCATCATAGCATTTAGCACGACAATCATCACTAATGACCATATGTCCCAAATTCCTAGAAGGAAAGTGATTAGAAAGATCATCACTGAACTCGACACAGAGTATTCGTACCATCTGTAAGGATTCATTCCCATCTTGAGATTGTGCACATACCTATCATTCAAGGGATAGGCAATCAAGAAATGTGCAATTGCAGACATCAGAGGAAATGATGCAAGAATTACACCGATGTTAGTCAATGTGAACAGTACAAGAGGAGTTGGTTGTACAAGAAATTCGAATGGATCAATACTGATGACCTCAAAGTCGAGGTAAATAGTGTATACATCTTGTGACCATTCCAAGGTCAAACCCAAGAATAGCATCAGAATTCCAGTAATCAGATGGAGAACCCCTGCATAGAGATTGAACCTCTTCAGGTATGAAAATGAAATTGGTGAGTCAAAAGAAGTTTCCATCCTAGTTGTATCATTCATTTTAATCGTAAAACATTGAATTCACTTTGATAAGAATTCGCTGGTTTCCATTAAACGCACCTTTAGCATGAGAAGGAACAGCTGTACTCAGTAGTCCAGACATAACCGCTATTCGATGATCAAGCTCTCCAAATCTCTGGGATACATGGTAAGCACTTCTATTCCATCGTCAGTAACGACGAAAGTATCACTATGCCTGAACCCGCCGAGTCCCTTTTCATAGATACCAGGCTCACAGGAAAAGATCATTCCGGGTTCAAGAACATCTTCGGAACCGAGATCAAGGAATGGGCGCTCATGGCCCTCCATCCCTAGTGCATGACCTGTGTGATGGCGGACAAGTTGAATCACTCCATGCTCATTGAATGCGTTTCTTGCAGCCTTGTCAACGTCTGAACAATACACACCCGGTCCAGCAGCGTCAAGTGCAGCATCCTGTGCTGCCATCATAGCATCGAAGAGTTCCCTCTGCCTCTTACTTGGTTCACCCATGAACATGGTCCTCTCAAGTTCTGAATGAACTCCATAGACATCAGATGAGGCACCAGTAACCAGGGTGTCACCTTTCTTGAAGACAAGTCCCCGAGAGAGAGCATGAGGGAAGTAGGAGTTGGGTCCAATCTGACCACGGTAGACAGCGATGGCAGGGAACAAAGAGAAGCCAGTAGGGTGATAGTCATCTCCGAGTTCAGACACCATGTCCTGAGACCCCTGTGTACTGGCTCTTATCGTGACATCGATCTCGTTTGCGCCGACCTCAGTGAACTCCTGCAGGTACTTGTGAGCCCTATCAGCCCATTTTGATGACTCCCGCATCAGCTCAATCTCCTCAGGTTCCTTAATTACCCGCATGTCCATAATGATGTCAGGTAATAGTTTGAACTTGAGACCTGTTGTATCCTCGAGAGTGGGCCCCTTGTAACCCCAATATGCAGGTGCCCCAGGCGCTTCAGAAGCCACTTTTCCAGGGCTCACCTTGATCTCCTTCATCAGGATACGCTTGAAGTATGTCATGGGATGGGTCTCATCAGGGTATTCAAAGTAAGAGTACACCTCAGATACAAATGGGACCTGGTGTTGGACATGATCAATCTCAAGTGATGGGACGAAGAAACTGACATCACCTTTGTGCAGGATGAGGATTATAGGTCTCTCAGTTGGGATGAACGAAAGTCCAGTCAGATAGAAGATGTTCTTCGAACTGAAGACAAGAAAGGTCTCAATTCCTTCCTCGTCTAATTGCCCACAGAGCTTCTCTATCCGTTTCTTATGGTGTTCAGGTGTCAGACGAGTCCTACCCATACGTTCCAGGCTTCCTGAATCCTGTACTCACTACTAGTGAGCAATAAAGTTTGGTAATTCTGTTGGCTTCCTCTAAATGGTACAAATCAGAGTTTCTTCGAGCCCTCTCGAATTACTAACTTCGTCATCTTGTCCCTGTGTTTCTCAAAATACGATTTAACGAGGTTGGGGTCTCTCTTACTTAGCTCTCTCAAAACCCATCCTGCCGCCTTACCTACGAAGAACTCCTCATCCGAAATGTGCGGTGTGACTGCTTCCAGTATTTTATCATTATACTCGGGTCGATACTGGCTCTTCAAAGCGAGATAAAGGAAGGGTAAGACAGACGCCCTACGCCGCCAGAAGTTGCCAGAGGTACGCCAGGATCTTAGTGTATCTTCAAGCTTGGAATCTCGTAGAATCATCGAACCAATACATGGGGAGCAGAGAGGGTCTGTGATTGCCCAAGTGTCTGCATCATCAATCCATTTGTCTGCAATGGAGATCGCATCATAGACAGGTCCTTTTTTCGCATACACCTTCAGAACATCGATGGCTGCCAGTCGAGTCTCAAAAGTCTCAATCTTCCATAAATCGCTCATTAATCCTGGGAGTTGACCAATATCGAGACCCTTGATGTTGGCATTCACGGTCCTATGTATGTCCGGAAGCTCGACTCCGATGAAACCCAATGATGAAGTCTTGAGGTATCCAGCTATCTTCTCTTTCCTAATCGGATCACTCAGGCCCTCAAGCTCTTTATAGATTGATTCAGCGAGCGACCTTGGCATACTGCTCGATGGGGCTGTTCAGGATATATGTGTAGATACTCCAACAAGAAATGGAAATAAGGGGCGTTGTATGCTTTTTCGGTGGTGAGATTATGTCAGAAATCCCAATGCCTGCTTCAGATCCATATCAACCAGCACCCCCAAAATCATCTGGATATGGGACGTGTTGTAAGATCGTTGTGGTCGTTTGTGTACTTCTCATAATCGGAATGGTAGTCATTGCTGTAGTCTTTATGGGATCCCTTGCAAGTATATTCGGAGGGATTACCGGTGGAGGAACAACCTTCGAAACCAGATCCATAGTATCCTACAACAATAATGACGTGGATATCTATCCAGCCTATTACTATTCTGAGTTCAATGTGTATAGTTATGAGACAGAAACAGCAATCCAACCAGATGTGTACTTCGAAATATCTGTCGATGACACGGGGGTCGATGCTGTTACGGTAACGATACATTATGCGATTTACGAAACAGATGCTGCCACGGTGTATGGTGCTGCAACTTGGTCAGAGCTAGACGTCTATCTCCTTGGATCGGGCGATAGTCCAACTTCAGTCACTGACTTTATCGATCTAAACAACTACGCAGACACCTATACGTGGGTCTTGTGGTTTGAAGCTTCATCCAAAACAGACACCTGGACTGTCGACATCG
>Ga0209536_100003885_pt1 | contig 23776 bp, 21 predicted proteins | sample DeeMarSeWOR28_12_FD_187461 | JGI IMG/M metagenome (GOLD analysis project Ga0209536, IMG submission 187461) | Marine sediment microbial communities from White Oak River estuary, North Carolina - WOR-2-8_12 (SPAdes) (version 2) | ecosystem: Environmental > Aquatic > Marine > Intertidal zone >...
AAAGAAGATGGCGTACTTTTTGCAACGCTGCTACATACTTCCCAGTTTATATCCATCGTTTTTTTTGGAGGACTGAGTTTTTTAATCAGTCTTTTTTTAAATAAAGATCCTAATGGAAACGAAACAAAAAATTCAACCTCTGGACAGATCGCTGCCATTGATTGATAACTGGAAACAGCAAGATCTGAAAATTGTCTTCACGAATGGGTGTTTTGACATTCTTCATGTGGGTCATGTGGATTATCTCGAAAAAGCCCGTAATGCCGGAGATAAATTGATCCTCGGATTGAATACGGATGAAAGTGTCAGGAAACTCAAGGGTTCAAACAGGCCGGTAAATGATGAATGGTCAAGAGCCAGAATTCTGGCTGCCCTGTCCTTTATCGACCTGGTCATCTTATTTAATGAAGAAACGCCGCTTAACCTCATCAAAACCATAAAACCGGATATTCTGGTAAAAGGGAACGACTATGACATAGAGAACATTGTTGGAGCAAAATTCGTTATGGAGAATGGTGGAAAAGTGATAACTTTGGATCTGGTCGAAGGAGTATCCACCACAGGTATAATTAACAAAATTAAAAAACAGTAAGAAATATGATTATTATTATTGCCATCACTATGATGATTGTAAGCTTTGCCGTAAGTATGAAGCTTAGGAATAAATTTAAAAAATATTCTAAAATTGGATTAAAAAGCGGTCTGAGCGGAGGAGAAATCGCTGAGTTGATGTTGCGGGATCATGGGATTCTTGATGTACGCGTTACCAGTGTGCAGGGAACACTTACCGACCACTACAATCCCTCAAACAAAACGGTGAATCTGAGTGAGGAAGTGTTTTACGGAAGATCGGCGGCCGCCGCTGCCGTTGCCTCGCATGAATGCGGACACGCTGTTCAACATGCCACCGGCTATGGAGCACTTGAAATAAGAAGCGCCCTTGTTCCGATTCAGAACGTGAGTGGAAGGATCCTTAATATTATAGTTCTGGCCAGTATTTTTGGTGGAGCCTTTCTATTTGCCTCTTTTCCGTTCGATCTGGTTCTTCTGATTATCATAGGATGTTACTTCATACTGACCTTGTTTACCTTTATTACTCTGCCTGTTGAATTTAACGCCAGTACGCGGGCCCTGGCATGGGTGGAAAATAGAAAAATTGTGGATCCGTCTGAACATGCTATGGCAAAAGATGCACTGAAATGGGCAGCCATGACTTACGTGGTTGCAGCAATAGGTGCACTTGTCTCCCTGTTATATTATCTGATGATTTTTCTGGGATCGAGGGATTAATATATTTTTCTAATGATATAAACCCAAAATTTATGAATTTTGTCCTCACCGAAGAACAGTTGGCGGTAAGGGATGCAGCCAGAGATTTTGCACGGAGCGAACTACTTCCCGGCATTATCGAACGGGACGAAAAACAGTTTTTCCCTCCGGATCTGGTCGGGAAAATGGCTGATCTGGGATTTATGGGCATGATGACCGATCCTCAATATAACGGAAGCGGGATGGACACGGTTTCCTATGTGATCGCCCTTGAGGAAATCGCTAAAATTGATGCTTCTGCTGCGGTGATTATGTCGGTCAATAATTCACTCGTATGCTGGGCCATCGAAAATTATGGAACCACGCAACAAAAAGAAGGTTATCTGAAACAACTGGCATCCGGGAAATCAATTGGAGCCTTCTGTTTGTCCGAACCGGAAGCAGGATCCGATGCAACCAATATTAAAACAAGGGCCATTGATAAGGGCGACCACTACCTCGTAAACGGAGTTAAAAACTGGATCACAAACGGAAGCAGTGCTTCTTATTATTTGTTGATCGCCCAGTGCAATCCGGAATTAGGATATAAAGGAATCAGTGCTTTTATTATCGAAAAAGACCGGGAAGGCATTCAGGTCGCACCAAAGGAAAATAAATTAGGAATAAGAGCTTCGGATACCCATTCCGTTTTATTTAATGATGTGTTAATCCCAAAGGAAAATCTGCTTGGAGAAGAGGGTTCCGGTTTTAAAATGGCAATGCAAATATTAAACGGAGGAAGAATCGGGATCGCCGCGCAGGGTCTTGGCATTGCCTCCGGCGCTTTCGAATTATCACTTCAGTATGCCCAGGAAAGAAATTCATTTGGATCTCCCATTTTCCAACATCAGGGAATCCAATTCAAACTATCGGAAATGGCCACTTCGATTGAAGCTGCACGTCTTCTAACCTATAAGGCGGCACAATTAAAAGATGAAGGAAAACCTTTTGCCAAAGAAAGTGCAATGGCTAAATTATTTGCTTCCCAGACCGCCATGAACGTTACCATCGAGGCGGTCCAGATACATGGAGGATATGGTTATGTGAAGGAATACCACGTCGAAAGGTTAATGCGGGATGCAAAAATCACCCAGATATATGAAGGGACTTCAGAGATACAAAAGATGGTAATCGCCCGGGAATTGTCTAAAGGAAATATCTAAAAAGGCATATTTCTTTAATAAATACAATTTATAAACTTTCTCCTATTCCTTTCTCCAGATTGAAATTTACTAATACTTATATGCTTATTAATAAAATTTATTGTACTTTTACAATATTAAATTTGCAATTAACAATTTTATTATCGTAATTGTATAATTATTTTATGAAATAATTCAATTTTGCTTCCGTTCATATAAATTTTAAAATATGGAAGATTACAACAAAATTATTGAGTCTTTAGGAATAAAGTACAATAAATCGAAAAATATAAAAATTATCCAGCCTGTATCAAATGATAATTATTACGATGTCGAAAATACTATTTTTATTGTCCATCACGGACAACTCCGTTACGGGGTTGAAAATCAGGTTGTTAATAAGGATGAGGTATTATTGGTCCCGGGTGGTAAAAGTATTTCCATATCCTATGGAGATGTCAATTTTTCCACTGTTTCAAAAGAAAAAATGATATCCAGGAAGGAATCGTTCCTGCAAAGCATCAATTATTCGGAAATTGCCAATACAACCCAGGAAAATTTCAGTTACATTACCTTTGAGGCTAAGGTTTTTGATTCGGTTAATTTTTTTGCTTCTCTGGATATTCCCCCTTTTATCATCAAAAATCAAAAAGTAAATGAGCTGATCTATGAAATTCTGGAGGAATCCGAATCGGGGTCTGCCGGTCATGAAAGGATCGTAAAGGCACTTACCGAGTTTCTTGTCGTGGAAATCACCCGGTACATCATCGATAATCAATTATTTGTCGAGCAACTCGCTACCAATATCACTTATTTTAAAGATCCGAGACTGATTGATATTTTTACCTATATTAAAGAGAATCTACAGGGTGATCTATCAAACAAAGTATTATCGAACGTGGCCAATGTTTCAGAAGATTACGTGGGTCAATATTTTAAAATGCTCACCGGAATTAATCCTCAGGATTACATCGAATATCAGCGGATGGAAATGGCGGTGAACATGCTTCGCACTTCCAAAAAAAGCATCCGGGAAATCGGGAAGGAGGTAGGTTATAAAGATACGGCCTATTTCTGTAGAAGATTTAAAATGATGTTTGGCATCCCCGCCGGAAAAATGAGAAGGCGGGAATCGTTAATGAATATTTAGGGATTGATTGTATTCTTCTTTTATCCCATTAATTTCCAGGAGAAAATCAGGGTGTGATTCGATGTGATTACCTATCACGATAAGATCGGCACCTGCCCGCATAGCAAGCAGGGCTTTGTCGGTCGTATTGATCCCACCTCCCACGGCTAGCGGGACATCGACAGCCTTTCTTACATTCCGGATCATATTCTCAGGAACCGGATATAATGCCCCACTTCCTGCTTCCAGATAAATAAGTTTGAGTCCCAGTAGTTCACCTGCAAGGGCTGTGGAAGTAACGAGATCCGGTTTATCGTTGGGAATCGGGTTTGTAAAACTCATATACGATACGGAAGTGGGTTTGCCCCCATCTATCAGAATATATCCTGTAGAAATGGACTCAATGCCTTTTTTTTTGATTGAGGCAGCCACCGGGACATGCTGTCCGATCAGAAATTCCGGATTTCTACCTGAGATCAGGGATAAAAGTAAAATTGCGTCCGCATCGAAATTCAAATGAAGGTTGCTGCCCGGAAAGGAAATCACCGGGCGTACAGATAGTTTACGGATATTTCGGATTACAGGTGCTATATCCGGATCCATTAATAAACTCCCTCCCACGAAAAAATAATCAACTTCAGCCTTTACTGCCTGACGGATTGTATATTCAATTTTCCCGGGATCCCAGTTCTCGTCCGGATCTATTAATACTGCGATTGATTTCTGATTGACTTCCTTTTTTTTTAACCATTCCAGGTAAATATTATGCTTCATCCTTTTCCGGTTGTTCTTTTAGAAATTTAATAATGACTTCCCTGGCCAATTCAAGCAAAACAAGGACGGATTTATCCATGAGACTTCTTAAGAACACCTGTTGGGGACTTGATTTCACAATGATCCTCTCATGAATTTTACCCTCCTCATCCTGTTCCTTTTTGTCCTTCCCAAGGATCGTTTTAACAAGCAGATATGATAATAAGGCTCCCCCTCCAATGATCAGTACTTTTTCTGCGAGATCAACCGCTTTATCAGAAAACTCAGAAAATTCTTCATTCAGCGATTCTTCAAATTGATCGGATTCTTCAAGCAATTTTGCTTTTTTGTCTTTCAAACTTGAACTCATATTCTTTTATTTATTTTTCTTCTTCTTCGGAAAAAAATACATTGGCAACCCTGCTATATATTTTCTTCCGCAATGAATAAGTGATTATTCCCATGATTATATATAATACGGCGATAATGAGGTAGCCATAATAAGGGTGTCCCAGTAGATCATTAAGGAATTCCACAAAAAACAGACTTAAAAATAATACAAACAGCAATCCCATCATGGACAGCAGTATGATCAGAATGATCACTGTAAATGCCTTGGCAGCTTCTTCCTTAAACTGCAGTTTATATATTTCAATTTTTGTCTCAATGAAATTTATCAGCGTATTGACTAAATTCTTGAACATAAAACCTCGTTTAGTAATGAATCATAACGAATTTCAGTTGAATTTAAAAGTAATTTTCATCAAATAAAAAGCATACAGACACTTTCCTGAGATCAGAGGTTCACCTGGAAAGATAAATAAGGATAAATGGAATGATAAAGAATGTAATAAGGATATAAAAGAATCCCACTATCCTCCGGTTACTCGCTAATATTCCTAATTTCTCTGCAAAATATTCAGGAATGGACCTCAGGGATGAAAAAGGCAGGAAGATGAGTACCCCGATTAAATTAAATAATACATGTACCATGGCCATACTGATCGCAGCCTCCGATTTTAGTAATCCGGCCAGCAAAGCCGTGATGGTGGTGCCCATATTGGCTCCCATGATAAAAGGAAATGCATCAGATAACGATACTTTCCGGGTGGCAACTATGGGTACGATCAAAGAGGTAGTAATGGAAGATGATTGAACAGCCCCGGTAAACAACACTCCCCAAGTGAAGGATTTTAACGGATTGCTGAAAATGTAATGTTTGAATTTATCCTTTGATTCTCCTATAATTAATTTATACGAAAAATTAGAAAATAATTTGATCGATAAAAAAAGCAACAGGAAGGAAACAAATAAAACCATCCATTTATTTTCAATCAGGGCCACAATTTTTTCAGTCAGCGGATTGAGAAAAAATATACCTAAGTTTACAGGCAGATCTCCGGATACGGATGGTTGAATCCCAAACAATCCGGTGAGATAAATGGCAAGCCTGGACAGGAATTGATAATAATATTCGAGAGGAAAGATTACAATGGTAGTCAAAATGTTAAAAAAATCATGGACGGTGGCGGCAGATACCGCCTTTCTGAAGGCCGACCGGTCGGTTATAAATCCCAATGCAACAATATTACTGGTGAGCGTGGTGCCGATATTGGCTCCCATGATGATGAATACACCGCTTGTAAAGGAAATGGTCCCGGAAGCAACGATGGCTACGGTCATCGAGGTGACCGTGGAACTACTTTGAATTAATGCGGTGGATAATAACCCAATAAACAGAGCGATAAAAGGAACTTCTGCGGCACCGACAAGGTCTTTAACAGCTCCCCTGCCGATAACCGCCAGGGATTGAATCATTAAATCGATTGAAAATAAAAATATCAGTACGATAATAAACAGGAAAAGAATTCGAACTACCCAGGTCCAGACAGTGGATCCATTTGATAGTATCTCATATGATTTAAGTTTGCTCATAAAAACAAAAGTCACCTTCCGGCAACTTCAAAATTCAAATTCAAGTTGTAAAAATAAACCATATTTGATTCATTTAGGAAATATTGGCTTAAAGCAATTGTTACCTTATTCGTCTCAGGGAAATTACTAAATAAATAATAATTTGTTATTACCTGGATAACTTAACATTAAGGTAACATTGGATAGGGTATAAAGCTATATTTTTGTTCCAAACACATGCATTCATGCAATTCGGAATTTACGAATTTTTCCGGCTAGTAGGAGCACTCGGGTTTTTCATTTTCGGAATGAAAGTAATGAGTGACGGGATACAGAAAGCTGCGGGAGAAAATTTGAGAAGAGTGCTTGGTATTATGACGACCAACCGTTTTGCCGGGGTCTTTACAGGATTCCTTACTACTTCACTAATCCAGTCATCCTCCGCTACCACGGTAATGCTGGTAAGCTTTGTTAATGCAGGTCTATTAAATTTACAACAAGCCATAGGTGTAATCATGGGGGCAAATATTGGTACGACCATGACCGCCCTGCTGATTACTTTTTTTGGTTTCTCAAAATTCAGCATATCCTATTATTCACTTCCGCTTATCGGCGTCGGATTACCGATGATGATGTCCGGGAAGAGCAGGCTCAGATCCTGGGGTGAATTTATCATTGGTTTCTCTTTACTGTTTATGGGGTTGGATGCCTTAAAAGATTCTGTCCCGGAATTAAGCACAACTGCACTGGCCAATCTTGAAGCCTTGACGGATAGGGGTTTTTTATCCATCATATTATTTGTATTTATCGGTACCCTCATTACCATCATTGTCCAGTCTTCCAGTGCGGCCATGGCCATTACGCTGGTGATGTGCGAGAACGGATGGATCCCCTTTGAAATAGCGGCAGCGATCGTACTGGGTGAAAACATCGGGACTACCATTACCGCTAACATTGCCGCCATCATTGCGAATAAAAATGCGAAACGCGCTGCCAGGGCACATACTATTTTTAATTTGTTCGGTGTGATCTGGATATTGATGGTATTTCCTTTCTTTCTGAAAGTCATTGCCAACTACCTGGCAACCACTTCAATCGGATCCCCTTTTGTAGATTATCATGCCATCAAATGGGGCTTGACTCTCTTCCATATATCGTTTAATATTTTGAATACTGCCATTATGATCTGGTTTATCCCGATCATTATAAAAATTGTGGAGAAACTGGTTCCCCAGACCATGGAAGACGAAGAGTTCAAACTCGAATACATCGACAAAAGCGTATTCAGTTCCCATGAACTTGCTTTAACGGAAGCAAGGAAAGGTGTTATTCAATTGGGAAATATTATAAAAAAGATGAATGACAGGATTTATAAGCTCATTGATAAGGAATCCGCTAATAAAAAGAAAAAGCAGATTGGAAAGATATATCAACTGGAAATACTCACGGATGAGCTTGAAAGAGAGATTTCCGATTTTATGTTGAAACTTAGTGAAAAGAGTTTATCCCCTAAATCTACTAAAATGATTCGATCGATGTATTCCATTGTCCATGACCTGGAACGATTGGCCGATCTCTATTCAAAAATCGCCAAAGAATATGAAAGAAAGATCGATTATGCACTCGACTTTACAGATGATCAGTCGGACGGGATCCGCAGGATTCATTCAAAAGTTACGGAAGGTATTGATCTAATGTTATCCAATATGACGAAATGGAATCACGCGGTAGACCTGGAATTAGCCAAAAACATAGAAAATGAAATCAACCAGATCCGAACGGAGTTAAAATCATCCCATTTTGATAATCTCGAAAAAAAACGATATCAGTATCAGAGCGGATTGGTCTATTACAATATTTTTGTTTACCTCGAAAGGATCGGAGACCATATTATCAATGTAAGTGAGGCTTCCGCCGGGCAGGTTACTTAATTTTCCTTTAACAAGTTGAAGGTAAGCCATGCCATCAGACCGGTACCGGTTTCAAGCGCATCTTCATCGATATTAAAGGTTGGCGTGTGCACAGAAGAAACAATTCCTTTATTTTCGTTTCCCACACCCAATCTGTAAAAGCAGGAATCGATATGCTGAGAAAAAAAAGCAAAATCCTCGGCAGCCATCCAGATTTCAAGATCTACCACGCGGTCATTTCCCAGGTAATCAATGGCCAACACCCTGCTCCGGTCCGTTAATGCCTCGTGGTTATACAGAAAGGGATATCCTTTAAGGATCTCAAATTCGATCTCCGCCCCCATCCCACGAGCTATGGATTCCGCCATAAATTTCATTTTATCATGAGCCCGAATTCTCCACTCCTCATTCAGTGTTCTGAAAGTTCCTTCCACTTTTACTTCGTCCGGGATCACATTGGTAGCTCCATTGGCAATCACTTTTCCAAAAGACAGTACCGTGGGGATTTTAGGATTTGCATTTCTGCTAACGATCTGTTGAAGGGCCACGATCAGATGCGACGTAATCAACACCGGATCTATTATTGAATCGGGCATGGCGGCATGCCCCCCTTTGCCTTTTACGCAAATATATATTTCATCCGCACTGGCCATGTATACACCGGATTTAAAACCAACCTTTCCAACGGGTATCTGCGGCATTACGTGCTGCCCTAAAATAGCCTGGGGTGCAGGATTTTCCAATACCCCTTCAGCGATCATTTTTGAAGCACCTCCCGGGGCTTTTTCTTCCCCGGGCTGAAAAATAAGTTTCACGGTACCTTCAAAATCGTTCCTGAGCTCATTTAAAATCCTTGCCGTGCCCAGCAGGGAGGCGGTGTGTACATCATGCCCGCAGGCGTGCATGATTCCTTTACTGACCGATCGATAGGGGATATTATTTTCTTCAACAATCGGCAAGGCATCCATGTCGGCCCGAAGGGCTATCACCCGTTTTTCCGGGTCCTTCCCTTCAATGATCGCCACAATCCCGGTTTCTGCTATCTCCTGAATTGGTTCCAGCCCCAATTCAGATAATTTATCAAAAACGAACCGGGAAGTTTCGTATTCCTGAAAAGATAATTCCGGATGAGCGTGAAGATGTCTTCGGACGGCAATTGTATCTTCTGCATAACGCGAAGCAAGGGATTTGATTCTCTGTTTTATATCCATCGTTCTTACTTGAAAAACACCTGTTCCGGGACAATCACCGCATTGGGGAAAAATTCCTTCAACCTGACAAGGGTCGGATAGGCATCGATCTTATCAAAATAGCTCCCGACCTTAACACGGTAACTCGGGGATATAAACTGCATTTTCGGATCGGCGTCAGGTAATACCCGGAAGACATTTTTCCGGGCCTCGTCGGCAGCCTGTCTCGAATTGCTGTTATGTACCAGTATGGTATATTTAAGATGGGGAATATCTTTATTTACAGCAGCCATTGTATCCAGCACCTCCTCCAGTTTTGTCGTAACATCCGTGTAGGGCTCTCTGAATTCTGCCTTTTCCGCCCTGGCTTTATCCGCTACCGGGCTTTGATATTTACCGACATCGGGCAGGGTTGAGGAAAGATCTTCGTGATAGTCTTCTTCGGTTGAGACAGGTACCGTTTTAGGTCCACAGGAATAGATCAAAATCAGTAGACTGAGCAGGAATATGTTCTTGAAAACCATAATTCATTATTGAATGATCACACATTTGTTATTTTTTATGTCCTCCTCCACTTTCTTATATTTTATATCCTTCACTACTCTTCCGTCCATGTATTGCACACTCACTTTCTCGTTGCGACCCACGATCTTCTCCGATTTGACCGGTGCCATTTTTTCAACCGGGGGTCGCGTCCTGGTATCCGCCTGCGGTCCCTGTAATGCCGACCTTGATTCTTCTTTCGTCTCTCTTAAATTTTGCCGGGCTCTTCTCATCCTTCTCGCTTCCTGGACCTCATCCGGTTCTTCGATCGGTATGGTGGCTTTCATCAGAAAGGTAATTATTTCTTCATTCACCCGGTGAATCAGTTGTTTGAAAAGCTCAAAAGCTTCGAATTTATATATAAGCAACGGATCTTTCTGCTCATACACGGCACTCTGTACCGATTGTTTCAGATCATCCATTTCGCGTAAATGCTCTTTCCAGGCATTATCGATGATAGCCAGTGTCGCCATCTTTTCCAGTGACAGGATCAAATATCTGCAGTCTGTTTTGATGTTGCGTTCAAGGTTTGAAGCCACCCCGATCTGTTTCACACCGTCGGTGAACGGCACCAGAATATCTTCGATGGTTGCTCCCCTGGTTTGATGGATATCTTTTATGATCGGTAATGCCCTTGACCTGATAAATTCGTTTTTTTCATTGTAATGTTTGTATGCGGCTTCATAAAGATTCTGAACGAGTTCTTCCTCTTTCGACTGATTGAATTCCTCCAGTGAAATAGGGAAATCGAGCCCGAATATGCTGATGCAGTTCAATTTAAATCCATCAAAATCTTCACTCGCCTTGGCATTCAATGCCACATCTTCTGCTGTTTCGTATACCATATTCATGATGTCTACCTGAAGCCTTTCTTCAAAAAGCGCATTTTTCCTTCTTCGATAAATGACTTCCCGCTGCGAATTCATAACATCGTCGTATTCAAGTAGTCTTTTCCGGATGGCAAAATTGTTCTCCTCAACTTTTTTCTGTGCCCTTTCAATGGATTTGGTGACCATGGAATGCTGAATAACCTCCCCCTCCTGAAGACCAAGGCGATCCATAATCTTGGCAATGCGGTCGGATCCAAATAGACGCATCAGGCTATCTTCCAGGGATACAAAAAACTGGGAAGATCCCGGATCTCCCTGTCGTCCGGACCTGCCTCGCAACTGCCGGTCTACCCGCCTGGATTCATGTCTTTCGGTACCCACAATGGCTAAACCCCCTGCCGATCTGGAATCAGGGGTTAATTTGATATCCGTCCCACGGCCCGCCATGTTCGTGGCAATGGTAACGGTTCCGGGTTTGCCGGCCGTGGCAACAATCTCCGCTTCCCGCTGATGCTGCTTGGCATTCAAGACCTGATGCGGGATCTTTTTCATGTTCAGCATCCGGCTGATCACTTCGGATATCTCCACGGAGGTGGTCCCAACCAGCACGGGCCTTCCCTTTCCGGTGAGATCGACTATTTCCTGAATCACCGCATTGAATTTTTCGCGGATGGTTTTAAATACCAGGTCTTCCCGGTCATCACGAACAATGGGTTCGTTGGTAGGAATTACCACCACATCCAGCTTGTAGATCTGCCAGAACTCACCTGCTTCCGTTTCTGCCGTACCGGTCATACCTGCCAGCTTATGATACATCCTGAAATAATTCTGCAGGGTTATGGTGGCATACGTCTGCGTAGCATCTTCGACCTTCACGTTTTCCTTAGCCTCAATCGCCTGGTGAAGACCATCGGAGTATCTTCTGCCCTCAAGGACCCGTCCGGTTTGTTCATCTACAATCTTGACTTTCCCATCTACCAATATGTACTCCGTATCTCTTTCGAAAAGAGTATAGGCTTTTAATAATTGATTGATACTATGGATCCGTTTTGATTTTTCCGAATAATCTTTGATCAACGCTTCCTTTTTCAGCAGTTTATCTTTATCAGACAATTCTTCATCGTTCTCGAGAACAGCAATTTCATGTCCGATATCCGGCATAATAAAGAAATTGGGATCCTCATCTTCATTCGTCAACAGATCAATCCCTTTTTCAGTTAAATCAATGCTGTTGTTTTTTTCTTCGATGGTAAAATAAAGTTCCTTGTCCACCTCGGGCATTAATTTTGCATTGTCCTGTAAATAATAATTTTCAGTTTTCTGCAATACCTGTTTCCTCCCTGTTTCACTCAGATATTTGATCAGGGGTTTATGCTTGGGTAATCCTCTGAAAGACCGGAGTAAGGCTAATCCGCCATCTTTGTCGTTTCGATCATTGATCATTTTTTTCGCCTCGATCAATAATTGGGATACCAGCCTTTTTTGTGCTTCGACCAGTTTCTGAATGCGGGGTTTTAATTCATAAAATTCATGTTCATCGCCCCGGGGAATGGGGCCGGAAATGATTAGCGGGGTTCGCGCATCATCGACCAATACGGAATCCACTTCGTCAACCATGGCATAATGATGCTTCCGTTGAACGAGGTCGTCAGTTTCCCTTGTCATGTTATCGCGCAGATAATCGAATCCGAATTCGTTGTTTGTTCCATACGTAATATCGGCCCGGTAGGCTTCCCGTCTTGCTTCTGAGTTGGGTTCGTGTTTATCGATACAATCCACCCGGAGGCCATGGAACTCAAATATCGGACCCATCCATTCGGAGTCCCGTTTGGCAAGGTAATCGTTGACAGTCACTATATGAACTCCTCGTTTGGCGAGCGCATTTAAAAATGCAGGCAGGGTAGCTACCAGCGTCTTCCCTTCTCCCGTTGCCATTTCGGCTATTTTTCCCTGGTGTAATACCACTCCTCCAATTAACTGGACATCATAGTGAACCATGTCCCAGGTCACTTCATTCCCGGCAGCCATCCATTTATTTCCCCAGGTACATTTTTCGCCATCTACGATAACATGAGGGTGCCGGGCCGCATAGGTTTTATCGTGAAGGGTTGCCTTGACCACCAGCTCACCATGCTCCTTGAATCTTCTTGCCGTTTCCTTGACAATGGCAAAAGTTTCGGGCAAACATTCCAGGAGGATTTCTTCAAGAGATGTATTTCTCTGTTCTTCAAGCTTATCTATCTGATTGAATAATTCTTCCTTCTGGTGAACATCCAGCGATTCATCCTCATCAATTTTCCGGTGCAATTCGTGGATCTCGAGATCAATTTCAGCCAAATGGTCATCTATTTTCTTTTTTACAATTTGGGTTCTATCCCTGAGGTCATCGTCGCTGATCCCCTGGAGTTTGGCATATTCCTCATTGGTCCTTTCAACATAGGGGATGATTTCTTTAATATCCCTTTCGGATTTCGTGCCGAAAATTCTGGCAATCCCTTTGGTTAACAAACCGATCATTATTTTAATCTTATAATTTCATTAAACTCAAAATTACTCCGTTTTTCAAAGAAAAATACCATGTAAGCCAGTCGTTTGTGAGATGAGTCGTAATATCATGAAGTATATACGATGTAAATACTGTATTGGATTGACTTTCGATCGTTTCATCGATAAAAATGAAAACATGCTCCACATAAAAGATTTTATTGGTTATTTTTTGTAATCTGCCTTTTCAGTGACCAGCACCATGGTTTTATTATCTTTACTGGTAGTACAGAATATATACTCATCTCCCCCTTCTTTAATTCCTGTTATTTTTCTTATGTCGCTTACTCTCAAATGAAAATTACGTGTAGCAATATTAGCCTTCCGGATTTTTTTCGTCCTTAACAATTCTTTCCATGTAAGGATCTCTTTCAGAACGAATACCCTGCCAGGGAAGTCATCCAGGAGATGGCTATCCGTAAAAAGATGGCTGTTAGCGGCAAGTTTTTTTAACTTATATTGATTCCCAAGATCGTTAAACAATCCCGATTTACGAATGGCAATATTCGGATCATAGAGGAATTGCTGCGGATTATCATACCCGCAAGCCATTTTATTGCTTTTCAGCGATGATTTGAAGATTGAAGCGCCGCCTTTTTCATTCGAATAGGAAATTACCTGAGGATCCATCGTATCGGCATGCCTGTCCAGTAAGAGGATTATTTCCTTACAATCGTTATTTACTGCCACGATATGTATCTGGTATACGAATCGAAAATGCAGCGTGATGTATTTAAGATCGATCAAAGGAGATAATTTAATGAGCATCCTTTCGGTTTTTACAAGTAACTGGTCATAAACAACCAGCACATTCGGGTCCGCATCCTCTATTTTGAAAATACGCGAACTTGCCCTTCTCCGGGAAGGATCGATATAAATACAGGAAGATATCCCTTCCATTTTGCTAATGTAATCGATCCCATCCTCATGAATTATGTCTACATTGTTTACCCCCAGAATCCGGAAATTATGATGAGCATATTCAACCAGTTCCCTGTTCTTTTCAACATAAATAACCTTACCTGCCGATTTTGAGAAATAATAGGAATCGACACCCAATCCACCGGTAATGTCAATAAGGGTTCCACCCTTCACTAGTTGGGATTTATATTGTGCAGTTGCGGTAGAAGAAGCCTGTTCAATCGAAGCTCCGGAAGGGTAAAGTAATTCCTCTTGGCGGTAGAAATCAGGTATCTTATCGCGTACCTTTTGCCGGCACGCCACCTGCCGTGCGATGAATATCCGGTCCTCTTCAGGTAATCCTTTAAAAGTCAGTGAGAGCCGGTGGGGATCGGTTTCACATGCTTTAATGATCTCTGCCTGAATTTTTTTATCTATTTTATTATTTTTCAATGAATAAATTCATGGTCTACCAGGTATTCAGCGATCTGGATGGCATTCGTAGCGGCGCCCTTGCGAAGATTATCGGACACCACCCACATATTCAGGGTTCTGGGCTGAGTTTCATCCCTCCGGATCCGGCCAACAAATACTTCGTCTTTCCCATGTGCATTTACCGGCATGGGATAGAGATTTCTGGACGGATCATCCTGGATTATCACACCGGGGGTCTTTCCAAGAATATCCCGGATATCGGAAAGTTCAAATTCTTTATGGAATTCAACATTGACGGATTCTGAATGCCCCCCGATCGTGGGGATCCTTACGGTAGTGGCCGTTACCTGGATCGATTGATCCCCCAATATCTTTTTGGTTTCATTCACCATCTTCATTTCTTCCTTTGTATATCCGTTATCAAGGAACACATCGATATGCGGGAGCACATTCAAATCAATTTTATAGGGATAAGCCATGGGCCCTTCTTTTCCGGACCGTTCATTCATCAATTGATCTACGGCTTTCTTTCCGGTACCGGTCACTGATTGATAGGTGGATACAACGACCCTTCTGAGTCCATAAGCCTCATGAAGTTTAAATAATGCCAATACCATCTGGATCGTGGAACAATTCGGATTGGCGATTATCTTATCCTCTTTTGTAATAACCGCGCCATTGATCTCCGGAACGACCAGTTTATGTAAAGGGCTCATCCGCCAGGCCGAGGAATTATCCACCACGAAGGTACCCTTTTCGGCAAATTTGGGTGCCCATTCCAGGGACGTACCGCCACCTGCTGAAAAAACAGCAATGTGGGGTTGAAGATCTACCGCGGTCTGCATGCCGATCACAGAATAATCTTTACCCTGGTATTTTATTTTTTTACCCACGGATTTTTCGGACGCAACTAAAAGTAATTCATTGAAAGGAAAATTCCTTTCCGCTATGACTTTCAACATTTCAGATCCTACCAGTCCTGTAGCACCTACAACAGCTAATTTTAACATCGTATTAAAAATTGAAAAAACCTGGACAAAATTAATTATATTATCATGGAATATTCGTATTTTCATTATGTCTTGTAAAAATAATTGTTCTAGCCAGCATGTTGTTTATTATTCTTTTTTGCCTGGGTATTCCCCAGGTAGCCGGATGCCCGGTTTTCAGGGATGACGACAGAGTCAATGTCCGTGTGGAGGGGAACCACCATCCCCGGGTTTTAATTAATGAAATTATGTTTGATCCGTATCCGGCTCAGGGTCTTCCCGGGATTGAATACATTGAATTGTTCAATGCAGACAGCATCACGTTCAATCTCCTTAATTGGAGTTTAAATGAAGGATTATTTCCCGGATATTCCCTGCTGCCCGGTGAATTCCTTATCGTATGTAAAAAAAATGAGGAAACCGAATTGGCTAAATTCGGAAATTCGACAGGGATCTCTCCCTGGGACGTACTGAATAATGAGGGTCAGCAGGTGGTCCTGAAAGATAATTCCGGAGAGGTGATCGATCAAATTGATTATTCTGTTGACCTGATTGGGGACAAGGAAAAAAAAGCAGGAGGGTGGAGCATCGAATTGATCAATCCCTTATATCCCTGTAAGGGTGTATTCAACTGGACGGTTTCCATCCATCCGCTGGGAGGTTCGCCTGGTCAGGAGAACAGTGTTTATTCCATTCAACCTGACCAACACTCCCCTTTCATCACGGGTCAGGGCTGGATAAGTCCGGACACCCTGTATCTGTTATTTTCCGAGCCGGTGGAAATTACGTCGGATGATCCTGCCGACTTATTTACATTCAACCCACCTCTTGATATGTTACATATCTTCGACAGTGACGTGGCCAAATTCAGTTATTACCTGATTTTCGAAAACAGGATCAAAGAGGGCTATCCATATCTTTTCTCCATCTCAGGAATTTCAGATTGTGCCGGAAATCAAATCAGAGATACTATTTTAACTACAGGAATTGGAGTCGAACCCGGATTCCTGGATCTGCTGATCACTGAACTCATGGTCGATGAAATCCCGGCCAGGGCATTGCCTGAAAGTGAATATGTCGAGATCTATAATACTTCGGATAACATCATAGATCTCGAGGGAATCCTTTTCCTCCACGGAAAGGATACCATATACCTGCCTCAAAGCTCGATCCTGCCGGGTGAATACAGGGTGTTCTGTCCTCGAACCAGGTTGGATCTTTTCTCAGGAATATCCCGGCCTGTAGGCCTGAGTCCATTCCCCAGACTCCTGAATAACGGGCAGACACTTGCGCTGTTTAATAAACATCAGCAACTCATTTTTTCCCTGAAATACGAAAAAGACTGGTACAGGGACCTGGAAAAGTCGGAAGGTGGATTTGCCCTTGAAATGATTGACATAGAGAATCCATGCGGCGATGAAGGAAACTGGCGGGCTTCGGAAAGCCACACGGGAGGTACACCCGGTTACTCAAATTCCGTGGCAGAATCAAACCCGGACCGTACCGGACCCGGAATCGAAACCGTCTATGCCTCCGATCCGAATGCGATCGAGGTTTTTTTGACCGAAAAGCTGGATCCCGCCTCCCTGCATGCATTGAACATTTCAATACCCGGCATTAGCGATACATGGATTCAATCGCTTGATTCTCTTTTTTACAAATCATTTTCCCTGTATCTATCTAATCCTTTATCCGATAATAAGCCATATGAAATAGTTCTTGAAGGCCTCCGGGATTGTGTGGGCAACCTGGTAAATCCGGATGAAAATCATTTTCATTTTTACCTCCCCCAAAAAGGTGAGAAAGGGGATCTCCTCATCAATGAAATTATGTTTAATCCGAAACCTGGTGGGGTGGATTGGGTGGAAATCTATAATAAATCTGAAAAATTTATCGATCTTTCCAACGTTGCAATAAGCACGCTAAGTAATGGATCACCCGATTATTCAGTGAATATCACACATACTCACCAGCTGATTGGTCCCTCAGGTTTTCTGGTGATCACGGAAAATAAAAATACACTCATTGCGGATTTTCCTTCCAGCCGTCCGGAATTCATCATCGAAGTGGAAAAAATGCCCGCACTACCTGATCAGTTTGGTAACATTGCCCTGGTGACGCTTGAAAACATTATACTTGATCATTTCAGCTACCAAAGTGATTTCCACTATAAACTGATCACAGACGATGAAGGCATATCCCTCGAAAGGATATCAGTTACGGACTCCACCAATAATCCAGATAACTGGCATTCTGCGAGTTCGCTGGTTGGTTACGCTACTCCCACATATGCTAATTCGTCACAGGTATATACCTTTTCAGATCCTGAAAAAATTACCGTGGAACCTCAGGTCATTACGCCGGATGCGGATGGATTCGAGGATATGCTCCATATTCATTATGAAACCAGCCGTCCCGGATATTCGGCAAATGTTGATGTTCTATCAATCAGGGGTCAGTTGGTAAGATCGATACTGAAAAACAGACTTTTATCCACCAAGGGTACGCTTACCTGGGATGGATATTCGGATAAAGGTCAGATACCGCCAACCGGAATCTATATTCTCCGGTTTGAAATTTACAACCTTCAGGGAGATTACCACCGGTTTAAAAAGCGGTTTGTAATTGCGAAAAAATTTTAACTATTGTTTATAAATATAAATCCCGGATCCCTTTCCCTCCTGCCTGAAGGCTCTGTACATACCTTCGGTATTGAACACCATGGAATAATTTCCATATTGATCCAACGCGATCACTCCTCCGGATCCACCCAAGGCCGGCAACTCTTCATAAATCACCTTTTCACATGCTTCCTGAACAGCCATCCCACCATACCTAACCTTTGCCGAAATGTCGTAGGCTACTACCTTGCGGATGAAAAATTCTCCATGACCAGTGGACGAAACGGCGCAGGAAAGGTTATCCGCGTAGGTCCCGGCCCCTATAATGGGTGAGTCTCCGATCCTCCCGTATTTTTTGTTTGTCATCCCTCCTGTGGATGTTCCGGCAGCCAGATTCCCCTCCCGGTCGAGAGCCAGTACGCCGACTGTGCCATGTTTTTGATCCGGATTTAACAAGTTATTGAAGGAGCCCCCATCTTTCTGATTTAATAATCTTTGCAGACTTTTATATCTTCGTTCCGTAAAAAAATAAGAAGGATCTACTATTTCCAGGCCTTTTTCTTTGGCAAATTGTTCTGCTCCGCTACCGGATAACATCACATGAGGGCTTTGTGTCATCACGGCATAGGCTGCCTCAATTGGATTTTTAATCGTACCGACTCCGGCTACGGCTCCTGCCGCCAGGCTTTTACCATCCATAATAGAAGCGTCGAGCTCATTTTTCCCATCGTGTGTAAAGACAGCTCCTTTACCGGCATTGAAAAGAGGGGAATCTTCAAGAATTTTAATGGAACCCACCACCGCCTCAAGGGAAGTTCCACCCCTCTCAAGGATGCCATAACCAAAATTGACGGCCTGCTGCAAGGTCGTTCTGTAAGCTTTCTCCATCTCCCGGGACATATTTTCCCTGTTGATCGTCCCGGCCCCTCCGTGAATTACAATGGTGATTGGAACTGTATCTGTCGATCCGGTTTGTGCGAATACCGGAGCAATAGGGACTGATAATAAATTGGGAAAGATGATACAGATTCCGATCAGTAATGAACAGGCCTTTTTATTGAAATACAATCTTTTATGAATAATTGAAAAATTCATTTTTTTATCTATAAATAAATTTACAAATTTGCGACTTACTAAAATAACTTTGATATAAATAAACATTCTTGACGAAAACAAAGTAAAAATATATACCAAAAGACAAAGGATCATGAGTAAGGAAGAAAAAAAAAGGTATTCAGAAGATGAATTAAAAGAGTTTGAACAACTCATTAATGAAAAACTGGATAAAGCCAAAAAAGAGCTGAATTATATCAAGGAAACACTCAGTAGAAGTAACGACAGCGGTACGGACAATACATCCGGAAACAGTAAATTACTGGAAGATGGCGCCGATACAATGGAAAAGGAAAGCCTGAGCCAGTTAGCCGCAAGACAGCAAAAGTTTATCAATAATCTGGAAAATGCGCTGATCAGAATTAAGAATGGAACCTACGGTATCTGCATCGATACCGGAAAACTAATCAGTAAGGATAGGCTTCGGGCTGTACCGCATACCATGCATTCTATTGAGGCCAAACTAGCGAAAAATAACTAATTGGACTTTCTTTCCAATCATATAGAAGCCTTGATATTTGTTTCTCCCAAACCCATTAAGGCAGAGGAAATAAAAAGCTGCCTGGTGGAAATGTTCGATACTGAAGTGCCTGATAAGGATATTAAAGCTGCGTTGCATCATTTGATGGAAAAATATCAGGATGATAACTATGCTTTCTTTATCGAACATGCTGGGGGTGGTTATCAGTTTGTAACCAAACCGTCTTACCAAACAAGTATTGGTATTCTATTAAAACAGCAATCAAAAAAAAGACTATCGAATTCCGCACTGGAAACACTGGCAATTATTGCCTACAAGCAACCGGTTACAAAATCTCAAATAGAACAGATCCGGGGAGTAAATTGTGATTATTCCACTCAAAAATTGCTTGAAAAAGAACTTATTGAAATAAAAGGCAAAGCCGATTCCCTGGGAAAACCAATTTTATATGGCACCTCTGAAAAATTCATGGAATATTTTGGGATCAATCATCTTCAGGATTTACCCACTCCCAGGGATTTTAATGTTGAGGATAATACAATCGGAGAAAAATCCATCGAGGAATAATTTTTTTTCTTCGGAAACTTATGAAACCTCGTAGAAAAAACAAACCGAAACGGGGAGTGTATGATGCTGAAAGAGATCCCGGTAAGGTAAATAAACCTGTTTATCCCAATATACTTAAAAAATCATCTGTAGAATCTTCCGGTGATCCCATGATCCGCTTAAATAAATTCATAGCAAATGCAGGTATCTGTTCCAGGCGGGAGGCCGACAAACTCATCACCTCGGGTCAGATTAAGGTGAATGGAAAAATTGTCAGGGAATTGGGATATAAAGTTCACCCCAAAGATCAGATCAAATACAGAGACGTATTATTGAGAAAAGAAAAATTTATATACGTACTACTCAATAAGCCAAAAGATCATATTTCTACGTCAAAGGATCCGCAAAAAAGGAATACGGTCGTCGACCTCGTTAACAAACAGATAAATGAAAGAATATATCCGGTTGGAAGACTTGATAGAAATACTACAGGGCTTCTCCTTCTTACCAATGACGGAGAATTGACTGAAAAATTATCACATCCCTCCTATAATATCCGCAAAATCTATGAGGTTCATCTGGACAGGCCCATCATTGAAGAGGATTTTTTGTCAATTAAAAATGGGATCGACCTGGATGATGGTCCAATTAAAGTAGATGATATTGCCATCCTCAGCGATGATAAAAGAAACATCGGATTGGAATTGCATAGTGGAAGAAATCGGATTGTTCGACGGATTTTCGAATCCTTTGATTACCGGATTACAAGCCTTGACCGGGTGATGTATGCCTTTCTTACTAAAAAAAATCTGCCCCGTGGAAAATGGCGATTCCTCAAAGAGCATGAAATCACAAAACTGAAGCACCTTGGGCATGGCAGAAAAAAGACAGCGAAATATTAATTTTTATCCGAAGGCTTAAAATAAAACAAGTAATAAGGTATTCATTAGGCACAATTACTAAAAGTTTTATATCTTTTAACTCGCAATCAATTATTAATTCAATTTGAGAATATCCACTTCCTTATGATAAAAATGAAACTATTAATATCCTGGATATGTTTTTTGCCGGTTTGCGTTAATATATCGGCTCAACCGCAGGTGAATACACTTGAAATCGGTGAAAAAGCACCTGGTTTCAACCTTCCAGGAGTAGATGGGCAAATGCACTCCCTGGAGGATTTTGATCAATATAATATTCTGGCGGTGATTTTTACCTGCAATCATTGCCCGACGGCCCAGGCATATGAAGAAAAATTGATCGATGCGGTCGATCATTATAAAAACCAGGGGATTGGATTTGTAGCCATTTCTCCCAATAGCCCCCAGGCGCTAAGTCTGTCGGAGCTTGGATATTCCGACCTGGGGGATGATATGGAAGATATGAAGATACGGGCCCGCGATAAAAATTATAATTTCCCTTATCTTTTCGACGGGGAAACTCAGGAAATTTCCATATCCTATGGCCCGGTGGCAACCCCTCATGTATTCATTTTCGATAAAAACAGGACGTTACAATATACGGGAAGAATAGACGATACTGAAAATCCATATAGGACCCCCGGGCAGAAGGATATGATCAATGCCCTGGAAGCCCTGTTGAAAAACAAACCGGTCCCTGTTCAGAAAACAAAAACATTTGGTTGCTCAGTAAAATGGGCCTGGAAAGATGAATGGAAAAAAAAGTTGTTAAAAGACTGGGCCGAAGCGCCGGTTGGATTAGAAGAAATAAATACCGAAGGGCTGCAGGAACTTGTTAAGAATAAAGGTCAAAAACTTCGTCTGATCAATTTCTGGGCTACCTGGTGCGGGCCTTGCATCATTGAGTTCCCTGAGTTCATTGTTATGGACAGGATGTACCGCGGACGTGATTTTGAATTTATTTCTGTTAGTGCGGATAAATTGAATAAGAAGGAAAAAGCACTTGAATTTTTAAAGAAAAGTGAAGCCTCCAATACGAATTACATTTATTCGGGTGACAATACCTATGATTTGATCGAGGCAGTGGATAAGGATTGGCAGGGTGCTTTACCCTATACGTTACTGGTAGCCCCAGGAGGTAATGTATTAATGAGAACACCGGGCACCATTGATCCACTGACGGTTAAGAAAAAAATTGTAGATTATTTAGGAAGATATTATGCGGATGATAAATAAATTTTAAACTATAGAGATGATGCGAATTTTATTTTTTCTAATGTATGGCATTATCCTGACAGGATATCAGGTTAACGCCCAAAACGAATTGACGGATGAACAAATCTTGAAATTATATGACGGACTGCGTGTGGCGGATGTTTCCGACGGCCTGGATATGGTTGGCCTGATGGATGTTGGTTTACTGGGTACGGAGATTGAAGCCTTGTGGAAAAACATCGATGACTTTAGCCACCAGTTCCAGGGTATCGCTGTTACTGCTAGGTATGTACCTACCAACAGAATCGTAAAGCGCCCCATGGAAGCCGAAGAATTCAGGCAATGGGAAGGAAACTGGTATGGCCAGATCTCCCCCGAACCATTTGTAGAGTTTCTGAAAGAAGGATCGGTGATCGTCCTGGATGTCCAAGGGGACGGAGATACCGGTTCGGTTGGATCTAATAATGGCCTCTTCTGGGTCAGTAAAGGCGCAGTTGGAATCGTTTCCAACGGGGGAATCAGGGATACCGACGAAGTGATCAAGCAGAAAATTCCAGTCTATCTTGATCATATGAATCGCGGAAGAGGGATCAGACCCGGAAGAAATGAGATCGAATCCGTTCAGAAGCCTGTCTCTGTTGGGGGTGTCCTTATCAGGCCAGGTGACGTGGTAGTTGCTGATGGTGATGGTGTCGTCGTTGTTCCCAGGCAGCATGCACAGAAAGTTGCGGAATACGCGAGAGGGATCCTCACCGGTGATAAAGCCGGACGCAGGAGATTGTATGAGCAGTTGGGAATGCCCATAGACCAGACGGTGGAACCTGATAAATAATACCGGTGAATTTTGTTATAAAAATCAGGCCATAAAAAAACCGTCCCGGTAAGCAGGGGCGGTTTTAATGTGGTGATGAGTGGATTCGAACCACCGACTCACGGATTTTCAGTCCGATGCTCTACCACCTGAGCTACATCACCACTCGAAAGTGGGGCAAAATTAGTCAAATTTATTAATGCCACCAAATTCTAAATAATAGTTTTAAACTGGATATTTTGATACATCTAATTCAGCAAATAGCTTTCATCCTGGTCCTGTTTTTGTTTGTTTATATTCTCTATAAACGAATCTCTTTCATCCGGGCAGCTATTGGTTTGGGACGGCCGCTGGACAGGAAGGATCAGCGGGCAAAACGATGGCAAAATGTGATGCTGATGGCCTTTGGCCAGAAAAAAATGTTCAGAAGATGGATTCCTGCCCTATTTCATTTCATAATATATGCGGGTTTTATCATTATT
>Ga0209536_100003886_pt1 | contig 23772 bp, 20 predicted proteins | sample DeeMarSeWOR28_12_FD_187461 | JGI IMG/M metagenome (GOLD analysis project Ga0209536, IMG submission 187461) | Marine sediment microbial communities from White Oak River estuary, North Carolina - WOR-2-8_12 (SPAdes) (version 2) | ecosystem: Environmental > Aquatic > Marine > Intertidal zone >...
TCGCGGATGGCCAAGGCGATGGTGCACGTTGCCAGGATAGACGGTTTGTAGGTTGGTGTGGGGGATCCCTTTGGCATGCCGATTGCCCATGGCGTGGCCGCAGGAATGGGTGGTATCCGAACCGCCGGAGATCTGGTGATGTGGATGCAAATGACCCGAAAAATGAGATTGCCTGAAGCCAAACAGTATGTGGCAGATAAATTGAAGGTTACACCACAGGACCTTGTCGATGAGTGTGAGATGCGGATTGTCAGAGAGGATCTGGGAATCGGCACAATCACCGCAGTTGCGGGAGTGCCACGGGGCATAGTGGCCAAACGGAGAATAGGCGAGCTGCTGGGAATCGAAATCAACTCGGTAAATAAAATGTGGCATTAGAGTCCAGGTCTTTGAATCAAGCCTAAAATAGAATGAAATTTTCTCAAGGTAATTTCTGCCCCTTCAGCCGATAGGGTCTGCGCTGGCATCTATTTGTGTTCCAAGGGAATGGACAATAATTGGGCTGTATGATGCAGGGCTTCATTCGCAGCAGCATGGAAAGGTGATTCTTGATTATAATCGCCAAAAATAGCGATCTGCCAGGGTAGACTCATCTTTTCCTCCTGCTAAACACTGAGAATGGAAATTAAAGTCCGGGATAGGCTATAATAGCTATAATCAGGCAAAAATTGGGTGCGATTTCGAAGCCGGAGTTCGCCATGTACCGATCTTGGATAGAAGTGGCTTCAAAAGCCCCATAATCCGTATCAGCCGGATTGCGGCCCTCCTCAGAATGTTTAGAGGCAGTAAAGCTGATAAAAGGAGCAACTGGAATCACTGCCGAACAGGTATCCAAACTTCATGGCGCAGAGGTAAAACTGCTCAAATGACGCTTAGCCCTCCTTCAGCGCTTCCTTCAACGCTGCCCTGGCAAGCAAGCGTGTGGAATCCAATGCAGGCAGAGGACAATCGGTTGGCACAACAAGAAGGGGAATCTCAGTACATCCGAGTATCACGGCATCGCATCCGCGGTCCTTGAACTTTTGAATGACGCTGTTGAAGTAAAGCCTTGATTCCTCCAGAAAGACTCCGTTTACGAGCTCTTTGAAGATAATGGTATCGATCTTTTCCCGATCGTTTTCATCCGGTATATGACAAGAGATGCTATATTTTTTCAGAACTTCCGGATATACGGGGCCTATCATCAGATATTTGGTGCCTGTAATTGCCAGATTTCTCAACCCCTTGGCCTTGGCTTCATCAGCCACGGCTTCCGCAATGTGGAGCCAGGGAATCGGTGATTCTGCGACGACGAAATCGAAGGCCTGATGAATCGTGTTGTCCGGACAAATAGCAAACTGCGCTCCGATGGCAGATAACTTGCGGGCAGAAGACAGCATGAGTCTGGCAACTTCCTGCCAATTTCCCGCACGAATATGGACCATATACTCACCCAGAGGAGGCGTATGCATCGACACTTCCGGATGCATGTGCTCTCCCATTTGAGTAGAAGCTTCCGCGCAAAACGTGCGATAGCACAGCGCGGCACCTTCGGCGCTGCAGGCGACTATACCGACGTGTTTGGGCATGTTCTCTCCTTTCTTATCTTCGGGCTGACGATGATTACCTATATTTCTTTATAGCACACCCGGGCTTTTGCTCAACAGATTGTCTTCGGGGTTTTGGAATCTCTTTGGGCCAAGGCGGAACAAATGGGCACAAATTATCGCCGTTTTCACATCCTGGTCGTCAGGCAATTCCAATACCGTTCAAATATCACAGAGGAATCTGAATCTACTTCATCTCTAGCTCAAAAGAAAACCATTTTGCAGGGGATCATCCGGATCGATAAGCAATTGGTTCAGCCCCATGATATGTGCGCTGCCGGTGACCTCCGGTACAACGGCCGCATGCGGACCAACCCGGGTCTCCTCGACAATCCGGGCACGGAAGATGCTGCCGATGATGCTCTCGTGCACAAATTCCCGGTCGAGTCCCAATTCACCCCTGGCGTGCATAACGGCCAGTTTTGCGGACGTCCCGGTTCCGCATGGTGATCGATCAATGCCGCTCTCGGCAAAAAATACCGTATTTTGAAGATCCGCCTCCGGATTTTTGGCCGGTCCGTAAAATTCGACATGGGTGCATTCATTGATAAACTCTTTTTCCGGGTGCTGGATCTTGACCTGGGCATTGACCGCCGCCTTGATTCTTCTTCCCAAATCGATGACCTTGCGGGCATTATCCGGCCGGATTTCCAAATCCACCGAAGCTGCCGGTAAGATGGCATACACGTTGCCGCCATAGGCCACATCCATTTTAAGCCTGCCGAGCCCGGAGACGTCGACCTCGGCGTCTTGTGCCATCACAAACGAGGGGATGTTCTTGAAGGTGACCCCCTCGGCCCTGCCGTTTTTGACATCCACCCGGATACGGGTTAATCCTGCCGGGGTTTCCAAAACGATCCTGGTTACGGGTTCCTGCACTTTTACCATACCGGTTTCCACCAGCGCGGTACACACACCGATGGTGTCATGCCCGCACATGGGCAGGTAACCTGTGGTTTCAATAAAAATGACACCGATATCCGCCTCCGGATGGGTGGGCTCGGTTAAAACCACACCGGACATAATGTCGTGCCCGCGGGGTTCAAACATCAGAGACGTACGAATCCAATCCATATTTTCCTTCAGATATTTCATCTTTGCAACGATGGTGTCGCCGGGAATGTAGGGAATGCCGCCGGTAATGGTCCGCGTGGGCTGGCCGCCGGTGTGGGTATCGATGGACGAGAATACATGCTTGATTTTCATTTTCGTTGCCTTTCGATATGCTGGGTTCAGGGGTTCTGTGCACCAGATTAAGAGGTTCCGGGGTCAACGTTCGAACCTTTTAACCTTTAGAACTATATCCCCAGCGGCTTCAACGCCTGCTGCAATTCTTTTATTTCAAAATCCGTCAACGCTTGCACGGGTTTGCGGCAGGGGCCGACTTTTCGACCGGATAGATTCGTGGCTGCTTTTACCGCAGCGTTATAAACGTGCGTCCAGAAGAATATATTGGCGGGAAACATGCGTTTCCACAATACTGCCGCTTCAGATAGTTTGCCGGATGCAACAAGGTCAAAGAGAGCGACAGCCTCTGCGGGCATGGCGTTGGGTGCGCCCCAGACACAACCGGGGCAGCCGGCCACCAGGCTGAAAAATGCAATCGGGTCACCACCGTTAAATACTTTGGCACCAATGGACAACAATTGCTGAATGCGGACAAGATCGGCCGTGCTGTCCTTGATGTACTGGATATTGTCGATTTGGCTGAGATGCTTGAACATCTCCGGGGTAATATCGATGCCCGAATGCACCGGAATGTTGTAGACCATGATGGGAATCTTGACGGCCTCGGCGATTTTCTCATAGTGATAAAAAACGCCTTCATTATCGGGCCCCTCAAAATAAGGCGGCAGGATAAGCAGGCAATCGGCACCGGTGCCCTCGGCCTGCCGGGCATATTCAATTGCATCGGCTGTGTTGATGGCCGATGTCTGCACCATGAAGGCGGCTCTGCCGTCAATGTGTCGGGAAGCTACTTCGGCGATTCTTTTTCTTTCTTCAGGCCTTAAATAGGCAAATTCACCCGTGCCCCCACAGACCAGAATAATGTGAATCCCGGCCTCCAACATCGAATCGATGTGGGTTTTTAAGGCCGTCTCATCGACGTTCTCACCATCTTCGGTAAACGGTGTGCACAGGGCGGCACATATTCCTTTGAGATCATTCATCGTAACCTCCATAAATTCAATGGCATAGAAACTCAGATGCCCCCCTTTTCCCGCAGCAGACAAACAAACGAAAAAGGCGTGTCATCCTTGGAAAAAATACTTGGTCGCGCGAAACTATAGGGCCAGCGAATTATACAGTCAAGAAAAACTGTGCCGCTTTGCAACATGTAATTATCCGAACTCCAGGACTTCTTATCATCTGCATGCCTGCTGAAACGAAAAATATTATTGACAAAAACACAACTTCGGATTAGGTCTATCTCCTATTTGCTTTTGCCGGTTAGCCTAATTTTTTGAGCGGCTAAAATCAATCGTAAAACCGAAGGAGGGTATTATGAAAAGACGTTTGTCTCTGTTTGCAGTGTTTGCAGTAATCGGTGTCTTTCTGATCGGCCAGACCTGTTTTGCCGCCGACTTGAAGGTCGGTATCATGGTTCCGGTAACCGGATCTGAAGCGACCTATGGCAAGGATATGGAAAACGCGATCAACCTGGCGGTGGATGAGATCAACGCCAGGGGAGGCATACTCGGAATGAATGTGACAACCACTACAGGGGATGCCGCCTGTGATCCGCAGCAAGCTACCGCGGCTGCCACCAAACTGGTTTCCGAGGATGTGGTCGCGGTTGTCGGAGGCTACTGCTCCGGCGCCACGCTTCCCACACTCAAGATTTACGGCGATGCTGGCATCCCGATCGTTATTGCCGCAGCCAATTCGACCAAGCTGATCGCGGCCAACCCCGGTATCGGATTTCAGATCAACAGTACAGGATTTGATCAAACCGCTACCGCTGTTTCGCTTTTCAAAGATAAAAAAATAAAAACCCTGGCCATCGTCCACCAGGGAGACGGTTACTCCGAAGATCTGGCAAAGCTCACCAAGGAAAATTGGACGAAAATGGGAAATGAAGTCGTCGCCTATGAGGTCGTCAACAAAGGTGAGCAGGATCACTCCTCACTGGTCACCCGCATCAAATCAAAAAATGCAGATGCCGTCTTCTGGACAGCCTATTACGCTGACGGTGCCCTTTTAATCAAGCAACTGCGTCAAGCCGGCTACAAGGGTATGATCGCAGTCGGTGACGGCTCCAACTCTCCTAAATTAATGGAAATCGCAGGAAAAGCCGCAGAAGGCGTCTTCTGCTTTTCAAACCCCACGGTTGAATATTTGCCGGCGGCAAAGGCCTTTGCCGAAAAATATAAGAAAAATTTCAATCAGGATCCCGGGCCCTACTCAGCGCTCGCCTACGATGGCATGAATTTATTGGCGGATGCCATAGAGCGAGCGGGCTCCGCCGATCGCCAGGCAATTATCAAAGCGCTCGGGGAAACCAAGGGCTATGAGGGCATCGCCGGACCGATCTTCTTTACCCCGCAAAATACCCTGGCTCGAAGTAATTTCGTCGTACTCATCGCCAAGGGTAACAAGTGGGATCTTTATCGGTAACCACTTTCTTCCCGCATTACATGCGTCAATTCCCATCGCACCGGGTTTTGACGCATGTCTTTTTTTTGACGTAAAGCAGGGGGGGAGCGCACCTTGTCCACATTAGACATTATCCTGCAGCAGCTGACCAACGGTCTGATACTCGGATCTTTTTACAGCCTGGTCGCCCTGGGCTACACCATGGTTTACGGCGTCATCAAGCTGCTGAATTTTGCCCACGGGGATATATACATGGCAGGGGCCTTTATCGGCTTCACCCTGCTGTCTTTTTTCGCGGGCACCCTTGGAAACGGCTGGCTGGGCATTCTTCCGGCCATGGTTACCGCGATGATCGCCGTTGGATTGCTGGGCGTTCTGATTCAACGCGTCGCTTACCGCCCGATGCTGCAGGCTCCCCGGTTGTCAATTCTAATTACGGCCCTGGCCGTGTCCATGATTCTCTACAATGCCGTCATGGCCATCACCGACGGTGAATACAAAGCGTTTACCGTCGGGCTGGGATTCGAAGGGTTCAATCTCGGAGAGGTTTATATCACGCATACCCAGATTATACTTGTGGTATCGACAGCGATATTGATGATTGGCCTCTACCTTTTTGTCGGCAAAACGATGTACGGCAAGGCCATGCGCGCCATTTCAATCGATAAAGACGCCTGCCGGCTGATGGGTATCAATGTCAACAAAATTATCGCATTGACCTTTTTTATCGGATCGTCCCTGGCAACTGCTGCGGGTGTAATGGCCGGCGTGTATTACGGCAGCATCCACTTTTTTATGGGGTTTGTCATCGGGCTCAAAGCGTTTACTGCAGCGGTTATCGGCGGAATAGGCAGCATTCCTGGAGCCATGCTCGGCGGATTGGTGCTGGGGCTGCTCGAAGCATTTGGAACCCAGATCCCCTTTATCGGGTCGGAATGGAAAGATGTTTTTGCTTTTGGCATTCTGATTCTGCTGCTGGTATTTAAACCTACCGGTATCCTCGGACGAACAGAGATCGAGAGAATGTAAACATGAGCAGAAAAAGGGACAATCCAGCAGGCACAGCAGCGCCGGAAGTATTTGCGCGCCGGTCCGGATTCGGGCCATTTCAAGCCCTGCAATCCAGGCGCAACTGGTTTGCCATCAACATAGCCCTGCTCATTATTGCCATTGTAATTCCTTTCAAAGCCAACAATTATGTTCTGGAGGTTTTGGCCAACGCCTGGTTTTATGTGGTGCTTTGTCTCGGCTTGAACATCGTTATCGGCTATGCGGGTTTGCTGGATCTCGGTTACGCTGCTTTTTTTGCCGTCGGGGCCTACACCACGGCCATCCTTACATCGCAATTCGGTTTCAATTTCTGGCTGACGATCCCTTTTGCGGTTATTTTTGCAACCATCGCAGGGATCGTTATCGGCGGCCCAACGTTGCGCTTGCGCAGCGACTATCTGGCCATTGTAACCCTGGGCTTTGGGGAAATCACCCGCATTGCAGCACGCAACCTGAAAATAACCGGCGGCGCCAGTGGCCTCATCGGCATCGATCGGCCGAATCTGTTCGGGCTGGACCTCTATCAAATTTCTCATTATTATTACGTTTTTCTCGTTCTGGCTGTTCTGGCATGCTTTGTGAGCTACCGTTTGCAGCACTCCCGCCTCGGACGCGCCTGGCAATATGTTCGGGAGGATGAAGATGCAGCCGAAGCCATGGGAATTAATCGTGTCATGATAAAGCTCTATGCCTATATCATCGGCGCGGTCTTTGCCGGCATTGCCGGTTGTTTTTTTGCCGCCAAAATGACGGCCATATCGCCGGAAACCTTTACCTTCAACCAGTCGGTGCTGATATTGCTGGGTGTCGTATTAGGAGGTATGGGAAAAATTCCCGGAGTCATGATAGGCGCCTTTGCCCTGGTGCTGTTTCCGGAAGTATTTCGTGATATAGGAGCCATGCGCATGCTGGTCTTTGCCGTCGTTATGCTGATTATCATGCTCTACCGGCCCCACGGAATCTGGCCGGAGAAACGCCAGTAACAGCAAACCGAGCGGTTCGGCGTGATTGCATAGCGCAAGGAAAAAAACCATGTCATTGTTAGAGGCCACAAAAATCAGTCTGCGGTTCGGGGGATTGAAGGTTATCGAGAATTTGAGTTTCACGGTCCAGGAGGGCTCTATCGCGAGCCTGATCGGCCCCAATGGTGCCGGGAAAACCTCGGTTTTCAACTGCTTAACCGGATTCTATCGCCCTCAAGAAGGGGAAATTACCTTCGCCGGACGCTCTATTCTCAGGAAAAAGCCGCATAAAATTACCGCCCGAGGCATGGCCCGGACATTTCAAAATTTGCGTTTATTTAAGACCATGTCTGTTTTGGAAAATGTGATGTCGGGAATGCATTGCCGAACTTCTGCGGGGGCATTTGGAGCTATATTCCACCCCCCCTCTCAGAGACGGGAGGAAAAGGAAATTCGTCGTGTCAGTCAGGAATGTCTCGAATTCGTCGGTATTCTGGATAAAAAGGATCGTGCCGCCAGCAACCTTCCCTATGGAGATCAGCGCAGGGTGGAATGGGCGCGAGCGCTTGCGACCAAACCTCGGCTGCTTTTGTTCGATGAACCTGCAGCAGGCTTGAATTATGATGAAAAAGAGCGGCTCATCGCACTCATTCATCGAATCCGCAGCGAGTTGGGCATTACCGTTTTTCTCATCGAACACGACATGGGTCTGGTGATGAAAGTTTCAGAAAATATCACCGTGATCGATTACGGTCAAAAAATCGCTGAGGGAACGGCGGAAGAGGTCCAAAGCAATCCACGGGTTATCGAGGCATACCTGGGGAAGGAAGAGGAAGAGGCGGCATGAGCGAAACGGTCCTATCGCTGAGGAATGTCGAAACCTATTACGGCAAGATTCATGCCCTGCGCGGCATCAGTCTGACGGTCGAAAAGGGACAGATCGTGACGATGCTGGGCGCCAATGGCGCCGGCAAGAGCACCACCTTAAAGACGATATCGGGCCTCATAAGAAGCTCCGCCGGCCAGATCGAATTCCAGGGAAGGGACATTACCCGGGAGCCACCCCATGACATGGTTCACATGGGCTTGATTCAGGTCCCCGAAGGTCGCAGAATTTTCAAAGGCATGTCGGTGTCGGAAAACCTGGATCTGGGATCTTTTACCCTCAAGGATGATGCTGAGCGCAAAATGCGCATGGAACGGGTGTTCGATATTTTCCCAATCCTTAAGGAAAGAAGGCAACAGGACACGGCTTTTTTATCCGGCGGGGAGCAACAAATGCTGGCTATCGCCAGGGCGCTGATGACCGAGCCAAAGCTGCTGCTGCTGGATGAGCCCTCAATGGGCCTGGCACCCTTTCTGGTGCAAGAAATCATGAAAATTATCAAACGCCTCAACCGCGAGGGGACAACGATTCTGCTGGTTGAACAAAATGCAAAAGTGGCTCTCAAGCTGGCCGTTTACGGTTATGTGCTGGAAACCGGAAAAATTGTGGTCCACGGAAAGGCCAAAGACCTGCAGAAGGATGAGAGTATTGTAAAGGCTTACCTTGGCGCCTGACCTCTGAGGATTGACGGCGAGGCGGCTTCCCATAAATTCCAATTGATCACCCCCTGCAATCCCCAGGATCAGACCATTTTGACCGTGCAAAAGCCCGTTCCGTTGATTATGTGGATATCCATGTTGCGTTTCACCCATCTTTTTGCTTGCGCAAAATGCTTTAAAGAATTAAATCAGTGAGGCAACACATCGGTTTTTAAAGGAATATAAACATGCATGCCGACGCAGTGGTTATTGGCGGCGGTGTCATCGGAACCGCCATCGCATATTATCTGGCTCAAAAAAAAATGGCTGTGTGCCTGGTCGAAAAGCAGGCTATCGCTGCCGGCACCTCCGGCAAATGCGAGGGCGATGTTCTGGTTTGCGATAAGAATCCCGGCTATGACTGCCGATTGACCAAACTGAGCCAGGATCTTTTCCCGCAAGTTGCCAGGGAGTTGGATTACGACATCAAGTGGACCCAAAAAGGAAGTCTTCTGGCCATTGAAAACGAGGAGGAAATGGCCGTGGCCAAAACTCTGAGCGCACAGCTGGCCGCTGAAGGTTTGCCGGTCAGAATCCTGGATCGGCATGAGGTTCACGAGGATGAACCGCAGCTGGCTTCCGATATCGTCGGGGGTATGGAAACCGATTGCGACGGTTCGCTGTGTCCCATGTCCCTGGCTCAGGGGCTCAGCCATGGGGTTTGCAAACTGGGAGGCAGGATCTTAACCCACACGACGGTAAAAAATATAAATCTGGACAACAGGGGGAAAATCGAGCGGGTGATCACCGATAACGGGAATATCAGCACCCCTGTGGTCGTCAATGCGGCCGGTACCTGGGCACCGCAGATCGGCGCGATGGTCGGTGTTGATATACCGGTAAAACCCCGTCAGGGGCAACTGCTGGTTGCCGAACGGACCGGAACGGTTGCCAGACGTAAAGTCATGGAATTCGGATACATGATGGCCAAATTCGGAACCGGCAGCTACTGCCGCAAGGTAACCCCGGAAATGGAGAAATATGGGGTGGCAATGGTTTTCGAGCCGACAGCGGCGCAAAACTTTCTGATCGGAAGCAGCCGGCGGTTTGTGGGGGCCGACACCGCATCCGATCTAAACGTGATGCGCGCCATTGCCGAAAGAGCCATCCGGTTTTTTCCCGTGATCAAAGATATTCGGATCATCCGCAGTTATGCCGGACTGCGGCCCTACACGCCCGACCATTTTCCGATTATATCCAAAACAGAAATTCCGGGATTTTATGTTGCCGCGGGCCACGAAGGCGACGGCATCGGCCTTTCTTTGATCACCGGAAAGTTGATTTCACAGATGATTTGCGGGGAACCCACCGAGGTAGCAATGGAGCCGCTGCGGCTGGATCGCTTCGGATAATCTTTTCTTTTATTGTGATATGAAAGGATCAGCGTGGATATTCCGGACCAATTCGACTTAGACGTTGATGGTAAAACGATCAAGGCGCTCAAGGGCCAGACCATTGCCGAAGCGTTGCTGGCGAATGGTATTCGAACCTTTCGCTATACAATAAAGAATATGCCCCGGGGAGTATATTGCAACATGGGCATTTGCTATGAATGCCGCATGATCGTCAATGGCGTCCCGAACGTACGCACATGCATGACGCCGGCGACTCCCGGGTGCAAGATCAATACCCAGGAAGACGCCGGGATCGAAATCGAAAATGAAAGAAGTTGAGATTGTCATCATCGGCGGCGGCCCCGCAGGCATGGCAGCGGCTATTGAGGCTGCCGGCAAAGGGGCCTCGGTTGCCCTCATCGATGAAAACCGGAGCCTGGGCGGAAAAGTTTTAAAACCCCAAGAAGGCGGCCTCAAGATCGACCATACCGACAATATCGAAGCGCGCATCGGCCGGCAGCTGTTAAACGAATTTGAGCGGGTGGGGAATAAGATCAGCGTTTATCCGCGCACCGAGGTATGGGGCATTGACGAGAACAAAATTGTGGAACTTTACTCCGGAAATGCCTCGGGCGAACAAAACGGCCGCGTACGGGCTCAGAGGCTGATTATCGCGACCGGCGCCCTGGAGCGCATCGTTCCCTTTCCGGGATGGACACTGCCGGGTGTCTTTACGGTCGGCGGCCTTAATTCGCTCATTAAAAAAAGGGTGATCCCGGGTCAAAGATTTTTGATTGCCGGAAGTGGCCTGCTGCAGCTTGTGCTTGCCCGGAATCTAATCAGGGCCGGTGCGACCATCAGCGCATTGGTGGAAGCAGCCTCCATGAGAGAAATTATCGGCAACGCCCTCCAGCTTTTGTCCGGGGCAGGTTTGCAGCGGCTCAAACAGGGCTTTGATTACCTGCGAACGATCAGATCCCGCAACATACCGGTATTCAATTCGCATGCGGTTACTCGAGCTGCGTGGGACCGGGATGCATACAAAATTGCGATCACCCGGATCGGCGCAAACTGGCGTCCGATTCCAGGAACTGAAAAAGAGATTGTCGCCGATACTCTGGCTGTCGGCTATGGGCTGATGCCTTCCAATGAACTGTCCCGGCTTTGCGGCTGCCGGCATGAATATGATGACCGGCTGGGGTACTGGAGAGTTGAACGCAGCGGCCGCATGGAGACCAGCGTTCCGGGTGTGTTTGTCGCCGGCGACGGCATCCAGATCAAGGGTTATCCGGCGGCCATCGATGAAGGCCGGATCGCGGCAATGGAGGCCTGCGCACAACTGGGAAAAATCTCTAAAGATCGCGCCGAGCAGTTCATCCTCCCGCTCGAAAAAAAACTGAAACGCGCTATTCGCTTCGGAAAGGCCATCGACACCATATCTTCACCGAAACCCGGAATATTTAATATCATTACAGACGACACCACCATATGCCGTTGTGAAGAGGTCACATTTAAAGATATCCAGGAAGCGGTTAACAACGGTGCCGGCGATATCAACGATGTGAAAAGAAGAACGCGAACGGGCATGGGGCACTGTCAGGGAAGGCTTTGCGGGCAGGTCCTCAATGAATTGTTGTGGAAGCTTACAGGCAGCAACGCAAAGCGGGAATATTTTACGCCCCGCATACCCGCAAAGCCCGTCCCCTTCGGGGCACTTGCTGCTAAAATCAAAATTTGAGAAATGGTTCCCATTTAATTTTGATTCTGAATCTTACTAGGCATTATAATCCGGTATCAAGATGAGGAGAAGCCATGCAGATACGAATACTGACGGCAAGCGATGTTAAAAAGGCATTACCCATGCCGCGGGCCATCGAGGCCATGCGCCAGGCTTTCGGTCAATTTTCTGCCGGCAAGTCAACCGTGCCTCTGCGGGGCCGACTCGATACAGAAAAGGGAACAACGCTGCTGATGCCGGCGCACCTGCATGAAAGCCGGGACATGGCCGTTAAAATCGTGTCTATCTACCCGGGAAACCCCGGGCTGGATCTGCCCACGATTGCAGCAACGGTGGTGGCGCTTGATCCGCAGACCGGGATGCCACTGGCGATAATGGAAGGTACCAGTCTGACAGCGATTCGCACCGGTGCGGCCGGGGGGTTAGCCGCCCAACTGCTGGCCCGGGAAGATTCACGCACTGTTGCCCTGTTTGGTGCGGGTGTCCAGGCGAAAACCCAGCTGCAGGCAGTCCTGGCGGTGCGCGCCATCCAGAAGGTAAATCTCTATGACATTTATGAAGACGCCGCCAAACAATTTGTCGAAGATACGCGCACCTGGCCCAATGCACCCATAATCAATATCGTCTCAAACCCGGATACGGCGGTCGGGGATGCGGATATTGTCATTGCAGCCACAACTTCGGCCACGCCGGTGTTTAACGGTGACGACCTTAAACCGGGCACCCATGTAACCGGAATGGGTTCATTTTCGCCCGATGTTCAGGAGATCGATGAGAAAACCGTGGCCCGCGCCAGAATCGTGGTCGACTCGCGCGAGGCCTGTCTGGAGGAGGCCGGAGACCTGATTATCCCCAGGGCCACCATCGATGCCGAAATCGGTGAAATCATCAACGGGAATAAACCCGGCCGCCAATCCCCGGAGGAAATCACATTCTTCAAAACCGTTGGCGTGGCCGTTCAGGATGCGGTGGCGGCCGCTGCCGTACTTGCAGAGGCGCAGCAGAGGAATTTGGGGATTTCGGTAGACATGTCCTAAAAGTTATTTGAAAAATTCATCTGGTATCTGCAGGCGCTGCTGCCGGCCGTCTCACGATCCTCATTTGCCTCCGGCCGAATGCGCTTTATCGCCGGGGGCCGTTTTGCGCCCGAATGCTATCTCCGATTTTTCAGCCAGCAGCGGGTACGCCAAAAACAGCTATATAGATAAGGAAGGCCTGAAAATGATTGATTGGAAACCACCTTCACACTGGCATAGAATTACAACCATTGACGCTCATACTGCCGGGGAGCCTTTTCGGGTTATCACCGGAGGCCTGCCGCCGTTAAGAGGCGATACCATTCTTGCCAAACGCCGTTATATGAGAGAAAATCTGGATCATCTGCGTACGGCCCTGATGTGGGAACCCCGGGGACATGCCGATATGTACGGCTGCATCGTAACGCCGGCGGTCAGCCCGGAGGCGGATTTCGGAGTACTTTTCCTGCACAATGAAGGCTACAGCACCATGTGCGGGCATGGTATCATCGGGATAGCAACAGTTGCCGTCGAAACCGGTTTTGTCGCCATGACCGAGCCGGAGACGACCATCAAGATCGATTCTCCGGCCGGATTGGTCACCGCCCATGCGCGCATAAAAAAGAAAAAAGTGCAAAGCGTCTATTTCCATAACGTGCCGTCTTTCGTTTTGGCGCTGGATGAGATCATCGAAGTTCCGGGCATAGGCCCGGTTCGTTATGATGTGGCCTTTGGCGGTGCATTTTATGCATTCGTTCAAGCTGCAGAGATAGGCCTCACCTGTGCCCCGGCAGACTTTGCCGCCCTGGTTGAAAAAGGCAAGGCGATAAAACGGGCATTAACGGCCAGCCGGCCATTCCCGCATCCTTTCGAGCAAGATTTGAGCTTTTTGTATGGCACGATATTTATCGGCCCCGCACAGGCGCAGGAGGCCCACAGCCGCAATGTATGTGTTTTCGCCGACGGAGAAGTAGATCGCAGCCCAACGGGCACCGGTGTCAGTGCCCGTCTGGCCATTCACTCAGCCCGTAAAGAAGTCGATACCGATCAGGCGATCATTATCGAGAGCATCATCGGGAGCCGCTTTTCCGGAAAAGTCGTTGAAGAAACCACCTTCGGCCCCCATCGCGCCATCATACCCGAAGTGGAGGGCTCGGCCTATATTGTCGGCCGCAATGAGTTTTTGATCGATCCCGATGATCCATTACAAAACGGCTTTATCCTCAGATGATGAAAAACAGGGATTCAATAGTAAAGGAAGCGATCCTACTGGCGCAAGGCTGGCAAAACAGCGCCAACGCATTGATCACGCCGGCGGAAAAAGCCCGCAACAGACAGCTGGCCCGGTTGATGAACAGCCCTCTGGACAAGGTGATTTTGACCCAACTGATCGACCAGAGCTTCCGGTCGAGCAGCAAAAGCCGGGTCGCGGATCAAATTTGCTACCTGATGGAAGAATACGGTATGCCGGCATTTTTCACGCCTCTTGAAAAATTGTCGATGTATCTATTTCTGCATATCGGCCGACACCTGCCGGAGTTTTCCGTTCCGCTGATCATCAAAAAATTGCGCAAACAAAGCGTCCACGCAATTATTCCGGGTGAACCCGAATTTATGCAGGCTTATTTGTTGAAAAGACAAAAGCAAGGGGTCAGGGTCAACCTCAATCAACTCGGAGAAGCCGTACTGGGTGAAGAAGAGGCATTGTCGCGTTTGAAAACATACCTGGAAGATTTAAGAAATCCGGCTATCGAATATATTTCGATTAAAATTTCAACGATCTACTCCCAAATACATCCCCTGGATTTTGACCAGACCGTTAACATCCTGAAAGACCGTCTTTCCCGGCTCTATCGCGCAGCGATAGCACAAACCTACACCCGCAGCGATGGCAGCTGTATCCCCAAATTTATCAACCTGGATATGGAATCGTATCAGGATATGGAAATAACGACCGCTGCTTTTACCCAGAGCCTGGATCAAAAAGCGTTCAAAAAGTATTTTGCCGGCATGGCCCTGCAGGCATATATACCGGATTCCCATGACAGACTTCAGCAGATCACGGCCTGGGCCCGCAAGCGGGTTGCCGCCGGTGGAAGTCCCATTAAAATCCGCATCGTCAAGGGCGCCAACATGGAAATGGAGCAGGTTGAAGCCGCTCTGATGGATTGGCCCCTGGCCCCTTATGACAACAAAACGGATGTGGATGCCAATTACAAGCGTATGGTCGAATTCGGCTTGAAACCGGAGAATATCAAAGCGGTAAGGCTCGGGGTCGCCTCGCATAATTTGTTCGATCTGGCCTACGCCTATTTACTCGCAAAAGAAAACGGGGTGGCTGACTATTTCTCCTTTGAAATGCTTGAAGGAATGGCCAATCACGTCCGCAGGGCACTTCAAAAAACCGGCCAGGAAGTCCTCATATATGCACCGGCGGCCACGGAGGCTCAGTTCATCAATGCCGTGGCCTATTTAATCCGGCGACTGGATGAAAATACGGGTGAGAATAATTTTTTGCGTTATTTAAGCCGGCTCAAAACCGGTACACACCAGTGGAGAATTTTAGCCGAACAATTCAGTGCTTCTGCACAACAAATGCGGCGGACAGGCAAAAAGCGGCACCGGGTGCAAGACAGGCTTGCCCAGAACTTCTGCGATAAAACAGGCACCTGTTACGAAGCTGAATTTAAGAATGAACCCAACACGGATTGGTCGCTGCCAGCAAATCGCGAATGGGCCGAGAAAATACGTGCTCAGTGGAAAAAGGTTCCCGGCGACAAACCGCTAAAAATTCCGCTGGTCGTAGCCGGTGCAGAAGTATTTGAAAACCGCAGCATCAGGGACGGGCAGGACCCCTCGCAATATTCTGAAAAGGTCATTATCGGGCACTTTGCAATGGCCGCTGTTGAAGATATTGAAAAAGCCGTGGATACGGCCACGGCCGATCCCGACGGCTGGCGCAAAACAACGATTCAGCAACGTCACAAGATCCTTTCCCGGGCTGCAGTGGAAATTCGTAAAGCGCGCGGTGATCTTATCGGAGCGGCGGCAGCCAATACCGGCAAGGTATTTACGGAAGCAGATGTGGAGGTCTCAGAAGCGGTCGACTTTGCCGAGTATTATCCATTTTCTGCAAGAGCATTTTCTGAAATCGGAATTGTTCACTGCCACGGCAAAGGAGTGGGGGTGGTGATCTCGCCCTGGAATTTCCCAATTGCCATACCCTGCGGCGGAATCGCGGCCTCACTGTCAGCCGGCAATACGGTTATTCTCAAACCTTCCTCGGAGGCCGTTCTGGTCGCCTGGCTGCTGTGTCAATGCTTCTGGCGTGCGGGTGTATCGAAAAATGTCCTTCAATTTCTTCCCTGTGAGGGGTCCACAACGGGCCAATCACTCATCCGGCATCCTGATATTGATTTTATTATCCTCACCGGCGGCACCGCCACCGGGCTGAACATCCTGAAACAAAGACCGGATGTTTTTTTGGCCGCCGAAACCGGCGGTAAGAATGCAACTGTCGTTACCGCCATGTCGGATCGCGACCAGGCAATCCGCAATGTGATGTATTCGGCGTTCGGTAATGGCGGCCAAAAATGTTCGGCGACCTCGCTGCTGATTCTTGAACGAGAGGTCTACCAGGATTCTGCGTTTAAACGGCAGCTGGTCGATGCGGCCAAAAGCTTTCGTGCCGGTTCTGCCTGGAATTTTGCCAGCAAAATGGGGCCGCTGATTCATCCGCCCCGCGGCGATCTGAAAAATGCGCTTACCCGGCTGGAACCTGGAGAGACGTGGGCGTTGAAACCGCAAAATATAGGAGCCAACCCGCATACATGGACACCGGGAATCAAATGGGATGTGCGGCCGGACAGCTACACCCATATGACCGAATTTTTCGGACCGCTTCTGGCCGTTATGTGCGCCGAGAATCTGGATCATGCCGTTGAAATCGTCAATCACACCGGTTACGGGTTGACCTCCGGATTGGAAAGCCTCGACAAGCGGGAACAGGAATATTGGAAAGATCGGATAAAAGCAGGAAATCTATATATCAATCGCGGGACCACCGGTGCAATTACCTTGCGCCAGCCATTCGGCGGTATGGGCAAATCTGCAATTGGCGCGGGAATAAAGGCCGGCGGTCCAAAATATGTTGCTCAGTTCATGAATTTCGAAGAAACAGGCCCGCCGTTGGCCGGCCCGGTGGCAGAACCGCATACCTTGCTTCGTTTGGCCCAGCACTGGCAGAAAAAGTTAGACGGTGATCAATTCGAAGAATTTGGAGATGATCTGAAAAAAACAATTCGCGCCATAAAAAGCTACATCTTTCATGTTGAACGCGAATTTTCACGTAAGATCGATTATTTCCATCTGCGGGGACAGGATAATATTCTTCGCTACCTTCCCGTCGGCAAAGTGATCGTGCGACTGCATCGCGATGACAGTTTGTTTGACATACTGGCCAGAATCGCGGCCGTGAAGATCACAGGATGCGAGCTGCAAATCAGCATTCCCGCAAATCTGGAAAGCACGGCCGCACAATTTCTGAGCACCCCGGAAGGCCGGCGCCTGATTAAGAATGCCCCCATACACTATGAGCAGGACGTTGGCCTGATTGAACACATCCCAGAAGTGAACCGCATCCGCTATGCCGCGCCGCAGCGGCCGTCCCGAAAAGTTCTTACGGCGGCAGCGCAAACCGGGTTTTATATCGCCCGCACCCCGGTCATGATGGATGGCGGCATCGAACTCTTGCAGTATTATCAGCAACAAAGTATTTGTCATACTTATCATCGTTATGGTAACCTCGGCGAACGGGCGCTTCAATACGATTCTTGCTGAACAATAAGCGCCGGTTGCCGGTCTGAAAAGAAAAATACCTGCCTGCGATGGGGCACAAATGATCATGAATTAATAAATTGTTTCAGAAGGAAACCGAATATGCCCAAACGTCTCGATGCCCATGTTTTTGACTTGCCGGTTCAGGAGCTGCGACGCGGATACCTCAGCGATATTTATTTTTGGCGAGAGAAGATCACACTGGAGAATCACGGCCTGCACCCTTTGGTGACCATGCAGGTGTTTCAGAAGAAGGAGGCCGTTCTGTGTGGCGTCGACGAGGCCGTGGCCGTTATCAAGCTTGCATCCGGAAGATACACAGACTACGATAAAGCCTACAAACTGTTTGACAGACTAATCGAGCTCAAAACCACGGCGCGGCAGCAATTTATCGGAAACCACAAAGCCTACCTGAAGACCATCGAACAAAAGCTGGAAGTTTCACAGCAACTGGATGAATTGTGGGAAAACGGTTTCGAGCAGCTAACTGTCGAAGCCCTATACGACGGCGATCAGATACTACCATGGGAAACGGTGATGCACATCACCGGTGACGCCGGCCGGTTTGCCCACCTCGAGACTGTCTATCTCGGCATTCTCGCCCGTCGGAGCAAAATCGCCAGCAACGTCCGCCGCGTCGTGGAGGCCGCCAACGGCAAAGTTGTCCTGTACTTTCCAGCCCGTTTCGATCACTGGGCCGTTCAGGGCGGCGACGGATATGCAGCCCACATCGGCGGTGCAACCGGCGTTTCAACAGACGCCCAGGCGCACTGGTGGGGAGCCAAGGCTTCGGGAACGGTGCCGCACGCACTTATTGCCGCCGTAGGGGGGGATACGGTCAAGGCTGTCCGCCTTTTTGGAGAGACCTATCCGGAAGTCGACCTTGTGGCACTTGTCGATTTCGATAATGACTGCGTGGGGACTTCCATAAAATGCTGCGAGGCGCTGGGTGAAAGGCTCTGGGGGGTTCGGCTGGATACGGCCGAAACGCTGGTAGACAAATCCGTCATCCCGGTCATGCAAAATTATAAACCCGTCGGCGTCACCCCCAAGCTGGTAGAATTGACCCGTCACACGCTCGATAAGCACGGTTACGGCCACGTCAAAATAATTGTTTCAGGAGGATTTACCCCGGACAGGATTGCCGAGTTCGAGAAAAGGCAGGTTCCGGTGGACGTCTATGGGGTCGGCAGTTATCTGATGCGCGGTTCTTACGGGTTTACGGCCGATATCGTTATGCGGGAAGGCAAACCCTGTGCGAAAGTCGGGCGGAAATACAATCCGAATCCGCGCCTGCAACCGGTTGTTTTCTGATGCTCAAATCTAAAAAGAAATGCCCGGCATTCCCTTCAGGCGATCTGTTGAACAAACGATATGCATTCCTGCATCGGCGAAGCGGCGGAAGGCTTCATCGGCCTGGTCTGAGTAATCTATCACATCCGGGATAACCACAGGTGAGGTGCAATCCTGCAGAAGATATATCTTTTCGGTTAGGCAGCGATCAGTTGCAGTTATTTCGTGCAAAAGATCCTCTATCGTCCAGGCAAGACAATGGCTCTTTGCCTGCCCTGCAATAAAAATCGCATCATAGGACAGCAGTCTCTCCATAAACACGGAATTGATCTGCGCAATTTTTCTGCCCCCGGCATCCTCCATGACTTCCGGTTTGATCACCGAATAATTCTCGGTAAGCGGATTGTCACCCTTCACCTGAAAATCCGGCGAACTGTATCGCGCCATGCTGTGATAGAAAATTGCCTCTTCGACCGCCGAAACCAGCGCATGGCCGATTCCGCCCAACATGGCGTGATAGGGCCAGATGGTCAGATCGTATTTGCTTTCCCTGTCCAGCTGCTCTGTGTAATGCCGCAAAAATTCCTGGCTGTATAGCGTTTCAATCCCCAGATTGTGGGATACCTCCGGATTCACTTTCCAGATACCTTGCGCAACATCTTCAGCAGTGATGAGTGTGTACGGGGCCGGGTGCTCGCCTTTTTCATTGACCAAAAAAATACTGTGAAAGATCTGCATCGCAAGATGCGTGTCCATGGTTGCGCCGATGCGCGTGATCGCATTCAGGTTGCGATAGATAAACGCGCAGAGCCTGCGATTGTCATCCACCGCCCCGGTTCCCGAACGTCCGCCTACATAAAGCTCAAACCCGGGAATGCAGAATGTGTTTTGCACGTCGACCAGCAAGAGAAATATTTTAACTGCATCAGCTGACGCCGGTTCAATATTATGCTGATTTGCCCAATCTCTGGCATCTTCGGCGCGGTTCTGGTAATCGACTTTCCAAACCTGATCCACCTTTTCCGGCTCGAAATGGGAAGGGATGGGCAGTTCGCTGTGTGCCATATGGTATCCTCTTTATTCAGATCTCAATCAACCAAAGAACTTGTTAATTCATAAGTAGCACCGATTCGTATCACGTTTCAACCAGTTTTACCTGGAGCGATAAATAAATTTCCATGCAAGTTAAGCGAGAGATCCAAAGTTTTTTAAAACACCAAAAAAACATCTTGTTGTTTTGACAGGTTGTTTGTATTAGAGTTGAGATACCAATACGAACAGGAAAAGGGGCCTGCAAATATTGTGAAAAAAATTGGCATCGTTGTAAAAGCCGACGACAGGGCAAGTAAGAAGGCCGATGAACTCGAGCAATGGCTGCAATCCAGAGCCGTTGCGGTTATACGAAAAAAGACAAAAGCGCCCGGCCTTAGAGACCCGCGTCAGCCCCAGACAGCGGCGCCAAATGATTTATATTGCGTTTTCGTACTCGGCGGTGACGGCACTTTTTTAAGTGCCGTGCGCTGGATCGGTGATCAAAAAACCCCGATCCTGGGAATCAAATTTGGGGAAGTCGGTTTCCTGGCGGAAATTGCAGAAGAGAACCTGTTCTCCATTGCCGAAACAATTTTAGCGGGCGAGTTTGACCTAAAATCCCGCATGCGCCTTGATGTGCAGGTAAACCGGCAGGAAAAGACCATCGCCCATGAAACGGTATTGAATGATGTCGTTATCAACAAAGGCGCCCTGGCGCGGCTGGCACGCATCGATACATACATCGACGGGCACTACCTGACCACCTACAATGCAGATGGGCTTATCATCGCAACACCCACCGGTTCTACTGCTTACTCGTTGGCAGCGGGAGGACCCGTCATCCACCCCCAGGTGCCGGGCATCATTATGACCCCGATTTGTCCCCATACCTTGACCAACCGCCCTTTAATCCTTCCTGAAGCGGTGACCATCAAAGTCAAGCTCGAAGAAGGATCCTCCGACATGATGTTGACGTTTGACGGCCAGGTAGGATTGGAAATCAATGGCCACGATGAAATCATTGTCCAAAAGAAACCCCAAGCCCTCAACATGATCGTCATCCCCGGCCTGCAGTATTTTGATATTTTGAAGGCCAAGCTGAGGTGGAGTGGCCGCCTCTAAAAAAATGAGGTATTTTTTCGATAGGCAAGGCCGCACAAGGGATTTTGCCCGAAGCGTACATTCGGTACGCTGAGGGTAAAAACCCGCGGAGAACGCCGCCTATAGGAAAAAGAACCACTTATCATTGGAAATTCAGGTGCCCATGGTCCAGGACGCCAGATACTGCCTCTGCTCCGGCGTCAGCCGATCGATCGAAACGCCCATAGCGGCCAATTTCTCTTTGGCGATCATTTTGTCGATCTTTTCCGGGACCGGATAAACCTTTTTGTCCAGGGGTTTCTTTAATTTGACCATGTGCTCGATGCTCAGCGACTGGTTGGCAAAGCTCATATCCATTACGCTGGAGGGATGGCCTTCGGCAGCTGCAAGATTAATCAGCCTTCCATCGCCTAGCACATTGATACGCCTTCCGTTTTGTAGCTTAAATTCTTCTACAAAAGGCCGAATCAGCCGCCTCGATTTTGCAATGCTGTTTAATCCATCCAGATCTAATTCAACATTGAAATGACCCGAGTTGGCAACGATGGCCCCGTCTTTCATGATCATAAAGTGTTCTTTGCGGATGACATTGATGTTGCCGGTTACCGTGCAGAAGAAATCTCCGATACGAGCCGCCTTGCGAATCGGCATGACCGTCAAACCATCCATGACGGCTTCAAGCGCCGGCAAAGGGTCAACCTCAGTGATAATCACATTGGCCCCCATGCCGCGGGCTCGCATGGCAAGCCCCCGGCCACACCAGCCATAACCGCAGACAATAAAATTGGATCCGGCCAGCAGTCTGTTTGTGGCGCGAATGATACCGTCGATGGTACTCTGACCGGTACCGTAGCGGTTATCAAAAAAATGCTTGGTCTGGGCATCATTGACGGCAATGATCGGATACTGCAAAACGCCATCGGCAGCCATGCTTCTTAACCGGATAATACCGGTGGTGGTCTCTTCGGTCCCGCCCCTGACACCTGAGATAAGCTCTGATCGCTCTGAATGAAGAATGGAGACCAGATCCGCACCATCGTCCATAGTGAAATGCGGCTGGGTGTCTAAGACGGCATTGATGTGGGCATAATATGTCTTGTGGTTTTCCCCCTTGATGGCAAACACGGGAATTTTATCGCTTTTTACCAGCGATGCGGCGACATCATCCTGAGTGCTGAGGGGATTTGATGCACACAGCGCGACACTGGCTCCGCCGGCTTTTAAGGTCTGCATAAGCGATGCCGTCTCGGTGGTGACATGCAGGCAAGCCGCCAGACGAACTCCCTTCAACGGCTTTTCTTTTTGAAATCTTGTGCGGATTCGATTTAAAACCGACATGTTCTGGTTGGCCCATTCGATCCGAAGCGCTCCCGCTTTAGCAAGCTTGATATCCTTGACGTCATAATCCATTGTATTGTCAGCTCCTTTATCGCTCGTGTCGTTCCATTGATAATTGATTTACAACCCGGCTTTTTCCCGGAGAATATCAGCTTTGTTGGTTTTCTCCCAGCTGAAATCCGGGTCATTTCGTCCGAAGTGGCCATATGCTGACGTTTTGCGGTAGATCGGGCGAAGAAGGTCGAGATATTCGATAATCGCCGCAGGTCGCAGATCAAATACTTCTCTGACAATTTCCTCGACCTTTCTTTTGGGAACAACACCGGTTCCCATAAGATCCACCATGACCGACACAGGCTCGGCAACGCCGATCGCATAAGCAACCTGGATTTCACATTTCTTGGCCAAACCGGCCGCCACGATGTTTTTGGCAATGTGCCTTCCCATGTAAGAGGCACTGCGATCGACCTTGGAAGGATCTTTCCCCGAGAAACAGCCGCCGCCATGGCTTCCCTGGCCTCCATAGGTATCAACAATGATTTTGCGACCCGTCAAACCGCAGTCTCCCATGGGCCCGCCGATGACAAAACGTCCGGTGGGATTGATAAAATAGCGGGTATCACCGTCGGTCATCTCCGGGGGGATCACCTTCTTGATAACTTCCTCGATGATGGCCTCTTTTAGATCCTCGTAACTTACATCCGGTTTGTGTTGCGCTGAAACCACAACCGCATCGACCCGCTGGGGTGAACCGTTTGCATACTCTATGGTCACCTGGGATTTACCGTCCGGTCGCAGAAAATCGAGTGACGAATTTTTACGCACCGTCGCCAGACGACGGCACAATTTATGGGCATAGATAATCGGCATCGGCATGAGCTCCGGGGTTTCATCGGAGGCAAATCCGAACATCAACCCCTGATCGCCGGCGCCCTGATCCTTAAAAAGCCCTTCGCCAACATTTACACCCTGAGCAATATCCGAGGATTGACGATCGATGCTGGTAATTACCGAGCAGGTCTGATAATCAAATCCCATCTGAGAGGAATGGTAACCGATATCGCGGATGGTTTCCCGCACAATCTGCGGCATATGAACGTAACAGTCGGTGGTAATTTCACCGGATATAAACGCAAGACCCGTGGTCACCATGGTTTCACAGGCAACCCGGCAATTTTTATCCTGGGCCATAATCGCATCCAGTATAGCATCGGATATGGCGTCTGCGACCTTGTCCGGGTGTCCCTCGGTAACAGATTCGGAAGTAAAAAAATATTGTTCCTTTTCCATCGATCATCTCCTTTG
>Ga0209536_100003887_pt1 | contig 23769 bp, 18 predicted proteins | sample DeeMarSeWOR28_12_FD_187461 | JGI IMG/M metagenome (GOLD analysis project Ga0209536, IMG submission 187461) | Marine sediment microbial communities from White Oak River estuary, North Carolina - WOR-2-8_12 (SPAdes) (version 2) | ecosystem: Environmental > Aquatic > Marine > Intertidal zone >...
CCTGGCTGTGGCACAGGCCCAACATGTATGCCATGATCTTGAAAAATCCCTGGAAAATGAAGGAGTGGAGGTGAAATATGCCATTCATCCTGTTGCCGGAAGAATGCCAGGGCATATGAATGTGCTGCTTGCAGAAGCTGATGTGCCCTATCCAAAATTGCTTGAATTGGAAGAAGCAAATGAGCAATTCCCTTCCACAGATATGGTTTTGGTTATAGGAGCAAATGACGTGGTCAATCCAGCTGCCAAAGAAGATCCGGGAAGTCCAATTTATGGCATGCCAATTCTCGATGTTGAACTGGCTGGTACCGTGATTGTATTGAAGAGAAGTATGCGCCCAGGTTATGCTGGCATTGAAAATCCATTGTTTTTTGGAGAAAAAACCAAAATGCTGTTTGGCGATGCTAAAGATTCTCTTAGCAAACTAAAAACAGAGGTTGGTAATGCCTAACAGGTAAGTTGCTATAACAATGATTGCCATATAACATGATGAAAAAAGGCAATTATTCCAGGATCAGAAGCTTCAAAGATGCATTCAATGGATTGTTTTATATCCTCAAAACCCAGGCAAATTTTAGGATTCAAGTCTTTCTTGGAATATTAGCCATTGCAGCTGGAATGCTGTTGAATATATCTATGATAGAATGGTGTTTGATTGTTTTAGCAATTGGACTGGTACTGGGTGCTGAAGCAATAAATTCATCTATTGAATTTCTATGCGACAAAATGGAAATTAACTATAATGAATCCATTAAAAGAGTCAAGGATTCTGCGGCTGCAGCGGTCTTGATTGTATCAATTTCAGCATTCATTATGGGGTGCATCATATTCCTGCCAAAAATCATGGTTCGATTTATCCCACCTTAAAATGATCCCAACCCTGTGCCTTAATCGGTACTATATTTTGATTTTTGGTGACCAGGTTGATTCCCTTTTCTTTTTCAGTGGCATATCCTATAAAATGAATATCAGGGTGATTTTTTAATTTCTCAAAATCATCCTGACTAATAGAGAAAAGCAATTCATAATCCTCACCACCATTCATTACACACGTTATTGGGTCCAGGTTAAATTCCACCGCGGTATCATAAGTTTGCTTGTCGATTGGCAATTTATCTTCATAAATAAAAAAACCTACTTTGGATTGCTTGGATAAATGATGCAATTCCGAGGCAAGACCATCTGAAATATCAATCATGGCTTTTGGTTTCACCTTCAACTCGCCTAATTCATAAATGATATCCATCCTGGCTTTTGGCTTTAGTTGTCTCCCGGTAATATATGGATATTTATGAAGATCCGGTTGCATCTCAGGATTTGCCAGAAATACCTGTTTCTCACGTTCTAATACCTGCAGGCCCATATAAGCCGCACCAAGGTCACCGGTAGCGCAGATAATATCTCCTTTTTCAACCTTGCTCCTCAGGGCTACTTTATCCCTTTCGACGATACCCGTAATTGATACAGATACAATAAGTCCTGAAGGCGAAGCTACTGTATCGCCCCCAACAAGATCCACTTTAAAATCTTTGCATGCATATTCGATCCCCTCATATAATTTTTCTACAGCTTCCACAGAAAATCTATTGCTCAATCCTATGCTTACAACGACCTGCTTTGGGAATCCATTCATCGCAGCGATGTCTGATACATTGATCGATATGGACTTATAACCTAAATGTTGAATCGGCATATACGATAGATCAAAATGCACACCTTCAACGATCATATCCGTTGATAAAAGCATGTAATCCTTACCCCCATCGATGATGGCCGCATCATCACCCACGCCTAATTTTGTTGTTTCATTTTTGTTGATAAAGCTGTTGGTAATTTGATCAATAAGGCCAAATTCACCTAGCTCATTTATTTCGGTACGTTTATCCATGGATATCATTCAATTTAGATTGATAAAAGTAGCTCATTTAATTCTTTTTGAAAACAAGCCATATTTTTATCTACCATTCAATCTCAATAAAACAAAACATTAAAAATCCAGTTTTACTTCAATGGATTTGCATTTGGAATTTAACGTTTATTATTTTGCAGGTTCATTTAATTGAAATTTCATATTGAAATGATTCAGGTTACAGAAAAAGCAAAAGAAAAACTAAGCCAGTTAAAGAAGGACGAAGGTCATCCGGATGAATATAACGTTCGTGTGGCTGTACAAGGCGGCGGGTGTTCCGGGCTAATGTATCAACTTGATTTTGACGGACAAATCAAGGATGATGATAAAGTATTTGAGGATAAAGGCATTAAAATCCTTGTTGATAAAAAGAGCATTCTATATCTCCTGGGCACCACACTGGATTTTTCTGATGGTTTGAATGGCAAGGGATTTCAGTTCATTAATCCTAATGCTTCCAGGACATGTGGATGTGGAGAAAGTTTTTCGGTATAAATTCAATATTAGATGCTACACCAGGTAACTTTTTATTAGTAAGCCCTTACTAATTTGCCCTCCATATAATTGATAAATGCCTGGTTAACGACACGATTACCTCCCGCGGTAGGATAATCTCCTGTAAAGTACCAGTCCCCTAAATGGTTTGGACACGCTTTGTGAAGGTTTTCTACTGTTTGATATACGATTTCCACCTCCGCTTTCAAATGTTTTGGAGTCACTATTTCTGCGATCTTGGCAGAAATCTCATCATCAGTAAACGGTTCATAGACCTCCTTGACAAAATTAGGTGCATTTTTCTGACCAATGCTGGCAATGCATTTATTATAGATTTCATCCAAAAGATATTCCATACGCCTTTCTTTGATCAAGGCTATAGCAGCTCGAAAAGCGATAAAATCTTTCATTTTTGACATATCTATTCCATAACAATCCGGAAATCGGATTTGTGGTGCAGAAGAAACAATCACAATCTTTTTGGGATGTATTTTATCCAGTAAGAATAAGATACTTCGTTCCAATGTTGTGCCTCTTACTATTGAATCATCAATGATAACGATAGAATCCCTGTCCTTTCTAATTACCTCGTAGGTCGTATCATAAACGTGGCCGACAAGTTCATCCCGATGATCATCATCTGTGATAAATGTCCTTAATTTAATATCCTTTGTAATGATCTTTTCCACCCTCGGTCTGAAATCCAATATGTCTTCAATTTTTTCCAGTGTCGGTTTACCATCAATAAGGATGTCTTTCCGCCTTTTCGACAGGTAATTCTCCAAACTCTCGATCATCCCCAAATAGGCAGTTTCAGCTGTATTTGGTATATAGGAGAAAACTGCATTTTTCAAATCAAAGCTTATTGACTTCAGGATTTGTGGTAACAGTAACCTGCCCAAATCCTTGCGTTCACGGTAAATGTCAGGATCGGTTCCTCTTGAAAAGTAAATTCGTTCAAAACTACACGATTTCTTTTGTATAGGCTCTATAAATTTTTCCTCGGTGACATCTCCTCGTTTATTAATAATCAGTGCATGGCCAGGTTTAATTTCCTTGATCTCTGAGAAATTGATATCAAAGGCAGTTTTTATCGGTGGTTTTTCTGATGCGACCACTACAACTTCATCATCGATATAGTAATAGGCAGGCCTGATACCTGCTGGATCGCGTGCCACAAAAGAAGCTCCATGTCCTGCAACGCCGGCCATGGCGTAACCACCATCAAAATCTTTGCATGCCCTTCTCAACACATTACACAAATCAAGCTCATTCTCTATTATTTCAGTGATTTCCTGGTTATTGTAGTGGCCTTTATACTTATTGAACAACTCCTGGTTTTCAAGATCAAGGAAATGGCCTATCTTTTCCATCACAGTTACTGTATCGGCTTTGGCTTTCGGGTGCTGTCCAAGGTTAATTAAAATATCAAAAAGCTCATCAACATTTGTCATATTGAAATTTCCGGCTAAAGCCAGGTTCCTGCTTCTCCAGTTATTCTGCCTAAGCATTGGATGGGTACTTTCAATGCTGTTTACCCCATGCGTCCCATATCGAAGATGTCCAAGCCAGACTGTGCCGGTAAATCCAACATTCTGTTTAAGCCATTTAGCTTCCGTATACTTATCGGGATAATTTTTTTTTACCTTTTTATATTTCTTATTAATCTTTTTAAAGATCGCAGCAATTGGTTGCTGATCTATCGAGCGATAACGGCTAATATATCTGATACCAGGATTTACATCAATTTTTATATTTACTACGCCTGCGCCGTCTTGCCCCCTATTGTGTTGCTTTTCCATAAGCAAATACAATTTACTTGCTGCATAGGAAGGTGTACCATATTTATCGAGGTAATATTGAAATGGCTTGCGCAACCGGATCATCGCAATACCACATTCGTGCTTTATAACATCACTCATATATCGGTATCAAAATACAAATTTAAGACAATAAATAGGATGATCAAAAAAAAGCATCCCCAGTATTAATTCCGAAGTTTGTTACTATCCGGGGTATTTTCACCATCTATTTTTTATCAATTCCTAAATAATTGAAAAGTTCAGGTTGAATTTCTGACATCAAAATTTGATTTTATGAAGGTAACTCAAATAATGGCATGGTTTCTATTCCAATACCAGAATCAGATCCTTTGAGCAACTCCTGGTTACTTTGTTTAAATGAATTTAACTCTTTCACCCAGTTGTCGTAATGAATTCGGTGTATAAGGATATAATTATTTTTCGCATTAATATCATCAATCAATTCAGCCATCAATGGAAAATCTTCATACCTGGGATGGCTTCTGGCAAACAGGATAATCTGGTCAGCCAGCTCAAATGTAGCACTGTCATAAGCATCAATTAATGAAGAATTTCTCATGGATTCCTGATCATATCTTATGGCTTTTAGCTTGTCAACCATGTTGGTTAATTCCAGAAATCTATCCTTATCATAATTATTAGTATAGCTCACTTCAAGTAGTAAACGCTTCATTAAAATATGTTTATCATCATCATCTGCAATCATGATTGCCCAATTCCGATCAACACTATCGCTCAATGCCGTAAACGTGGTCATGAGTGAATCCAAAACAATTGCATCAGATTCAGTTTGTTTTTTATTACTACATGAAAATGCTCCTGCAATGAATATTCCAATAATCACCAGGTATATAAATTTTTTTGACATCATATTTAACTAAACCAGATTTCTTGCCAACAAAAAAATTAGGTTCCTAATTTAGGATTTGTATAATTTAGCAGCAACTTATTAATAATATAGTTACTGCATGAATAAGCAACTTAATGGAAAAACATATCTTCAGAAGGTACAAAACATAGCTTATTTATGTCTTGCGCCGCCTTTACTGATTTTTATCTACCTGTACCTTGAGTCTTCAGTGGATCGGTTAAATGAAATTATACCATCTTCTTATCATGTGACTGTCTTTATTTCTATTTTCATTATTTGTTTGGCACTTATTTTCTGGAGCATAAAAAAATTTCGGTTTATTATTGGTGAGGCTATACCATCAAAAGATTTCAAAAAGAAACTTAGTTTGTACCAGCGAGCAAGCAACACGAGGTTTTTTATCTATGGTACGAGTGCTTTACTGACTACTCTGGGATTTTATTTAACTGATTTTCAACCTTTCGCGGGATTATTTGGAATTTTAATCGTCCTATTTTCCTTATATAATCCCAGTGCAAGAAAAATTGTAAATGACTTGAAATTAAAAAAAAATGAAAAAGAAATTATACTTAAAGGACTGGATTTACCATGATTAAAAACAAAATGAAATCTTCTGCCCTATTCATCCTCTCGTTTTTGATTCTCACTGTTTCGTGCAAGGAAAGGAATAAAAAATTTATAATACAGGAAGCGACGTCAAAACCTATAGATTTGGTTGAGGAGGCACAGCGACTGAGTCAGGAATTTATTATCGTCGACGGTCATGTTGACCTACCATACAGGTTAAGGAATAAAATGGAAGATGTTTCCATACAAACCGATGGTGGTCATTTTGATTATGTCCGGGCCCGTAAAGGAGGTCTTGATGCTCCCTTTATGTCCATTTATATTCCTGCGAGTTATGAAAATAATGGGGCTATGGATCTGGCAATAGAGCTCATCGCAAGTGTAGAAAAATTGTGTGCCGACCACCCGGATAAATTTGCGATGGCCTACACTCCTGAGGATATAGAAGCAAACTTCGGCAGGAAAAAAATATCACTTCCAATGGGGCTTGAAAACGGATCTCCCATAGAAGGTAGCCTGGCTAATCTGAATATGTTGTATAATAAAGGCATTCGTTACATCACGTTAACACATTCAAAAGATAATCATATCAGTGATTCATCCTATGACCAAAAATATACTCATGGAGGCTTAAGTCCATTTGGTTATGAAGTAATTGAACACATGAATAAATTGGGAATCATGGTGGATGTTTCACATGTTTCAGATAGTGCATTTTACCAGGCAGTGAGGTCTTCAAAAGCTCCGGTTATTGCCTCACATTCATCCTGCAGGCATTTTACACCTGGTTTTGAGCGCAATGTTTCTGATGAGATGATTAAACTCATAGCTAACAATAATGGCGTAGTAATGATAAATTTCGGATCCGCATTTCTTACCAAAAAAGGTAATGAAATATTGAAAAAATTATGGGCTAAAGTAGAGGCTGGTGCTGATCCAAATGATCCGGAAATCAAATCAGAAATGGATTCGATAAAAAATTCTCCAGCAGTGTTAGGTGATATTTCATTGGTTGCAGATCACATTGATCACGTTGTTGAATTAGGCGGAATCGACAACATTGGCTTTGGTTCTGATTTTGATGGTGTAGACAATTTACCTATTGGCATGGAAGATGTCTCCAGATATCCGGATCTGATACATGAATTATTAAAGCGAGGTTATACTTCAAATGATATTGAGAAAATATGCTATAAAAATCTATTCCGGGTTTGGAATGAAGTGATTGCGATTGCTGAAAATATGGATGATGTATAAACACACACGAAATATTAAAATACGCAGCTAGAAACCGGTTTTTTCCTTAATCCCCTCTAGAACTTTCATTGTTTCCTGGGCAATAACCAATTCTTCATTTGTGGGCACAACAAGAACTTTTATTTTTGAATTGGGTTTACTGATGATGGCTTCCTTCGATCGTAAGCCCTGATTTTTTTCTGCATCAAATTCCAACCCCAGATATCCGAATTTTTTGCAGACAGCTTCCCTGACACGATCCGCATTTTCGCCTATTCCTCCAGTAAAAACAATTATATCAACTCCGCTCATGGCTGCCGCATAAGATCCGATATATTTAATGATTCTGTAATCATACATTTCTAATGCCAACCGCGCGCGATTATTTCCATCATCAGATGCACGCTCTACCTCACGCATATCAGATGAAACTCCTGAAATTCCCAAAATTCCGCTATGCTTGTTAATCAGCGTATTGGCTTCTTTTACACCAAGCTCTTCTTTATCAATAATATACGTTAATACACCGAGGTCCAGGTCTCCGGAACGTGTTCCCATGATCATTCCTTCGACGGGAGTTAGTCCCATGGAAGTATCGACGGATTTACCATGACTTATTGCCGTAATGGATGCTCCATTGCCAAGATGACATGTGATAATTTTTTGCGTGTGGTAATCAACGCCAACAATCTCACAGGCCCGACGGGAAACATAATGATGGCTGGTCCCATGAAATCCATATCTCCTCAATCCATATTTTTTGTATAGTGAATATGGAATTGCATACATATATGCATACTTCGGCATTGTCTGATGAAAGGCGGTATCAAATACTGCTATTTGTGGTGTATCAGGCATAAGTTCCGTGACTGCATAAATACCTTTTAAATTTGGCGGATTGTGTAATGGGGCAAGTGGCACGCACTCTTCAATTTTTTTGATTACCAGCTCGTTTATCAAAGCACTAGATTGAAATGATTCCCCTCCATGAACCACACGATGCCCAACAGCATCGATTTCTTGTAAAGAGCTTACGGATCCATGTTTTTCACTAATCAATACGCCTAGTACATATTCAATACCTGCCTGATGATCAACAATTTCTCCCGTAAGTTTTACTTCATCGCCATCACTTCTATTATTGGTAAGTGATGCATCGGCCATGCCAATTTTATCTACCATGCCCTTGGCTAAAACTTTCTTTTTCTCAACGTCAAAAAGTTGATATTTAATTGATGAGCTCCCCGAATTTATTACCAGTACAATCATCTATATATAGTTTAGCTTTCGTATGTATCATCTTTTTTGTCAGAGATCTTTTTACCTTCTTCGTTGTATTTATAGAATCCGCGTAGTGTTTCTCTTCCTATATGATTCGCCCGTACCATCTTTTTCAATAAAGGAGAAGCCTTATATTTCAAGTCTCCAAATTCCCTGTAAAGATTATCAAGCCACCTGACAATAGTATCCAATCCAATTTTATCCGCTAGTTCAAATGGACCTAGTGGAAAACCAAAACCCATTTTCATGGTTGCATCAATATCTTCAAGTTTTCCCACACCTTCCATTAATATCTCACATGCCTCATTGATCAAGGGTGCGATTAATCGTGTACTAATAATACCGGGAGATTCGATGACTGGAACAACCCGTTTTTCGAATAATTTGGCAAACTCGCATACCTTTTTGTATGTTTCGTCTGAAGTATTCAGACCCCGTGCTATTTCCACAATTGGAATTTTATCAGCCGGTGATAAAAAATGTAAACTGACGCATCGGTCCGGATACTCCAATTCACTGGACATTTCCGTAATGACCAGGGTTGTTGAATTTGTTGCTATAATAGCATCAGGTTCAATATATTTTTCGATCTCCCGGAATATTCGCTTTCTTAGATCAACACTGCTTTCTCTTGATCGAGATTTTACAGATTCAATCACTATATCTGCCCCCTCCAGATCCTCGTAATTCATCGTCCCTGTGATCCTGGACATGATGGCCCTTTTCTCACTGAAGGTCATCCCCCATTTTTCGATCATAGCATCCAAATCATTGGATATACCATTGAGCGCTTGTTGTATTTTTTCCTCTGAAATCTCAATAAATGTTACGTCAATACCGTGGGAGCTTACCATTCTGGAAATTTCCTGACCTAAGATACCGCATCCCACAATGCCGACTTTTGTAAATTCATATCTGCTTTTTTTCTCTAATGGTTGCTCTCTCCTTTTAATAGCATACCCTTCGATCGGTTCTACTGAAATTCCCATATTAAATTAAATTTTATTTTGATGCCTGATTGGCTGTAATTGCGATCATATTAATAATATCTTCCACGGAACATCCCCTGGAAAGATCATTGATAGGGGCGGCCATGCCTTGCAGGATAGGCCCAATTGCTTCAGCATTAGCTAATCGCTGCACAAGTTTATACCCGATATTACCGGCGTCAAGGCTTGGAAATACCAATGTGTTGGCTTTGCCTGCAATAGAACTTCCTGGAGCTTTTTTAGCACCGATAGCTTCCACTAATGCTGCATCAACTTGCAACTCACCATCAATTTGTAAAGAAGGATCCATTTCTTTAGCAATCTGTGTGGCTTGTACAACTTTATCCACCAGTTCATGTTGTGCACTACCTTTCGTAGAAAAGCTTAGCATGGCAATTCTTGGTTCAATCTTACCAATAGATCTGGCTGTATGGGCAGTTGCCACAGCAATTTCTGCCAGCTGACGCCCATCAGGATCGGGGTGAACAGCACAATCCGCAAATATTAACATTCCATCCTCTCCAAAATTCTTATCAGGTAAAATCATAATAAAAGCTCCTGAAACCACACTTATCCCTGGAAGGGTTTTTACATATTGAAAGGCGGGTCTCAGCACATCCCCCGTTGCATTCATTGCTCCGGCTACTTCGCCATCCGCGTCACCACTTTTAATCATGAGCGTACCCAGGTATAATGGATCTTTCAACAACTCCAAGGCCTTATCTTTAGTCACTCCTTTATGACTACGCAGTTGAACCATCAAATCGCTATATTCATCTGATTTCTCAAAGTTTTGGGGATCGGCTATTTTGGCTTTACCTATATGCCCCAATCCTGATTGACCAGCAAGCGATTGGATTTTAGATGGATTACCTATCAATATTATTTTCGCATAACCATGTTTTAATACTTCGTCAGCAGCTTTTAAGGTCCGTTCCTCTTCGCCTTCCGGGAGAACAATTCTTTTAGGTTGTTTTCGGGCATTTTCCTTGATGATGTCAAGTAAGTTCATAAGTACAGATTTAAGAATGGGTCAATAAAAAATTACCACAAATCACATTAATTAACTGCTGAAAAATCTCACTACAAGATAGTGGTATCTCCTGGTCCAATAGTCCACAAAAATAATAAAAGCACATCAAATAATACTTGACTAATATCATGTAAAGTCATCAAATGTGTGAAATGCAACTAGGAGATTAGCTGTATTTTACATACTTTTAAAAAGCGGACCGTAAACATGGATTTTTTACATCAGTTGAAACTATCCTTCCTGTTTTACTGGAGGGCTTTTAGATTTATAGATTCCAATGACTTATGGAAATTGTTGGTAATTCCAGCAATCATCAATTTAATAATTGCCTTTCTCACTGTTTTGTTCGCTATCAAAACTTCCGGGATCATCGTTCAATATGTTTTCTCTCATTTCAGTTTTTCTACTACAGATAATAGTGTAAATATATTTATAGAGGGTTTATTACTGATATTTATCCGCGCTGCTGTATTTTTTTTCTATCTGAAAGTTTACCGTTATCTGGCGTTGATTTTTCTTGCCCCACTTCTTGCTTTTATATCTTCCAGGGTCCAAACAATTGACACAGGACATTCTGATAGGTTATGTACAAGTAAATATTTATTGAATTGTTCCAGGGGAATAAAAATTGCTTTGCGCAACTTTGTCATTGAAATTTTACTTTCAACTGTCGTTATCATAGTTTTCTTATTGATCACATGGATAATTCCGCTGGCCCCTGTTGTAATTTTACTTCTTGAAAGTTACTTCATGGGTTATTCCATGGCAGATTACAGAAATGAATTCTTCAGGATCAGCTCACGGGATAGCAGAAAATTAATAAATAATTACCTGGGCCTGGTGCTCGGTAATGGTTTGTTTTTTAATATCTTCCTTTTGATCCCGCTTCTAGGTGTTTTGTTTGCCCCCACATTTGCATTAGTTGCTTCGGGATTATCTATTAATTTTTTAGAAAAAAGAAAAAGTATTTTATGCGATTCAGATCAATCAACCCTTATGATGGCCGAGTCCTGAACGTGTATGAAGGCCACTCAACCAAACAAATTAAAACTTCCATTGTAAAAGCACATGAAACCTTTCTCCATTGGAGAGAAACGTCCTTTGAACAGCGTTCTCGTTTAATGAAATCTGCAGGAGACGAACTTTTGAAAAACAAGAAAATTTATAGTGAATCCATAACACTGGAAATGGGGAAGCCGATCAGGGAAGCTATTGCAGAAATTGAGAAATGTGCAAAAGTATGTACATATTATGCAGAAAAAGCCACTAAATTTCTGGAGGATATTCCGCTGGAAACACCTCATGGTAAAGGTTATATACACTTTAATCCGTTAGGGGTCGTACTTGCCGTGATGCCATGGAATTTCCCGTTTTGGCAGGTATTCCGGTTCGCAGCCCCTGCAATCATGGCCGGGAACACGTGTTTATTAAAGCATGCCTCGAATGTCCCAAAGTGTGCCCTCGATATTGAGCAGGTATTTGTAAATGCAGGTTTCCCTGATCACATGTTCAATTCGCTTCTTATTGGCTCGGGGGAAGTAGAAAACATCCTGCAGCATGATCTTGTGGCGGCAGTCACGTTGACTGGCAGCGAACCGGCGGGAAGCAGTGTTGCCTCCATTGCGGGGAAAAACATTAAGAAAAGTGTGTTGGAGCTTGGTGGCAGTGATCCATTTATTGTACTGAAGGATGCTGAAATTGACACTGCTGCAAAAATTGCAGTCAGGGCAAGAATGCTCAATACAGGTCAGAGTTGCATTGCTGCCAAGCGCTTTATCCTTGAAAAGGGCATTGCGGAAGAATTTAAGAGTAAATTCATCGCTGAATTGGAAGGGTATAAGTTTGGTGATCCCATGGATACAGCTACTGATTTTGGTACCCTCGCCAGGAAAGACTTAGCTCAAGAAATTTTTGAGCAGGTAACAAAAAGTATACATTTGGGCGCTAAAATCCTTTATGGACATCTGCCTGAAAAAGTAGATACTGCCTATTTCCCACCCATGATCCTTGGCAATTTGAAGCCGGGAATGCCTGCCTATGAAGAAGAAATTTTTGGACCAGTTGCCTCTTTTTTTGTAGTAGAAAATGAAAAAGATGCAATTAACATAGCAAATCAAAGCCAATTTGGACTTGGAGGATCTTTATGGACCTCTGATGAAAAAAAAGCAAGATCGATTGCTGCAGAAATTGAAAGTGGTGCTATTTATGTAAACCAGATGATGTTCTCTGATCCTACCGTACCTTTTGGCGGAATAAAGAAATCGGGTTATGGAAGGGAATTATCTTATCTTGGAATAAGGGAGTTTACCAATCAAAAAACAGTTTGGATGGCATAGGCGTCCATAACTTTCGAACTTTTCATTTTCATTTAAAACAAATACCTAGGTAGCGATGAAAAAATATTTTTTTGAAGCATTCTTGATTCTATTATCACTCAATACAGATGCTCAGCATATTTTCGCTGTAAAAGGCCCCAAAACCTTTTTAAATGATCAGGAAATTCAGGTAATCGGCTTGAGATGTTCAAATTCATTGATCTCTGATGAAACAACAGATGATTTAATTAATTACCTGGATGTATATAGATCCTATGGGATCAATACGATAAGTGTTTTTTTAATGGGATCCAGGTTTGGAGATGTAAAAGGTTACAATGAAGATGCTTCACTCAATCCCGTTTATTCAAATCGTTTGGGTAAAATTATTCAAGAATGCGATAAACGAGGGATGATGGTGCTTGTCGGTTGCCTGTATTGGGGGAATTCAAAAGCAAAATGGGAAAGTTGGGAACAACAGGATGCTGAAAAAGCGATAGCAAATACTGTTTTGTGGCTAGCTGAACATAATTTCAGGAATGTTTTTATCGATCCTGATAATGAGGGGATGGCACAAAGAGAGGCTGGTTTTGATTATTATAACCTTATAGCAGCTGCAAAAAAAGCTGATCCCAGGTATATGATCGGATATAATTCAACAGGATATCCACCACCAAATGCCGATCTTGCGCTTCATTTCAGTGAGCCAGTGCCAGAATTGCCCTATATCGAAAGCGAGGGAACAATGACAGATTATTGGGGTGCTTATAGTAAAGAAAAAAATGTATACGGGTATATCAATGTAGGTATGTATACTGAAGGAAAAAAAACTGAACAATTCCGCACCACTGATCAATTACTTCAACGTGGACATGGTTATCTTTTTGCCTCCACATGGTTACAAAATGTGCCTGTCAATCACCATCCGGGAGGTGATGGAAGTCCTTGTGATCCAGGTATCAAATGGTGGCTTGAACACATTAAAAAAGTTTATAAAGACAAGAATTAGATTTAAGGAGCTACTAAAAACGCTTTAAATATACCCCGCTATCCAATAAGCTATATAACCGATCCATTCCTTAATCAGAAAATTCCAATCACTCAACACTGACGGAGAAGGAATAAAACCATCAACTCCAAATCTATCCTTAGGAAGCACCGTATAAAAATCTGTACTGAATCCAGTTACATCCATACCAACCTTGCGAAAACACCCTTCAGCTCGTCGCATATGGAAAGCGGATGTAATTAGGATAACTTTTCCACCTGTGCTATTTTTTTCAATCATATTTTTTACGAAAAGCGCATTTTCCCTCGTATTTCGGGATGAACTCTCGATAAGTATGTCATCCGGGGCGACTCCACACATGATATAAAAATCAAAGATCGGAGAATTGTCCCGATCTGGATCTTCGAAAAGCCTGGCATTTCCTCCTGTAAACAAAATCTTTTTTACTTTTCCTGCATGATAAAGATTCAGTGCATGAGTGATTCGATCTGCACCTTTATGAAAATACAGTCTGTCATTGGGTTCCCGGTCTACATCAGTTGTCCCGCCCAGCACCACAGCAAGGTCATTGCTATCATCCAACGCACTGATAAGAACAGCAGGTTTTTCCCAAAGTAGCAGGCATTCATTAAGTATGATCCCATTGGAAAAAAACAGGAACAACCCCAGGGATATCCATCTTAATCTTTTCTTCCATTTGATGTTTTTAATGAAAAAAGAAACCAATAAAAAAATAAGGATCAGGTTGAAGGGCTTTATGAAATAGCCAAAAATCTTTGATAAAACAAAAAACATAGATTTGTATTAATTTTCCGTTCTAAACCGATCACCTATTGTCAATAACTTTTTTAATGCATCATTATAAAGCGTAATGATCAGAAACAAGGTCATCCCCCACATGATCACAACATTGAAATAAAGCGTTTCGAAATTTCGTCCGGCGAAATACTTGGTTGGAAAGTAAAATAGAGTCCGGAAATCAAAATAATTCACTGGATCAGGATTGCCGAAAATTGGATAGATCTGCTGTATCAATCGCCCATTATGTTCCAAAACTCTTGTTTTTTCTTTATTATCAAAAACTAATGATGTGACCTGATCATTGGTATTCTCCCTCCGTAATTCATTGTATGCATCAAACTTTCGAGGGGAAGATGTCATCTCTTTTATACGCTCGTCCTTTTCTTTTTGCGCTACTTTATTCCGGTTAAGATGAATACGTTTCAAAGTCCCAATAAACTCCTGGGTGACCTTATATATAGTCGAATCTATTTTTTCACTTGTCAAATGATCATTGTATTTGAATTTATCCGCTCCAAATTCGGCTAATTGTGCATTAATCTCATTTCTTAAAACAGTTAAATTATCATCCACATTCTTTGCTATCTCTACATCCTCGCTATCTTTATTGGTAAAAGCATAATCGAGCATTAACTCCAATCTGGGTAAATAATATACTGTATTATAATCAGATAGGGCAATTTGCTTGTCTACATCATAAAATAGCTTTTCAAACTTATTGTTTTTGAATTGATTGACCATTAACGCCTCATAAGCCCATCTGGAAATCATTACATCCCCGATGAAAGGCACCCTGGATTTTGCTCCAAATGCCGGATTTAGCTGATCAAACTGAACGACAACTCCACTTAAAAGAATTTGGGGAATCAATAAAATCGGAATTATTATATATATCGTGACTGCAGAATTAAATGAAGCCGAAATATTCAATCCTAAGACATTGGCGAAGCAAGATGCAGAGAAAAATACGATCCAATAGGAAAAATACATCGCATTAATCGAGAGTATCAGGTTCCCGATAATGACAAAGGATGCTGTCTGTATGGCTGACAGGCTAAAAAGTAATATCAGCTTAGATGCGATATAGCTTCCCTTGCTCAGGTGAAGGAAAGATTCCCGTTTCAATATTTTTTTATCCTTGATTATTTCTTCAGCACTTACCGTCAATCCCATAAACAAGGCTACAATTACACCCATGAAGATATAAGCCGGGATATTTACATTTTCCTGGAACACATAATTCAAAGGCCTGAATGCCTCTCCTGGGTAAAATCGAACAAGTACAGCTAAAATAATAGCCAGTAATGGCGCTTCAAGGAAATTGATCAGAATATACTGTCTGTTTGCTAATTTGGACTTTAAATCTCGGGCAGTAAAGATGGCAAGCTGCTTAATTTTATTTGGTATATGCAGTACTGCTTCTGGATTTTCACTGATTTTTTCCAGTTCCTGATGCTCTACTTTTTCTTTATAGATCTCATTCCAGGTTTCCGGGGTTATTTTCCGTTGTTCGGTATGCCTGCCATATTCGTCAACTACCCTGGTTTCAATAATATTGAATATCTGTTCAGCGTTTACATTGCCGCACTCTGTGCAAGATCCGGTCTGTTTGTCCACAAGTTTGGTTGCCTCCCTGAAATAAACGACAGCTTCAACGGGATTTCCATAGTAAATGGGATAACCACCTACATCCAGGATGAGCAGCTTATCAAACATTTTGAATATATCTGATGACGGTTGGTGAATTACCACAAAAATTAATTTGCCGCGCAAGGATAATTCTTTCAACAAATCCATAATATTTTCCGAATCCCTCGATGAAAGTCCGGATGTAGGTTCGTCTACATACAATACCATGGGTTCCCTGAGCAATTCAAGACCAATATTCAGCCTTTTGCGCTGTCCACCGGAGATGGTCTTTTGCAATGGATTACCAACTTTGAGGTTTCTGGTTTCGTAAAGACCAAGACTAATCAATGTTTTATCAATCAACTCAATGATCTCCTGTTCTGAGTAATTACTAAAACAAAGTTTTGCGGCATAATATAAATTTTGAAATACAGTGAGATCCTCAATCAACAAATCATCTTGCGGAACAAAACCGATAAGGCCTTCTATTTTTTCTCTTTCAACATGTATATCAATATTGTTGATAAGAACACGACCGGAGGAGGGCTTTTCGTTACCGTTAAGTACGTTAAAAAGTGTTGATTTACCGGACCCACTGGCCCCCATCACACCAATAATTCTTCCATTCTTCTCATTCAATGAAATATCACGGAGCCCTACATTCCCATTTTTAAATTTATAATAAATATTCTCGGCCTCAAAGGTGATGGGAGTTTCAATTTCTTCCGTTCTGAAATGTGTTAGGAAGTCGCTGTAATAAATCGCTTTAAACCTGCTACTTCTGATGGTACTCCCCGTTGGAACAATTTCGATTTTTCCACTCTCCAGTGGGACCTGATTTAAAAAAATGGTTGAATTACCAATATACCTTAGAAAAAATGGCTTAATGGTTTTAAGGTTTAAAATGGCAACAAAGCCATCTATTTCACCTTCAGGCTGGATTCTAAAACACTTATCAGGTATTTGCTCCGGATGACTACTTATGATCAGAATATTAACAGAATTAAAATCTTCGATCCTGCTAGCGGCAACAAAATTCTGTATAGATTTTATTTCTTCTTCATCTAATTTAAGTTCCTTCCCAATAATATGCAGTGCACTATTCTCTTCCTTTGACAGAATATTATCCGCATAAATTAATTGAGTCAATTCCGAGATAAGAAAAATCTTCTGTTGTTGAGCGATCTGGCCATTTATCTTTTGGGTTAATTTGGTGATTTCCTCCAGCGCATTTGTCCCCTCACTCAATTCCTGATTACAGTAATGGTCAAATAAATCCATGTATTTACTAATTACTTCTTTATTCAGACGGGAATTGAGGAGATTGAACATTTTTAAACGTTCTTTCTCGCCTACACCATCCAATCTTGCCAGGAGGGCAAACAGTTGAATGACCGCTTCAAGTAATTGTTCACTCATGCATTAGGAATATTTTATATTTATATAAAAAACCATATAAATAAAAAGAGTATTGAAGAAATACCTCCAATACTCTTGGCATCTGTCATATTTAATATCTTAATAAACTACATTCGTTCTTATAGAATCAACCTGAATTGTTAATCTTGATAAAACTTCATCATTAAGAACCTCATTTCCTCTTCCTTCGGCAATTTTACCTTTAGGATCAAATGTTGTATAGTTATTATATAATTCTCTCAAACTATTAATCGTAGCCAATTCCCAATCTTCCTTTCCTTCTACGCTTTCAAGTAATTCGATCACATCCTTCAGCGATTCTTTCTGATCAACCAGCATTGATACAAGTGGCGCCAGTACCTGCATTCTCATATCATCCGGAAGTAAATCCTTTGGGTAGGTATCAATAATCTGTGTGGCTATATACAAAGCTTCGATAAATGTACCTCCGATCATGAGTGCAGCAATATTATTCCGCTCATTTGATTTGAGGTAATTGTCACTATTGGCAATCACTCCGTTAATAATATTGGCCAAACTGTCTGGATTGGATAAGTTCTTTTCAAATCGTTCCAAGGCGGCAAAGTCAACGGCATCCTGTGCACCTACAGTCTCTGTAAGCTTAAGACAAACATCCATGTAGTTGACTGCTTCCTGGGTTTTGCCATAGCTACTCAAATACCCAATATCAGTTGCATAGATACCTAGATTGAAAGCAGCTTTTTTGGCAGATATCGTATATGACTCATACTTTTTGTAATCATTAATTATATTTGGATTAAAGTCAGCGCCTGTACTCTGAATAATATAAGGTATCTCTGCCGGAGGTGGAATATCCCGAATTGCCTTTTCAATGTTATCTTTCTGCTCCTGAGCTTCATCAAACTCTTTTGCAGCATCTGAATCTTTCTTTTTATCAGCACCGCAAGCAATCAGTATTGCAAATACAATTGCCAGTAAGATTTTGCTACTCAATTGGTAGTAATTTCTTGAATTCATAGCCAAATTTATTTTTGGTTTAATTAATAGATATATGATTTCTAACTTCTCTTTAAGACGGTAAATATATCAAAGAAATTAATTTTTACTTCATTTGAGGTTGAAAAATAAACATTGTTCTTACCTCACTTTCAAATATTTGAATCCCAAGTCCCTTATCACTGATTAAAACATATGATTTTCCGCCATTTTTTATATTTTCATGATTACCATATACTTCATTTACACTTGATGGATTGTCCCAAAAATTCAGTCCTTCAACAGTACCAATATCCGCACAAAACATTTTATAATATTCCGGATAACTACTCAACTGGATCATGCAGATTTTATCATCTTTAAAAAATAATTCTGAAACGGGTAACCACATAAGATGCTGATACTTAACTACAAAATCAAAATCTACCCTGGCTGCATTTGCAATAAATGTTAATTCAGGATCAACATCGGCTTTATCTACCTTTTCACCTTTAAATCCAAGTTCCCACTCGACTTCATCCCAGTCAGCTCCTATTTTAACATCCATTATCCCTTCACCAGGAATCACAAACTGTCCGTAAATCTTTCCTACAAAAAAGAATAAGATGAATAAAAAAGAAAAGAAGATTCTCATACCTATCAAAAATTTCCATTTGGAAGGAGTCAAAAATAATTCATTTTTTTGATTCAGCCGAAATTATATTCCAATTATCTAAAAGTAATTATTTATTAGTATAAAACTATTTTAAACCATTAATTGTATTACATATATGATAAAGCATGTCGTGATGTGGAGATTAAAAGAAGAAGCTGAGGGAAACAAGAAATCAGTGAACAAAAATCATATAAAAAAATCATTAATTGGATTGAAAAAATCTATTCAAGAAATTGATTCCCTTGAGGTAGGTGAAAATTTCAATCCGTCTGAGGCGGCATTTGATCTTGTACTGATCACATCCCATAAAAACAAAGTGTCCCTTGAGGCTTATTTAGATCACCCTAAACATAAAGATGCTGCATCTTTTATTGGAAAAGTTATCAAAGATAGAACAGTAGTTGATTTTGAATATTAAATTTGCATAGATCCCGATAGCAAATGATATCCCAAGAAGACTTCTTTAGTATGTCAATGGACGATATGATTCAAACCTTGTTTAAGGAGGGAACTTTTATTGTTTCCATCAGGTATTACGGATATAAAATCAATCTCTATCTATTATCAAACTTCTATGTAGAAGTTTTTTACAACCATAAAAAAGATAAAATTGAACGAATAGAACTGCTGAAAAGAAACAACAAAAGGATCAAGTTCTATGCGGACCAGATAAATCTTCCATCAAATCTCTTGAAATAATTCCAGCTATCTCAGGAGATACATTTTTCCTATCCCATGCTTAAATGCCTTATCTGCGGATGTCGCGCGATGTTTCATTTCTTTTCCATTCGTAAATATTTTCACCTTATACAGGTATACTCCATTTGCCAATTGATCCCCGTATTCGTCACGGCCATCCCAGGCATATTGGGTCTTGTTATGACCGATCTTTAGAGGACCAATTTCATCCTGCGTTATTTCCCTCACCACAGTACCGTTGACAGTCATAATCTGAATGATAATCTCTTCGGGAATTTCACTCCCTGTTAACGTAAACACAAACTGAGTTTGTGAAGAAAATGGATTTGGATATGGAAAAAAGTTGGTGATCTGTGACTCATTAATGATTTCAAAATTGACTTCATATGGCTCTGTTCCTGACGGATTACCACTTGCATCAGCTGCCTCGGCCTTAAGTGTATAAATTCCGTCTGCCAGACTCTGAGGTTGATATTCGACCATAAAATCACTTTCTGCTGTTGCGGGAGTCCAAATAACATCTGGAGAGGAAAATGAAATTCTCTTTGGTTGACAACTAGTGCACTGTTCATTGAGGTAGAGATGTATACCAAGTGTATCTTCCTTTAATAGTGCGGCGTTTTCATCTTTCATTCTTAGGACAATCATTGGCGAAGGAGAAACTATATCCCCATCCATGATAAATTCTCCATCCACAGTGATTTCTAGTATCGGGTTGGAATTATCTTCAATTATGGTCAGATAATCCTGAAAATTGATATAGTTGTTATTGTAATTTTGCTCCAGTTGTATGTATGGATTTGCAAAGACCTTCAAATCATTTTTTCCAGCTTTCCCCAAGGTTTCCAAGCTCAAAGTAAAATCAGCAGTTTCCTCAATTGCCAAAGGGTTTACTTGTAACGTATCTATATAAGACTTTCTGTTCTCCTGGTTGAAAATACGATATTCTACAGCAATGGAATCCTGGAATGATAAATCTGAAATGTTTTCAAAAGAAAATGAGACTTCATGGATTTCACCTTCATTTTTTTCAATTCCTGTTGTCTCTTGGCCGTCCTTCACTGTCAAAATTCCTTCCGGAACCCCTTCATAGATCACAAACCAATGCTGCAATTGTGGCGGGGTGAGATTAATTTCATCATCTACATTCAACTCCAACCTTAAGAAAGGATATGTATTTGCATTCACTGTTTGAATATCAACATCCCGCAATTGAATATTATTAAATAAAAGAGTTTCATTATTGGAATGATCAATGCCATAAATATCAAAGGTGTAATTATCCGTAACCGGAGTTTCGGTATAAGCAGTTTTTTGGTGAAATGAGACCCAATTGGCCGCAGGCCCGATATTCGGGCTTTTTACCATCCCGGATTCCGCCTGGCCATTGATAACGTCTTCAAGAAAGATTTCCTGTTCCTTTGGTGGTGTAGAACTTGAATAATCCGCCCTGATTACTATGGCAGAGCCTGGAGGATCGCCTTTTTTCCCAAGAATAATTAAAGGTTCCCCATCTGTGATTCCCTGGAAATCTGCAAGATCAACACCTATTTCCTCCAGTTTAGCTACTGTAGTGGCAGGCCATGACTGGTATGTCACATTACCTATTGAAAATAAAAGCACAAAATCTCCATCTCCCATTTGGTCAATGTATTCCTCGATCCAAAGATTATTTTCAATTTCACTTTTCAGGAAATTATTGATCGATTGCGGAATTCTACCACAACTTGTTCTCACTAGAACAGACACACTTCCCAATACCAGGTAAGGTGCTGTAGTTGATTTATCAAATGCCAAAAGATTTATTGAATTGTCAGCACATAATCTAGGGGGGAAAATGTAATTGGTGTTGTTTACTGTGAGTTCTACATCTCTATCATTAAAGTTTGGATTTAAATCTCCAAAAGTTCTAACACCTAACCTGGTCTCAAATTTCTCAAATTCCCATGATCTTGCCTGATCATTCAATACAATGTTTTTCATTTCATTTCCATCAAATTGCTGGAAATGTGCCATCGCCCAACCGTGTGATCCATTAATAACATAGGTAAAGGAGGTTGTATGCCAGATGTCCAATTCATCTTCCCTCGGATTGGCAAATTTCGTCCTCCAGTAGAATACAACCGTATCCGTTTCAGGTAAATTATCAAACAAGCTGACAGGCCACTTTGCTAATGAATTGCCTTGAATTGAGGTTTGCCTCCTGTACGGACTGGTAAATGTTATAGATGTATCCAATTCAAAAATATATGTACGGTTTGACATCAAGAGGTCAAGTGACTGGGAAACAAGCTTTAAATCCGTCTTGTTGATGATAGAAAAATTTGCAGGACTTATATTTTGGGTGCCTCCAAGTGGTATATAATACTCAAAAATTGTTTGGTTGTTTGTTTCACTTAATTCATCAATTTCATTAAGTGGATCCAGACTAATGGAAAACTGATTTAATCCAAATCCATCTATACCCACAGTTGGTATTTCAAAATCCAGTGTGTCTTTATAGAATACTGGTTTGTAACTTAATGTATCAAGGGCAATTTCACTTCCATTACTCAGTCGTCTTTTTACGGTGACCTGTAAAGAATCCCGAACAGTAATGCCAAAATTGCTTATGATCAGGCGAAGGTTAAATTCTTCTGTAAATGCATTAATCGGTGTACCATCAATGGATTGAGCGAACACATTATCCGCATTAATTTCAAAATCCGGTTTTCTAACACCAAATAGGGAGACATAAGGATCTCCCTGCAGCGACATTTGCTGAACCTGTGAAATATCCATTTCACTATTGGAATATCTGCTCAGATATCTTCTCCCTGTTTCATTTAATATATCTCCGATACCCTTAACAATGTATATCGAATCCGTAAATGCTACTTCATAAAAAGTATCTGTATATCTTTTTAGCAAATTAGATAATCCTGCACCCGTATGTGCAATAAAACCTACGGCCCCTTTTTCCGGAGTTCCAATCCAATCTTCACCAAATCCAAATCCGGTATTGTACATATCCCCAGCCAGGCAACCATTTACAATCATCATGGGATATTTCCCTTTATTGCTATATCCGAACCCGGGATTGGAGGCATACCCAATATCGATATCTGCCGTTGCAGTTGCAGAATGGCCAAAAAAAGTAATTAACATTTTACCTGCGTTTACATATTCAGAAATACTAAATTGAGATGGCGCTGAATTTCCTTCTTTGCTTATCGTAACAACATTTCCACCTAAAATAGCACCTTCAGCAACAGCTTTAAAACCATCCACATACCTTCTGAATATCCCTTGCTGAAAAAGATCACTTCCACCACTAAGATGCACTAATTCTTTTCTCCAAAGTGCGTCATGGGGGATACTTTCCATTTCTTTTACTTTTTCAAAATATGCTTCTAATATGCTAGTCGATTCTGCTGATATCCTACCTACTGGAAATCCGGCTGCCAAGCCCGTTCCATTTAAACCTGTGGTAAATAATATATCATTACCAGGAAAACCGGCTGCGGGCACCAGATCTCTACTTATAGCGCCCGAATTGCCATTTCTAAATGTTGATAAATAAGGCCCAGATAAACCTTTCCCCATGATAAACATGTATTTAGGATTTCCTCCATCAGCCATAAATCGACAAAATCTGTATATTGCCAGAGATGTGTATTCTCCATAGCTAAACAGGTTATACAATTGATCTACATTGATTAAAAGTGTATCAAGTCCTCCCCCGTCTGAGGAGGCCCTATAGGATGCATAGGCTTTGGGAACATCCGGATAATTTGAGGTCGATTTTCTAAGTGATGTATGAGTTACAATTAAAAAATTGGCTTTAGTAGGATTGATGTTTCTCATGGTAACAGGCTCAATTTTTGGAACAGATGTTCTTTTACTCGTTAAAAGTAATCTTCTCCCAACAGCATCATTTGCTACAACAGCATCAATACCAGATATACTCACATTTTCATTATATCCTATTTCTATTACATTGTCGGTGTCAGTAATATCTAATAGCCTGGCACCCACAGGAACATTTGATATTTCAAGGTATGATCTGTTGGAATTTGTT
>Ga0209536_100003888_pt1 | contig 23765 bp, 13 predicted proteins | sample DeeMarSeWOR28_12_FD_187461 | JGI IMG/M metagenome (GOLD analysis project Ga0209536, IMG submission 187461) | Marine sediment microbial communities from White Oak River estuary, North Carolina - WOR-2-8_12 (SPAdes) (version 2) | ecosystem: Environmental > Aquatic > Marine > Intertidal zone >...
CGGTGGCCCCGGTGTCCGCGACGAGGTCGTCCACGTCGTAAATCGAGTCATCGTTCGCCGGGTAGCCGACCATGTTCCAGCCGGCCTTCAGCGTGATGGCCGTCCCGGTCGGGGACCCGCCTGCCACCGTGATGTACCCATCGCCCAGCGACGGCGCGTCCGGGATATACAGCCACAGGCCCATCGTCTCGTCCGCGTTGTGCAGGTCGTTGACCGGGGCCGGATTGAACGACGCCCAGACCTTCCACGGGTCCTGGGCATCCGTTGAATCATAATACCTCAGCATCGTCCAGGTCGTGTCGCCGTCGAGGTCCGCCAGCACTGCCGGGATGCCCGCAGCGCCGGGGACAAGCGGCGTCGAAACGAAGTTCCAGCCCACGTCAAGAGGTCCGATTGCATACGTGCTTCCCAAGGAGGGGACCACGCAGGATTGAGTCCCACCGAAATCGAACTCGGTCACGAAACCGGTGAACGGCGTTTCCCAGGCAATGACCGCGTTGTCAAAGCCGCCGATGCTGTCGGTGGAGCTGCCGGCACCGTCAACCCATACTGCCAGTTTCAGGTAATACGTGGATGGGGAACTGACTATCCCCAGCACGTCAACGGGCCCCATGGACGCCCACGACGTCGCCCCCGTCACCGACTGGGTCCACACCTCGGTTCCCATCGTGGGCGGTCCGGAGGCCGTGTCAATGAACACGTAGAAGTCCATGTTGGAGACGCCCGTATACTGGCTGCACCTCCAATCAAAATCAAGGGTCGCCGAGCTCGGTGCCCCTGACGGTGTGAAGGCCTGCTCCCAATAACCGCCCAGCGAAGGATTGAACTTGTCGCTTTCGAACTCGACCGAGAGCCAGCCGCCCGGGTTACCTCCGGCGGGCTGCCAGTTATGGTCGACCAGGGTCGTTATGGCGCCCCAGTCGTATCCTGTCCAGGAGGTCGAGCCGGCATCCACGTCCGGGTTCAGGGTCTGCCCGGCCGTCAGCTGGGTGTTGGTGGCGTCCAGCCAGAGCTGGACGAGGAGGCTGTCGCCGTCATTGACGACACCCGCCAGGGTCTCGGTCCACGTGAACAGGTGACTTGCCGTGAATGCCCCCACGTTCTCGTCGTCGTTGCCCGTGGAATCCAATATGGTCGGCCCCGTGGATGTGAGCACGCTGGCGTGCAGGAAACCGGTTATCCCGCCGTTCTTGGCGCGTCCGTACATCCTGAACGACCAGTCGCCGTCGATGGCGGCGTCCGTGAACGTGCTGGTCGTCTGCCACGTGCCGATGAGAACGTCCCCCGGGGCAGACATGATAGTCTCGATAGTGTTCGCCGCCTTCTCCATGGGCTTCATGTCCAGGTCGAGGTTGGGGCCGCTGGCCTGCACCTGCAGGAACCACTCGTCGTCGGCCGTATTATCTACGGAAAAAGGCTGCCTCACCGTCCTGACCGAGGTCTGCATTGCCGAATCGGTCGCGCTGACCCTGACAAGGTGGTTGGGCCCGTCGGCCAGGCCTGTAGTGTCCCAGGTGTAGGTCCCGTCGTTATTGTCCGCACCGCTTTCCAGGGCGAACCAGGACGAACCGCCGTCCGGGCTGTACTCGACCGTAATGTCCAGGTCGGCGTCCTCGTAATCACTGGCCGCCCAGGTGATGTCATATGAAGGCGGCATGATGAGGTCCTCTGCGCCCGGTGTGAGCACGTCAACGAAGGGAGCGTGGTCCCCGAAGTTGCCGAAGTCCTCGACGATGGCCTGTTCCACGAGCCTGGTACCGACGCTCTGCACCCAGATTGTCATGCCCAATTGGGATACGTTCCAGGCGGGTTCGAGGGTGAAGTTCCTGAAGAGGTCCACGGAATCCCACCTGTCGGCGCCTGCGGGCCAGATCGCTTCGCCGAGGGCGTCGGGAACCATGTCCCACATGGTCCACCTGAACTCTGTCTCTCCGTTGGCTCCGGTCGTCCCGAACCTGTCGATGACGTCGATGTGGTCCTCCCACAGGGCGAACTGCACGACGAGGTCGGTGGTTATGATAGGCTCCGCCGCCTCTATGTGCGCCCTGACAGAACCGGTCAGGTTCCCCGGGTCAAGGCTTCCGGTTGTTGAAATGCTGATGTTCGCCGGGATTGCCAGTCTCTCGTCGAACCATCCGTTAATCTCTGTCCCGTTCGGAATGGGGCTGAAGGACCGCTGGTACTTGCCGTCCACCTCCGACCAGGGATTCGTGTTCGCACCGTAATAGGACTCCCTCTGGAAGTTCTCCAGGCCGTTGTAGATGAACACCGGGTCGTTGCCGGCGATCGAAGTGTGATAGTACAAGGGCGCGACCTGGGCGTACGTGTAGTTCTCCACCGCCGGCTCCAGGTAATTCTTCAGTACGGTGCACTGAACGCAGTTCCAGTGTGTGAACTCCTCCATCAGGACGACCCGCTGCACGCCAGCCAGCGGGGCTTTCTCATCAACGGCGGTCTCCGGAACGCCCGTATCATCGGGTTGGTTCCCGGTCGCCAACAATGTGAATCCTGATATGATCAGCATCGACGAAAGGACAAGGACAGTGACGGCCTTGGGAATCGACGTAAGGGTCAGGACAGTGATGGCTTCGGGAAGCCTCACCAATCCACCACCCAGGACGTGTCGGCGTTGACACGCACCCAGTAAGCCTCGCCTTTCGTGAGCTCATAGGTTCCGGCAAGCGGCTCTATGTGATACGGCATCGCCGGGTTGAAGCCCATCACCTCGGTGGCCCCGGTGTCCGCGACGAGGTCGTCCACGTCGTAAATCGAGTCATCGTTCGCCGGGTAGCCGACCATGTTCCAGCCGGCCTTGAGGTCTATCGTCGTGCTGGTAGGCGCCAGGCCGCTCACCTTGATGAAGCCGTCTCCGAGCGAGCCGGCCTCCACGTACAGCCAGACGCCCATGGTCTCGTCCACGTCGGCGAGGTCGTTGAGCGCCGGCGGCTTGAAGCTCGACCACGACGTCCACGTGCCCAGGCCATAGTGCTTCACGGTCGTCCAGGTCGTGTCGCCGTCCTCGTCGAGGAGAACGCCGGGCAGGGCCGTGTCCTGCGGAATCAGCGGCGTCGAGACGAAGTTCCAGCCTTCCTGGACCGGGATGAGCATGCTCTGCAGCTGGTGCACGTTCATTGTCACCGGAACGTGCAGCGCCCAGACGTCCGGGTCGTTGTTCCAGACCAGCAATCGGGTCTGATAGGTGCCCGGTGCGAGAACGCCCGAGTCGGCGGTGAGCATGACTTCGTCCTGCGTCGCCGGCGGTAACGTGCCCGAGCTCGGAACGGCCGAGAGCCAGCCTCCGGAGTTGTCTGATGTTATCAGTGCAGAATGGATCACGCCCCTGTTTGTCCAGGGATTGGTCTTCGAGGCCACCGGCGGCACTCCGATGCTGTTGCCGTAGGTCCCGGATTCGAGCAGGCCGAACGAGACCGGCTCTGGCAACGGGTCGTTGGCCAGGTCCGTGTAGCCCCATATGACGTTGCCTAAGTATTTGAGCACGATGAGATAGAAATTCCCAGCGGTCATGGGAACGCTGATGGGTCCCGAGGAATACCATCGTTCGCCGGTGCCCGAGGCCGGCACGTAGGTCTCGTGAATCTTGTTGTACGTTCCGCCTATGGTCGTGGTGCTCTCGTACACCACGTAATACAGCTCCCTGTCGCCGGCGATGCTCAGATAGAACATGATCTCCTCAAGGGTGGTTGATGTCGCCACCGAGTAGATGTTGCCCACGTCGTAGCTGGTGATGGACAATGCTCCGAACTTCCAGTGGCCGACGACGTCGGCTGTCTGGCCCACCCGGATGTCGTGGTCAAGGTCGGCAAGGCCGACGTTGCCCAGGGTCAGGTTATCGTATGCCACCTCGCCCTCAAGGACGTCGAACGTGAACGCCGCCGGGTCGGAGGTCATCTCCGGGGTCAGCCTTATGGTGATCTGTTTCTCGTGCTTGTTGTTGGTGGTGTTGGCCTCTCCCCCTAATATCTCGCACTGCACCCCGACGTCGTAGTCGCCGGCCACTGTCGGCGTGGTCCAGTCGAAGGTGACCATCTCGCCGTAGCCCGGGTCGAGCGACGTGACGTACTGGGTCTGCTCCACGACCCCCTCGATGATGAGGTCCACCTGGATGTTGGTCTCGGTGGAGTTACCATAATTGCATACCGTGCCGTTGACCTGAATGGTCTTCCCGGCCTTTTCGAAATCGTAAGGGCCTTCATACGTGTGCAGGGGGTCTCCGTTGGCCTCCAATCCGTACACGGCGAGCTCGTGAGCCGGTGTTGGGTCCGCCGGTTCGAAGTTCTCGATGGCCGCCTGCTCCACCCTCTTTGTGTTATCGTCCTGTATGAATATGGAAACGCCGAGGTTCGCCGGTATCATGCCCTGCCCCGGGTCGATGAAGAAGCTGCGGTTGAACCACACCTTGTCGCCGGGATTGGCCCCGGCCGGGAACACGGCCTCACCGGCCGCGTCGGGCAGCATGTCCCACATGGCCCAGTGGTAGGTGCTGAAGTACTGGCCCTTGTAGCCGAACCTGGGCACCACGTCGATGTCGGTCTCCCAGAAGCCGAAGCGTATCATGCGGTTGGGATTGGGCTCGATGACCTCGTGGGCCTCCACGACGCAGCCCACCGTCTCCGTGCCGAGGTCGCCGTAGGTCTCGATGGAGAATCTGGTCAGCTGTCCGAGCGCGTGGTTCCAGTATGAATAATAGACCTGAGGGTCGCTGCCGTGATGGCGTATCTTGACGCCGTCGTTGCGGATGTGGGGGACACCGTTGAAACCGTCGTAATACTGGTTCCTGGCGAACGCATCCACGCTGGAATAGAGCCAGATTGAATCGTTGCCCGCCGGCCACCACATGTGCGGGTACAGGGGCGCGACCAGGGAAGCGTTGTAATAATGGTCCAGGACCGGGACCGAGGCCGCCTCGACAGCAACGCAGGGCGAGCATCTGGAGTTCGTGTGGTCCTCGTACAGGACCGTTCTCAGCAGCCCGGTGTACGGGATGTTCGTGGTCTTGGCCCCGCCCGGGTCGGAAGCCGTCCCTACCCCGGCCTGCTCGGATGCGAAGATGTTCGACGTGATCGAAAGCCCACTTATTACCATCAGCAGGGCCAATGTCACCCCGCATAACTTAACGTTTCTCATCTCAATTCCTCCTCACGGATTCACCGTCCATAAGGTATCGGCAGTGACATGCACCAGGTATGCGTGCCCGGGCTCCATCATCACAGATCCCAGGTCTGTCTCCTGTCGTATTCTATACGGCTGCACAGGGTCGAAGATCGCTATCATGTCCGCCGCGCCGGGCAGCGTTGCCAGCGCGGTCCTGGCGGTCATTGACGGATATCCCACCATGTTCCAGCCGTCCCAGAGGTCGATGTTGACCGTCCCCGGGTCGGTCCCTGCCACCCTGATGAGGCCGTCGCCCAGCGACGCCGCGTCCGGTATGTACAGCCACACGCCCATCTTGTGGTCCATCGTGTTCAGCTCGTTGATGGCCGCAGGGTAGAAGCTCGCCCACGTCTTCCAGTCGTGCCCGCCAAAGTTGTCGAAGTATTCGAGCATCGTCCAGGTCGTGTCGCCGTCCAGGTCGAGGAGGACGTCCGGGACCGCCGTATTACCCGGTATGTATGGTGTTGAAATAAAGTTCCAGCCCACGTCAAGGGACCCGATGGCGTAGGTGGAGCCGAAGAACGGCTCGACACTTGAAGGCGTTAAACCGTAATCCGTCTCCATGACGAAGATGGATTCGGGAGTTTGCCAGGAGATGTCCACGTTATCATAGCCGGCTATCTCAAGCGTCTGCTTGGACAGACCGACCTCCCAGACACCTAATTTAAGATAATACGTGGAGGCCGAGTCCACGATGCCGCTAACATCCAACGGTCCCACGGTCGCCCAGGTGGTGGCCGAGGTCACTGATGTGCTCCAGACCTCGGTGCCGATGATGGGAGTGCCCCCATATGTGTCGATGAACGCGTAGAAGTAAAGGGTGGCCAAGTTACTCGGTCCCCACTGCTGGCATGTCCAATCGAACTCCAGCATCACGTTCTGCGGCGTTCCGGAGGGCGTGAAGGCGTATTCCCAATAGGCCCCGCAATCCGGCATCGGTTCGGGGCCGCCAATCTGGTACCAGTAGTTGGTGCTGAGCCATCCTCCGGGATTGCCCCCAGCAGGCAACCACTCATATTCATTGAGGTTCTGACGCGCCCAATGGAAGGGCTGCCACGTGTCGGTTCCCGCGTTGAAACCGGAAATGAACGATTCCGGGTTGGTACCGCCCCCCGAGGTCACGTCGACACAAAGCTCGATGACGAGGCTGTCGCCGTCGGCGATCAGGCCGCTCAGGCTATCGGTCCAAGTGAACAGGTGGGTGGTTTGGTGGGCCCCCACGTTATCCGGGCAAACCGTCGTGGCCAGAGGCGTTACCAGGTCTGATGACGTGTAGATGTTCGCGAGCAGGTTGCCGTTGAATAATGGATTCGTGGTCCGGCCGTAGATGTTGAATGTCCATGGGCCGTCGATGGTCGCATCCGTGAAGGTGTCCGTCGTTTCCCAGAGGCCGATGCTCTCAAGCCCGACGCCGGTCAACACGGTCTGTACCTCGGTGGCGTTCTTCTCGCACGGCTTCATGTCCAGGTCAAGGGGCCCGTCCACATTGAAGAACCACTGGTCGTCCGGAGTGTTGTCTACGGAAAAGGGCTGCCTGAATATCCTGGTCGAGGTCTCTCCGCCGGAATCGGTGGCGCTCAGCTTCATAAGATAGTTGACACCGTCGGGCACCGAGGCCGTGTTCCAGCTGAAGATGCCGTTGTTGTTGGCGGTTCCGTTCTCCAATGTGAGCCAAGAGGCTCCGCCGTCCGGGCTGTACTCGAGGTGAATATCAAGGCTGCCATCGGGGTCCTCCATGTCGGTCGCGTCCCAGGTGACGGTCTCAACGCCGCTCAACACCTGCCCCTCTCCGGCCGGATGGATCATATCTATCCACGGCTCGTGGTTCTGGAAGTTGCCGAAGGTCTCGACGTGCGCCTGCTCCACGAGTTGCGAGCTGTTGCACTGCACCCAGATGCTCATCCCCAGCATTCCGTTGACGATGTTCCAGGCCGGGTCCCAGGAGAAGTTCTGCGTGATCTCCAAGGTGTCGTGCTTCCTGGCCCCGTCCGGCCATATCGGCGTTCCCCCTGAATCGGGCACCATCTTCCAGCAGGCGAACCTGAACTCGCCCGACGGTGGCGAGCCCGGCGGCGGGTCACCGGGGTCGTAGAACCGCGGGTCTATCTGGATGTGGTCCTCCCACAGGGCCATGTGTAATTTCATGTCGGTGTAGTTGATGTCGTTGACCGCCTCGATGCGGATGGTCACGGAGCCGCTGGTCCCCGACAGGCCCCCGGTGGTTTCTATCGACAGGTTGGACTGCACAGGGAGCCTTTGATCGAACCACGCGTGTATCTCCGGGTCTGTTGGCACGCCCTCCTCGCTGTCGGTGCGCCAACTGCCGTCTATCCAGGTGTAGGGATTGGCAGATGACCCGTAGTAATTGAAGAACCGGCCCACGCAGGGCTCGGGATTCCTGATGAACATCGGGTCGCTGCCGCCGCTCGTGTGTATCCACAGCGGCGCTATCTGGTCGAAACCGTAAAGGTCGATGGTCCCGTAGAGCCCGGACCCGCCACCGATGCCCTCGGCCAGTTCATGGCAGAAGTGGCACGTGACGAACGTGAACTCCTCCAGCATCACCGTCCTCTGCACGCCGGTGTACTGGGGCTCCGCACCTCCCGGTTCAGATAGCTCGACATCAACATGATCGGCCGTCCCCAGGGGGAACGCGCCCAGCGCACACAATATCATAACGACCGCGACAGCAAGTGCCGCGGCCCGCCCAGCTCCTTGCATCTGTCTCCCTCTCAAAAGCTATTACCAGAAGGTTGTGCACACTATAAAATATTTCTGATTCCCATATCTACTTTAAATATTAATTCTGATTATGCCTGAAAATCATCAAGGATTATTACATTTCCGTAATTTCGCTCTCAAGCAATATAGCCCGAATACCCCGCCCTGCCCGTTGGGAAAGCCTAATAAACCATGACTTGATTTTCCCGGCGAGGGGGGCTATGAAAAGAGGCTCTAAGATAATAATCGCGGTTACCATTGCCTTGGCCATCTGGCTGATGATCGCCCTGATATATTACCTGTGGGACGACTCATCGGGCTGGCGCGACGGACAGTGGTACATCGAGTTCTTTCTGTTCACCCAGGTCACGGTCGCCATCCTCACGCCCATATTCCTGATGGCCATCACGATAGCCATCCTCGGGGCCGAGAGGAAGGAGGAGAAGGAAACCAATGACCTCTACATGTACGACCGGCGCTTCGCCCAGAGGGTCAAGCATCCGAACAGGGGTCTCGTCAGGGAGCCGCAGGAACCGAGGCGGGAGCCTGAGATCCGCCGTGTTGCGCCCGAGACCCGCCGCGTGGAAGCCAGGCCACCGCCCGAGCCCCGCCCGAGGCCAAGACCGCGACCCGCGCCGGCCTACGACCACATCCCCGAGTACGAGCCCTCCATCTACGACGACGAGATACAATGCCCAGCCTGCCGAAGGTGGATTTCCACCGACATGCCCAGCTGCGCCTTCTGCCGCACGAAGGTGGGCAACTTCAACCGCGTCCGCCAGGTTCAGAAGCAGTACCGCTCTGGCCAGATAAACAAGATCCAGTACGACAGGGCCATGAAGAACCTGAAGGGGTGAGGCCGTGAGGATCCGCGAGCTGGAGCAGATATTCGGCAAGATACTTGCACGGACAGAGAGGATAATCAAGCAGGGCGGCCGCGACCGGATATTCAACGAGGAGTTCTTCCACCACCAGTTCTCTCACTATGTCGCGAGCTTTTACGCCAAGCGCAACGTCGACGTATGGCAGAGGCAGATTCTCATCCCGAAGCACCCCACCCGCGCGAAGTACTCCTGGAAGGATTTCAGCCTCAACCGCCCCAAGACGACCCAACGGCTCGCCCTTCATCGGGGCCAGAGGGGGATGTTCGACTTCGTCATCGTGGACGACCCGCGCGTTCACGTCGAATGGGCCGGGCCAAAGCTCTACACGCCCACGGCCGTCGCCCAGGACCTCACCGAGCTCCTGATGCTGGAGGGCCGCACGCCCATCAAGGTCTTCGGCGCAATAATAACCAGCTCGAAGACCGCGGACGAGAACCACATCCGCCAGCTGCAGTCGAATTTCTATCAAGCGCTGGAGTTCGCCCAGGTCATCCTGGAGCTCGACGACATGAGCAAGGAGAACCTCTACGCCTACATCGCCACGGTGCCGGACTCGGGTGCCCAGAAGTTCATATGGGGAAAGGTCTAGGCCGGGGCGATGGCCTTTGAATAAGCTTTATTATCGACATTCCCATTTGGTGTCGGAGAGATCATCATGGGGAAGCCGGATAATTTGAACATGGCCAGGTTCTTGATAATCGGCGTTTTCCTGTCACTTGTTTTCATCTTCCTGGCGGGCCTCGGCTCCGCGCAATACGAGGATGATTATTCCTTCTTCGGCACGATGTGCCTCTGCAACGTCATCGTGGGCATCCTGGTGCTCATCACGACCATATGGGTCTACGTCGACGGGGAGAAGATAGCCGGTCCGGACGGGAAGGTCCTGCACACCTCGCCCCTCGTCTGGGCCATCTGCGTGTTCCTGATATGGATCATCTGCTTCCCGTGGTACCTTTACTCCCGGCACAAGCACCTGGAGAACATGCACAGGGCCAGGATTATGAAGGACAGGCATCCGTGCACCTTCTGCGGCACTCCCCTTGTGTGGCTCGAGAACAAACAGGCCTGGTACTGCAGGAAGTGCAGGAAGTAACATCCCCGTTGACCATGATTTGGAGGGCATAGCTCCACGCCCCAAATCCGTAATATTTTATACCCTGAACAACTTGACGGACACGATGGTCGGAAAGACAGGAAGTCTGGTTTTGGTCATTTTGATAATGACAGCGCTTGCCCTGCCCTGCCGCGCCGACATCAGCGGCTGGGAGTCCAACGATTTCGAGTCGCTCGATTTGCTCGTGATCGAGGGCGAGCAGCAGTTCACGGGCCGGCACGCGCAGAACCTCCGCCGGGGCATCGACGCCTACGGCAACAACGACAGCCACGTGACCTCGCCGGAGGTGACCAACTTCGAATCCGTGTACGAGGACTTCGTCGGGGAGCACGGCAACGAGTACACGCTCAACGGCATCGAGGGCACGTTCATCAACCTGGTGGCCACCTTCAAGGACGCGGTGGGCCCCGTCAACTCCACCGACGAGCTGACGTACGAATACCAGGGCCGCATCTCCTTCACCGGGATCAACCCCGACCTGGACTCGTACACGTTCCGCGTCGTAAACGAGGGCGGCGACCTGAACACGACGATGAACATCCGGATAACCATCCCCAGCGGCTTCGGCATCACGGCACACCAGGGGGTGCACGCCGCCGAGATATCCGACAACGACAGGACCATCAGGGGGCAGACCATAACCAACGCCAACGTGGAGGTGGCGTTCTCGCCGACCAACGAATTCTCCTGGATGTTCTGGCCATTGCTCATCTCCGCGCTGATATCGGTCATTTTGGTCGCGGCCTGGGTCATCAGCAATTCCAGAGGCAAGGGTGAGACGTTCCAGGAGCAGCATGCCGGGGAAGAACCGCCCGGGGAACCACGGGATGAGAGGCCGCAGCCCTAGATCTGGGCATATCCCTCAGCCGAAGGGATTACCTGAAGATGGACCGGGACCTGGCGATGGATGTCAAAACCTCATATCATCTCGAACATCAGGGATGCCCGGCCTCAGAAAGACTATTAAGTCACTTCCGGGATAGAGGAGTGAGAGAGTTGAGGAGATGAACGTTAAACGGGTCAGGACATTCGTGAAGGGCCTGGACAAGAACATGGACGGCGGCATACCCGAGGGCAGCATGGTCCTCATCGCGGGCCAGCCCGGCACCATGAAGTCGTCCTTTGCCTTCAACATCCTTTACCACAACACTGCCAAGGCCGGCCTCCGCTCGGTCTACGTCTCCCTGGAGCAGAGCCGCGACAGCCTGCTGGCGAACATGAAGGGCCTCGGGATGGACATCTCCAAGCTGAACGAGGAGCTGAGCGTCCTCGACCTAGGGATGATCCGGAAGAAATTAGCCCACATGACCAGCCAGACGTGGATGGAGGTCTTCAAGATGTACCTGAAGAACCTCAAGGCCAACATGGGCATCGACATCCTCGTCATCGACTCGCTCGCCGTTCTGGAGCTGCTCGCCAGGCTGAAGGACCCAAGGACAGAGCTCTTCCACATCTTCGAATGGCTGCGCGAGATGGACCTCACCTGCTTCATGGTGGCTGAGATGGAATCCGGCTCGGAGGAGTTCTGCAGGCACGGGGAGGACTTCCTCGTCGACGGCATCCTGCACCTCGACATGCGGCGTGAAGGCCAGGCCGTGAACCTCTACTTCAGCATAATGAAGATGCGCCTCACCGAGCACAAGCGCGGCTACTTCCCCCTCATCTTCGACAATGACGGCTTCGAGATAGTCGCGGGCTGACCCCGGTAAATACAGCCAGTGCTCTGATTGTTTGTGGTGGTCCTTGTTACCATGAGGTCGGTGGCTCAGCCTTGTCAGACCTCTCCCTCAAGCGGGCTTCTCATCGGTATTACGGGCATCCCCAAATCACGGTCTCGTCGACCAGATTGTATATCCAGTATCCCTTACCCGGCTCGTGGTCTTCTATCACCCAGTCGAACTGCCTTAACCTGTAGGGGTCAAGGGGGTCGTAGCACATGGCGTCGGCGATGTTTATCAGGTTGCCGAAGGTTAAGAAAGCAGCCTGGACCACGGGGAACGGGTAGCCTATGAGGTTCCAACCGGCTTTGAAGTGCAAGGTTACTGTATCCATGGACTGCGCTATGGCCCCGCCGAAGTTCAGGAGCCCGTCGCCGCCGTAATCCGTGATGTGCAGCCAGAAGGCCATCGTGTTGTTGACGTAGGTGAACGTGCGCAGTGACGGCGGCATGAACGTCGCCGTGGTCTTCCATTCCTGGGTCACAGGGTCGAACCACTGCGCGATGTTCCACCTGACGTAACCCCCCGCTCCGTCGTCCATCATGTCCTGGATGATAACGAGCGGGTCGCCATCTATCTGATTGGGGAAGGATATGAGTATCCAGTCGTTGCTCAGGGCGGCGTCGTTGATGTCGACAGCCGCGACCGTGGTGAACTCGAAGTACTCGTCGCCGGTGATGAGGTTGTAGGCCATGTCGATGAAGCCCTGGCCGGCAAGGTCGACGTAGTACACCGTTGCGGGGTTAAGCGCTCCGTAGGTTCCCTCAAGTTCCGTGAACGAGTTCCAGAACCAGGTCACGCCCGGCAGGTTGCTGAGCGGCTCCGGTATGGGCACCATGTCCTCGTTGAACTGGATGGTGAAGGTCCCCGGGGCGGTGGATATGCCAGTGGCCCCGTCCGCGGGTGTGGTCGCGGTCACCCAGGGTGCGGTCCCGTCGTAGACGTACGGCGCCGCCTCTGGAGGGTCGTCGTAGGACGGCATGTCCTCCTCCTCGGACTGGGCGAGCCAGCCGTAGGTTCCGTCCGCGGGTATGGTCCAGATGAACGAACCGTCGGCGGGGATGTCCGGGCCTGCCAGTATCCATATGTACGGCGGAGCGGTATCCGTGGTGTAATACAGGTTCACCCCGCCCGGGTTGTACTGGGTCGTATACGTGATGTCAACGACGTCCATATTGGTCGGCGTTGCCGATATCGGGCCGGTGGCGGTTGCAGTGTCCGGTGGTTCGTCTGTCTGATATATCATGTTGTACAGGTTGCCGGTGTTGCCGTAGAACACCCTGATGAAGTATATGCCGCTGCCGGGAAGCACCGTCCATATGCCCTCGCCGTCCGTCGACGAATAACTCCCGGCCACCACCTTGCCGCCGGTGTCGAGAATCTCGAGGTCGATGTCCCCGGCGCCGTGGTCGAACGAGACGTTCAGGTAGATGCGCTCGTAGCCAGGCGAGATGCCGATCATGTATAGGTCATCATCCGCCTGCAGCCCGTAGCCGTTCACGGTGTTCAGCCACACGCCCTCGAAAGGCCTCAGGTCGTACGGTGAGCCGATGTCGTCGTTGTCCTCGTACGCGTCATCGATGAACACGGTGCCCAGCGAAGCGACGACATTATTGCCCTCGTTGGTCTCCGAGTTTTCATCCAGCGTGTCCACCATAAGGCCGTAATAATACTCGCCCATCATCCCGGCCGGCAGCGCGACCGAAACATCGCTCAATGACATGGAGCCCGCCGCGATCGGCCCCCTGGGCATGCTGTAGATGAGCGTGTCCGCGGCGGTTATGATGTTGTCGGTGGAAAGGTAAAGCTCGTACGTGAAGGGATTGGAATCGGTATTGCCGACGTTCTGCATCAGGCGCGTGACGTCGATGGTGTCGCCCTCGTTGCACATCGCAGGGCCGGCCACCATCGTGGCCACAAGGTCTATCGTGGGCGGTATGCCGTTCCACCGGAGGTCGTAGGTGTTGCCGTCGCTGCCTCCCAGTATGAGGAGGTGGTGTATGCCTGACGTAGGTACTGTAACCTCGATGTACTCGTTGTCCGTGCTCGAGAACCCACCGGCTATGAAGTGGCCCGTGGAGTTGTAGAAGTACAGCTCCAGGTCGCCGCCGGCGTTGTCGAACAGGCATGTGATGTTGATGTGCTCGAACCCCGGCCGCACGTCGAACTCGTACCAATCCGCATCGGCCTGGCAACCGAGACCAGATATCGTATTGAGCCAAACCCCCTCAGGCACGGAATACGCTGACGCGGTGTCCTCGTTCTCCTCGTAATTGTCGTCGATGAGGGCTATGGTCCCGTACGCCATGGCGTTGTTGGACTCGTCGAACTCCGATTCGTCGTTGTAGACGTCCACGATCAGGCCGTAATAATACCATCCCAATATGGCCGGGTCCAGCGGCACGAGCAGGCTGTCGGCGTAGGTCTCTCCCGCGTTCAGCATTATGGGATTCTCCAGTATCTGGATGTCCCCCGTCGTGATGGTCAGGTCGGTTGAAAGGTATATGCCGTAAGAGAAGACCCCGGTCTGCGAGTAGCCGTGGTTGGTGAACTGCAGGTCCACGTTCACGGTGCTTCCCGCCAGGGCGTAGGTATCGCCGGCCACGAACTCCGCCTCGATGTCCTTGTTGGGCTGCAGGTCGTCCCACCACAGGTCATAGAAATTGCCGGCATTCGCTCCGTACACGAGCAGGTAATAGAACTCGCCGCTCGTCGGCAGGTTGAAGTCGATGTACTCGTCATCGGTCACCGATGTGCTCGTTGTGATCAACGCGCCGGTGTTGTTGTAAACCGCCAGGTCGATGTCGCCCAGTCCATGAAGGAACTGGAGGTCGACGACGAGGTGGCTGAATCCTGACGTCATGTATATCTCGTAATAATCAAAGTCGCCCTGCACACCGTAGTCATCTACGGATTGCAGCCAGGTCTGCTCGTTGAAGGCGTATGCGCTGGCGATGTCATCGTTATCCTCATAATTATCGTCTACCAGCACCTGCCCGACGCTGGGCACGTCGTTGTTGGAGTAATTGTTCTCGACCATTGCCCCCATCGGGTTCACTATCAACCCGTAGTAATGCCAGCCGAGGTGGCCCGTGGGGATGAACGCATCCACCCCTCTCGTGTCCGTGGAGCCGGCCGGAAGGGTCATCAGCATCCTGTTCGAGATCTCGGTGTCTGCCGTACTTATTATGCTGTTCGTCGAGATGTACAGGGAGTACGGGGTGTTGTTGGCCTGCGTGTTGCCTATGTTCGTGATGGAGCGGTCCACCGTGATGGTGGTGCCCGGGTTGACCAGGCCGGGGCCGCTCACCGAGGTCGCCACCACATCCACGTAAGGGACGTTGGTGTCGTCCCACCAAAGGTTGTAGGTGTTGCCCCAGCCGACCCCGTAGACCACGATGTAGAAGGTTCCGGCTGCCGGCATTACCGCGTTGATGGACTCGTCGTTGGTTATCGAGGTCGAGGACGCCACCAGGGCTCCCAGCGGGTCGTAGACCGCAATGTCGATGTTGCCGGCCGCATGTGAAAACAGGCACTGCACCTCCAGATGCAGGTAGTTGGGCGTCATCGAGACCCGGTACCAATCCTGGTCTCCCTGGCAGCCCAGACCGTTGATGTTGCTCAGCCAGTTCAGCTCGGGGAAGGCGTAGGCCGTGGCCATGGCATCGTTCTCCTCGTAATGGTCGTCGATGAGCACCGCGCTTGCGCTGGCCGTCGCATTGTTGTACTCGTTGTTCTCGGAAACGTCACCGTCCAGGTCCGCTATCAGGCCGTAATAATACCAGCCCATGGTCCCCGGGGGCAGGGCCACACCCGGTACCGTGCCCGTGCTGGTGGCTCCGCCACCCAGGCTCGCGTGCAACCCATAGAACAGCTGGGTGTCCGCGGGGGTGATGGTCGGGTCGGGCGAGAGGTAAAGGGCCTGCGCGAACGTGCCGCTGGCCTGGTTGCCGTTGTTCCTGATGGACCTGTCGATGTCGACAGTGCCTCCCTCGGTGGCAGCCGTCGGCCCGCTCACCGAGACCGCCTCCAGGTCGGCGAAGGTATGCGGAAGGTCATCCCACCATAGGTTGTACTCGTTCCCCTGGTTCCCGTAATAGACGCGTATGTAGACCGTCCCTTCGACCGGCAGGATATAATCGATGTACTCGTTGTCCGTGACGGACGCCGAGCTCGTGATCCAGCCGCCCTGGGCATCGTACACGGCTATGTCTATGTCTCCCTCGGCGTGAGTGAAGGTACAGTTGACAACGAGCCTCACGTAGTTGTTGGTTATGTATATCTCATACCAGTCCGAATCCAGCTGTCTTCCGTACCCGTTGATGGTGTTCAGCCATTGCATCTCGTTCATTGATATGTCGTACGCGGTCGCCAGGACATCGTTCTCCTCGTAGGCGTCGTCGATGGTCAGGGTCCCGGCGGATGCCACCCAGTTATTGCCTTCGCGATTCTCAGAGATCACATCAGTATAATCCACGATGAGGCCGTAATAATAATGGCCAACGTACGTGGACGACAGGAATATCACCAGCGGCGTCGAGTCACTGGCTCCCGCTGCCAGGGTCACGGTCTGCGCATAGATGAGGTTGTCACCGGTGGTGATGATGTTGTCCGTGGACAGGTATATGCCGTAGTTGAACGCGGTGGCGGTCATAGAGCCCGTGTTGCTGAACGTACGGTCCACGTTCACCTGCCCCCCGACGACGGTGGATGAAGACCCGCTCACCGAGTCTGCCACCAGGTCGATGTATGTGGTTCCCCTGATCACAATATCGTCCACCCACACGTACTGGTCGTTCGTGCCGTGATACCTGAACCCGATGAAGAGGTTCGGGTCGCCGTCGTTCATTGAGATGTCGATGGTCTGTGTCCCGTACGTGTCAGTATTCCACACCTGCAACGGGAAGAACGACGGGAAAGCCGTGGAGTTGGAATAATAGACCGCGGCGAACTCGTCGCCGTCGTTCCAGTTGTACGCCAGGTAGAACTCAAGCTCCAGGTAGCCGAACCCAGTGCAATCGACGCTTACCGTGTTCATGAAGAGGAATTCGTCGACATCCACTCCTGCTCCAACACTGTCGGCCCAGGCCACGTAATCCGGACCTCCCTGCGAGGCGGTCGTCCACGGTCTGGCGGTGGGGCCCCAGGTGTTGGTGGCCCAGCCCGTCGGCAGCGCTCCCCCGTGGTTGAAGTTCTCGGTGTAGAGGATGTCCTTCGGTCCCGGCTCGGGCGGCGGGGTCAGCGGCTCCTCTTCACCATCAACCACGTAATCGAGCGGGTCTCCGCCGGCCAGGATGGGCACCACTCCGGTTCCGTGCCCGTCCGGCGTCCGAACCTCCTCCTCACAGCTGGCAATTCCGACCAACTGGACCGCACCCGTGCTAACGAGCATGAGCGCCAATCCAAACACAATGCACAACTTGATCTTTCCGTATCCATACATGATCCTGTCCTCCCGTTGAAACCTAATAATAGACGGTATAACATCAATCTTTGAGATATAAGTGTTATCACCGGCATCCCCCGGGATACCCCTGCCAGACCTTCCATACCTCCCCGGCCAATGTGATGACATGGGAGAAAGAGATTTAGGTTCGAGGGAGATTACGGGGCGAGGAGGATGACTGAGCTTATAGCGGCCACCTGCCCCAGCTGCGGGGCCAACCTCAGGCTGCCAGACATACCCGGCAAGGCCCAGTGCCAGTTCTGCGGCAAGGAGATAATAATCTCGCAGAAGGTCTTCGACACCACCCGGCCGTGCCCGGAGTGCGAGGGCTACGGCACCGTGCCCTGCCCCAAGTGCCACTCCAAGTACCTGAAGCGGCTCGTGCTGTATAACAGGGGCGAGTGGAAGGGCGGAGAGCCCCAAAAGGGGCGGTGCGCGGACTGCTGGGGAACGGGATTGTGCGCCAGCTGCAGCGGCAAGCACCTGTGCCGGAGCTGCGGGGGGAAAGGGAAGTGCCCAACCTGCGGAGGCTCGGGCCGCCATTGCTCGTCCTGCGGCGGCTCGGGTTCATGCCCGGTCTGCAAGGGCCGCGGGAAGCACCTGAAGTTCTTCGCGTGCAGCCACTGCGGCGGCACAGGCGTGTGCGGCTTCTGCCACGGAAAGGTCGAGTGCGACGATTGCTCCGGTAACGGCCAGTGCCTGACCTGCAAGGGCTCCGGGGAGTGCCCGGATTGCGGTGATGACGGCAAGTGCGCCCGCTGCGGCGGCTCCGGGACCTGCCCGGTGTGCAACGGCGAGGACAAGGTGAAGTGCGGGGTGTGCGGCGGGACCGGGAGGACGTGAATGCGCATCTGCGTGATAGAGAACAGCGAGGACCTGGCACGGTACTTCGTCGACCACACGCACGGGATCGACGTCGACGTTTTCCCCGTCTGGAAGGACCCGGTCTTCCCCCATGACGATTACGACGCCTACGTCCTCACCGGCGACTACCACAACATCTCTGACGGCCTGCTGCCCTTCCACGAGACGGAGCTGGAGTTCATCGACACTGTCAGGGGCAAGAGGATATTCGCCTCCTGCTTCGCCCACCAGCTCGTGGCCCGCCGTTTCGGCGGCAAGGTCGGGAAGAGGGAGCTGAGGCTGCTCGGCTGGCACCCCGCCCTGGTCAAAGAGCCCCACCCAGTCTTCAAGGGCATCGGCAAGAAGCCGTACTTCCTGAGCCTGAACGGTGACGAGGTGACGCGGAAGCCGGCCTCCGCCAGGGTCCTGGCCACCAACCCGGACTGCTCCTTCCAGATTCTCCTCTACGACGACATCCTGACGTGCCAGGCCCACCCGGAGATCCTGTACGACGACGCCATCAGCATAATGAGGAAACACCGGGCAAGGCTGGCCGACCGCTGCCCCGACATGGACGACCTGATAAGGCAGACCGCCATCTTCGCCAACGACAACGCCAGCCGCCGGTTCATGAGGAATGTGATGGAGTGGCTTCTCGCTTGAAGACTGATAATTATTTTCGAGGGAGTTCCCCCGCAATAAGGCAGTCTCTCTCGTTACATGCACAATAATGTCGTCACCCTCGCAACATTCTTAAGGCCGCCTCCCATAGACCGGGTAATGCCCAACGGTTCCCGCTCCCTCAGGTCCGGCCGCGAGAAATACCGGGAGCTCGTGCCCTACGCCACCATCGCCATCATAGTCATCTGCGCGGTGGCATTCATCCTCGAGCTGGCCAGCCAGCGGTTCGTGGACACCTTCGCCTTCAATCCGGCCGCACCCGCGCCCTGGATGTTCGTGTCAAGCGTCTTCCTTCACGGCGGCATCGGCCACATATTCTGGAACATGTTCATGCTATTCATGTTCGGCTCGGTGCTTGAGAAGATAGTCGGCCACCGCGATTACGTCGTCATCTTCATCGTGGCCGGCATAGTGGGCAACATCGGGTATCTCGTGTTCTGCCACGCGATCGGCGAGTTCAACTGGTCGCTGGGCGCCAGCGGCGCCATATACGGCGTCTTCGCCTGCCTGGCGATATTGTACCCCAACATGCGCGTCTATTTCATGTTCTTCATCCCGGCTCCCATCATTCTCGTCCTCGTCGGTTTCGCGGCCGTCGACATCCTCTTCATGGGCTCGCAGGACAACGTGGCGCACTCCGCCCACCTGGCCGGCCTCATCGTCGGTATTGCGTTCGCCTTACACATCAAGGCCAGGGCGGCGAAGTACGAGAGGGCGCAAGCCTACGTTGAGGCCAGGCACGACGACCGGCCACCCTCGGAGCACGACGGCTTCCTGGAATAGCGAAGCCTTTTTCTATCAATACTGCCCTTCAGTTATCAGGGGGAACCACCTTTGAGCGAGGCTGCCAGAGAGGTCAGGTTTATCGGCAGGCAAGAGGAACTGGACAGCCTGAGCAAGGCCCTGGAAGACGCAACTTCGGGCCGGGGTTCAACGGTCATCCTCTCGGGCGAGCCAGGGATCGGCAAGACCAGGCTGGTCGGCGAGCTGGAGGTTTCTGCCCTTGACGCCGGCTTCAGGGTCCTGAGCGGTGCTGCATCGGCCGACACGCTGCAGCCCTTCCTGATGTTTACCCGCGCCCTGGAGGAGGTCCTGGACGCGCCGCTGTTCAGCGAGAGGGAGCAGGTGGGATTCGCCAAGGTCTTCGCCGTGGACGAGACAGGAAAGCTGCTGGCCCAGTCGGCCGCCGGTGACCTGGACGCCGACATCTTCACGGGTACCCTATCTGCAGTGCAAGACTTCGTGCGCGACTCCTTCGACTCCTCGGGCAGCGAGGGATTGGGCAAGCTGGAGTACGGCGACATGACCATTCTGGTCGAGCACGGCAGCGGCATCCTTCTCACCGCCGTCTTCAGGGGGACGGAGCACGCAGATATGAGGCCGAGCCTTGGTAGGTCCTTGCGCGAGATGGAGGCCGGTGACCCGGGCAAGGTCCGGGAGGCTGTGGAGACCCTTGCAGCGACAACCTTCCTCGTGAGGAGGGAACTGGAGGGCGTGAACCTCCAGACGGAGCGGCTGAGGATCGCCGACACAGTGCTGGAGACCCTCGGCACCGACGGTGACGCGCCCCTGTTGCTACTGTTGGAGGACCTTCACTGGGCTGACGAATCCTCGCTCTTCGTTCTCAACTACCTGGCCAGGAACGCTCCCGCCTCCAGGATGCTCATCGCGTGCACCATGAGGCCCGGGGAGAGCCAAGTGCTGGAGCGTACCCTGGAGGCCATGAGGGCGGAGTCGCTCTTCACGGAGATGGCCCTGGGAAGACTCGGCGAGGACGACGTGTCTGGCCTCATCGGAGACCTCTATCCCGACCACCGCTTCCCAGACTCGGCCGTGCAGAACATCGCGGCCCAGTGCGAGGGCAACCCCTTCTTCGTCATCGAGACCCTGCTGCAGATGGCAGAGACCGGCCACATAGTGGAGGACGGCGACACCTTCAAGCTCACGGAGGACGACCCGGTCATCCCCGCCACCGTGGAGGAGGCCGTGCATAGGCGCCTGGAGACCCTGGGTCCAGAGACCCTTGGCCTGGTAGAATACGCCTCCTGCATCGGCAGGCGGTTCGACCGCTCTGCCCTCCTTTCCCTGGAGACCATCTCTGACCCCGCGACCGCCCTGGACGACCTAATTGCCACCGGAATGGTGACCCTTGCCGACGGCTCCGGGGAGTTCTCCCACGCCATATTCCAGGAGGTGGTCTATTCCAGCCTCGGCGACCGCTGGCGCATTGCCCACCACAAGAGCCTGGGCGAGTATTACGAGGGCGAGTACGCCGATCGCCCGGACGAGGTGATGTACGAGCTTGCCAGGCACTTTGCCAGGACCGGGGAGAAGGCAAAGGCCCACGGGTATTGCGTGCTCGCGGGTGAGAAGGCCGAGGCCGCCTACGCGCCAGAGCAGGCGCTGGTGTTCTACGGCGAGGCACTGGAAGCTCTTCCGGGCGCGCGGTTGCCCGACGCTGGCGCGAAGGAACTGGAACTGGTGGAGAGACTCGGTGACCTGCACAACCTCAACGGCCAGTTCGACGAGGCCCTGGAGAGGTACGGCGAGGCCATCGGGATGACCGATGGCGGGCGCCACAAGGCCAGGCTGTACGCCAAGCGCTCTTTGACCTACCAGGGCAAGGGCGAGAAGGAGGGGTGCATCTCGGAGGCACTCAAGGGCCTGGACCTGCTGGGGGACGAGATTTGCATCGAGAGGGCACAGCTGATAGGCTCGCAGAGCTGGGGCTACCTGATCGGCGGTGAGTTTGACAAGGCCATCCAGCTGCTCGAGGAGAACTTCAGGATCGTGGAGGTGCTGGGGGACAAGGACGCCATGGCGCTGGCCCACCACCGCATCGGCACGGTCTACGGCCGCCGTGGGGAGAGCGAGAAGGGCCTGGAGCACCTTCGGGAGAGCCTCAGGTACAGGGAGGAGAAGGGCAACGATAACGGCGCCGCGCTGGTGCGTGTCAACATCGGTTCCATCTACGACGACCTGGGCGAGTACGAGAGGTCGCTGGAGGTCTACCTGGACAGCCTGGAGACCTTCAAGCGCAACAAGGACAAGTACCACATCGGGCTCATAACCAACAACATCGGCGTGGCCAACGAGGGCCTGGGCAACCTGGAGGAGGCCTTTGACCGCTTCACCGAGGCCATGGAGCTGAGCAGGCAGCTGGGCGACATGGTGGGCGTCATCAACTCCACTCACAATTCTGGATTCGTCAACACGCTGATGGGCAAGCCGGAGGTGGCCCGCGGATTCTTCGAGCGCGGCCTGGAGCTGTGCGAGCGGCTGGGCCTGAAGCACCAGCTGATATACTTCCACCGCGGCCTGGCCAACTGCGCGGTGATGTCCGGCGACCCGGACGGGGCCGCGGGCCACGCTGAGAAGGCCTTCGAGCTGACCGCCGGATTGGGCCTCCCCGCCGAGGAGGCCGAGAACACGCTGCTCAACGGCATAATCCTGCGCGAGCGCGACCAGCTGTCCGAATCGCGTGAGGCCCTGGAGAAGGCCATGGCTGCGTACGAGCAACTGGGCGTGGAGGACAAGGTGGCCAGCGCCCGTTACGAACTCGCCCTGCTGCGCGGCAGGGAGGGCGAGCCGACAATGGCCCGCGAGCTGCTTGAGCAGGCCCTTGAGACGTACCGGGCCAGGAAGATGAAGCACATGGTGAGGAGGACAGAGGCCGCGCTCGCCGAACTGGATGCCCTCCCCGGCTGAGCCCTTCCCGGTCGACAACTTTTTCTACCAGCAATGCCCTTCACTCATTGGGGGAAAAACTGACCGACAAGGCCTTCGAGGAAGCCATTAGGGACTATGTCTACGCGCACAGCGAGCCCGAGCCAGAGCTCCTTAAGAAGCTGGAGGAGGAGACCCGCCTGCTGTTCGGCCAGGGAATGCTATCGGGCCACGTCATGGGCAGGTTCCTCAAGATTCTTGTTCAGGTCAGCGGCGCGAAATCCGTCCTGGAGATAGGCACGTACACCGGCTACTCGGCCCTGTCAATGGCCGAGGGCCTGCCCGACGACGGCCAGCTCGTGACATGCGAGATAAACGAGGCTCACGCCAAGGTCGCCCAGAAGTATGCAGAGAAGAGCGAGCACGGCCACAAGATACTCATCCTGGTGGGCGACGCCCTGGAGAACATCATATACCTGGAGCAGGACGATTTCCGCGCGGACCTGATATTCCTGGACGCGGACAAGAAGCACTATCCGGATTATTACGGCCTCCTGGTGCCCCTGCTGAATCCCGGCGGCATACTCGCCGTGGACAACGCCCTCTGGTCCGGAAGGGTGCTGGAACCCAAGGACGATGACGCGGTGGGCATCGCCAAGCTCAACTACAAGATGACGATGGACGACCGCATCGAGAACGTACTTCTGACGGTCCGCGACGGCGTGATGATAGGACGTAAAAGGTAATTTTCTCCCCCTCATCTCAGGAGACGGTCGACGACGGACCTTTTGAAATAGGACCTATCCGATTCGGAATAGCATCCCTTATCATGCAAGAACTTGAACAGGCTCCCAAGGAAGAACGGACATTAAGACCTAGGGGCCAGCGGCGGCCCTTCTATCGGGCAAGTCCTATCGATCTGTAAAAAATATTAATAATAACCTAGGGGGCCAGCGGCGGCCTCTTGGTGTTCAGCATACCCCTTATCAGGGCCACCCACGCCTTCTGCCGGGCCAGCGCCTCCTCCACTTCCATGTCGTTCCTGACCAGTTGCTCGGTCAGGTATTCGGTGAACGGGATGAGCTTGTGGGTGAGCGGGTCCTTGTGGTCGAGGCCCGCCCTGGCTATCTCCTGCCTGATTATCCGGCCCGCCTCCTCCTGATCGCCGTATAATCCGTAGAACTCGTAGATTATCTGGTCAAGAACGGATACGCGGGAGGTATCCTCGCTCCCCAGCTCCGTCATGAGGGCCTCCTTTATCCTGTCGTCGAAGGGGTCCACCGCGGACTCGGAGTTGCACAGCATGTAAGTCAAGGCGGTAAAGGCGATCTCCACGTTCCCGCCCGTCTTCGCCGACGTCAGGAACTTCGTGTTGAACTCCTCGGGCAGCAGCTCCTTCATGCCCAGGTTGTATCGGCCGTCCAGGTCCTTGAGCATGTCCCAGCACGTCGGCAGGGAGTCCCTCGTGCCCAGGTCCGCCTTGTTCGCTATGAATATCAGCGGGATCCTGATGGTCCCCA
>Ga0209536_100003889_pt1 | contig 23763 bp, 18 predicted proteins | sample DeeMarSeWOR28_12_FD_187461 | JGI IMG/M metagenome (GOLD analysis project Ga0209536, IMG submission 187461) | Marine sediment microbial communities from White Oak River estuary, North Carolina - WOR-2-8_12 (SPAdes) (version 2) | ecosystem: Environmental > Aquatic > Marine > Intertidal zone >...
GGCGCGACGGGAGGTGGTACCTATAGAGCCACTGCTCAGAATGCAGATGGTACCGGAATCGGTGAATGGCAAGGCACTATTAACTGGTAGTCCGGTTGCCGACCTTGATGTGATCTACGCCCGGCCCCACGCCGGGCGCTTTGCTAGACACCAAGCTGGCCCTCTTCAGCCGGAAACCATAGCTTAGAGCGGGACCCAGAGGAGTGGCCGTATGGCCGAAATTCTGGACCGCCTCAGAAGCGCACTGGCCGACCGCTACACCATCGAGCGGGAACTCGGTCGCGGTGGGATGTCCACCGTCTACCTGTCTGAGGACTTGAAGCATCACTGTAATGTTGCGGTGAAGGTTTTGCATCCCGAACTTCCCGCCATATTTCCTATGCTCGTATGTATCCATGACAATACATCTGGCAGCCGGGCTACGAGGTGTTGCCCTTGTATCTGCGACGCTCATTCGTCGCGCCTACAATGCGCTTGAAAGTGGCATGATGCGTGTAAATGGGCTTTTTCGCCTAATTTGCGCGAAAAAATGCATTGGGCAAAGTGGATCGGAATATGGTGTGAGTTGAGCAAAGGGCTATTGCCATGACCGATCCTAGCCAGTCCCGTAGTTTTATCCGTCACCCCACGGATATCCCCATTCATTGGAGTCTTGGTGAGATTGTGCCACCTGGTGGTGAGCATTTGCGCAATATTTCCGAGGGTGGACTTGCCTTCATATCTCATCACGACATTCCGGTGGGAGCGAGCATTGACATCCATATTTCGGTGGTGCGCCCCGAGGTTTCCGTGAAAGGGGAAGTGGTTTGGTGCCGCCCAAACGAAGCTGGTTGTTTTGAGGTAGGTGTTCGATTCACCGATGCGGGACAACGCTTCAGAATGCGCATGGTCGAGCAAGTCTGCCACATCGAGCAGTATAAAAAGGAGCTGTTCGAAGATGAAGGCCGCGCACTCACGGGTGAGCAAGCGGCCATGGAATGGATCAAGCGTTTCGCAGAGGGTTTTCCGCGCTAAGGCATCCAGGTCCAACCCTTGCGATACTTGGTAATCAGAGATTTCTCAACTGAGCTTAGCGACGCTAGGTTCTTCTGCCGACTACCCCAACTAGGCTCGCTCTGGAAGAATCTGTCGCGCATTCAGAACCAACCGTACGTGTAGACACACCGTTACCGGCCCTAGGGTGCCCTGGGTGCCCACGCGTCTACTCTGTTCGCCCCTCTCCTCTCTCGTTCGGGGTATACGTTATTGGGACGATGAGATGGTTTTGAGAAAGAGAGAAGCGAGAAGAGCGAGATACCCTAGGAGAGGGTTGCCGACTTTTTCACAAGAATTTCACGCACCGCCTCCGAGAGGCGTCTCAGATGTCTCGGGTCTCTCCGTTGGAGGGCTAGTGCGCTGGTCCAGTGAGGATTCTATCGCGAAGATGTCCACAGAATCCGGCCACAGTGAGTCGAACGGAGCGAGAGGGACGGCAAGAGCAAACAGTTAAACCGCGTAGGCATAACAGCTTGCGCGCAGCGCAACTGGCTGAAGGCGGCGGTTTGCTGAACCGTTGTAGGGTTAAGAGCCCTACCGAGGGTTCGAATCCCTCCCTCTCCGTCACACCGTTGGCGCCGTGCATCCGCTATTGCGACAGCCGGGCCTCCACCTGCGCCATCATCCACCAGAACGCCTTGCCCTTTAGATAGCAATTGAAGCAGTGCGAATGAGCGCAGGAGCCACAACCGGGGCAAGTGTGAGCAGCGCACCACGCAGCACACCACTCACAGGCATCGGATCCATCGGGATAGAAGTTGCCGTTTGGATCATAGCTCTCGATGTCGGCAAAGTCGAAGAGGATCTTGTCGTGCGCTTGGGCGAACGCACGGATCTGGTCGTTGCGAGCGTAGAGGTTTCCGTCGGGACCGGTGCCGTCCAGGTGACCCGTCATGTACACGAAGATGATGTCCGGGTACTCCGCCTCCAACTGCGCCATGGCGTTCAAGTAGGCATCGATACCGGCTTCGGTATTATCGGACACACCACCACACCACGACCACATCACGACGTTGTACTCACCAGGATGAGCGTCCAGGAATGCCCGCGTTGTGTTCGCCCACGTCACGTCGCCGTTGTGGCCGAGGTCTCCTCCAGGTTCATGGAACTGAGGGAGAGCATACGCGGCGTCCTGGCCCGCCAGCATGTGGAGACCGGTCACTATCTGGCTGCCGTGCGAGGTGTGGCCGTAGTAGATCCGGTATCCGGCGCGGACCGATTTGAGGGTGGCGCTCGGGATCGATTCAAATGCGGCCACGGCATCGTGCCCGGCTACGACGGCTTCCTCGATGGTGTTGTCGCCCGGCGTCAGCAGACCGCTGTCAGCGCAGCTGGACAGCACCGTACCGGCGGACGCAGCGGCGACCGCCGCACCCCACCACAACCTTGACTTTCTCATGCGACCTCCCAGTGACACTGCTATTGTCGGATCGATCCGAACGAAAAGAAGTGATCGGAGTCACCACCGATCCTTCCCCATGCCATTTGCGCCCGGTCGATGGTAGTCTTATGGTCGATGGCGGGGAGCGGGGAGGGGGACATGAGGGTTTGGAGCGGCTGACACAAACGGCAATGACTCAGGATTCGATTCGAGTTCGATTCGCACCGTCACCTACCGGCTTTTTGCACGTCGGTGGGGCGAGGACTGCATTGTTCAATTGGCTGTTCGCTCGACAGGCCGGCGGAAAGTTCCTGTTGCGGATAGAGGACACTGATCGCCAGCGATCCTCCGAGGAGCACACTCAGGTGATCCGCGACGGATTGACATGGCTCGGCCTCGACTGGGATGAGGACATCGTGTTCCAGGGCGAGGGGATCCAACGGCACCAAGCGCTAGCCGACGAATTGCTCGCCAAAGGAGACGCCTACGTAGACGATGGCGCCGTGCGATTCCGAATGCCCCATGAAGAGATCGGCTGGACGGATGTGGTTGGCGGCCATATAACGTTCCGCGGTGCCGACATCCAGGATTGGGTGATCTTGCGCTCGGACAGGACTCCGACTTACAACTTCACGGTCGTAGCAGACGATCTCGCCATGCGGATCTCCCACGTGATCCGTGGAGCCGACCACATATCCAACACACCGAAGCAGATCGCGGTGTTTCACGCGTTGGGCCACACCCCCCCCACATTCGCTCACGTCCCGATGATCCACGGGCCCGATGGCCAGAAGCTGTCGAAGCGCCACGGAGCCACGGCCGTCGGCGACTACAAGGACCTTGGCATCCTGCCGGCGGCGCTCCGCAATTTCCTCGCTTTGCTGGGCTGGAATCCGAAAGACGAGCGCGAGCTCTTCTTCGATGTCGACGACCTGATTCAGGCATTCTCGTTGGCGGACGTGCAGCGCAAGAGCGCTATCTTCGACCTCACCAAACTGGAATGGATGAACGGCCAGTATCTGAGCCGAGCTGCTGTCGAGGAGCTGTTGCCGCTCGTGGAGCCGGAGATGGAACGACTGGGCTTCGACCCTGGCAGCGTGCCGCGCGCGAGATTGGTGCGCGCAGTGGACGTTAACCGCGAGCGCGCCCGCACGACGATGGATATTGCAGAGCGTGCGGCGGTGCGCCTCGACGCACGGTTCGTCAAGCGCGACGATGAGAAGGCGGCCAAGCTCGTTGCGAAGAGCCCGGAGGAGTTCTATTCGTCACTCGTGGCCACGCGGGATCTCCTGAGCGGATTGGACGATTCAGCCTGGGAGCCCGAACGGCTGGAGCAGGAGTTGCGAGGCCTGGCCGAGTCGCTCGGGGTCGGGCCCGGCAAGATATTCCAGCCTATCCGCGTGGCGCTCACCGGCACGACCGTCTCCGAGGGCATCCATATCTTGCTGGACGTGGTGGGACGTGAGGAGAGCCTGGCCCGGATCGACGCGGCGCTCACACGGAGATAGCAATCACTCAGGCCCAAGAGAGCTAGTCAATCCATCCTGGCCAACGGAGACCGGCTCGGCCAAGAAACGCGTCCTTTAAGGACGCGCGAACCGACCCTAAGCGGCCGAGCGCGGGCTCGTAAGCCCGCCACACAGGAACACCACTAACCTCGGGCGGCCGAGCGCGGGCTCGTAAGCCCGCCACACAGGAACACCTACTAACCTCGGGCGGCCGAGCGCGGGCTCGTAAGCCCGCTCCACAGGAACACCTACTAACCTCGGGCGGCCGAGCGCGGGCTCGTAAGCCCGCGACAGACACAGCGACCCCGGGGGACAGCCCCGGGGTCGCTTTCAAAGTGCAGTCCCCGCTCCCCGCTCCCTCCCGCTATCCCCCTGAGCTTCGCCGCGGCAAACGGCACTCAGGCCACTGGCGCTGCTCACCGGTGCGCGGGTTGACCGGCATGACTCGCCTGTCGCGCGGCACCCGCTCCGGATCTTCCGACGCCATGTACGTGAGCATCGCCGTCAGCGTCGCGTTGTTCATCACGTCATCGAGTACGAGCTTGTCGAACGTGTCGAGGTTTGTGTGCCATGTGTACTCGAAGTAGTGGAAGTTGAGCGACGAGAGGCTGAAGGTCGGCGCTCCGGAGCAGATGAAGGAAGCGTAATCGCTCCCGCCGCCTCCCGGTGTGCCCGGGATACTCAATCTGATGTGCTGTGTTATCTCGCCGGGAACCGCTGAGAGCCACTGCGTGAAGTGGGCGGCCGCTCCGGTGAGCCCCTGCATCGAGACGTTGGACACGCGGCCCGTTCCGTTATCCTGGTTGAACACCGCCTGCAGTCCCTCGACCACCTCAGGGTGGTCCGCGGCGAATGCGCGGGACCCGATCAGCCCCTGCTCTTCGGCGCCCCACAATCCGATCACGATCGTACGCTTGGGATTGGGGTACACCTTCTTGAGAATCCGCGCGGCCTCCATCATGACCACCGAGCCGGTAGTGTTGTCAGTCGTGCCTGACGCACCATCCCAGGTGTCGAAATGCGCCGACAACACGATGTACTCGTCCGGCCGCTCGGAGCCACGGATCTCGGCGATGGTGTTGAAGATCGGCACCTCACCCAGGTCCTCCGCCTCAGCCCGCACACGGACTACGGGTCCTTGGTTGTTAGAGGCCAAGCGGTGCAGCAGACCGTAATCCTCGCAACTCAGGCTGAAGGACGGTATCTCCTCGGTGTCGGCATCGAAGATCCGGGTCGCGCCCCAACCACCGGACCAACCGGAGGTAAGCACTCCGGCCGCCCCGGCGTCTTCCAGCGCGCTTTCGATGGTAGCCGTGGAGTCGTCTTGCCTCACTGCCAAGCGGAGAGCACGCATGCTGTTGTTCCAGGACGTTCGCGCCGTGTCGCGGGCCGCGTCCATCTTCTCGAAGGAATCGGCGGTGCCGTATTCCTCCCAACTCTCGTCGGGCCTGCAGGTCGGCTGATACAAGGACGTGAGCACGAAGTTTCCGCGCGCCGTGGGCAGCCACGCTTCGAACGCATCCTTACCGTCGAACTCGGGCAGCGCGACAACCGCCCCCTCCACGTCACCGTCGGTACCAGGACTCCAAGCCAACATCATGGCGTCGAGCGAGCGCACCCGCGGCTGTATCAAGTCCACGTGGGATATGCCGCGCCGCCACCCGCTCCAGGTGCCGTACTGCTCGTTGCGCGCCGGGATGCCCCACGACTCGAACATCTGCACGGCCCACTCGTTGCCGCCTTTGTGGGCCGGTGAGCCGCTGAGTCGCGGGCCGATCGAATCAGACAAGACTTGGCCGATATTGTAGGCGTGTGAGCTCTCCATGCCCTCTTGCCACAGGGCTTTGATGACCGGGTCGTCGGTCGGAAACGACTGCGCGGCGGCAGGCCCATATGACAGCGCCATTCCGACCCCGACCAGAAGCGCAAGCGGAGTTCGACTCATGAAATCCTCGCGAAGTGGTGAGATCGCAAGATAACTAGAGACCCGGTCCCGGTGGCCCGCTGCCAGTCCCGGCCTGACGACGCCGGGCTCCTCAGCCTCGACACATCGGTGCGGTGCGCACCGCTCTGCGCTCCCCGCCTTCTATCGCTTTCTCGAGTACAGCCCGTCGAACTGCACCGTCCACGTCTCACCGCCGTCGGCGGACGATTCCCATAGCTGCCGCACCTCGTGGTCGGATATCCGTTCCCACGAGATGCGGTTGAGGACCGATCCGCCAGCCTGCGCCGGCCGCTCTCCCACCAGTACCATCTTGCCGTTGTGGAACTGACCCTCCAGCTGCAGCAACAGACCGGAGTTATCTACCCAGGATTGATGCCATACCCCACGCGCAGCATCGTAGATGTTGTAGCTGTTGCCGGCGAACGGGCTCGCCGCCGAGTGCCACTCCTCGTGTATCACACAACCGTTGAGCGTTTGAGTAATCACGCTGCGACCGGCTGGCTGGCCCTGCGGGTTGGTCACGTCCCACTCACCGATCCAGAAATCGAACTGCCGGTGTTTCGGGTCAGCGCACGGTTGCTGTTGAGCGGTCGAGTCCGCTTGGGCAGACAAACCGGTAACGAAACCTGCGGTGAGCAACACCACCAGCAGCGAGAGAGCTAGCGGTCGAATCTGCACGTCATTCCTCCGGCTGTGTGATCGGAACTAAGACCCCGGACCCGTCCCGGGGTTTCAGTCCGCAATAAGAAGACCCCAGACTGAAGCCTGGGGTCGAGTGTTCCCGCTCACCGGCTCACCTGTTCAGCGTCGCGGTATCGGCTTGATCGTGTCCCGCTTCACGCCCTTGCGCGCCGCTTCGGCCGCTAGTCTCGCTTCGCGCTCGGCATCCTTGCGCTCGCGGATCTCCTTTATGTAGCGCTTGATATCCGCATTCGCCTGAGCCTGACGCGCCGCCGTCATGATCTCCTCTCGAATGCGCATCAACTCCGCCTCACCCCGTGCCAAATCGATATTGCCCTGGGGCAGCGGCAGCAGCGCCAGCAGCACTGACGGCAGCTTGAAATCTCCCAAGTAGATCCAGCTTCGATCCACACCCCACGTCTTCCCGTCCTCCGTCTCGGTCACCCACGGAGATGCCATGGGCGGGGTAGCGAAGCTGTCGGCCGGCATCGAGTCGATGTACGCCAGTACGATCGCCTTTACGGCCGAGTCCACCCTGGCGGCATGGGTCGCCAAGTCGGGCGACGGTCCCACGACACCCAGCCTGCCCTCCAAGGGAGCAACCCAGAGGTTCCCCGTACCGCGACTCACACCAATCACCGGCGCCGAGCCCACAACTGGGTCGTACTCGGCGAGGGTCGGAAGTCGTGGGGGAATACCGATTGGGACAACCCGAGGCGACACGACTACGGCGACGGCGGAAGTCGTATCGGTCGTTTCCGGGGTCGGTCCAGCCGTACTCCCCAGCACCACCCTCTCCGATTCAGATTCAGAGAGCGGAGGCAGTAAGAACTCCCTCGCTCCCGCCGCGCCCCCGCTGAGATCCAGGTACGTCACGGTCTTTCTGACGACGCTGCGGCCTACCGTGCCGACAAGCACCGCAATCACGACGGCGTGCAGGGCAACCCCCACCACGCCCCAACCCGGTTGGGGCGGCTCGGGATCGGGCAGCCTGAAGCTAAGCTCGCGCACTCGCCGTCCTTACCTCACTGAGCACTCGGCCGATCCGCGCAGCGGCCTCACGGGTCCGCTCAGCGCCAACGGTCAATGCGATCCGGAAATACCCCTCCCCACTGGCACCCAGAGCCGAGCCCGGAAGTACAGCCACACCTTGCTCCTCCAACACCCGCCGGGCGAACTCGGCCGAAGAGACTTCACGCGGCAACTCGATCCAGAGGTACATCGTCGCCTTGGGCGCCTCTACCTCGAAGCCTACCCCTTTAAAACAACGCACGGCGGCGTCGCGCCGTTCCTGAAACTCGTGCTGCATCGCCGCGATCAGCGGCTCGGCACTGTCGAGCACGGCCGCACCCGCACGCTGGACTGCCAGGAACGGACCCGTGTCCACGTAGCTCTTCACTTTCTGGAGCGCGGCGATGAGCTCTGCGGAACCGACCGCCCAACCCAACCTCCAACCCGTCATGCAAAAACTCTTCGACAGCGAGTGAAACTCCAGCGTGACCTCGCGAGCTGCAGGGAGCTCCAGAATGCTGGGAGCCACGTAGCCATCGAAGGTCATCTCGCAATACGGGTTGTCGTATGCCAGCACGATGTCGTGCTCGTGACAGATACGGACGGTGCGCTCCAAATAGTCTCGCGGCGCGATCGCCGACGTGGGGTTATTGGGATAATTGAGGAATGCCAGTCCCGCCCGTGCCAGCTGGGCTGCGGTCAGATCTTCGAGCTCGACGAGGAACCGTCGCTCGGCCCTCAGCGGATGTGGCAAGACCTCTGCATCCGTCAGATAAGTCCCGAAATACCCCGGGTAGCCTGGTTCCGGGATGATACAGATGTCCCCCGTGTTCAGGATGGCAAACGGCAAGTGCGATAGACCGTTTTTGGATCCGATCAGCGGAAGCACCTCCGTCATGGGATCTACCGCGACTCCGAAGCGTCGCTCCATGTAGCGGGCGACCGCCTCGCGGAACTCGATCAGTCCTATCTGGAACGAGTAGCGGCTCATCGCCTGATCCGCCAAGGCCTCGGTCAGGGTCCGGACCGCGATCTCCGGTGGCGGTATGTCGGCATCCCCCACGCTGAGATCGATCACGTCGACGCCCTCGGCCAGCATCCGCTTCTTGGCCGTCGCCAACTCATTGACAGTGTAGTGCGGCAGTTTGTTAAGCCGATCACTGGTTCTGCTCATACCGGGGCTCCGATTCGATGTTGCGCGAAGAACTCCTCTGCCGCAGATCACAGGTCCGACCAGGGTCCGATCGACCGCGTGGCCGGTGGCAGCGATTCAAGCAGCAGGTTGCCGTAGTTTCGCCTTGTCACCCTCGGGTCCATCAGCATCACGACGCCAGCATCGGACGAGGATCGTATCAGGCGGCCAAACCCCTGCTTGAGCTTGAGCGCGGCGTGGGGCAGCAGATAGTGCCTGAAACCGTCCACACCGCGTCCGGCAAGCGCCTCCAACCGGGCTGCCGTGAGCGGCTCGCTCGGAACCTTGAAGGGGAGTTTGGCCAATACCAGGACGCGCAACGATCTCCCAGGTACATCTACACCTTCCCAGAAGCTATCGGTCCCAAACAAGATTGCCGACCCCGCCTCACGAAACCGGCGCAACAGATGGTCCCGCTGGCCCTCGCCCTGCACCAGTATCGGCCAGCGGCCACCGATCGTCCCTTTTACGGCGACCGCCGCTCGCCGCAAGGCCGCATAACTGGTGAACAATACAAACATGCCACCATCCGCCGCTTGCGCTAGGTCCAGTAGGGCCTCAGCCAGAGCGTTGCCGTGCCCTTCCTCATCGCTGCGGGGATCGGGGAAGTCGGTCGGAACACCGAACAAGCACTGGCGGGAAAAGTCAAACGGTGACGGAAGCGATTCCTCGTGCTTGACCGGATCTGGCGGTCGATCGAGACCCAGCCGTTCCTCGAGGAAACTGAAGTCACCACCGGTCGCGAGGGTCGCACTGGTGAGGACTACGGTGTCGATCCGGTCGAACAGCGATTCCCGGAGCACCGGCGCCAGATCCAAGGGCACGGCAGCCAGCCCGATGTGAAATGGGAGGTTCCCGGCCGGACGATTGCCCCTGCGATCGATCCACCGAACCAGCTGCAGCTCGGATTGGGGTCGCAGCGCCAGGAGGATCCCGTCTGTCATCGACTGGAGGCGGCGGACCACACCGCGCAATTCCTGCACCAACTGGGACCGGCGATCGGGATCCTCGGCCAATTCCATGCGATCGGCGATCGCCTCCACGCCCTCGGCGAGTTTGCCCAACACCCGTACCAGATTGTCGACGGCCACCCCCAGGCCCCGCTCCCATATTCCGTCCGTGGCGAATGAATCGTCGAGGCGCTGCACGTCGTCTCCCGCAGACGCAAGCCGGTCGCACAGGATGGCAAACACCCGATCGGCGTAGGCACGTGCATCGCCGACCTCTGGGAGCAAGGCCTTGCGCAGCAGGTCGAGTGACGCTCGACTGGCTTCATCGTCTCTGTTGCGCAGCTCGGCCACCAGCGTAGGAATGAGCCCCCTGCCACCGCGCTCCAACCGGCTCAGCAGACGGCCGAGGCCGCGTGACGTCACCTGCGCACCCAGATGCCTGGCGGCAACATCCTCCAAGTGGTGGGCCTCGTCGATGACCAGCCGCTTGTAGAACGGCAGCACCGCCTTCTCGAGCCAGTTGTCCTGTACGCGCCGTACGGCCAGGTCGGCAGTGAGAAGATGATGATTCACCACTACGACGTCGGCAGAAGCCGCCCTGACGTGGGCGGCGATCACGAAACAGCGGTCGTAGTGCGGACACTCCTGCCGCGTACAGAGATCGGCTTCGGCACACACTTCGTCCCACACCTCGGGCGACGGAGCATCGGGCAGATCTGCCAGCGACCCGTCGCTGGTGTGTGCCGCCCAATCCACCAAAGCGTCCAGTTCTCCCTGCCGCTCGGGCTCCAACAGCGACGCTTGGCCTCCCTGGGCCACGTTCAGACGATTGATGCAGATGTAGTTCGACCAACCTTTGAGCAACGCGAAGGTCGGCGTGTGGTTGTCATCGCCGAGCGCGCGAGCAAGCAGCGGGAGATCCTTGCCGACGAGCTGCTCCTGCAAGTTGATGGTGTTCGTGGACACAACGGTCCGTTCACCGTCATTGATCTGCGCCCAACGAATCGCAGGCACCAGATAGGCGAAGGACTTGCCGACACCAGTTCCCGCCTCCAGCAGCGACACCCCCCCTTCGTTGTACGTGTCCGACACAAACGAAACCATGTCGCGTTGACTGAGACGGTTCTCGAACTGCCCCAGCACACGCGCAACGGGGCCGCCCACGGCGAGCAGGTCGGCAGTGGCCACCGGATCGAGTTGCTGGTAGCTCTTCGGCCGGGGGACCTCGACCACGACTGAGAGCAGTGACGCATCGTTGTTCACGATACCGAACCCGATGCCGTCAAGGTGTAGTCTGGCGGCGACCTCGAGGTCCGCGTTTGATGGCTCGAGCACCCCGCTGGGATGGTTGTGGAGCACTATCTGCCCCCGGGTCGCCACCCCCGGTAGAGCTAGAACCGCCGCTGCAGTGCCGCGAGCTACGGCCGTGGCGGAAGTAATCGTGCCATTGGCGTCGATGTCCCCGACAAAAGAGACCTCACGGCCTGCCGCGGCGGCGATCTCGCAGGCCAGAAGCTCGCGAACGGCTGGCGCGATGTCCGTCACGTCTTGAGCTCCCGCTTCTGCGCCGCAGGAAAGAGCACGTTGTTCAGAATGAGCCGGTAGCCAGGTGAGCTGGGGTGCAACGACAGATCGGTCGGCGGATCACCGATCTGGTGCTGCGGATCCTCCGGATCATGTCCCCCGAGAAAGGTCCAGGTACCCTCCCCGTAGCTCCCGTGGATGTATTTGACCCACGATGCTCCGGTTTCGTCAGCTAGAATGGTGACCCCTGGCTTCAAGGTGCCGCGGCTGAACGACGTGGTGAGTCCGTAGAAGTCGGGAATCACCTGACGGTGACACTGCACCAGCATGGTGGGAACAGGGTCTATCTTTGCACTGAAGTCGAACAGCTTGAAGGCGCCCAGAGTCTGGCGCCGTCCGGCGTTATTCACCTGATGGCCGTCGATGTTCGAGAAGCTCGCTATTGAGGGAGATCGCTCGAGCAAGACGTTCTCGAATGCGAAGGTACGGCCCCATTCCAGTAGCTCCGACGCGCGTGCATCCATAGGCGTACCGTCACTGTACTGCGCCGCCACGTCCACGTCGCGCGCCGCCAGAGCTATTTCCAGCGTCTCCGTGGCCGTGCACATCGCAAACAGGAAGCCGCCCTGTTCCACAAAACTCCGAATCCCCTCCGCTACACCTTTCTTGAGCCCAGCGACGGACCCGAATCCGAGATCCCTCGCAGTGCGAGCGTTCTGCCGCACCATTTCGGCCAACCAGGCCGATCCGGAGTAGGTCAGATAGAATTTCGAGAACTGCCCCGTGAAATCCTCATGGTGCAAGTGCAGCCACTCATAGTCCTTCAACCGCCCGGTGACGACCTCCGGATCCCACACTTTCGCGTATTCGATCCCCGCATACTGCAACGCCATGGTCACGGCATCATCCCAGGGCGCCGCATTGGGAGGTACGTAGACCGCCACTTTGGGAGCCTTTTCCAGTGGTACGGCGTCCATGTTGGCCGCTTGAATCACTCCGCGAATATCGACAACACCGGCGGGTGAAACCGGTTCGAACCAGACCCCGGACAACGCGGCGTCCCGCCTGAGCGTGCTGTCGTCCGGCAGCAGGAAGCTGCCGTCCCTGTAGTTGAGCAGCCACTCGGCAGTGCCGCCGCGATCGAGAGCCCGGTAGGTCACACCATAGGCCTTGAGATGGTCCGACTGACGATCGTCCATCGGTATCAAGAGGTAGGCCGATTGACCCGCAGTGGGTTGGGCAGCACCGCTCGAGGATCGGCCCCAGAGGGCAGCTGGGCGAGCCGCAGCGCACAGCCCGACGAATCCCAGCGTTCCGAGGAAACTTCGCCGATCGATCATCCTTGGATCCCCAAGCGCCCCAGGCGGTCTTTGGGGATCTCGTCCCCGGGCCCGCGCCGATTGCCGTCGACTCTGGGAATCGCGCCGCGCACCTGGTCCAACATTCTTCTGGCTTCCGGCACCACAGCGCTACCCGCGTGACTCAGAATCAGGTGCTCCAGCTGTAGCACGGCTGATTCCGGTCTACCGGTCGCGGCGTAAACCAGTGCCATGGCGTACTCGGCTGCGGGTGCAGCCGATCCCACCGAGTCCGCCGCCAGAGCCTGCTGCAGCAGCGATTCCGCCCGGCCATGATCGCCTCGTGCTACGGACAGCCTGCCGGCAAAGGCCAACAGGTGCGCGCGCTCTGCCGCGTCGTCCAACTGCGTTGCCGCCCCCGCAACACTTTCGACCGCCTTGCTCGTGTCGCCCTGCTCCAGCGACAAGAGCGCGCTCCCCAGCTGCGGCAGCGAATCCCGTCGGATATTCTGCAGTAGCGCGAGCATGGCGGTCCTCCGGGTGGCTTCCTCACGCGAGCGAGCGCGAGGACCGGCAGCAGTGAAGTACTCGGTAGCAGCGAGCAGGTCACCGCGGTATAACGCCACCCAGCCCCGGACGGCCAGTGCAGCGATACTCGAATCAGCGGCCAGGAGCTGCCCCGCCCGTCCCAGCTCGCCGCGCCGAATCCACTCCGTTGCCAGCGACTGGCGCAGGCGCTCCACGTCGTCCGCCCGCAGACGCTCTTCCCAGACCCGAAACCGGGTGTCGGCCTCTTCCAGCCTGCCCGACTCGAGCGTCACCCTGATCAGCGTCGCCATCGCCGATGCGGCGTCACCCGGTGCCGCATCTGCCGTGGCCAGGGTCTCCAACATGCGTCGCGCCGCTGCGAGATCGCCTGCATCAGCAAACGCCTGGGCCGCCCCCACCCGGGCCCGCTCGGCCGCAGCGCCTTCCGTCAGCTCGGCCAAGCGCTCCAGCGCGTACCCCCGCGCTCGCGCCGCCTCAGACGTCCCGATTCTCACCGTCCGGTCCGAAAACCGGCTGAGCACGGCCACCGCCTGAGCCCTATCCACGGGCAGCGCGCTGTCGAGCAGAGTCCAGCCTTCCTCCGGCCGGTTCCAGGAGACCAGCACCTCGGCAGCGAGACGATGCACGACCGGATCGCGATCCGGATCGATCAGAATCATGAGAATACGGTCGCGCTGCAGCTCGGGCGCTTGTCTCATACCGGCGGCCGCCGCCGCCGTGTGCGATTCGTCGAGCGTGACTGCCGCGGCCCACTCTTCAGCCGCGCCGGCCCATGCTTCCGTTGCCACGTACATCTGCGCCAGTTCAGGTGCCAGGGCTGACCCGCCCAATTGCGCTCTTCCCTCGAGCAGGATCTGGATTGCACGGCCGCTCGCTCCGCGGCGATATGCGGCGAGAGCCCAGTGGCGGTACGGGTCGGGGCTTCCCGGTGCGTAGATGATCCATCGCTCTGCCGCCGCAGTGATGCTGTCGAGTTGGCCGAGCGCCCCCCAAACCCGGAGCTCCAACTCCCGAGTGAAGTTACTCGCGGGATTGCGACCGATGGCCGAATCGAGCAGCGCGGTCATGGTTTCCAGCCGACCTAGCCGGGTCAGCACTCTCTCAAGGCCGAGCCACGCCGCCACATCGGTCTGGTCCGAACCAAGCGTACTGCGGTAGGCAGCCACCGCCTCCTCATAGCGACCGCGGCGTTCCAGCTCTAAGCCGCTCTCCGACTGACCCAGCGCCGGCTGCGCGCTCGCAGTCCCCAACACGCAGAGAAGCTGGGCGATTCTACGGACGGCCACGGTTCAGCCGCCGGAAATAGTCGAGCACCAGCCTGCGGTCTTCGGGCGACAGTGACCGGAGCTGGTCCCATGTGGGATATGGGAACGTCGGATCAACCGCCGTGGGCAGTCGTCCATCCGGCGGAAGCTGTACGTTGCGCGGGTCTGCCGTCTCGCTCACCCGCTCCTGGCGCTGGTCTTCCTCGTCACTGCGCAGCGTACGGCCGGCGTCGAGCAAGCGCCGGAACAGCTGCTCTTGCCGCTCCACCGTTTCCCGATCGAGCCGCGCCGCCTCCAGCTCACGTGCCAGCTCTCTGGCCTCATCCGCCAATTCGTCCACGCCGCCCACGTCGGTCTCAGCCTGGAGCCGATCCATCTGTTCGGCCAACGAGCGCTGCTCCTGCGCCAACGCCTGGAGTCGCTGCAGCATTTGTTGGTCGGCGCTGGGCATCAGCGAGAGCATGTCGCTCGTGCTGCTGTTGAGCTGGCCCTGTTGTTCGGCCATCTGAGCCAGCCGTTCCATCGCCTCGCTGAGACCCGAGCCCGACTGCGCTGAGGCAACGTCGGCCCGGCTGCGGAGCAGGGCGTAGGCCAGCGCGTTCAACCCGTCCAGCGCCTCACCGGCAAGCTCGCCGGCCTGACGAGTGTTGGGGTTCGCCCGCTGCAACTGATCCAGCGCTTCCGACATGCTCAGCTTGGTGAAGCCCAGGGCCGTGCCGAGTTGAGGCGACACCAGGGCATTCTTGCCCGCAGCACCTTGAAGCTGTTCCAGGATTCGCTCGACGCCCGACCGGGCCGCGGCCTGAGCCCCTCTCACATCAGGACCGGACTCGCCGCGGTTCAGTCGCTCCATGATCTGCTGCTGCTGCTCCGCCAGTCGCGCAGTCTCGACCAGAGCGCGGTCCATCGCGCCGATGACTTCCTGGCGCCAGGTCTCCCGCAGCTCGTCACGTTGCTGTCTCAACTGCTCAGCGACGGGTTCCAGTGACTGCTGTGCCGATTCGCCCGACTGGCGGGCCTCAGCGCGCTCGCCCTGCTGCGCTTGCGACGCCGCTTGCCGCATTTCACCGGCTGCCTGCCCGGCACTCTGAGCCGCGCTTTGCACCGGCTCGCCCTGTTGCTCGGAATCCTCGATCCTCGCGGCCAGATCGGAGAGTTGAGCGGCGAGTGAGTCCGCCCTTGCGGCCAGCTCTCGTTCGCGGGAGGCCATCGCGCTGTCGGCGTCACTACCTTCGACCGACTGATTCCACTGCTCCTGACGGCCGGTAAGTTCCTCCGCATCGTCGGCCAGAGAGGTCATGGTTCCTTCGAGCGCGGCGCGCTCGAACAGTTCCTGACCGCGTTCCAGTTCCTGGCGCAGCCGCTCCGCCGACTCGGCGAGTCGTCGCAGGGCCTCGCGAGCGGCCTCGGCATCCAGCTGCTCCAAAGCATCACGCAAGTCCTCCAAGCGGCTTCTCAGCTCATCCGTCAGCGCCTGGTCGAGCAACTCCTCGATATCACGCAGCTGGCGATGGAACTCGGGATCGGTGATGCCCGCTGACCACGCAGCCTCAGCCAGTTGTTGCAGCTCCTCGCGCAGCTCCATTGCGCGCTCGATCGCCTGCTGCTGCTGGTCGGCCAGCTCCCGCGCGCGTTCCGCCGAGTTGAACGGCAGTTCCTCGGCTTGCTGCTGTGAACCGGTCGGCGGGGTCTCGACGCTGCGCTGGCGTTCCGCAGCCAGATCCTCGAGACTCTGTGCCAGCTCTTCCTGGGCCTGGAGCAATGAATCACCACCCCGCTGGGCCGCCCTCGCCCGGTCTCTCATCTCGTCTCGCAACTCGGCCACCGTCGGCAGCCACAGCACGTACTCGCGACTCTCGGACACATGGGCTTGGGGAGCGTTGTCCGCTGCGACGATCTTGAAATGCGCGGTGTCACCCGGCAGGAATCCGCGCCCGTTCAAGTCGAGCATCCACTGCAGCACGGTTCTATCGGTGCTCACCCCTGGCAGCTCAACCGGCTCGGATACCGGCTCGCCGGCGGAACCGAAGCGGTCGGTCCTCCAACTGATTAGCTCGACCCTGGTCAACCCGTGATCGTCGCGTGCGTCGATCACCAGCGGCTGGCGCAGTGTCAGAGGCGCGGCAGTATCGGCTCCCGGGATCGGTACGGTGACGGTGGGCGCACTGTCGGGCACCGCCAGGATGTCGAGTCCCACCGGGTCCTCGTCCAAGGGGAGGCCGTCCTGGGTGGTCAAATGCAGGGCCCAGCGGCCGCTCGCAGAAACCGGGAGTGCACCGGCGAAGGACTGACCGTCGAAAGCGAGCGTGACGGTATCCACGACTGAACGCCACTCTACCGAACCGAGCGGCAGCGTTATCCGACCGCTGCTGAGGACACGCGTGCCGACCGGCAGCAGCGCCCGCTCGCCTGGCGCCAGCAGCTCGTCGGGCCGTTCGATGTAGCTCGGAAACCGCGCCAGCAGCTGGAGATCGGTGAGAAAGGCCGGAAGCAGCACCCTGATGTGCACCGTGTCGGAGCTTCTCGTTCCGCTCACGGCGGCCACGAAATGATCGCTATCCAGCGGACCGAGCCGAACTCGAGCCGCTCCGGCCGAATCGAGCTCGAGCGAGCTCGAGTTCCAAGGCTCACCCGGCTGCCTGATCCACAACACGGCACTCCGCCGGCCCGCAGCTTCCACCGATACCGTGACGGTATCACCGCGCCTGACCTCGGAGCGATCTACCTGCACCACCACCGGCCCCATAGAGCGTGTCACGGTTGCTATCGGATGCCAGAACTGGCTCCCGCCACCCGACATCGGGCCCGAAAGCAGGAACACCAAGCAGCCGGCCGCCAGAGTCGCCGCCCCCCTACCCAACGCGCGATTCGCTCTAGCTCGCTCGCTCGCCAGCGCTTGGGTCCCCTGCCCCGTCAGGCTCTGCAAAGCCCTGTTGTCAGCCAACTCGTAAAGAGCCGCACTTCCAGATCCTCGCACTGACTCGACCACGCCCAGTACCGAGCCGTTACGCAGCCCCAGCTCGCGTTCGACGCCTCGAGCGAGTGCGCCGGGTTGCGTCCTATACAGAGACCGCCTGCCTCGGACCACCCCCAAGACGATCACAGCCACCGCGCCCAGCCAGCCGAGTATCACGGACGAGGGCAGCGCGCGGTACGCTCCCATTCTGCCCAACACCACGCCGATCCCGAGGCTGACCAACACCAGGCCCAGGGTCCGCACCAGGCCCGCTCCCCAGAGCCGGCGCTTGAGTGGGATCCGCCGTTGCTCCAACCAGCGTCGCGTTTCGGTCACTTGGCACTGCTCACCGCGTAAAGGAACAGATTGACACCCATTCGCAACGCAGCCTCGCGCACTTCTCCGGGGTCTTCGTGAACGTCGGGATCTTCCCAGCCATCACTCAAATCCGACTGATAACTGTAATACACCGCGAGACGGCCATCGATGAACAAACCGAACGCCTGGGCCGGCAGACCGTCGTGCTCGTGAATCTTGGGAATCCCCTGCGGGAAGTCGTAGAAGATATGGTAGACCTCGTGCTCCCAAGGAACTTCGACCAACTGGTTATCCGGGAAGATCCGAGCCATTTCCTGGCGGAACGACTCGTCCAGCCCGTAGTTGTCGTCGGCGTGCAGGAAGCCGCCGTTCTCGAGGAACGCACGCAGCGCGGTCGCTTCCTCATCCGAGAAGCGAACGTTGCCGTGTCCCGTCATGTGGAGATACGGCACCTCCCACAGATCTGGGCTCGTGAGGCGGACAACCCGTTCCCGGGTGGCAACCGGGAGCGCAGTCCGGTCCCGAATCGCTTCCAGCAGATTCGTGATACTGGACTGATTCGCATACCAGTCGCCGCCACCGTCGTACTGCAGACGGCCGATGGTGAGCGGCGCACCCTGCCGCGCCGACACGGTAGCCACCGCCAACCAGGCGGTGACCACGAGAGAGCGGATCACAGATCAGTCACCAGTCGGTATGCTTCCTTTCGGGAGACGGCAAACTCACCTGCCACTCGAGTGGCGGTGTCTCTCCGAGTCAGGCCGTCGTCGAGCAACGATCGGGCCCTGCGTCTGACGGCATCCCAGTCGGGTGCCGACGATTGCCGGGCGGCCGCTTCCACCAGTACTGTCACCTCACCCCGTGGCGCCTGTTCCTCGTAGTAAACCGCCAGTTCGGCGAGGTTTCCGCACCTGATCTCTTCGTGCAGCTTGGTGAGTTCACGCGTCACCACCGCAGCTCGATCCGGCCCGCAGCGCGCGGCGAGATCGGTGAGCAGCCGTACTAGCCGATTGGCGGCTTCAAAGATCACCACAGTCCACGGGGCCGCAGCGACATCATCCAACCGCCGACTGCGCTCTTTCCCCTTGCGAGGCAAGAAGCCGAGGAAGGTGTACCGGTCGGCGGGGAGCCCAGACACGCTAAGGGCCGTTGTGACTGCAGACGGACCCGGGATCGGAATCACACGTGCGCCACATCCGCGTGCTCGGCTCACCAGTTGCGCTCCCGGATCACTGATGGCCGGAGTCCCGGCGTCGGTGAGGAGGGCGACCGACGCTCCTTGTCTCAACTCGCGCTCAAGTTGGTCCAGCCTGCTAGGGGCAGACTGAGCGTGGTAGCTGCACACCCGGCACTTGGCCCCAACGTGGTTGAGCAGCTTGCGCGCCCGCCGCGTGTCTTCTGCCGCCACGAGGTCTGCCACCCGCAACACGTCGGCGGCACGCTGGGAGAGATCCGACAGGTTTCCCAACGGCGTGGCGACAACATGTAGTGTCCCGGCCACGGGCCTCCATCGTTGAAATGACAGACGGCGCCGGCGGAGAGTCGCCGAGCGCCGCTGTGGCACTCCGGTGCCCGATACGGTCACCGCCGAGATAGCGGTCAGCCTAAATGCTGCTCGATCTTTTCGACGACGTGCTGTTTCGGTACCGCACCGACGACTTTGTCCACCAGGGAACCGTCCTTGAACAGTAACAAAGTCGGGATCGATTGCACCCCGTATTGCGTCGGAGTCCTCATGTTGTTATCCACGTCCAGCTTTGCAACCTTCAGTTTTCCCTGGTATTCCTCCGCGAGCTGCGCGACGACCGGCGCGATCATCTGGCACGGCCCGCACCAAGTCGCCCATAGATCGATCAACGCGAGACCCTCGTGCTGCTCGATCTCCTCGGCGAACGTGTCATCTGTTACCTCGACCAGCAAATCTGTGCCTGCCATGACTATCTCCCTCACATTATGTTGCGGACACCCGGCCCGTGAGGCCCGGCGTGTTTCGGCCCGTTGACGGAGGACCCGTGTTAGAATCTGATGCTCGAGTTGCCCATATAGGGATCGCGGTACCGGCGCTGGCTGATGCCGTTGCGTTCTACCGCGACGTCCTGAGGCTTGAGCCATCTCCTCCACTAACAACCGACGGTGCGGTTATTGTTTCCCTGCACCTCGGCGACGTGGAGGTCGAGCTGATGGAGCCTGTGACACCGGATGGACCTGTTGCCAAGTTTCTCCGGAAACGTGGCCCGGGAATCCACCACATCTGCTTCAGAGTTCCCAATCTGGAACGCGCCCTCGACCAATGTCGCCGCCTGGGTTACCAGCTCGTGGACGAAACTCCCCGTCCGGGCGCCGGCGCTCGTCGGGTCGCTTTCATTCACCCGAAGTCCACCGGTGGGATTCTCCTGGAACTTACCGAATAACCTCGATCGCACGAGGCCCCAACCCGAATCCGTTCTACGGCTGGCACCTCCGCGCAGGGTTGCCTGCTCTCTCCAGATCGATGTTTCGCACCAACCAGCCGCCCCTGTACGGCGCCAAGATGAACGGCACCACCGGAGTGCAACCCTTGCGCACGAGACGCACGAAGACCGCCTGTTCACCGGCCTCCAGCTCGACTATCACATCCGACGGCCGCGGCACGATAGTGTACTCCTCGTGCTCCAAATAGATGCGCATGACGGTGAGCCTCTGCTCGAGCGTCTGCGAGTCCAGGCGATCGGCAGCGGGCCCGGCGGAGCTGCCCCACAATGCCGCCATATCATTCATATTTTGGGCTCGCACCGCACTCAGGAAGCTGATGACAGTGGCTTCGGGGTTCGCCGGCACGGGACTGCTGGAACCACCCTGCGAGCAGGCGATCAGCGCTAGAACCGGCAACGCGGCGGGAACTTGCGCGATTCGAGGGAAGGTCGTGAAGTTCATGTTGATCGAACCTATACGGTTCCAAAATCCGGGGCAAGGCGAGGATCAAGGATGAGGTTATACATAAACGTCGACCACGTGGCGACGGTGCGTCAGGCGCGTCGCACCGATGAGCCCGATCCCGTGGAAGCAGCGCTCGCGTGCGAGCGGGGCGGCGCCGACGGGATCACGATACATCTGCGGGAAGACCGGCGTCATATTCAGGATTCCGACGTCCGCGCGATGGCGGGCGCTGTGACCACCGCGCTCAACCTCGAGCTGGCGGCCGCCCTAGACATTGTGACCCTTGCCATTGAAATACAGCCACATCATGCGACGATTGTGCCAGAGCGACGCGCCGAGGTCACAACCGAGGGTGGGCTCGATCTTGGCGTGGGTCGCCAGACCGAGCCTCGCCTGATTGACACGATAGAGCGGCTACACCAGGCCGGCATCCTAGTCAGCCTATTCATAGACCCGGACCACGCGACCATCGACCGCGCCGCCGAGCTGGGCGTTGCAGCCATAGAGCTGCACACGGGCGAGTACGCGAACCGTTACCGCCAATCCGAAGAGCCTCTAGAGCGCCTGCGGATTGCGTCGCGCTACGCCAAGAGCCTGGAGCTAGCCGTCCACGCCGGACACGGACTGACCTATCGGAATGTCCAGCCCGTCGCCGCCATACCCGAGATCGAGGAGCTCAACATCGGTCACTCGATCGTGAGTCGCAGCATTATGGTGGGGATCGAGGCCGGGGTGCGCGAGATGCGTTCCCTGGTAGACACGGCACGTTGAGGTTAGCTTGTCGTCACGAGCGCCATGAACACACGGATGGGGTTGAAAGAGTTCTTCGCGATGGAGGCGAGCGAGTATCTCGACCGCCTCGATGTGATAGTGTCGTCTACAACAGGGCCGAATCGGGTGGAACTCATACGACTGGCGCGCGCGCTACGAGGCTCGGCCCTGATGGCAAACGAGCATCAGATCGGCGAGGTTGCGGCCGCCTTGGAGAACTTCGCTCGCGCGATCGGAGAAGACCGCACGCCCTGGAATGAGAGTGCGAAGCAGATCGCCATCCACGCCGTCGATGATCTCCGCGTCCTGGTTCGCAAGGTCGGGGATTGGTCCGACGTGGAAGACGCAATGGCAGCGGCAACAGCAGACGAACTCAACACTGCCGCCGGAATCAGCAAGGTCTCAACACCGTCGCCGCAGCAAACCGGCATCGACTCTGGGACGCGGGCGTTTGTCGCTCGTGAGTGCGCCTTAGTCGCCAGCGCCCTGCACGCGGTGGCGAAGTCTCTCCAGCAGCAACATCACTCGCCCGAGCAGTTCGACGAACTTCTCAAAGTCATGCAGCCTCTCAGGGGGCTCGCCGTGCTGCCGGAGATCTCACCGATCCCGGAGGTATTAGAAGGTGTGGAGCGGGCGGCCGGGATCGTGCAACGGGGCGACCACAGGAACGACATGGCGTTCCTGTTCGACACCGCTGCCAGAGCGCTCACCAACGCCTCACAGGAGATCGTCGCCGCGGGAAGCGCCAGACCCGACTCACCCGAGGCGCGTGAGTTCGCCAGTCGGTTCGGCTCGATACTCGACTCCAGCGAAGTGGTTCCGATTCAATCACTGTTCCACGACGACGACGGGCCGCACATTCTCGAGGCCGGGACTCCGGCAGCTGTTCCCGGCCGACTCGCGCAGCTCGAGTTGGTGGCGCATGGCGAACATCTGAAGCAGGCCGCCGACGAACTGGAGCGGGCGCAATGGGACACGCAGCGGGAACTCAGGGCCTTGGCGCTGACCTCGACGTTTCGCTCGTTGCAGAGCGCGGCGGGCGGGCCGCTGGAGACAGCGGTGGCCAAGTTCGCCGGGGCAGCCCAGAATGCCGTTGCCCGCGGAGCACCGCTGCAGCACACAGAGCAGTTCGCGGCCCAAATGCGCGAAACCGGAGCCATCCTCACATCGTCGGCGGAGAGCGAACCGACGGATCTCGCTCTGCGCCTGTCCCAAGTGACTGCGGTACTCGAGGCGATCCCGGCTGGTGCGCCCGCCAGTACCGCCGAGCCCGTACCGGATCATCTCAGCCGACCTGCGGCCCCTTCCGCCGAGGTGCCCCAGCCGGCCGAAGCCGCAGGCGAGTCGGCTGTGGCAGAGAAGCGGGCGGCGGCCAGAGACGCGGAGACCCCGGACCTCGCCGGCGGTTGGGCGCGCTACGAGCGGCTACAAGAACAGGCCGAACCGGGCGAAGCCTCGCTGGAGGAGTTCCTCGCAATGGAACCCGCGGCAAAGCCGCCGGCGCCCCAGCGCGAGCCTGCAGCAGTGGGTGAGTCGCCCATCCCTGAGGCAGTGCCAATCGGTACGCTGGACTACGACGTCCCTGGGGTTGCTGCGAGCGAACCGCAGGTCGGCGGCGCAGCTGACGGATACGAGCCCGAACCCGCTGCGGTGAACGACACGGTGGTGCCGATAACGAATCTCTGCTACCGCGGTGAAGCAGCGCTGGAACGAGCGCTCCAGATACGCGATCAGATCCACGCGGTGCTCGCCAGACCGACGCTAAAGGACTCGCATCTCCAAGACCTCGTTGACGAACTCCTCGATATCGTCGAACTCAGCCTCGAGCAGTAGGAACGGCTCTGGCCGCTTGGGCTGGACCGGAGTCATCGGCATCGCCCTAGCAGGTCTGCTGATCTGGTGGACCCTGCATGACGTGAGCCTGGCCGAGGTATGGCGTCACATGCGCCACGTGCGCGTACTGCCGTTTGCGGCCGCGCTGACCCTCGCGACCCTGACCTTCCCGCTGCGTACTATCCGCTGGCAATACTTGCTGCGCCTCGAGGGGGCGACGCTCCCGTTCAGACCGCTGTGGCATGCAACGGCAATCGGTTTCATGGCCACCAATCTGCTACCAGCGCGTGCCGGCGAGTTCGCGCGGGCATACGCGGCCCGGCGAATGACGGGTGCCAGATTCACCACCGCCTTCGCATCGATTGCCGTCGAACGTGTCCTCGACGGGATAACGCTGGTGGCACTTCTGGTCATCGGGATCTGGGCCGGCGGTTTCGGGGCCGGCACGTCGATCGGACGGAACGTGACTCTGGGCGATGTGGCGCGTGCCTCGGGCGTGATGTTCTTCCTCCTGCTGGTTGTGGCCCTGCTGGCGGTACATTGGCCCGAGACCGCACTGAAGCTGACGCGATCGCTGACGAGCCGTCTGCTCCCCGAAAAATGGTCGGTACGGTTCACCCAGATAGTCGA
>Ga0209536_100003890_pt1 | contig 23762 bp, 23 predicted proteins | sample DeeMarSeWOR28_12_FD_187461 | JGI IMG/M metagenome (GOLD analysis project Ga0209536, IMG submission 187461) | Marine sediment microbial communities from White Oak River estuary, North Carolina - WOR-2-8_12 (SPAdes) (version 2) | ecosystem: Environmental > Aquatic > Marine > Intertidal zone >...
TTTGATGATTTCTACAAGCTGCTCACTATTTTTATACACCGGCATCTCGGGAAAAACTTTTTCGATTTCCCCACGGTGCTCAGAAACGACCACCGCGCCGCAGGCTACGGCCTCGTATGCTCTTGGATTCAAAGAATAGGCCATTATATGATCTCGATTAAAATGATGAACTTCACGGTAAATATTAACGACGATTTTTGTCCATCTGTAAAGTCCGGGGACCTCATGGGCGAGAATATTTTGTGACATCTATCTGCCGGATGGTTCACCATTCTTGGGAGATCCAAGAGGTGTGCTCAAGAAAATCCTCCGGCAGATTGAATCGAAGGGTTGGACGTTCAATGTAGGACCAGAACCAGAGTTTTTCCTTTTTAAACATAATGGTCCAGCCAGTATTCACCCAGTCCCCCATGATGTTGGTGGGTATTTTGATTTCTCAGCCACGGATGATGCGGTGCGTGTAAGAACGCAACTGATGGCCGCCCTTGGAACGATGGGATTAATTGTTGAGATGGGTCATCATGAGGTTGCCCTCGGTCAGCATGAAATCGATTTTGAGTACGCGGATGCGCTCAAGGCGGCTGATAATATCCTCACTCTCAAATATACAGTGAAAGCAATTGCCGCTCAACATGGTCTGATTGCTTCTTTCATGCCAAAACCGATATTTGGAATCAATGGCTCCGGCATGCATTGCCACCAGTCTCTATTTGACGAGCAGGGAAATAATCTCTTCTTTGATGCAAACGATCAATATAATTTGTCAGCCTTAGCCTATGGGTTTATTGCTGGTCAATTAGAACATGCACGTGCGTTATCAGCTGTAGTTGCCCCAACAGTGAATTCCTATAAAAGACTTGTACCAGGTTATGAGGCACCAGTATATGTTGGCTGGGCGCAGATTAATCGTTCAGCATTAATCCGCACACCTCTTTATGCACCAGGGAGGGAAAAGTCTATACGTGCAGAGTTGAGATGTCCTGATCCAAGTGCCAATCCATACCTTGCATTAGCGGCTATGCTGGCAGCTGCCCTTGATGGGGTTGAACGCGAATTAGCAGCTCCCCGACCTTTGAACGATATTAATGTCTACAATCTAACAAGAGAAGAGCGCGTAGAGAAGAATATCGCGGAGCTCCCTGGTTCCCTTGCCGAGGCATTAAAGATCCTGGATAATAATCAGGTCATCAAGGATGCATTAGGTCCAGTAATCTACGAAAGTTTCCGCCGTGCAAAATGCGCAGAGGTTGATGAATATCGCACCAGGGTTACCGATTGGGAGGTTACGAGGTATCTGGAAACAACGTGAACGCGTTCATCAAGTAGCTTCCTTATGATTCATAACAGGATTTCCGCTACCATGGGAAATCCTGTTTCTTTTGGTTCCATTAGATGATCAGTGATTAGAATTTAATCATCTGAATTCTAAACAGATTCTGTCCTCCCTGGATAATCCATTGCGTATTATTGTGTTAGAAACTCGATCACAGACTGGTTTAATTGGTTGGTATTGGTCAGGTGAGGTTGATGTCCAGCACCAGATATTGGTACACTGATTGCTTCAGGCAGCACTTCTGCCAATTCAGGAAATGAGATTGGGTTTAATGTTCTATCCTTGGTACCCCAGATCACACAAGTGGGTGCCTGGATATCTTGCAGGTGCGTGGAAAAGTGAGGGATTGAACCTGGTATGTAGACAATCTCCGGCGCAGCACGGGAAACATCTTCTGCTTTTTGTCTTCTTATCCGGTCTTCATAGTGTATGTACCCGTGAATATCTAGCGAGATAATCATCCGTATTAGCCATGATGGAGCTGCTTGCAGTGCCCTCCGGTAAGGTTCGGGATGCTGGCTGGTATATCTCAAAAACCAATTGAGCTGTTTTTTGCTGTAATAAGGGTTAATTAGAACCAGGTTTCTAATCACTTTGGGATTTTGTATTGCGAAATTTAAGCTGATCAAACCTCCCAAAGAGTGACCTACCAAGGTTACTCCCTGACCATATACTTGGGATGAAATCCAATCCGAAAAATGTTGGTAAATTACCTCGAAAGTATATCCTTTAACGGGATTCGAATTATTACTATTTCCATGGCCAATTAAATCCGGAGAATAAACCTTGAATCCATGGTTAGCTAGCTCAGGTTCGAGATAAATCCAATCGAAATTTGAGGCAGCGAATCCATGGATCAAGATGATTGGGGGACCATCACCTGTAACTGTGTATGCCAGGACTCCATCTCTTATCCTTGAATTTTGTTCAACCATTAACTTGACCCAGAAACATTATTCCTATGAATTGGTATTTTTTTCTTGGTGAGTATAATCTATCTTACTTTCACGCCTTTGAATAATTTACCTTATTAATTGAAGTCTAAATATCCAAACTCTGGAGGCAACATAAATATGAGCGTACAAACCCATACTATCAGGATAAGTACCCAAGGAAATGCAGATATTCAAGATATTACCCGTCATGTAACGAATATTCTTGGTGAGAGCGGCTTGGAGAAGGGTGTGATCACTATTTTCACATCATCTTCAACCAGTGCAATAACGACCATCGAATTTGAATCTGGTTGTTTACAGGATTTACGTCGTTTATTCGATGAAATTATTGATCCGCAACGCCATTACGCGCACAACGCACGTTGGGGAGATGGCAATGGGCACAGCCATGTACGAGCCGCACTCCTAGGACCATCATTAACGATACCCTTTGTTGATAGCCGGCTGACTCTTGGAACCTGGCAACAAATTATATTTGTAGATTTTGACAATCGACAACGGCAAAGAGAGCTGGTTGTTCAATTAATCGGCGAGTGAAATACCCTTAGAGGTGAATCTCTTCCTCACTTGTACGCATGGCGTTAAATGCAGCAATCGAGACTTCGAGCATGTCCAGGTCTGGCTCGCGGGTCGTCAATCGCTGTAGGGCCAGGTTTGGCTTGACAATGATTTTTACAAATCCAGACTCCAGGTGATTTGCGGTCCAACGGATATACTCATAAGCGACTCCAGCCAGTATCGGTATCATCAACAACCGGCTGGCTAAGCGTAGTCCCAGTGGAAGTGGGCCCAGCAGAGAGAAGAACAATACCGAAAGCACCACGAGTGTCAGTAAAAAGGCCGTTCCACACCGTGGGTGTTCCAGTGAATAAAGTTTGACCTTCTCTGGAACAAGTTCTTCACCTGCTTCGAATGCATTGATGGTTTTATGTTCCGCCCCATGGTAAGCGAAAACCCTTTTGATATCAGGTATACGTCCTATGAAAAAGATGTATCCGATCAAAATTGTCAGGCGCAATGCACCTTCCAGTAGATTTCCAAGCCAGGCTGCAGTGTTTGCCTGCGACGCGTCTAAAGAAAACACGGATACCACAAATCGTTCAAAGAAATGACCGGCGCTGGCTGGAAGAAGGAAGAACAGTGAAACTGCAAATGCGAGGGAGATGATCAGGGTAATGATTAACGTCGGACCTTCGATTTGTTCATCCTCACCACTCTGTGTATTTGCAGATATCGTCAACGCCCGCATCCCTAAACCCAGAGCATCCCAAAGCAGCACGATCCCACGCAGGAAGGGAATCTGAACTATCTTGCTGCGATACATGCTTCCTAGATCATCTTCATGAATAACGATGGAGTCATCCGGCGCACGCATGGCAATCGCAAGGGATTTTTTCCCGCGCATCATGACACCTTCTATCACTGCTTGTCCACCATAAGTTGGAAGTCGTAATTTGTCCATTGTGAATTCATCAACCTCTATTCAGCCAGGTTGAAAAAGAAGTTAATTAACGTGTCGATACCCTTGTTCCAGGTGGGAAGGTGCAACTTCTCATTCGGACTATGAGCATTATCATCAGGTAAGGAGAATCCACAGTTAACAGAATCAACCTTGAGTAAGTCCATGAATAAAACTACGACAGGTACACTGCCTCCCTCCCGCCGGAAAAGTGGCATTTTACCCCAAACTTGCTGCATTGCATCCTGCATTGCCTTCACGCCTGCTGAGTTCCGATCGGATATGGATGCTGGGCTGCCAACCAAACTAATAACTTTATAACGCACGCTACTAGCAGTGTTCTCATCCAGGTAGTTAATCAACTGCTGATGAACTTCCTCAGGGTCTTGATCGGGAACCAGGCGTGTTGATATTTTTGCCATCGCCCAGGCAGGTAGAACTGTTTTTGAGCCTTCTCCGGTAAACCCGGAATAGATGCCATTCACTTCCAAGGTTGGTCGTGCTCCGACACGCTCAACAGGAGTGTAATTTTCTTCTCCCCAAAGTTCTGGTGCACCCGTTTGCCGGAGATAAAATTCTTCACCCATTGGCAATCTGGATAATTGTTCTTTTTCCTCATCACTAAGTATGCGCACTTTATCGTAAAATCCCGGCAGTGTGACTTTTCCATTTTCATCATGCATGCCTGCGATCAGTTCACACAATGCCTGTGCTGGATTGTGAACGACACCACCATAAATTCCTGAATGCAAGTCATGATCGGGTCCATCGATCCTGATTTCAAAGTACGCTAAACCCCGCAGCGCATAAGTAATTGTCGGCAAATCTGGTGCGATCATCCCTGTGTCCGGGTTTAGAGCAAAATCACAGCTCAGTAAATCCAGGTTCCGGGAAATAAAATCAGCCAGGTTTGGTGATCCAATTTCTTCTTCACCTTCGATCAGGAATTTTATATTTACCGGCAGCTCGCCAGCTGCCAGGATTGCCTCCACTGCCTTCAAGGTTGCTACCACCTGACCTTTCATATCCGAGGCACCCCTCCCAAAGAGATTCTCCCCCTGTTCGACAGGATCAAATGCGTCACTTGTCCACAACTCGAGAGGTTCAGCGGGTTGGACATCATAATGACCATAAATCAACACAGTCACCGCTTCAGAATTGTTGGAAGATCTTTCCCCATAAACAACTGGATGACCTGTTGTTGAGAATACTTCGACCTTGTCCAGATCAAGACCTTTTAATTGATCTGCTACCCAGTTTGCGGCATTTATCATATCCCCTTGATGGCTTGGATCCGTTGAAACGGATGGTATTTTCAGAAAATCTTTCAATTCAGAAAGAAAACGGTCGTTATTCGACTCTGCAAAATCTAAGGCAGCCTGTCTTTGATTGGGCATTTGGATCTCCTGGATAATCTTGATGCAATGAATTTTACTCCAAGTTCTTTCCAACCTTGGATTCCTTGCGCATAGTGGTAAACATGAGGTAGCAAATGATCAAGAAAGCGGTGACGATGGTAGTAAACCCGTAGAAATTCATGTTGCCCAAAGGATTTACAACCCGAAAGACAATATCCGACAGGATCTCCTTTGGGGAGAAAAACACATCCCAACTATTCCACCTTGAGAATCGTCCGAGATATATTCCGATACCTGCCAAGGCCAGGACACCTCCAGTAAACATCCAGCTCACGAACCAACCCAGATGATTCTTAACCAACAGTTGCATAGTACGTAAGGAAGCGACTCCAAGGAAGATCCCGGTCCAGACAAAAGATGCCAGCATGAGAATGTCATACCAAATTGGAATACCAGGGCGTTCTTTCAAATGCAAAAAGTCAGTGAGGATATACGGCGCATTTGGGAAGAATAGAAGCCAAAGTAAACCCGGAAACACTATAATCCAACGCCGAGCTGGATGTTTGGAGTAGAGGCCGAACGTCCAAAGGCTAAATATGAATGGAATCCAGGCCAGGAAAAGGTTCCAGACCAAGTTTGAATAGGAGAAAGTAAAGCTATATAACACCCTCAGTGAAAACAAAACTACCGCAAAGAAGGTAGAGAGCAGTAATGGATATATTGATTGGTTACTCAAATATCTATGAAAATTTTGAAATCTATCCGTGTGGTTCTGCATTTTTACCTCCTGAATAGGACGAACTGCAGAATTATTCAATTATTTCAAGTTGAGTTCTACATATAGTCGGGATGCAGGGGTTGGAAGATGCTAATTATATGCGAAAACCAATCAACGGCTGGTTTATTTTGATTTTCTAAAACAGTATTAATGCACACCTGTGCTAAAATTTCGGTGATGCGGGTCGCTAATCCCAACAAGAAAATCATGTAGTATTGCCAGGTCAAACCTGTCGATGAATGCCTTTTTTCGAGAGGTTATTCCTGATAAGAATTCAAGTGCATAGAAACGCTAAACATACATGATCACGATTACGAACATCGGGTTCCCATTCCAAGACCTGCAGATGAAAGAATTTACGGGATGCGCTTGAGATGTGGTGAATAGGATCCAGTAGGGAGTGCGCTAATTACGTTTTTGAAGATCTCATCTTCATTTTCTTTTATCAGAAAAATCTTTCCAAATACCAAAACATGAAAATTAACTCTGATCAAAATAATTCCCTGAGTCCGAAGTGGTTAGACTGGGCACGCGAGATCCAGGCCATTTCACAGACAGGTATCCATTTTGCTGAAAATGATTACCAAATTCAGCGTTATTCGAGATTGATGGAAATATCTGCGGAGATATTAAGCAGTTACTCTGCGAGCAGAGAATCTGAATTGATTGAAATTTTCAATCAGCAGGTTGGATATGCGACACCAAGGATCGATGTTCGAGGTGCAGTATTCCGAGCCGGTAAATTGTTGCTTGTACGAGAAAGATTGGATAACGGTTGGACAATGCCAGGCGGATGGGCTGATGTGGGGGACACACCTTCTGGAGCGGTTGTACGAGAAGTCTATGAAGAATCCGGCTTTGAAGTAATGGCACGAAAAATAATTGGCGTATACGATGCAAATCGCACCGGCCCTTTAGAGATATTCCATGCATTCAAGATTGTGTTTCTTTGTGATATTCTTGCTGGTGAGGAGCGTACAAGCGAAGAAACATCAGAGGTCAAATTTTTCTCCCAGGATGAATTACCGGAGAATTTATCTGGAGAAAGATCTCGACCTCGACATCTCGATGATGCATTTGATTCAATCGCTCATGAACGACCAACAATATTTGATTAATCATGGATTTCACGCAGCTGCCTTTTGAATCTCCTGGAAAGATTTTTCGCAGTGCGATGCCTTATAGTTCATACGATCCTGATGGTAATTTGATTGCGACTTATCAAGTGAACAAGGTTTCTATGATCACTATGCTGGCTGGTGAGCAGGAAGCTAGGCACATCACAGGCAGGAATCTGGTTGAAGAATATTTTCAACAAGGCTTTGAAGTACTTAACTTTCCAATTATTGACTTCGGGGTTCCTGACCTTGATGAGTTGCGTGAAGTGATTTCTAAATTACTTTCCTATACCCAATCTGGTGGTAATGTTGCAGTCCATTGTCATGCTGGAATTGGACGGACCGGGATGTTATTGGCATGCCTCGCAAAAATTGGTATGGGATACGCTGCGGAAGAATCGATTCAATGGGTCCGCTCGTATATTCCTGGTGCGGTAGAAATGAAAGTACAGGAAGATCTGGTGCGGATGGTATAGTTATCTGGAGGAAGTTAAATGCTGATTACAAATGGCAAGCTGATTACATGGGATGACCCGAACGAGATTCTTGTTGGGTATGCACTTCTCCTAAAAGATGATCGTATTGAAGAGATCGCTCCCCAGGAGGAACTGATTTCACGCTATCCTGATACAGAAGTCTTAGATGCCCAGAGTCAGTTCGTGATGCCAGGAAATATCTGCGCGCATACCCATTTCTATGGTGCTTTTGCGAGGGGATTGGCAATCCCAGGTAACGCTCCGAAGGATTTTCCAGAGATCTTGGAAAAACTGTGGTGGCCGCTGGATAAATCATTGGATATGGGCGATGTGCGAGCCTCCGCGGAGGTGATGCTGGTCGATGCGATCAAACATGGAACGACCACCCTTATTGATCACCATGCATCACCCAATGCGATCGATGGATCCCTGGATGAGATTGCCAAAGCAGTCGATCAAACCGGCTTGAGAGCTGTCTTGTGCTACGAGGTCACGGATCGGGATGGAAAAAGCAAAGCTCAGGCCGGGATTAGAGAGAATCTTCGTTACCAGGAAAGTTTAGAATCTGGTAGTTTCCCAGGTGATCGCCTGGCTGGTACTTTCGGTCTTCATGCCAGCCTGACATTATCTGAAAAGACTTTAGAATCCTGCCGCGCCGCAGTACCTGCTGGTGAAGGTTTTCATATTCACGTTGCTGAGCATGAAGCCGATGAGTATGATAGCCTAGCAAAATCTGGCATGCGGGTAGTTGACCGGCTTGCAAAGCAGGAAATTCTGGGTTCAAAAAGCATTGTAGCCCACGTGGTGCATATCGATATTGGGGAAGCTGAACTTCTGGCCAATTCGGGAACCTGGGTTACTCACCAGCCGAGATCGAATATGAACAACGCGGTTGGGGTTGCCCCCATCGAAGGGTTACTTCGCTCCGGGATTAATGTTGGTATTGGCACGGATGGGTTCAGCCATACCATGTGGGAGGAATGGAAAACGGCTTATTTGCTACATAAAGTTTGGCACCGTGATCCCAGGCGATTTTCCGGTTTGGATGCTGTAAAGCTTGGGGTTTATAATAATGCTGCCCTGGCGAACAAGTTCTTCCCAAGTGCACCGCTAGGTAAAATATCCACAGGATCTTTCGCTGATTTAATCTTCGTTGACTACCACCCGCACACCCCGTTGAATGAGGCGAACCTTCCCTGGCAAATGATATTCGGCTTCAATGAAAGTATGGTTACCACCACCATTGTGGCGGGTAAAGTGTTAATGAAAGATAGAAAATTACTCACGATTGATGAAGAAGAGGTGACGTCAAACGCACGACGAAGAGCTCCTGAAGTTTGGGCTCGATATAATACATTCGTACCAAATTAATGGGAGAAAGGATGACATCTGAAAAGAGTTTACCAGCCATTGCAATACTGGGTGGGACAGGAAATGAAGGCCCGGGGTTAGCCTTACGATGGGCAAACCTTGGATACAAGGTGATAATAGGCTCAAGGCAAGAAGAGAAAGCCAAAGCAACAGCAGACAAATTAAATGAGCAACTCGGAATTGATACGATCCTGGGTTTTGAAAATGGGGAAGCTGCCAGAATGGCAGATATATGTATTCTGACCGTGGTACACACCGCGCATATGCAAGCCATCGAGAGTTTAAAAGCAGACCTGCAGGGTAAGGTTCTGGTAGATGCGACAGCTCGAGTGGATTACCCGGATGCGAAGCCACCTGCACCTCCTTCAGCAGCAAGATTAGCCCAGGATAAACTGGGTCCAGGAGTAAAGGTCGTGGCAGCATTCCAGAATGTTCCAGCAGCTGCACTCCATAAGAAGATCGACCAACCATTAGACGTTGATGTTCTGATCTGTGCCGATGATCCCAACGATGTCGAAGCGATCAGCCCAATTGTGGAGGCTCTGGGCATGAATGCATACTACGCAGGTGATCTCGATAATTCAATCGTGGTTGAAGGATTAACAGCGATCCTGATCAGTTTAAATAAATATTATCGCAGTCGCACAGGTTCTATCCAGGTTACTGGAATTTCCAGGAAATGAACCTCTCAACAACAAGAAATAAAAAAACATCCTGGAAATTGTATTGACACTCATCCTTACACCTTTGACTGGAATACCGGTCGTTTCTCCCGGTGATGATCTGACAGAATTGATCTCAAGTGCGATTGAGCGTGCGAAGATCACACCCGCTGATGGTGATGTTCTGGTTATCGCTCAAAAAATAATTTCCAAGTCTGAAGACCGATTTGTTAACCTTGAAACGGTTACTCCGTCCGAAGAAGCTATCGAACTCGCAAAGAGAATAAATAAGGATGCGCGTTTACTTGAGCTGATTCTCCAGGAAAGCAACTCGATTCTTCGTTACCGACCTGGAACGATAATCGTTGAGCACAGGCTGGGATTCGTATGTGCCAACGCAGGTATCGATCATTCGAATGTCAGGGGTGATAACCTTTCAGATGAATGGGTTTTACTCTTGCCAGAGGATCCTTCCCGCTCTGCTGAACTCATCAGGAAAGGCCTTGAAGTTAGGTATAAGCAGAAGATGGGGGTATTGGTTATCGATTCGCATGGTAGAGCTTGGCGAATGGGTATCGTTGGGGTGGCGATTGGTTTCTCTGGGATTCCCGGGTTGGTTGATTTGCGGGGATATCCTGATTGGTTTGGGCGAACTTTGCAGGTTACCCAGGTTGGGGCAGCAGATGAACTCGCCGGGGCTGCCTCGCTTGTCATGGGTCAGGCAGATGAAGGTACACCAGTGGTTCATGTACATGGTTTTCCATACCGACTCCGGGATGGAAGTTTTGATGAGCTGCTCCGTCCTAGAGAAGAGGATATGTTCCGGTAGGATAATCGATCCAATGATTAGTTTTGAATTGATTTTTTATAGTAAGTTTCCTTTCAAGCAATAGGACACGTATCGTGAATAAAGATTTTTGGGATTTTTTGGATGAATTGGTGGCATCCACATCGATTATCACCGATCGACCAAAAGGGTCATCCCACCCGCTTTATCCGCATATACGATACCCCATAAATTATGGGTACCTGGATGGATCGAAATCAGGAGATGGTTCTGGAATTGATGTTTGGATTGGCTCAATGCCAGTCAAGGACATCGTTGGTATTCTGGTGACGGTTGATCTTCGTAAAATGGATAGCGAGATAAAAATTCTTATTGGTTGTTCTGAGACAGAAATAATCCTTATCCAGGGTTTTCAAAACACAGAACAAATGAAGTCCCTCATAATTCGAAGGCAGGAGTAGTGACACAAATGAGTATAGAGAATATCCCCGAGACTCATATGGATTTAATCAGTGATGATGTGCAGTCTTATGCTTACCTGGCAACCAGCATGCCAGATGGCTCTCCCCAGGTGACGCCAGTTTGGTTTAACACTGATGACATGCATTTATTGATTAATTCAGCCAAAGGTAGGGTCAAGGATCGAAATATGCGTGCCAGGCCGAATATAGCTGTTGCCATACACTCACAAGATAAGCCATATCGCTATATCCAGCTGCGGGGTGAAGTGGTAGAAATAACCGAAGTGGACGCCAGGCAGCATATCAACGAGCTATCAAAGAAGTACACTGGCAATCCCCATTACACATTAAATGATCCTGATGAGGTCCGGGTGATTTATAAGCTTCTACCAAAGCGAATCCATGTTATGGGGTAAGAAACATCTTTTCGAATAGGTACAGAGGCTAGAATTTGAGTGCTCAGATAAGTTTGGATTGGTTGAAATGAAATTGGTTGCATTGGCTGGTGGCGTTGGAGGGGCAAAACTCGTTGATGGTCTGGCGAAGATATTACATGCAGATGACCTGACGGTGATTGTGAATACAGGTGATGACTTTTATCATTTTGGACTCTATATATGTCCCGATCTAGATACTGTTTGTTATACCCTGGCAGGGTTATCTAATCCTGAGACTGGTTGGGGTCGTGCTGAAGAAACCTGGAACGCGTTGGACAATATACAAGAATTGGGAGGACCAAGCTGGTTTCGCCTGGGAGATCGAGATCTCGGCGTTCACCTGGAGCGCAGCAGGTTATTGTCCCAGGGTCAATCCCTGACAGATGTCTGCAGTCATTTTTGTGCTTCCTGGCAAATAGATCATCAGGTCCTCCCGATGAGCGATGATCCAGTTGCCACGTTGGTGCATACGAATGAAGGCGATTTACCTTTTCAGGATTATTTTGTAAAACATGCCTGCCAACCTCAGGTTTCGGGATTTGATTTTGTGGGAGCAGATACAGCAGTACCAGCTCCTGGTGTCATCGATTCATTGTGGGCAGCTGATTTTATCGTTATCTGTCCGTCAAATCCTTGGGTCAGTATCGACCCTATCCTGTCAGTCCCCGGCATCAAGGACGTCTTAACCAGAAGCGCGAATTTAAAACCAGTAATCGCCGTGTCGCCTATCATTCAAGGGAGAACAATTAAAGGACCAGCGGCAAAGATGTTTAAGGAATTGGGTATCGAACCCACTGCTGTTGCTGTAGCAAGACATTATGGCAATCGTGAACATGGGGGATTGTTATCAGGTTTCGTATATGATGATCTTGATGCTGATGAACAATTCAGTCTTGAAGAATTAGGGATGCCTTTATTTAAAACGAATACGATCATGAAAACAATAATCGACAAAAAGGATCTCGCGCGGAAGATTTGTCAATTTGGAAAATCACTGATTGACAAGCAAGTTAATTGATAGACTGTTGATTTGGAATCCAGTTAACAAAAATAATGGCTTTGAAAAACCATAACCCTGATATACTCTGATTGGTATGTCAATCCATCCCATTGATAATGTGAAAAGAAAGGAATAACTAATGACCTTATGGGCGATCGTTCCAGTTAAACCCCTGCGGCGGGGAAAATCTCGCTTATCAGAGGTTTTATCAGAGGAGGAGCGAATAGGTCTGAACCGCCAATTATTAGTTCATACCGTTGATACCTTGAGAGAAATCCCCGAAATAGAGCACGTTCTAGTCGTGAGTCGTGATCAGGCTGCATTATCATTAGCACGCGCACATGGAGCCCGAACTGTTCAGGAAAACGGCGCACCGGAGCTGAATATCGCCTTGACTCGAGCGACAATTGTTGCTAAGCAGTACGCCACACGTGGCGTGTTGATCATTCCTTCCGATCTTCCAATGATCTCAAAAGAGGATATCTGTGCCATGCTTGCACGGGTGGATGATCCCCCAGTTGTCGTCGTAGCACCTGATCGAAAAAGAGAAGGAACAAATGCCTTATTGGTTTGTCCTGTGGGACTTATTGAATATGATTATGGTCCAGATTCCTTTGAACGTCATTGCAAACGGGCAAGGGAAGCTGGTGCCAGGTTAGAGATATGCGAGCTGCCTTCACTTGCGCTGGATATGGATGTGCCGGAGGATCTAGATTTGGTAAGTGAGGAATTAGGTAGCTGGACGGAGCTATAAATTCGTTTTCCAGAATAGTGCGGAGGTTGAGATGATGGATCGAGTTTCGTTATATTTGCAGGATGCCCACGATCTACGAGCGGGTTTGGATTATGTGCGTTATGCCGAAGAGAAAGGATTTGAAGCTGTCTGGCAGGCAGAATCACGCCTGGTTAGAGATGCGGTTGTCCCTATGGCGGCTTATGCCGCGGTTTCTAACAAGATCAAAATCGGTTCTGGGGTGATCAACAATTGGACGCGCAATATTGGATTACTTGCTGCGACATATTTAACATTGGATGATCTGGCACCTGATAGGATAATTTGTGGTATCGGAGCATGGTGGGATCCGCTGGCGAAAAATGTAGGCATCGATCGCAAAAAACCTCTGACTGCGATGAGGGAGACAGTCGAGATATTACGTCGCTTGTTGAACCTGGAAAGTGTAACTTTCCATGGCGAATTTGTTCACGTGGATGGCATTGAGCTGGATGTAGTCCATGGGCGAAGAGAACCTAGAAATGTACCGATCATGATCGGCGCAACCGGAGATAAGATGATGGAGATGACAGGGGAGATTGCCGACGGTGTCGTTCTGAACTACTGCGTACCTCCGGAATACAACGATCGTGCCCTGGAATTGCTCCAAAAAGGTGCCGAGAAAGCAGGTCGTACACTGGATGACGTTGATCGACCGCAGTTAGTTGTTTGTTCTGTGGATCATGATCGTGAAAAAGCGATAGACAGCACTCGTGAACTCCTTACTCAGTATCTTGCACAGCAGCCCCATATTGCTAAAGCATCTGGGGTGTCACCGGATGTTGTCAGTGAAATCCAATCAATTCTTGGCTGGCCAGCTACCAAGGAACAAATTCAACAGGCAAAGCATTTTGTTCCGGATGAGTTGATCGATCGCATAACCGCTTCAGGTACACCAGAAGAAGCCCGCTCCAAAGTCCAGGAATACATAAATCATGGTTGCACATCACCAATCTTGTATCCGGTTGGCGGTGATGTCAAGCTGCTAATTGATACTTTTACCGACTAATTATCGAGGTATATTCATCAGAGCCATATTTCTAAACATTTCGAAAGTCCTTTGATACGGGAAATAAAATTGGTGGAAAAAATCCACCAATTTTTTCTAAGTGCTGCAATCTTATCAACACTCTTCTTCGAGGAGCATGATTGCATGGGCATAGTATAATTTTGATTATGGTCGGTGAAAAAAATAACAACAACTTGCAACCTAATTCTCGACACTGTTTTGTTTGTGGTTTGGAAAATAATTTTGGTCTTAAGCTTCGTTTTATTGAAACGGGTCCTGGTGAAGTGACTGCGGAGTATACCGTTCCAGAGCAATTCCAGGGATATCCCGGGGTTGTTCACGGTGGTATTGTCACTGCCATGTTAGACGAGGTTACAGGCAGAGCCCATATCACTAATGAGCATACCAGGTTCATGTTTACGGCAAAAATTGAGGTTCGTTTTAGGAAGAACGTTCCCATCGGTCAACCGCTGAGAATTGTTGGTCGTATAGAAAAATCAAAGCGCAGGATGGCGTCCAGTACTGGAAAAATATTCGGTCCTGAAGGTGACATATTAGCGGAAGCAAAGACCCTTCTGGTTGATCTCCCAGATGATGAGATCAAAAATGTAGATTTAGAGGCACTTGGCTGGAAAGTATACGAACTTGATGAAGATAAACCCCAAACAGGAATAACCGATGATTGTTGAATATTTCCGACCTAGGGATATTGCCGAAGCATTAAAGCTGCTTGGCAAAACTGATATCAAGATGGTCTTGATGGGTGGTGGCACTGCATTGGATCGATACAGCCCAGAGCCTATAGCAGTGATAGATTTACAGGATCTGGACTTGGGTGGTATTCAAGAAAAGGGAAACTTCCTAGAGATTGGTGCCACGGTCACTCTCCAATCACTCCTCGATGAGCCTACTGTCTCAGAAGTACTCAAGGACGTAATCCGGCGCGAAGCTACATATAATTTACGCCAGGTTGCTACTGTAGCAGGCACACTGCTCGTTTCAGATGGTCGCTCGCCATTCACCACCGCATTACTTGCCCTGGATACATCTGTGACTTTATTGCCAGATGATTCAACGATAAACCTGGGTGATTTACTGCTGAGAAGGGGGATGGGAATGCGCAATAAATTAATTTCGAAGATATCTTTCCCAATAAATGTCAAGCTTGCGTATGAAGATGTATCCCGTTCCCCAGCTGATCTTCCAATCGTCAGTTCAGCTGTGGCAGTATGGCCTGGAGGTAGGACACGGGTCACTTTGGGGGGGTATGGAAAGCTACCAACGCTTGCTGCGGATGGTCCAGAGATGGGGGGAGAAGAGTTTGCCGCCAGGGATGCATATCTCCAAGCTGGAGATGAATGGGCTTCCGCGGAGTACCGCATGGATGTAGCTTCAACTCTCGTAAAACGCTGTTTTTCAGAATTGGAACTTTAAAATTCAAATTTTTGCGATTGAGATATATGATGAACATTTTTCTCACGATAAACGGAAGCGAACACGAAGTTGATATTTCACCAGGGGATAATTTGTTGAATGCTCTCCGTTCCATTGGGTATGTAGGGGTCAAGCATGGTTGTGAGACGGGAGAATGTGGCGCATGTACAGTACTGCTGGATTCCCATCCTGTAAATGCATGTATTTTCCTGGCAGCCCAGGCAGAGGGGCATAAAATCGAGACAATTGAAGCAATGGGTGAACACCCCGAGCAAGGATGGAGATCCACTTCCGGTTTACATCAGCTACAAGAAGAATTTGTCGGGAGCGGAGCCATCCAATGTGGATTTTGTACACCTGCAATGTTGTTGGCTGCAAAAGATTTACTGGACCGTAACGCTTACCCAAGTGAGCAGGATGTACGGGAAGCATTTTCTGGTATCCTGTGTCGCTGTACTGGCTATAAGAAACCGGTGCAAGCAGTGCTTCGTGCAGCAGCTGCGGCAAGGGGAGAGCAGCTTGATCCGATCAGCGATAGATTACCACCGCCACAGGATTGGCTGGGTAGCGAACCGGGTATTCATTTCGAAGAAGAAAGGTATGGGGAGGAACCAGGCGGTGCAACAATTGAAACAGGCGAGGTGATGGCACCTGCACAGGTTATGCCCAAGATCGAAATTGCTCCAGAAACAGAAGCATGGCGGAGGGTTGGTAAACCAGAGAAAAAGGTAGATGCCATCAAACTCGTTCAAGGAAAAGCTGCCTTTGCAGCGGATTTTGAGCGCAGAGGGATGCTCGTAGCCAAAGTGCTTCATAGCCCTGTTGCTCATGCCCGGATAAAAAAGATTGATAAATCCAAGGCTGAAAATCTCCCCGGAGTTGCAGCGGTTCTCACCTGGCAGGATATCCCCCGCGTGGTGTATTCAACTGCAGGACAATCCGATCCGATTCCAGGTCCTTTGGATACATTCTCCCTGGATAATAAGGTCAGATTTGTTGGAGACCGGGTAGCTTTCGTTGCAGCAGAGACAGAACAAATTGCCCTAAAAGCCCTCAGCCTGATTGAAGTCGAATTTGAATTGCTGGAACCTTTGCTTGATCCAGCAGATGCGATAAAACCTGGAGCGCCTATCATACATGATGAACCGGAATATGTGAATTTTGCGGAGTCCGATCCAGCCAAAAACCTGGCTGCAGAAATCCGCATCGATATTGGTGATGTTGAGAGAGGTTTTGCTGAGGCAGATTTCGTATATGAAGGTGAGTACGAGGTTCCTAAAGTTCAACAAGCACACATTGAACCCCACGTGACAATTTCTTACTGGGATGAAGACGATCGCCTCGTGATCAATTCCTCGACCCAGGTTCCATTTCATGCTCGCCGCCAGTTGGCTCCGGTCCTGGGATTACCGATAAAAAGAATCCGGGTGATAAAACCTCGCATAGGTGGAGGTTTCGGTGGGAAGCAGGAGATTCTGAGTGAAGATGTAGCTGCGCATTTAACCATAGCCACCGGCAGACCCGTGATTTATGAGTACAGCCGTGAAGAAGAATTTATCGCTGCGAGATCACGCCATCCCATGCAGATCAGGATGAAAACCGGCGTCAAGTCAGATGGCACGATCACTGCGAATGCCATGTACGCCCTTTCTGATACTGGCGCGTATGGAGGGCATGCACTTACCGTGACTGGAAACACAGGTCATAAATCGATGGCCTTGTACGTGGGGGATGGCGCATACCGTGAGAGTCCCAATATCCAATTTTATGCAGATGTTGTTTACACAAATCACCCTCCATCGGGAGCATATCGAGGATATGGTGTTCCCCAGGGCTATTGGGCAGTCGAAAGGCATATGGAGAAGATCGCGCGGGAATTGAATCTTGATCCAATCGAATTTCGATTGAAGAACAGCTTGCGCCAGGGAGAGCTGCAACCTTTCAGCACAGCATGGAGTGAAGGTCGTGAACCGAGGCCGGAGACCATAGAAACTTGTGCACTGGAGCAGTGTGTCCAGCAGGGGAAAGCAGCTCTCGGTTGGGATCAGAAATATGGCAATTTAGAATGGCAGCAGGTGCCTGACGAACCGCATCTACGCCGTGGGGTGGGCGTTGCACTCGTTATGCAGGGAACTGCAATCCCGTACCTGGATATGGGTGGTGCCAGTATCAAGATGAATGATGATGGCTCATTCAACCTTCTGATTGGAGCTACAGATCTCGGAACGGGTTCAGACACAGTTCTGGCTCAGATGGCAGCTGAGGTTCTTGGTGTGGCAGTAGATGATATCATCGTCTATTCCTCGGATACCGATTTCACACCTTTCGATAAAGGCGCTTACGCTTCCTCAACGACCTATATATCCGGTGCAGCAGTCGTGCGTGCTGCTGAGGCAGCAGCAGAACGTATAAAAATCCGTGCAGCAAGCATGTTTAGCGCCCAGGAGAACGAGCTACCTGTGAGCCAGGACCAGGTCGAACTGGTGAATTGCCGGGCGTTTGCTCCGGATGGACGTACGATAAGCCTGGCTGAAATTGCCCTGGATACACTCCATCACAGCGATCAGGAACAAATAATGGGCATCGGTTCATTCATGTCACCTGTCGCTCCACCACCCTTTGCAGCTCAATTTGCAGAGGTGACTGTGGATGTGGAGACAGGCCAGGTTGTGGTTGACAAGCTGGTGATGGCGGTTGATTCTGGGGTGATTATCAATCCACTTACAGCTTCTGGTCAAATTGAAGGAGGCATGACCCAGGCTCTCGGTTATGCGGTCAGTGAAGAGATGGTTTATGATGCAGATGGTCGACCAAGGGAGATCGATCTGCGGGATTACCATATCTTTCATGCCCATGAAATGCCAGATTTAACCACTATCTTTGTCGAAACTTTCGAGCCTTCCCATCCATTTGGAGTGAAAGCTGTGGCTGAAATACCGATGGACGGGGTTGCACCAGCAGTCGGAAACGCGGTTTACGATGCAGTTGGTGTGAATATTGATGCCAACCCCATCACTCCGGAGAAAATTTGGAGGGCACTTAAGAATCGTAGTTGATATTGACAACTCCTCTTAATGGAATTGAAGAAAAGGAAAAATAATAGTTTATGTCCCAGACTTATGTGATTGGACATGTCAATCCAGATACCGACTCAATTGCCTCTGCCATGGGCTACGCCTGGTATTTACATGAATTGAATGGGGATGATATTCAGGCCGCACGGGCAGGCGCGTTGAATCCTCAAACAAGCTGGGTATTGAAAAGACTTGCCCTTGAGGCGCCTTTGTTGATTAATGATGCTTCACCGAAATTCGAATCTGTCTCGGTCAGGCTTGATACAGTGGCTCCAGATGAACCTCTGAGAACAGCCTGGGCGATAGCCAGCCGGACATGGGGAGTGGCACCGATTGTGAAGCAAGATGGTACACCTTATGGATTGGTTAACGGTCACAGCTTATTTGAATTATTAAGCAAATTGGTCGGCCCCCACCCCCGTAAACAGGAAATGCGTTTAGCGGATATTCTAGATTTACCCAGTCGCGATGCAGCCAGTACAAATGTTCCCGTATTCCAGGGTTCCAGCCGGATCCGGGATTCAATATTGAGGATTATGCGCGCGGAGGGGGATGATTTCTGGGTGGTTGATGAACAAGGGAAGTACATGGGGGTTTGCAGGCAGCGTGAAGCGCTCAATCCACCTCGCTTGCGATTAATCCTGGTTGATCATAATGAGCCAAACCAAGCTCTCGGCGCAATTGAAGAAGCGGAATTAGTGGAGATTCTCGATCACCATCGCCTGGGCAGCTCAACAACACATGTTCCTATTCGGTTTACCATTGATGTCGTTGGAAGCACGAGCACCTTGGTCACTGAAAGGATAGAAGAATCGGGATTAAGCGCGCCGCCAGCGCTTGCAGGTTTGCTGCTGGCAGGCTTATTAGCTGATACCTTGCTCCTTCATTCACCAACAACTACGGATCGTGACAAACATGCAGCTGAACGGCTCTCCCGTTGGACGTTTATCTCAGGCTCTCCATTGGAAGGAGAAACCATAGAGTCTTTCGGTGAGCAGGTTATCCAGGCAGGATCTGGGATCACCAGCCGGGATCCTAACCAGGTCGTGAGTACAGATACGAAGGTTTACAAGGCGGGTAACCTGGATTTCGCAATTGCTCAGGCAGAAGTAACCGATCTACTGCAGCTCAAGGAAAAGTTGCCTTCCCTGAAACAGGCATTATGTGATCTACGTGATAAGCGCGGCTTGGATTTTGCGATGTTAATGGTTACAGATGTTGTGGATGGATCCAGCCGTTTGTTATTAACCGACGAATTACCGATCCTCGGTGATCTTCCATATCCAAAACAACCGGATGGTACTTTGCTGGCGGAAGATGTTGTTTCCAGAAAGAAACAGCTTCTTCCAGTGGTGCTTGGCCTTCTCGAGGGTTAGATCGCAAATCAGGTAAGTTATCCATGTCCATTTGGAAAGCAGTAGCGGATCTTGAACAGAATAATGATGCTGGTGTATTATGCACCATTATCCGTAGCCGGGGTTCCACGCCGCGCCATGCTGGCAGCAAGATGCTTGTGAGATCCGATGGCAGCATTACAGGCAGCATTGGCGGTGGGGAGCTAGAAAACCGCACGATTGCAGCAGCTTTGGATCTGATTCCAAATGGTACACCAGGTTGGCTCGAATATTCATTAAGTGAGCCTTCTGCTGGTGATCCAGGTGTTTGTGGTGGTCAGGTGGAGATCTATATGGAACCAATAATACCTAAACCCACACTTGTTGTTGTAGGGGCAGGTCATGTAGGACAAGCGGTATCTCATTTAGCCCATTGGCTTGGTTTCCGGATTGTAGTTAGCGATGACAGGACCGAATTTTGTAATTCAGAAACAATACCTGAGGCAGAGGAATTCTACCTTCTTCCTCTGAAGAAACTGCCGCAAGAATTCAAGATTACCCCATGGACCTATATTGTCATGACAACCCGTAGTGTTGATGTTGATGTTCCTGGACTGCCAGGCCTGCTGGATTCACCTGCAGCATATATCGGTGTGATTGGATCAAGGCGAAGGTGGGAAACCACGCGCACACAGTTAGAAGCCGCTGGTGTAAGTGCTGAATCAGTTGAACGTGTTCGATCACCGATGGGATTAGACATCCATGCCGAAACTCCAGAAGAGATCGCAGTAAGCATTATGGCTGAAATCATCCAAATCAGGCAGACGCGTTGATATTTGAGGTTCGAAATTCCTTGGCAACTTTGATAAGTCATCTGTGGAGAATTAAATGTGGAATGAATACATCACAGTAAAGAGTATTGAAGAGACGCTGGAGTTACTGTCAGAACGAGGTGAATCAGCACGCATCATCGCTGGTGCGACAGATCTCATGCTTGAAATTGAGAGAGGCATTCGCTCAGGTATCGAAACCTTGATCGATGTATCAAGAATACCAGGACAGGATGAAATCACCCTGGATGAGGATGGTGTAATCCACCTTGGACCACTCGTAACCCACAATCATTGTGTCGCATCGAAGATCATACGTGAGAAGGCATCACCCCTGGCACAAGCAGCATGGGAGGTGGGCTCACCTCAAATCCGAAACCTGGGAACCATCGCAGGGAACTTAATCACTGCTTCACCAGCAAACGATACGATCACTCCATTGATGGCTCTCGGAGCTTTGGTGACATTACGCTCTCAATCACAGGAACGTATTGTCCCATTAAGCAGGTTTTACACAGGAGTAAGAAAGACAATTATGCAGTCGGATGAGATGTTGGTTGATATTTCGTTTCCAGCTATGGATGCCAATTCCAGGGGCTCTTTTATAAAACTAGCCCTTCGGAAGGCTCAGGCAATTTCTCTAGTCAATGTCGCAGTGATACTACGAATGTCCGCTGCAGATGATTTTAAAGATGGAAATCCTGGGGTTGAAAAGGCTTCAATCACTCTTGGAGCAGTCGCCCCAGTCATCATCCACGCCCAGGAAGCTGAGGAGTATATTATTGGAAAATCCCTGGATGGAGAAACGATTGAACAGATAGCCAAGATTGCGCAATCAGCTGCTGTCCCAATTGATGATGTGCGTGGGTCAGCGGCATACCGCCGGGAAATGGTGCGGGTTTGCATAATCCGTGCACTAAGAGAAATTATGGGCGAAGAGATTCTAGAGAAAGTTCCTGAGAATCCCGTACTTCTATGGGGAAAAAAGGGGAATGGATATGGGAATAATGGTCGAAAGATTCCAGTTGGCTCATCCGCTTCGATCAAAACTGAGATTAATGGTCGTGAATACGAATTTGTAGATTGTCATCATAAGAGTCTTCTGCGTTTATTACGCGAAGATGCAGGATTGATAGGTACAAAGGAAGGCTGTTCAGAAGGAGAATGTGGTGCGTGCACCGTTTTCCTGGATGGCATCGCAGTGATGAGCTGCCTGGTACCGGCAGGCAGGGCAAATGGCGCAAAAATTGTAACTATCGAAGGTGTGGCAGCTGATGGAAAACTGCACCCAGTCCAGCAAGGATTCATCAACGAAGGTGCAGTTCAGTGTGGATATTGCACACCAGGATTTATCATGTCTGGCGTCAAACTGCTCGAAGAACGACCCAATCCTTCGACAGATGATATTCTGCAGTCCATAACTGGAAATCTATGCCGATGTACTGGATACTATAAGATCATTTCCGCTATTGAAACTGCAAGCCAGATGGAGGTTGAAGATGACAAAATACGATCCAACCTACCAGCCTAAAAGCCGTAGGACTATTATCCCGCCAATACATCCGGTGTGGCGTGGCATTGGGTGTTTATTCCTGATCTTATTGCCGATCGTGGCATTCGCTGGTGCAAAACTCCTGGTCCAGGCAAATGCCCGGCAACGCTGGGTTCAAATGCCTTCTGAACTGGTTGGTTTCTTCACTGTACCTGTTATTGGTAGGGTCTTCTTTGCAGACCTGGCAGTCATGATTATTCTCATCGTAATCGGTTTCGCAATCATTACCGTTGGGTATTCGTTGGTCTACAGAATTATTGGGATTCCCCGCTATGGCCCACTAGATTCCCCTCCAGGATAAGATATCATACCTGTTTGAGTTTCTCCACCATGGAAAGAACCGTTCCAAGCACCGCTTCTGAAGAGATAGAACTCTATCAAAGAACTTATTATTCTTTATTGCGTTCTAGTGCTGAGGTCCAAATCCGGACAATGGAGGAAGCGCATGTGCGTATGAACTCATTACTCCATCCAGCTGCACGTACAGACGCACCTGACATGTCCGCATTGGTGTATTCGATCCTGCGGTTACCACCGGTAATGCACCATATCCAGCTGGTTGTTCTCGGACAGAGTCCTGAAATTTTTGATAAACATGGATTTGGAGACGTTGAAAATTGGCAACAGGTCTTTGCCCAAGCAAGACGGCGACGTTGTTTTTTTGATGGTGAAAATACCCTGGTGTGTTACATCGCAAGCCGGACTGATATTGACGATATTGTGCCTCTATTGACTGCCTACCAGGTTGAGTGGAATAAATTCCACACCTCTTTACGGATGCTACCGACCTCTGTGAATCTGGAAAAGATTGACAAAGATCCCGAGATTTTCCGCAAGGTTGCCGAGACCTTGAAGATCAGCGAAGATGATCTCAACCAATTAAAGACATTGATGGGAGTGGAATTTTCGCATATCCTGGTAGAGATGGCTTCAAGGACAAGTCGATTACGGATTCAGCTGCTATCCGGCTCATTGAGTGATTACTGGAGGGCAACTCGAATCTGGTGGGACAATATTGAAGAAGCTTGCCCCCATCTGCGTGATCGACCGGTATATTTTATCTCCAGCAATCGGCACAGTGTTGTTAACCTACTATCAGGATTCGCACTGCAACATCGCGATGAGCTGCTCGCTTTCGTAAGGCAGAACAAGAATGGCCATCTTTATAAAGAGTGGGCGAAAATCAAGGAAGATAAAGTACCTTCCAACATGGAGAACTTCTTCTACTATGTATTTAAAGAAATATTGAGCCATTCTGAGGGTAAGTTGCTTGAGCAGGGGATGAATGAACATGAATCTAATCTTGGTATACGACGAGTACCGAGTTTGCACAGTTTTGATGTAGAAGGTCAGGTAATTGATCTAGCGAAACTGGATTATGCAGATATTGACCCGAGATTGGGAAACGACCTTGATTTTCTTGCACATAGTGACGCGCTGATTTTAAATATTGACTATCCATTAGGTATGGCAGCCTATAATATCCTTTCAAAAATATCAACCGAAGTCGGGGATGTACTGGGAGTTTACGTTACCGGCAAGGCCGCAACATTAAATGGAG
>Ga0209536_100003891_pt1 | contig 23759 bp, 22 predicted proteins | sample DeeMarSeWOR28_12_FD_187461 | JGI IMG/M metagenome (GOLD analysis project Ga0209536, IMG submission 187461) | Marine sediment microbial communities from White Oak River estuary, North Carolina - WOR-2-8_12 (SPAdes) (version 2) | ecosystem: Environmental > Aquatic > Marine > Intertidal zone >...
TTTGCTCATCATTTCTCTGATAGCATTGCCGCGGCTGCCTATCTCGCAACCATTATCCTGTACGACCTGTTGGTGAGACGTATGAATGTGACCCGTTTTCTATTTGGTATGCGGCCACTCAAACAGAAGTCGCCAGGACCATCCACCCCGCAGCCGGGTAAAAGTATCGCCTGATCAACTTCTACATCTTCGATCAAAAAACTTCCAAGGCTCCACCGAGAATCTAGGGTGCGCCTACCTACAGAATCGTTTACAATGTCTATTGTGAGACTGCTTTTGTTGGGGATTGGGCTAATGATGATGGGCGTACTGGTGGCCTGTACGTCCACCTTGACCCCGACGGCCGTCAGTGACATCCTTTCTCCAACGACTGCGGTCGAAGTTGAGCCAACAGCCGCGCCTGAAGATCCTTACCAGCACCAACGGGAGATGATGGTCGAGGAAGGGATCGTCGGCTGGGGCATCACCGATCCGGCCGTCATCGAGGTAATGGGAAAGGTTCAGCGCCACGAGTTCATCCCAGAAGAGTTTTTAGGTCAGGCTTATGAAAATCATCCCCTGCCCATCGGATACGGCCAGACCATCTCCCAGCCTTATATCGTGGCCCTCATGACCCAGGCTCTTGAGGTTACCGAAGATGACAAGGTCCTGGAAATCGGCACCGGCTCTGGCTATCAAGCGGCCGTCCTGGCTGAACTGGTCGATCACGTTTACACCATCGAAATCGTCGGCCCGCTGGCCGAAAGAGCTGGAGAAACTCTGGACAGGCTAGGTTATGAAAACGTCACCGTGCACCATGCCGATGGTTACTTCGGCTGGGAAGAGCATGCCCCCTTTGATGCCATCATCGTCACCGCTGCACCCGATCATATCCCCCAGCCATTGGTCAACCAGCTCAAGATTGACGGCCGGTTGATCATCCCAGTTGGCCCAGTGGGCGGCTTTCAGACCCTGTGGCTGGTCACTCGAGTTAGCGATGATGAGGTCCAAACTGAAAACCTGGGGGGCGTTCGGTTCGTTCCCCTGACCAGAGAAGAGCGTTGAACTCGACTTCTTTCAGATCCATTTGACTGCAAAGAACCTCTCTTGTCATTCTTGAACAAAGAACTACAATTCTCACACGGTAAACGATTCATTGAAGCCATGAAAAGCACCCTTTTTCCACTAAAATCTGGATCCCTAGAACGGCAGTTTGATGGCACGACTCTCCGGCCTGTTGCCATTTTAGGCTTGCTGGCATTCGCACTGTTCATGGCTTTCATGGGCACCAATCGCGCTTATGCTCAGGGAGAGAGCGCGGTGCAGGAGCTGAGCGGCCTCGTGCAGCAAGATGGTGGTGCCGTTTATGTCTTGCCCGATCTCAAAAGGGGTGAAACGTTATATTTCTACCTGTCCGGCACTTCTGGCAATCTCGATCCCCTCATTGTCTTGGCCGACGACAGCCTGCCCGCCAGCGAATTAGCTGAGACTTTCGATGCTAGAGTTAAAGAAGAGATCACCGCTGGCACCGATCCCCTGGTAGCCATCCCCCAGGTTGTAGACGAATTATTCCTGGCCTGGGATGATGACAGTGGCGATGGTTACGATGCCGCCCTCGAATTCACCGCACCGGCCGACGGGGATTATCTACTGGCTGTCGCGGCCAATCCGACGCAAGAAACCTTTGGCGATTTCCGCCTCTTAGTTGGCCTTGACGCACCACAAGTTCTTACAGGTAAAGCTGAACCCACGGGTGATACCATCGCCGTTCTCGATGAGAGGGATTCCCAGAGTGGCGTCTCGATCCAGGAGCTGACAGGCACACTGACGGCCGAAAAGCGATCTACCTTCTACACCTTGAAAGACGTAGAGCCGGGAGACACATTGTACGTCTTCGCCGAGGCGACTTCTGGGGATCTCGCACCTGTCGTCGTCTTGAGAGATTTCGGCGGCAAGCCTATACGTAGCGGCAACTTTTTAGGGAAAGAGTCCCAGGCTTCCTTTGATTTCACCTTTGAAGAAGCGGTTCAAAATTTCGAGGTTAACATCGAGGCTTGCTGCGAAAATGGGCCGGTTACTGAGGGCGACTTTCGGCTGCTGCTTGGCCTGAATGAACCAGATGTATTAACTGGGGCTGTCTCACCCACGGGCGAAACCGTTGTCAAAGGGGCGATCCCGGTCAAGATTGGCCTTAAGATGCAGCAGATCACCGGTGTCGATCAAAAAGCGGAGAATTTCGGGGTCGTTGCCACCGTGCTTATGGAGTGGCAAGATCCAGCCTTAGCCTTCAGTCCTGATGAATGTCAATGTAACTTCAAGACCTATGGCGACATCGCCTTCGTCAACTTTGTGGCTGAACAAGACATCGCCTGGCCTGAATTCACACTCTTTAACCAACAGGGTCGTCGATTCACCCAAAACCAGGTAGTGGTTATCTCTCCCGACGGTGAAGCTGCGTATTTCGAGCGATTCTCGGCCACTTTGCAGGCGCCTGATTTTGATTTTCGAAGATTTCCCTTTGATACGCAACAATTCTTCATTCGCATTGACTCACTTTTCCCGGAAGAATTTTTCGTTTACTCGGACCTGGAAGGCTTCAGCGAAGTTGGCGAACAACTTGGAGAAGAGGAGTGGGTCGTCACCAGCTACGAGACGATGATCAATACCGAAACGGCCAGCACAAGACAACCTACATCGCGTTTTTCCTTCGGTTTTACGGCCGAGCGCCATGTGAGTTTCTACGTCACCCGGCTTTTCATCCCCATCTTGGTCATTCTAATCGTGTCCTGGATTACCTTCTTTCTCAAAGACTATGGCAAACGGGTCGATGTTTCAGCCGGCAACCTGTTGCTCTTCATCGCCTTCAATTTCACCATCTCCAATGACCTACCCCGTCTCGGTTATCTGACCTTCATGGACGTTGTTCTGATCAGCACCTTTGTCGTGACTGGATTGGTGGTGATCTTTAATGTGATCCTCAAGCGCCTGGAGATCGCCGGCAAGATTGAGCTGGCTCAACGAATTGATAGGTACACGATCTGGATTTATCCCCTGGTCTATGTGGCAGCAATAGCCATTGTTACCTTTTTCTTCACTTGATTGAAAGCCAATTTCTCCAGAGCAACCCAAAACTTAGTAGCGCGCCCGTATAAGCGGCCGCGCCTAACCATAATACAGTAGAAAAACCCCACGATAAGGCAACCATCACCGCTAAAACTGAGCTGATCACCGAAAAACTGCCATTGATGGCCCAGGCCCAGGGAACAAGACCCGGTTCGTTCGACTCCACCACCTGTAAACCACCAGCAAACGGCAAACCCATCAGGTAGCCCAAAGGGGCGATGATCAAGATAGTTAACAGGAGGCGGACCCACTCGGGCTGGCCCAAAGCCACATCCATCATAGGTTGCAGCAGAAGCGGGTAAAGCACGATAAGCAAGATCAGCATGGCCAAACCCGCCGGAAGCCGCCATCGTTTCAGGGTCAAACTACCCAGCCCAGAAAAGAGCAAGATGGCGAAGAGCACAACAGCCAAGGCGGTTACCGGCTGATCGAGTAACAAGATGAAACGCTGGGCTAGTGGAACTTCGACAAACAAAAAAGCCAGCCCCAAGCAGGCAAAATAAGCGAATACACGCCAGCGCCATAAGGGTATTCCGACCTGCTCTCGCAAGCGTCTCTCTCGGCGACGCAATAACAAGGGACCGACGATCAAGAAGGCCGCCGCCAGGGAGACCAGGATCAATAAGGCCACCAAAACGAAGTAACCGCTGCCCCCGAACGGCTGCCAGGTTAATCCCAGGGTAGCCAGAATCTCGGGCGTTTGCCGCCACTTGAAATAGTGAAAGAAGAAAGGCCGGTCGTCGGTGGGCGGCCGGATGTCGAAACGGTAGGTGGCGTAGGTCTCGTCCGGATTAGCCAGGATCTGGCTGAATAGATCGTGATAGACCGGTTCGTTCAGCACGTTAAAGCGATTTAATTCATCAGCCCGAATACCAGGATAGTAAACGAAGTCGAAGTTGGCCTTCTCCAGGAAATCGCCAACGGTTCCGATTTCCTGCTCCGAAAATGGCTGCCGGCCGGCCAGTATGGTCATCGTGCGCAGCGTGCGAAAGGCCATCAGGTGTTTAGCCGGGTCAAGTCCCCTTTTTTCCAGGGCAGCGGTGATAGCGCCGAAGGTGCGGCCGCTCTCACTGGGTGGGGTTTGCAACCAGCGGGTCACCATCAAAAGGCCATCATCCTCCAGCGTATTCAGATAGTCGCCGAAAGCCTCGACCGTGTAAACATAGTCCTCGGTCAAACTGTACGCGCCTGAGGTGACCGGCCGGTGCGGATCGGTGAGGGCTACCACGGCGACGTCATATCTCTCTTCCCAACTGGCTCGGCTGCCCTGGCGAGCAAAAACCCGGCCGGATTGGGTGGTGACCGACACCCGGGGATCTTGATACAAACCGCCGGTGAATGCCCCATATTGTTTTTCGACGATTTCGTTGACCAGGCCATTCTCTTCAACAGCCGTCACCTGCCCGGCACCTCCAGCTAGGGCGAACAAGACATCCATGCCAGTCCCGGCTTCGATCACCAGTGTGTGCGCCTGGGGTCTTAGCCTGTGGATCACGCCGTTGGGCAAATAATTGGCCAGCACTTGCGCTTGTTGGGAATCAGGTGGCAACCCTGTAATGGGCATCAGATTGTCGCCGTCCAGCATCAAGCCAGCCTGGGGCGGTGGGCCATAAGGTGAAAGCAGGCTTAAGCCGGGCATCACGTGAATCGTGCTGCCTTCGACGACATCCACCCGGGCGGTAGCGTCCCAAGTGGTCAACACATGCCGGCTATCCAGTGCCTGGGAAAGGACGGCCAGCGTCTTGTAGGGGGATAGTTGCTGGGCGAAAAAGGCCGGTGGGCGGATCAGGGCTAGGGCTCCAACCAGGATCAATCCGCTGGCAACCCCTATCGTAACGAGGTCCCGGACTGTCCTTTCCCGGCGATGTATATCTAAGAGTGTGAAGGAGAGCCCAGAAATAGCCCCCATGATAATGGCCACAATCACGGCGCCTACGCCGCTGAATGCCTCTAGAATCAACAGGCTGATCAAGCTTCCGGCCGCGGATCCGATGAGGTTGGCTCCATATACTCGGTGCGAGCCACCTCCATTCCGGCCGGCTCCCATGAGCTCCCCCCCGATAACTAGCCCCGCAAACAAGAACGGGACAGCAGCAGCCAAAAAATAAATGGCCAGGTAAAACAACTGGCGACTATCCCAGGCAATGCTAAATGAATCGAAGGGTAAGTAATTGATGATCAGGTAGGCGCCTAATGTGGTCAGTGCAAAGGCCAGAGACATACCAGCCGGTGAAAAGCGACGGCCACGTAGACTAAGAATCGATCCACTCGCGCCGGCGCCCAGCAAAGCCAGACTAATGGCCATGAAGGCAAAATGATAAAATTGTTGGACCGCAAACAAGCGTAAAAGCGCTAACTCTAGTAAAATAGTAGCGGCAGAGACAAGCGCGATCGTAAAATAGTACCACATCTCTCCCACCTGAAGCCGTATCCAACCATAAGCCATGGGAGGTTGGTTGATATCGCCTAATCAGGCGATGGCTATAGCTTACCGACTATAGTTTAGTATAATGGATCTTAGGCAAAGAGTGATTTTTGGCAGCGCCAAAAGTGACAAATGACATCTGACACCACAGAACATCCGTAGTACAGTAAATATGGGTGGGACGATCTTCAGAAGGTAGTCACCTGCAATCATCTACGAAAATCGTCCTTGCCTGATCGAGCGGACCAAATTTACTCTCACAATCACGAATCTCATCCATCCATTACTCAAAAAAGCCGCCGATAGTAGGAGTTTAAGATCATGCTGGATAGACCGGTTTACGTCACCCCCAAGGGCAAGGCCGACCTTGAGCAGGAGTTGGAGCACTTGAAGAATGAGGAGCGGCCGAAAATCATCGAACGGCTCCAGGAAGTGAAAAGCGGTGGTGACTGGATGGAAAACACGGAACAAATGATGTTCGAGGACGAACTGGCTTTCGTGGATCGCCGCATCCAAGAACTGGAAGATATGCTGGCTGACGCCGAGATCATCAAGCCCGATCAGGACAACAGCATCGTTAACATCGGCGATACGGTGGTCATTCAAGATGAATACGGCGAAATTGAAACTTACACCATCGTGGGGGTAGCCGAAGCCGATCCAACCGAGGGCTTTATATCAAACGAATCGCCAATGGGGCGCGCGCTATTGAAACAACCGGTGGGTCGGGAAGTGGTGGTCGAAGCGCCGGCCGGGGAGATGAAGTTTCGTATCATCGCCGTCAAATAACTCCCAACCGGCGTTCCTGTCAATCCATCAACCGACTACTTTAGCTTCTTCGCAAAGTTTTTACGCAATTTGGCTAATTTAGGCGTGATGACTGCCTGGCAATAAGGCTGTTGGCTATTGTATTTGTAATACTCCTGATGGTAGTCCTCGGCCTTATAGAAAACCTCTAGCGGCGCCACCTCGGTAACGATTGGATTGGGCCAGATGTTGGCTGAGTTAAACCCATCGATCATTTCTTCGGCGATGCTTTTTTGTTCTTCGTCATGATAAAAGATGACCGACCGGTATTGCGTGCCCACGTCTGCTCCCTGACGATTCAACGTCGTCGGATCGTGAATCGTAAAGAAGATCTGCAAAATCTCCCGGAAGGAAATTATGTTTGGATTAAAGGTGACTTGGGCTACCTCGGCATGGCCTGTGGCCCCACTACAAACCTGTTCGTAAGAAGGATTTGGTACGGTGCCACCCGAATAACCCGATTCCACCTTTTCCACCCCTCGAAGCTCGACAAATACAGCCTCAAGGCACCAGAAACAACCACCCCCCAGTGTCGTAACTTCCTTGCCGTCCAAAGACCTGGATTGATTTGGATTCTGATCTATCACTGTACTCTCCTGTTCAATTGGTTAAGGATGAATACAAGACATTATCATGGATTCATCGTGGCGCAAGATCCGGAGATAGACTGGGCCAACCTTGTGCTAATCATTGGTTAATAATATGGATAAGTTTCAGAAGATAGGCCAATCTCATCGCCGATTGATAACAAACTGAAGACGACTTGTTCAAAGTCAAACTGTGCCCGGAAATGTTCCTTAGCGTAAAATCCCGTACTGAATTATGGGCATTCTTGTAACACGGGATTTCTTCTCGTAACATATTTATGGTTGTTACCATGCACGATCTGATCATTCGAAACTGCCAAGCCCTCTTACTCACCGATCGTTTGTCCCCCTCGATACAAAAGAACAGCGATATCCTGATCGACAACGACAAGATCACCGATCTGCGCCCCACCCACCCTACCCAGCCCGGAGAGGCCCATCAGATCATTGAAGCCGATGGCATGTTGGCCATGCCAGGCCTCATCAATACCCACGCTCATGCGCCCATGGTCATCTTCCGCGGCCTTGCCGAAGATGTTTCGATAGAACGCTGGTTTAACGAGTACATGTGGCCCTTGGAAAGGAATCTGCAAGAAGAAGACGTGTATTGGGGCATGTTGCTGGCTCTGGCAGAGATGATAGAAGGTGGTGTCACGACCGTGGCCGACCATTATTTCTTTATGGATCGGGCGGCCGAGGCCGTTCAAAAGGCAGGCACGCGGGCTGCCTTAGGTTGGGCAATTTTTGGCGATGGGAGTACCAAAGCTCTCGAGGCGGCGGCCGGCTTCGCCCAGCGCTGGAATGGCCAGGCAAACGGCCGGATCACCACCTGGATGGCACCTCACGCCCCATATACCTGCGACGACAACTTTCTAAGGGCATCGGCCGATTATGCCCGACAATTGGGCATCGGCGTCCATATCCATGCCGCCGAAGAGATGGGCCAGACGGAAGCAAGCCTGGAAAAGCGGGGGATCACCCCAATCCAGGTACTGGCCGAGACCGGCATCCTGGAGGTTCCTACCCTCATCGCTCATGGCTGCGGCATATTGCCAGAAGATGTGGCCATTTTAAGGCAAGCAGACCAGGTCGGCGTGGCTCATGCACCAAAGACGTACTTAAAACTAGGCATGGGTCTAACGCCCATATATGCCTTGCGAAATGCCGGCATTCCTGTCGGTTTGGCTACGGATGGGGCCGTTAGCAACAACACATTGGACATTTTGGAGAGCCTGCGCCTGATGGCTATGATGCAGAAGCACGAGAGCCGTGACCCAGAGGTGATGACCATCCCCGAAGCCCTGGATATCGCCTTTCCAGGCAGCGCCGAAGCCATCGGACTCGGCGACAAAATCGGCCGGCTGGCCCCCGGATTTCTAGCCGATTTGGTATTGGTGGATACAAGTGGCACCCATCTCCAACCCCTTCACAGTATCACTGCCAGCATCGTCTATAACATACGCGCCGATGATATCCAGACTGTGATCGTCAATGGCCAGGTTCTCATGCGCGACAGGCAACTGCTCACCCTTGACAAAGACGAGATCATAAGACAGGTCAACAAGAGCATGGATCGTCTAGCCCAGCGGATCCCCAACAAACGAATTCAGGTCTACAATCCATAACCATGATCGGAGGTAAACCACCATGGAATGGCACATTCAATGCGACCCGGCCGACATTTCTCGTTATATCTTTTGCCCTGGCGACCACGCCCGGGCAAAAAAGATCGCCGACCATCTGGACGACGCCCGGCTGGTGACCGACAGCCGGGGTTATGTTGTTTATTCTGGGACTTACGAGGGCGTCTTTATGACCGCTTGCGGCACGGGTATGGGTGGCCCGACGGTAGCCATTGCCCTGGAAGAATTGGCTCACATGGGCGCCGACACCTTCATTCGCGTCGGTTCCTGTGGCGTCTTTCAAGAGGGTCAAGGGCCTGGGGATGTCATCATTGCCAGTGGCACCTATCGCGCCGGGGGCACAGCCAACAACTATTTGCCCCTCAACTACCCGGCCGTGCCCACCTTCTCCGTCTTGCGGGGGCTGGTCCAATCGGCCGAAGCCCTTGAAATTCCTCACCGGGTTGGCGTGGGCATCGCTGGCGACGCTTTTTACGCGCCGCGAGACCCGAATTATCGCCAGAAGCTGACCGATGCCGGCCTGGTTTCAGTAGAGATGGAAAGCGACACCCTCTTCATCCTGGGCGCTTATCATGGTTGGCGCACCGGGGCTTTGTACGCTTCCGATGGCGCGCCAGGGGTGATCAAGCCCGATTGGGGCGAAGCGGATTTTCGCCAGGGCGAACAAAACGCCATCAAGATCGCCCTGATAGCCATGCGCGACATCGCCCGCCAAGACGCCCGGGAAACGGGTGAATGACCCATTACAAGCGCATTTACAGCCAGCAAGCTCGCCAATACCAGCTACTGGTAGCCCGGGAAGATTACCAGGCCAATCTGCCTGTGACATTGTCCCAGATACGGCCTTTTGATGGTCTGGAAATCGTCGATATAGGCGCCGGTACCGGCCGCTTGACCTATCTCGCTGCGCCGCAGGCCAGGCGCATTGTAACCTGTGATATCTCACCCCACATGTTATCCGTGGCCCGGACCGTCCTGGCCGAGACCGGCTTCGACAACTGGTGCCTCGTCGCCGCCGACAATCGCCAGCTACCCTTCCCCGATCAGTCATCCGACCTGGTCATGGCTGGTTGGAGCCTGGGACATTCAATAGGCTGGTATCCTAGTAGCTGGCGGGCCGAAATCGGTCGGGCCCTGGCCGAGATGGATCGGATCTCTCGCCCCGGCGGGGCAATCATCATCCTGGAGACATTAGGCACCAACCTGGAAACTCCCCAACCCCCCACCCCTGGACACGGCGAATTTTATCGCTGGCTTGAAGGAGGGCTTGGCTTCGAGCACATCTGGATCCGGACCGACTATCGCTTCGCCTCAGTTCAGGAAGCGGCCGAATTGACCCGTTTCTTCTTCGGGGAGGAGATGGCGGCCGATGTCTTGGAAAAGCAGACACAGATCGTGCCCGAATGCACCGGTATCTGGTGGAGGTCGGCCGGATCCGAAACATTATTTGTCAGATAGCGGAGATACAGGTTTATATTCGCGAATACACGCTCAACGGCTATCTCGGGCAGCCTTACCGGTGCCAGATGCAATAACTATCTTGCGGATAGACACAAAATCCTGGGGGCCAGTTGTCTTTATGATTCCTCGAAAATCTAGTAGTGTCGTGGTGATCGGCCGTATGACAATTTGCTGTCCCTGAACCACAATGGCTAATTGATCCCCTTCGTTGATCCCCATCTGCCGCCGGACTGTCGTCCAGCTAGAGCACTGTAGTATTTGAAAAAAACACCATCAGGATCATTGTGAGGATGTGCGTAAACCAAATATGTTTCTCAATCGACAAACCAAGCACATTCTGGTATTTTCCGGCTTTGCCTTCAAAAGATATCGCATTGTACTCTCTCATCAGTTAGACCCAATTTACCCCTTAGACCAGAGCATTTCTTCAGCCGCCGTCATCTGTTCTTGTAATGCCTCCGGCGCCGTGCCCCCCTGAACCGCCCGGCTGGCCAGGGAGGCCTCGAAATTAAATACCTCCTCCACATCTTCCCCAAATTGATCGCTTATCGACCGCAAGTCAGCCAAGGTCAGTTCGGTGAGGGCTATCCCCTTCTCCTCCGCAAGCTGGACCGCCTGGCCCACCAGCTCATGGGCCTGGCGGAAGGGCACGCCGCGCTTGACCAGGTAATCGGCCAGGTCGGTGGCTAACAGGCCAGGTTCCAATTGGGCCGCCATCCGCTCCGGCTGTGGTTGCAGAGTCCGGATCAAGCCAGCCATCACCGGCAGCACCAACTCCAACGTATCGAAGCTGTCGAAAACCGGCTCCTTATCCTCTTGCAGATCCTTGTCATAGCTCGAGGGCAACCCCTTCAACGTCGCCAGCAACCCGGTCAGATTACCGATCAACCGCCCGGCCTTCCCTCGCGTCAGCTCTAACGTATCGGGGTTCTTCTTCTGGGGCATCAGGCTGGAGCCAGTGGTGTAGGCATCGTCCAATTGCACAAAGCCGAATTCGGCGCTGCTAAAAATGATGAGTTGCTCGGATAAATGGCTGAGATGCAGGCCTAGCATGGCCGCCGTGTAGAGGAAGCCAGAAACAAAATCCCGATCGGAAACGGCGTCCAGGCTATTGGGGCTGATGGTCTCAAAGCCCAGCTCATCGGCCAGGGCCTGCCGGTCGATGGCAAAAGATGTCCCGGCCAGCGCAGCCGAGCCCAAAGGCAGAACGGCCGCCGCTGCCCGCACCGCCTCTAGCCGCCGCACGTCGCGGGTCAAGGGCCAGAAATGGGATAGCGTCCAATGTCCCCAGGTCACCGGCTGGGCGTGTTGCAGGTGGGTGTAACCGGGCATGGGCAGGTTGAGGTAGCTCCTGGTACTCTCCAACAAAGCCAGTTGCAGATCAGCCACTTTTTCTAGAAGCTGGTCCACGGCCCGCATCACCCACAAGCGAAAGTCGGTTGCCACCTGGTCGTTACGCGACCGGCCGGTATGCAATTTGCCCCCCACCGGCCCGGCGATCTCGGTCAAGCGCCGCTCCACGGCCGTGTGGATATCCTCGTCGGCCGGGGCAAAGGTGATCTTCATCGCCTGGAATTCTGCGCGCACTTGTTCCAACCCGGCGACGATCGTCTCAGCCTCTTCGGCCGTCAGCACCTCAGCCCCCACCAGCCCTCGCGCCCAGGCGATGCTGGCGGTGATATCCTCGTCGTATAGACGCACGTCGAAGGGCAGGCTGGCGTTCAACTGGTGAGCCAGCGAATCGGTTGCCTTCGAGAAACGGCCGCCCCATAGTTTTTTACTCATTCATCCTGTCCTTCACTCATTTTTGCACCAAAGAATCTCGACCTATGATGACCTGACCATCTTATTACCACTTTGACTGAATACCAGGCACATGCCACCTACCACTCTTACGTCCGGTAATCGGCGTTTATGGTCACATAATCATGGCTCAGATCGGTGGTCCACATGTTTGCTCGGGCCTTTCCCTGACCCAAGTGCAGACGGATGTTGATCTCCAGCCGGGCGAAAATGGCCGCCGCATCTTCTTCCAGGTAGCCGGTAGGCGTGCCTTGGTCCACGATCTGTAGCTCCTGTTCACCCGGATTGCCGATCCACAAAGCCACCTGCCCCTGGTCGAAATATACGCCAGCCCGGCCGGCGGCCGCCAGGATCCGCCCCCAATTGGGATCGCTGCCGGCCAGGGCTGTTTTCACCAATGGGGATGTAGCGATCGTCCCTGCTATCGCCTTCGCTTCTGCAGCTTCAGACGCGCCGGTCACCTGGATCTCGACAAATTTACCGGCCCCTTCGCCATCCCGTACGATCGACTTGGCTAGCTCGATACAGAGGGTATTGAGTCCCTCGGCGAACAGGGCCAGAGATGTTTCATCCTCCAGCTGGTGCCCACTGGCCCCATTGGCCAACAACAAGACCGTGTCGTTGGTGCTGGTATCGCCGTCCACGCTGATGCAATTGAAACTCTGATTTACGGCTTCTTGCAACAGCTCCTGCAGGGCATCGGCCGGGATGGCCGCATCGGTGGTGATCAGGCCCAACATGGTCGCCATGTCGGGGTGGATCATGCCCGATCCCTTGGCCACACCGCCGATGGTGATCTCCCTACCATTTAAGAAAACTTTCACCGCCAGGTGTTTGGGGCGGGTATCGGTGGTCATGATGGCCCGGGCCAGATCCAAACCTTTTCCAGCCGACAGTTCCTGGGCCACCAGGGCAAGGCCGGGGATCACCTTTTCCAGCGGAATTTGGACGCCGATCACGCCGGTGGACAATACAAAAAACTGTTCTGGCCGCTCGTCAAACAGCCCGGCTGCGGATCGTTGCATCTCCAGGGCAACCGCCATCCCCGGATCCCCGGTGCAAGCATTAGCCATGCCGGCGTTGGCCACCAGGCCTCGGATATGGTCTTTATTGGCCGCCAGCGTCTGGTGATCCAGGGTGACCGGTGCGGCCACCACCTGGTTTTTGGTGAAAACCCCGGCCGCCGTGCAATCATGGTCAGAATGCAACAACGCCAGATCCAGCCCACCCGATTCCTTCAAGCCACAAGCCATCGCCCCAGCTTTAAAGCCCAAAGCGCTTGTCACAGTTCCCTCCAGATCTAATTCAATCACCAATCTCTCCTCCAAAACCAGACAAGATCAACAATATGAACATGATTATGGCCAAACCCTATCCGCCAACCACCCCCAGACCCCAGCCGCCGGCCAAGCCCTAATCCCTCTTAAATTTCGAATAATCCGGCGCTGCATACCGTGTCCGACCGCCGTCGCTGACCTCCATCATGGCTTTAACCTTCATTTGCAGGCCAAAGAGATTGATGAAGCCTTCGGCATCCTGCTGGTCGTAGACATCATCCTGGCCGAAGGTGGCGAAATCTTCGCGATAGAGGCTGTGGGCGCTCTGCCGGCCGACGACGATGATGTTGCCTTTATATAACTTGAGCTTCACCCAACCGGTGACCGTTTCCTGGGTTTGGGTAATGAAATCTTGTAATGCCTCGCGCAAGGTATGGTACCACTTGCCAAAGTAGGTCAGCTCGGCATAACGCAAGGCGATCTGTTCCTTATAATGGATCGTATCGCGATCCAGGCACAACGATTCCATCTCCCGGTGAGCGGCGTATAGGATGGTGCCGCCTGGCGTCTCATAAACGCCGCGAGACTTCATGCCCACCAGCCGGTTCTCCACCAGGTCGATCCGGCCGACGCCGTGTTTAGCGCCCAATTCATTCAGCTGCTCCACCAGCGCGGCCGGGGCCATTTGCACGTCGTTGACGGCCACGGGCACCCCCTTCTCGAAATCGATCTGGACCAATTCTGGCTCGTCGGGTGCGGCTTGCGGGGCCACTGTCCATTGGAACATCACCTCTTCCGGCTCGTTCGCCGGATCTTCCAATAAACCGCCTTCGTGTGATAGGTGCCACAGGTTGCGATCCCGACTGTACATGGACTTCTCCGTTTGGGCTACAGGCACCTTATGCTTGCGAGCATAGGTCAGGGCATCCTCCCGCGAGCGGATCTCCCACTCGCGCCAGGGAGCGATCACCTTTAGCGTCGGATTGAGGGCTTTGTAAGTGAGCTCAAAACGAACCTGGTCGTTGCCCTTACCGGTACAGCCGTGGGCGACGGCATCAGCCCCCTCCGCTTCGGCGATGGCCACCTGCCACTTGGCAATGATGGGCCGGGCAACCGAGGTTCCCAACAAATATTGGCGCTCATAGATCGCCCCCGCCTGCAACATTGGAAAAAGGAAATCCTTGGCAAACTCGTGACGCAAATCTTCAACATAGACCTTACTTGCGCCGCTGGCCAGGGCTTTCTCCTCCAACCCTTCTAGCTCGGCCTCACCCTGGCCGATATTGGCACAAAAACAAATCACTTCACAGCCATAATTTTCTTTGAGCCAGGGCACGATCACCGAGGTATCCAGGCCGCCAGAATAGGCCAATACGACTTTGTTCACTGCAATTTTCGACGTCATTTCACCTTACTCCAATCTTTTTTGACTACTTTCCAATTTGATCACAGTCCACTGACCCCCGATCCCCAGTCCTCAACCACCAGCCCCTGCCATACCATCGCCGTTTCGTCGCAGCGCTCTATTAAGGGACACAACCGGCAATCATGCCATACCTTCTCGGAAAAGAGATCTCGTTCCGTTACCTGAAATCCAAACCGGCTGAAGAAAGGTACTTTTCGTGTCAGGGCAAATAAGGTCGGGATTCGGCGCCGTTTTGCCTCCTCCAGCAAAGCCTTCATCAAACGTGTGCCAATGCCCAACCCCTGATAGCGGTTCCGGACCGCCAGAGAACGGACCTCCACGAGGCCAGATGAATAAGGCAATAAGGAAACGCAGCCCATGATCTCACCATCCGCTTCGGCTACGATCCAATCCTCTACGGTATCATAAACTGATTGGAGCGAGCGCGGCAGCACGCTCCCCTGGAAGGCATGGGTATTTACCAGAGCTACGATCTCGGCCACGTCATCGACCACGGCCGTGCGAATATTGATGACCTGGAGCTTTATCCTTGGCTGGTCTTTTTTAGGCATCATATGGTTTATTCCTCCAGCTCGCTCAGACATTCGCCTAGGATGGTCCCAGCCGCCTCGATCTGCTCCGGCGTCACGATGAGCGGTGGACAAAGTCGAAGCACATTTTCGCCTGCGCTAATGACCAACAATCCTCTTTCCCGAGCAGCAGTGATAAGTGGCGCAACGGGTGCGTTGATCTCCACCCCGATGAGCAGCCCAGCGCCTCGCACGGCCACCACTTTCCCGGGGTTCAAGGCTTGCAAAAGTGCCATCAGGTACTCGCCGTTCGTGCGGATCGAGGCCAGGAAATCCGGCCGGTTGATCCGGTCAAAGACGACTTTAGCGGCCGCGCAGACCAGCGGACCAGCAGCAAAAGTGCTGCCATGATCGCCAACGCCCATCACCTGGGCTACCGGTTGCGTTACCAATGTTGCCCCAATGGGCAAGCCACCCGCCAGGGGTTTGGCCAGGGTCATGATGTCGGGCTCAACGCCATATCTCTGATGAGCCCAAAGGGTTCCGCACCGGCCGAGGCCACATTGCACCTCGTCAAAGATGAGCAGCGCCTGGTTTTCATCACAAAGGGTTCGTAGACCGTTCAGGAATTCAGGCTCGGCCGGGTACACGCCTCCTTCCCCTTGCACTGGTTCGACAATGACCGCGCATGTCTCTGCATCGATGGTCTTTTCGGCCGCAGCTAAATCGTTGAACGGCACGAAAGTCACCCCAGGCATCAGTGGCTCAAAAGGTTCCCGGTATTTCGCCTTGTGCGTGACTGCCAGGGCCCCCATGGTCCGGCCATGGAAACTGGTGCTGAAGGCCACCACCTTGGTCTTGGCCAACTCTCCCGGCCCTTCTTTCTGGACACGAGCGTATTTTCTAGCAAATTTCAAGGCTGCTTCGTTTGCCTCAGCGCCTGAATTGCAGAAAAAGATCCGGTCGGCAAAGGAGTTTTCCACCAGACGGCGGGCCAATTCGACGTGGGGTGCCGTATGGTAAAGATTGCTGACGTGGGTCAGCTTTCCGGCCTGTTCGCTAATCGCTTTCACCCATTCCTCGTCCCCATGTCCCAAGGCCATGACGGCAATGCCCGAGGCGAAGTCGAGATATCGTTTACCCTGGCTATCATACAAATAGGCGCCCTGACCATGGCTGAAGACGACTTCCGGCCGGGTGTAAGTGGGCACGATATAGCGTGCTTCCCCAGCGATCACTTCGTTGGTTTCCATCTGTTCGATCCCTCAGGTTATGAACAAGGTGCCTTGACCGGTCGGCAAGCCGTGTAAATTGACGATACGAGCAGAGGGAACGCCCCGGTCGATGACCTCCAGTGCAGCCAGGACCTTGGGTATCATGCCATCCCGGATAACGCCGCTTTGGATCAGTATTTGGCCCTCGGCCGCCGTGAGTTTGGGTATGGTTCGATTATCCTGATCCAGCACGCCCGGCACATTGGAGATGAAATTCAAAACCCGGGCCTCCAGGGCGGCGGCGATGGCCCCGGCGGCTTCGTCGGCGTTGACGTTATACACCTGTCCTTCCAAACCCAAAGATATGGGAGAGATGACGGGTGTGATGCCCTGGGCCAGCAGGGCATGGATGATTTGCGAATGAACCTCCACAATTTGCCCGACGTAACCCAGGTCGGCTGCCAGATGTTGCTTTTTGACACAGCGCAACAAACCACCATCCACCCCGCTGATGCCCACGGCCTGCACCCCGGCCGATAGCAAGGCCACGACGATGGTTTTATTGGTATGTCCGGATAAGACCATCTGGCTGATGGTCAGGGATTCGGCATCCGTCACGCGTAAACCGTCGATCTTGACTGTTTCCAGGCCGAGACGGGCTTGCATATCGGCGATGGCCTGCCCGCCCCCATGGACGATGACGGTCGGCTCGTCCATGGCTGCGACTGTATCCCCTAACCCCCTCAGGAATTCCGGTTCTTCGATCTCATTCCCACCAATCTTGAGAACTTCCATCATTTTCCCTCCTATCCTGCTAAATCAAACCCGCCGTCTCGTCAATTCCGAACATCAGGTTCATATTCTGCACTGCCTGCCCGGCCGCTCCTTTGACTAGATTGTCAATGGCCGAGGTTAAGATGAGCACGCCAGCGCCAGTGGTAAGGCCAATCACACATCGATTGGTGTGGGTCACGTGGGCCAGGGTAGCCACTTCCCCGGCCGGCAATACTCTGACGAATGGCTCACCCTCGTAAGTTGCCAGGTACAGCTCTCGTAGCGCCTCTTCGGACCAACCATCGACCAGGGGAACGTAAATAGTCGAAAGGATGCCCCGGGGCACCGGTAGTAAATGGGGCGAGAAGATGAGGGGCGGCGGATCTTCATGCCAGAAAGTCAGCCCTTGCTCCATCTCAGGCAGGTGCCGGTGGGTCCGGCCGATCTGATAAGGGGCGAAGTTGCCCTCCACCTCGACGTAATGGGTCTGTTGCTTGGGCGTCCGGCCTGCCCCGGAGACGCCTGATTTGGAATCAGCGATGATGGTGCCGCCCACAGCCCTGGTCTGCACCGCCGGTTGGAGAGCCAGCAAGATGCTGGTTGGATAACAGCCCGGATTGGCCACCAGGCGCGCTGAAGGCAACACCTCTCGGACAAATTCCGTCAAGCCGTAAACCGCTTCATCCAATAACTGCGGCGCCGGATGTTCGTTCCCGTACCATTGAGTGTAAGTGTCTGCATTCCTCAGGCGAAAATCGGCGCTCAAGTCGATCACCCTTGCACCTGACTCTAGGGCCAGCATCGCCGTGGGCGCGGCGGCCGCGTGCGGCAGGCACAGGAAGACCACGTCACTATCAACCAGCAGCACATCTTCAGGTGCGTCGAGGACCAATTCCGGCCCGGCCGGATAAAGTTCGGTTAACGGCCGGCCAGCATTGGATTGTGAGGTGACAAACAGGATCTCAACCTCTGGATGACGATCCAGGATTTTGATCAATTCAAAACCTGTATAACCACTCGCACCAAAGATCCCTGCTTTTATCATTTCTATTATCGATCTTCTACCAAAAACCGTTTATGCGACCAGGTCGCTACTATCTGCGCCTATTTTCTCCTGGAAACAAAAAAACCCGCCAGCCGGTCTAGTGGTCTGGCGGGTTAGCGCGCTTCTTTGGGTAAGTTGTCTTTCAGTCAACCCCAAATACCAGACCTATAGTCTGGCTACGGCGAAGAATGTGAGGAGCTGGCTGAACGACGTTTATCATGGCCAAAAATAGTAACAGATATCGTTGAAATGTCAACAAATTGCCAAAATATTCAGCCTATTCGTCGGCATTATTTCTATCTAACCATACTATATCTCAACCAAACCCTGCATTTGAAGCAACTCAAAGTGGCGGACGATCATTTCGACATCCCGAATGCCCGTTTCCATCTCCACCAGGTCGACGATTTCCAGGGCCGTTCGCCGGCCGTCGGCCCAATATTCGGCCAGCACGGGAATGGTATGGCCACCAGCCTCCCGGCTGTCCACCAGCTCGTACCAGGCCGTTCGTTCCTCGGGCGGCAATGTCGCCATGCTCCCAATCCAGCTCACCGGCCCCCGGTAAAGACGATGGGGCCTCATCTCGGCCGCTTTCTGCTCCCATTCATCTTGTGTTTCTGACGTTGCAATTGCCGCTTCCTCGCCGGATATTTCTAACTGTTGTTCGGCCAGACGCCGGGCCCGACCTTGTTCCTGGTTGGCAAAGTTCGCGGCATCATAATAGAACATATCGGACAGCGAACTGGCTGTGTCGCATAGGCGGATGAGCCCCTGCAAAGCTACCCGGTGGCGATCTAAGAGGAAGGCCACCCGTTGCTCGAGTTTCATGAAGGACTCCTGATCGGCCCGATCCTCTCCATCAGACCAAATATGGATAACAGTGCCCTGGACCGTTTGCGCCAGCCGCTCCCGGAACCGCACCAGCATCTCGTGGGCCAGCCAGGTAGCGGCATTCTGACCTGCGCTGGCGACGAAGTAGGCGTAGGCGGCGGCCAAGGTGCCAGCCTTGGCTAGCGACTCCGCGCTAACCTTGTCCAGGGTGTCGGCTGAGGTGTGGTAGAACTTATCTGGCCATTGGATCAGCATGGGCATGGGCACGCCCACTGTGGGATCAGAAAACACGTAATGATCAGATCCACCGGAGAAGCCCGTCGTCGCATAACGCTGTAAAGAATAATTTCCAAACCCACCGTAACTCTGAACGTCATCGTAAACCAACTCGCGTAGTCGCTCGAGCAAGGTTGGCGCGAAAGAGGCGGCCGCTTCCGGCGGCCGTTCAAGCAGCAGGACAGACCCGGTCTGGGATTGATCTTCGCCGACCATATCCAGATTGAGGCCGGCGATTATATTGTGAATCTCGTCGTGGTGCTGCTCCAGGTAAGCGAAGGAACCGGTCATCTCTGGCATCCACAGGAAACGAATGTTACGTTTTGGCTGGGCTAACTCGCCGCTGGCGATCAGCCGCTGCAGTGTACGGGCCGCCTCCAAGTTGGCGGCCGCGCCAGAGGCATTATCGTTAGCCGATGGCTGGGGGTGGCAGAGGTGGCTGACTACCACGACCGTCTCCTCGCTCTCTCCAGAAATGAGCGCGGTCACCACCTCCAAGTCACCATCATAGAAACGTGTATCAACCACCGCCTTGATTCTCACTGGGGGTTCACCGGCCGCCTGCCGCCCCAGGATCAACTTGCGCAACTTGGCTCCCTGGCGTGGAGAAAGCACAAAACCAAAACATTGTTTTTCCTCGGGCAAACCGGACCACCAAAAAGACGTATATTGGCGAGCGTCAGGCAGATCGATGGCCTCCCGCACTGGCGGCGCAGCCCTCATCCCGTCAAAGATGATGCCCATGGCCCCGTGTTGTTCTACTGCCAATTGCCGTACCCGTTCGACCTCCCCTCTGGTGAGCACTACCTTTCCTTCCAGGTCCAGACCTTCATATTCGGCCTCATTCAAACCATCCTCCAACAAGACCACTTCCGTCTCCCCTTCGAAAGGGGCGCTCCGTTGGATGACGGATAATTTCAGCTCATCAAAATCAGCCAGCTTGCCCCCTTCCTCGGCCGGTTCTACCAGGTGCAGCGTTGCCCGGCCACAGTCCCATTCTTGAAATGAACGAGATGTCCAAAACTTGGTCTGATAATTGGCCGGGTACACCTCGATAAAAGCCTCCAGGCCAGCATTTTGCAATTCGCCGAAGACATAGGAAGCGGCCGCCCGGTAACCTGGACTGGCCTGAATGCGATGATACTGGCTGATCGCCGCCACATCGTCTTTGGCCCGCTGCCCGAGATAAGCGTTGCCGATAACTTTGACCGTGTTCGTCAACATTATTGTGACCCTCCAGAGTAATTGTTAATTGTGAATGATGAATGGTGAATTGATAATTGCGAATTGCGAATGAAAAATACTCTTTTGTTAGCTGGTTTGGCCGGTCAGCGTGATGACCAGGCGTCGCCGACCGCCGCGATTGCGGTGTTCGCAGAGATAAATGCCCTGCCAGGTACCCAGGTTCAGCCGGCCGTTGCTGATAGGCACGGTGACGGAACTACCCAGGAGAACGGCCTTGATATGGGCCGGCATATCGTCTGGTCCCTCATAAGTATGGATGAAATAAGCCGCATCCTCGGGCGCCAGACGATTGAAGTGGCTTTCCATATCCTGGCGCACGGTAGGATCGGCGTTTTCGTTCAAGGCGAGCGCGGCCGATGTGTGCTGGATGAATACATGGGCCAAACCGATTTTATACCGCCGCAATTCTGGAATCTGAGATTCGATCTCCTGGGTGATGAGATGAAACCCGCGTGATTTTGCCTGTAAAAAGATTTCTTTCTGGAACCAGCTCATAATGATTTTGCCGTCGATGAGTTGCCGATTAGACATTAAAGCGAAAGTAGATCACATCGCCATCTTGGACGATGTATTCTTTGCCTTCTACGCGCATTTCCCCGGCCGCCTTGGTGGCCCCCCAACTGCCATGGGCGACGAGCGTCTTAAATGGGATCACCTCCGCCCGGATAAAACCACGTTCGAAATCGGTGTGAATGACACCGGCTGCATTCGGTGCGGTCGAGCCTTGGCGTACCGTCCAGGCTCTGGCCTGTTTTTCATTAAAAGTAAAAAAGCTGATAAGACCCAAGATCCGGTAGCCCATGTGGATGATTTGTTCCAGGCCACTCTCCCTAGCCCCGGCCAATTCCAGGTACTCCTGGCGTTCCTCACTCGTCAGACCGGCCATATCCGCCTCCAGTTGGGCGCAGATCTTAATTACTTCGGCTCCCACTTCGGCGGCTACTTCTCGTACCTCGCGGACGTATTCATTGTCCTCGGCCAGCCCTTCTTCGTCCACATTGGCGGCATAAATGACCGGCTTGGCCGTCAGAAAGCGCATATCATGATTCAATGTGTAAAAGGCATCATTTTGATCTGGGTAGGTGGCGATGGTATGGCCGCTCTCCAAATGATCTTGCAACTTCTTGGCCATGTCCAGCAGAGGTATCGCCTTTTTATCTCCCTTAACCTGAGTAGTTAAGCGCTCGATCTTTCGCTCCAGTTGTTGTAGATCAGCCAGGATCAACTCGGTATTAACGATCTCGATATCGATTCGGGGTTGGAGACGTTCGCTGATGTGAACGACATTTTCGTCGTCAAAACAGCGTACCACGTGAATGATGGCTGACGTGTCCCGGATGTGGCCCAGGAACTGGTTGCCCAATCCCTCGCCCCTGCTGGCCCCTCTTACCAAACCAGCGATGTCCACAAACTCAACCGTGGCCTGAATCACCTGGGGCACGCCGACCAACTCGGCCAGCTTCACCGGCCGCTGGTCAGGTACCGGGACGATGGCCCGGTTCGGCTCGATGGTGCAGAAGGGATAATTCTCGGCCGAGGCCTGCTGCGCCTGGACCAGAGCGTTAAATACTGTACTTTTGCCTACGTTAGGCAGCCCAACAATGCCAATGCTTAAGGCCATTATTGCCTCCCAACCCTATTTTGGCATGAACGGCCGTTTATCACCAGTTGCTGGAGGAATTGGTTTGTGGACAGCGGTCAGTAGTCAGCGGTTATATCCCACGGGCCAGGCTACAATAGGAAGGTGATGTCACCGTCAGAAATATCGAGCAAGGATCCTTTTCCAAAATATTCGGGCACTTATGCCCTGATCTTAAGCCTGCCTGGCAACCAATCCATCCGCGTCGGCAAACTGGGGCAGTTCGAATTTCCGGCTGGCTATTACATCTATGTAGGTAGCGCTTTTGGGCCGGGTGGTCTGGCCGGCCGGTTGAATCGCCATGTGCGACTAGTTCAAGACGTAGATGGCAGGAAGCGTCTGCACTGGCATATCGATTATCTACGTCAGCACTCAGAACTAACGGGGATATGGTATGCGGGCCATGACTCGTCCCATGAACACATTTGGGCCTTGCTGGTGAGTCAATTACCTGGCGCCACAGTGCCTGTACCCTGGTTTGGCGCTTCTGATTGCCGCTGTCTCTCCCATCTTTTCCACTTCCCAATCCTTCCCGATTGGGTTGTCTTCAAACAGCTCGTTTAGGCAGTTTTTACGGCCGACGTGCAGGTGACTAACACTTGACACGTGCCAGCCACCTTAGGTTTACAAACGCCACAGCGCTCGCCTCACTGTCCTTGACTTTACCAATAAAACCAATTAGAATTTCATTCAGCTTGTTATTACAGGATAACAGGATTACATAATTACAAGCTTTCGTAGTTCCAGAGCGCGGCCGATGACTTTAGACGCCACAGTAGACCGCAGCAGTTACATTCCCTACTACATCCAGGTAGTGGATTCATTAAAAGATTATATTGATCATGGTGGCGGGCAACCAGGAGAACAATTGCCTGGGGAACCCGAGTTGTGTCGTTTATTCGGGGTTAGCAGGACGGTCATACGCCAGGCATTAAAAGAGCTGGAGTATGATGGACTGATAATTCGGGAAAAAGGCAAAGGCACATTCATCGCCGAACCCAAAATCCATGAAAGCCTTTTCCAGGAATTAACCGGCTTTTATCAGGATATGGCAGCCAAGGGGCATGCGCCAGTGTCGAAGATTCTCAAACAGACTTTGATTCCGGCCACTCCGAAGATAGCCGCTTACCTGAACTTAAATCCCAAAACGCCAGTCATTCACATCGATCGCCTACGCTTCGTCCAAGATGAACCGATCGTCCTCGTCACTACTTACCTGCCCTACTCGCTCTGCCCAATATTGTTGGAAGCAGATTTGACCGAACAGTCGTTATACGCCTTTCTCGAGCGAGAATATGGTTTGGTGATCGCTCGTGGTCGCCGCATCCTGGAAGCGGTACTGGCCAACGACTACGAAGCGGAATTACTTGGGGTTATGCCTGGGGCACCTCTCATCTTGCTCGATAGCGTTAGCTATTTGGAAGATGGTACCCCGATTGAATTTTTCCATGCTTTGCACCGCGGCGATCGCTCGCGGTTTGAAGTTGAGTTGATTCGAATGAGTGATCGTGGGATCAATCAGGGTAACATATCTTCAGATATGCTCCACCTTCTAGGCGAGGATGCCCAGAGCGAATTCGATTGATCAACGTCAGTTTGGCAATAGTCTTATCAAGAAGAAGGAGAAAGCAGAATGGCATTGAAGGTTGGAATTGATAGTTATTGCTTCCATCGTTTTTTCGGCGAGGTATACCC
>Ga0209536_100003892_pt1 | contig 23757 bp, 26 predicted proteins | sample DeeMarSeWOR28_12_FD_187461 | JGI IMG/M metagenome (GOLD analysis project Ga0209536, IMG submission 187461) | Marine sediment microbial communities from White Oak River estuary, North Carolina - WOR-2-8_12 (SPAdes) (version 2) | ecosystem: Environmental > Aquatic > Marine > Intertidal zone >...
AGTAAATGTTCCCATACGTAGCGGCCGCACATTTCTGCGGCCGTATAACCGGTAATGGCTTCGCAGGCCCTGTTAAAACGAACCACTTTTCCCTTGGCGTCTAAAACCACAACGATTGCGCCTGCTGATTGCAACACGGCCTCAGTGAGTTGTTTTTCTTTGGTAAGCGCCTGTTCGGTTTGGATGTGTTTGGTGACATCCACCAGATTGAGAATCAGCCCAATTGTATTGCCGTGTCGATCGTGTACGGGATGTAATGTCCAATCCCAATGAGTTATTCCGCGTTCGGGCGCATGTTCGTATTCGAAAGGCATCGCATTGGCGTAGTGGGATTCCGCGTTTTGTACCACTTGGTGAAAAATAGCTTCGTTGTCCGCGTTGGGGAATAAGTCGAAATGATTTTTACCGACAAAGAATTCTGGGGATTTTCCATCGGCTTGGGCGTAAGCATTGTTTACGCGAATAAAATTGAAACTGGTATCCATGTAGGCAATACACGTATGGGTATTCTCGAAAATGAGTTCCAGAATTCGATCATTATTGATTTTTATATCCATAACCGTGTACAAATATTCCCAATGGTTGGATTTCTTGGATGTTATTGCGCCCTATGAAGCGAGTGCTAGGAATTTCCATGTGCAAAATACGTGCACAGACGGTAGGGCCAACCACAAGTGGTTGGCCGTTTAGACTGAATCTATTGGTGCTTTAGGGAGAGGTTTATAATGGGCGTTTTATGCTCACTGCGCCACGCAGGTCACCGGCTTGGTAACCCGTAGCTTGATCGTGCGGGTAGCGATCGTTTAATAAGTCTTTGACTTCTTGTTGTATTTTATCTTTGTCACCATGGCACGCTAGACACTGGCCTTGTACGCCGATGGCTTTCATGAAACGGAAGTATTTGCCATTGGGTTCTTCCACGACTTCCGCAAAGGCCATTGTGTCAAAGGATTCACCTTTGCTGGCGCGTTCGGCAAATTTCGCTAACACTTGTTGTTCCCAGGTGTCTGGTGTTCCCAACATTGGATTGCGCACCCGCGTGCCGACACGGGTAACTTTCCAACCTTTTTGGCGGGAAATTTCTCCGGTAATTTGCGGTGCCAGCTCCGAACAAACTTTCACCGCAGCGACAGGGCCGCCGGCCTGCATTTCTTTTTTCATGGCGCCGCCGAGTTGGGTAACAAATGCCTTGGTGGCTTCTGCAGCGTCTTGTTTCATCTTATCCATATCAGAGGCATTGACTGCGAGCGAGCCGTAAAGAAATAATCCACTTACAGTACTTACGAAAAGTTGTTTTAACATGAGAATTCCTCTTTCATAGGTTGTTTTTTAAATGGTTGCCTTGCTTGCATTAGCGTCACCAATAATAAAACCAAGCCGTTGAGAGTCAAGTCGCTAGGACCTTTTCTTCATCATTCGATAGCTAAGGTAACTAAACAAAATGATTAACAACGGGATCATTAAGAACGCGCTAAGCGCATTGGTCATTAAAATTACCATGGCCTCTTCGGCGTTTTGAAGTACATAAGATGTCAGCATTTGATCGGTGACATAGCCTAGTACTGCGCCAATCGTGGCTCCTGTGACAACTGCGTAAATCTTGCGCATCGTTTCACCTCTTGATATTAAATGAAATTACTCTATTGATCGGTTGGTGATAAACGGTATCATGATTTTTAGATTCAATCAGCCTATCACAAGGAAAACCATGCAAGCTATAGTCATCAATCAGTTCGGAGCACCCGATGTATTTGAAGTTTGTGATATGCCCGCACCGCATGTCACTCCCGGCCATGTCGTTATCGAAGTAGCCGCCACCAGTGTCAATCCTGTGGACTGTAAAATCCGCCAAGGTAAACTCGCCGCGCTTGCTGCGGATTTTCCTGCGGTATTACATGGTGATGTCTCGGGAATTGTTCGGGCAGTTGGTGAAGGTGTTGATGAATTTACCATAGGGGATGAAGTATATGCGTGTGCCGGAGGCGTCAAAGGATCAGGCGGGGCGTTAAGTGAATTGATGCTGGCTGATGCAAAGTTGGTTGCCCGCAAGCCCAAAAGTTTGGGAATTCAAGAGGCGGCGGCGTTACCTTTGGCAAGTATTACCGCATGGGAAGCACTCATTGAGCGAGCGAACGTCAGCAAAGGGCAGAAGGTACTAATACACGGTGCGACTGGAGGCGTGAGTCACATCGGTATTCAACTGGCGAAATGGGCGGGGGCCACGGTGTACGCCAGCTGTTCCAGTGAATCCAAAGCCCATATCGCAAAACAGTTGGGGGCGGACTACTGTATTTTTTATAAGGACATGGAAGTTGACGACTACGTCTCAGAATTTACCGATAACCGCGGTTTTGATGTCATTTTCGACACGGTAGGCGGTGATAACATTGCCAAGTGTTTTCAAGCGGCGGCGTTAAATGGCACGGTGGTGTCGGTATCTTCCCGCAGCAAGCAGGATTTAAGTCCCATGCACGCCAAAGGGTTGACCTTACATGTTGTGTTTATGTTGATTCCGTTACTGCACAATATAGGCCGGGAACGCCATGGAATTATATTGCGCCAAGTAGCGGATTTGGTCGATGAAAGCAAATTATCACCACTCATAGACGAGCATCGATTCGCCGTTAGCGAAGTCTCATCGGCACATAAGTACGTGGAATCAGGCGCCGCGATCGGTAAAGTTATTGTAACAACGTGAAAACTGTAGGACTTTTTCCATTGCCGCTGAAGCAAAAACGGGCTAAATTTAAATAAGTTAGTCATTCACAACTCCGAAGTGGTGTGGCATGAGAGACATAGGGTTTGTAGAGTATAGATTGGCCAAAAAATCTGACTTAGCCACCATAGCTAGGTTGTCGCGTGAATATATTGAACACGGATTAGGTTGGTCATGGACCCCGGAACGTTTAAAAAAAAGCTATACCTGCCGTGATACCAACATACTGGTGGCTTGTGCGAGCCCAAACTATCGTGCGCAAAATCGCGATCAAAAGCAACTTCAGCACACACACAACCATCAAGTTGTCGGGTTTGGTGTCATGCACTATGGCAACACGGAAGCGAATTTAAATTTATTGGCTGTGTTGCCGGATTATCGCCGCATGGGGATAGGCAGATTTATGGTGCAATGGTTGGAAAACTCGGCGTTGACTGCCGGAATTGATGTTATTTATTTACAATGCCGCACGGTCAATATTTCGGCGCAGCAGTTCTATCACAAGTTAGGTTACCGCAAACTTCGCAATCTCCCCCAATATTATTCTGCAAAAGAGTCCGCCATATTGATGGGGCATGATTTATTAATCCCCGCGCCGCATTTGTTTTTACAGAAGCCGTATTGACCGTTTTCTACAAACTCAATTTTGATATTTTATATGTTGTAGTACCCGTTTAAGCCACCGGCAAGCTTGCTGGTTTTCTTCGTGATCTTCACTGTGAATATATTTTTCTACAGGTCCCAGTTTTTACCACCAGTGTTTGTCCCACAATTGAGGATTTGCCCAATATTTATTGTTTAGCCAATCAGGGGTGGTTTTATAGGTGGCGATATCGAAAGCGTATACATGCACAGGTTTTTTATCTATCGTCATATTGGCTTTTAAAATGAAACCTAACGCTAGTAAGTCCGTTTCTTCCCAGTAACTCACGTGGTTTTTCCATAGCTTGCCTATGGGTACGACAATGAGCAACTTTTTTGTGTGAATATCCCTTAACCGCGCTAATACATGCTCAGCGGTAGCTTTGTCTAAATGCTCTATGGTGTTAGAGACAATGCCGAATTCGAAGCTACCCTTTGTATCCAGCGATTGTATCGCTTGCTGGGCATTCGTATTGATAATATCTTTTTCAATCAAATGACAATCCGGATGTTGAACTAAGAACTCACTCATTGCATTACGAATGTCTTGACCCACGCATAACAGGCTTTTTGGTGGATGATCTGTCAGAATCCGATTTAATATTGTTTTAATGGCGCTGATCATAGTGTGGATCTATTGGAGCAGTGATGATTAGTCAATTAATCACAATTTGTGGACCTGCTCAAGGTTATTTTTTCCATAAATGACGGGATAAGAGCCTATGATAACCAATACATTATTAAAATTTATAGAAACAGATGCTGTAATTAACGCAATCGTTTAAGTGATAGTGTGTTTTTATCTTTATTTGATTCGAATGATGAAAACTATGCGTATAGAAAGGGTGAAATACAGTTGCTTGAGCTTGTTTTTACTAAAAAACGGCGATGAACTACCGGTGAATGACTATAAAAACCAAAAAAATATTAATTAAATGTAAAAAAATATGCATTTTTATAAAATAAAGTATTGATATTTTTTCGTGAATAACGATAATAGTTACAGTCTAAGCAGCAGCAAACTTAGATATTTATAAAATATAAAAAACGAAAGGGCGTGAATCACACGCCCTTTTTTTATGTCCCGTCAAATTTCTGTTTCTTTTAGCGCAACTACGCTAAATCTTCGTAAGCATTCACACTTTGATATCTACATTCTGCCCAACTTTTGAATCCGGATCAGGTACTGTTTCAATTAATTGTGCGGCGGTTTGTTCTTGGATATCCAGCGCTTTTCGTAGCATTTGATTGCCAACGGGATCTGGAGTGTTGCTGGTAGAGCTCACCGCTTGCGCGGCTGGTGTTGCAACTCCTGCAATTTCCATAAATATCCTCCGGTCTGTAAATTTTTGCCTCTGATGCGGCAGTAATAATTTGTTTATCGTCCGGTTGGATAAAACTTTAATAGAAAATTAACCACGAGAGCACGAAGGTTTGTATTGGTTCATAAACAGTTTTTCATGTTGTCCTTCGTGGTTAAATAATTTTAAAGGGAGAAAGTCAAACTTAAGCCGCGCCGGCTTTACTGGAACGTGCTCTTTGTAAAATAGGTTTTAAAAATTGGCCGGTATACGAAGTGGCATGATTGGCAATATCTTCTGGAGTGCCTGTGGCTACTATAGTGCCTCCTTTATCACCGCCTTCAGGTCCAAGGTCGATAATCCAATCAGCGGTTTTTATCACATCCAAATTATGTTCAATGATAACGATGGTATTGCCGTGGTCGCGCAAGCGGTGCAATACAGTAAGCAACAGTTCTATGTCATGGAAGTGTAAACCGGTGGTGGGTTCGTCAAGAATGTATAGCGTGTCGCCTGTGTCGCGTTTGGACAACTCACGCGCTAATTTTACTCTCTGAGCTTCACCCCCGGACAACGTGGTGGCACTTTGGCCCAGTTTTATGTAGCTTAGGCCAACATCTATTAAGGTTTGTAGTTTTTTGGCCAGTGCAGGCACTGCGTCGAAGAATTCGCGGGCGTCTTCCACTGTCATTTCCAGAATTTCATAAATATTTTTGCCTTTGTACTTAACCTCCAGGGTTTCACGGTTATACCGTTTGCCCTTGCAAATATCGCAAGGCACATAGATGTCCGGGAGAAAATGCATCTCCACTTTAATCAAGCCATCACCTTTGCAAGCTTCACAACGTCCCCCTTTGACGTTAAAGCTGAACCTTCCGGTGTTATATCCCCGGGAGCGGGCTTCTTTAGTGCCTGCAAATAAATCCCGGATCGTGGTGAACAGGCCGGCGTAGGTGGCCGGGTTGGAACGAGGCGTGCGCCCGATCGGGCTTTGATCTATATCCACCACTTTGTCAAAAGCATCGATGTTTAGAATTTCTTTGAATGGGCTGGGATTGTTGGGATTGGCGTTAATCACTTTTGCCGCGTAGCGGAACAAGGTATCGTTGATGAGAGTGGACTTGCCCGAACCGGATACTCCTGTGATACACGTCATCAAGCCAATGGGAATGTCAATGTCGACATTTTTTAAATTGTTGCCGCTAGCACCTTGGATGCGCAGCAGTTTGTCCGGATCCACGGGAGTGCGTTTCTTAGGTACGGGAATAGATTTATTGCCCGATAAATATTGCCCGGTTAAGGATGATTCGTTGCTCATGATCTGTTTCGGCGTGCCTTGGGCGACGATTTCGCCGCCGTGTACGCCGGCACCGGGTCCGATATCCACGACGTGATCGGCGCTTAAAATGGCATCTTCGTCGTGTTCTACCACGATGACGGTGTTTCCCATGTCGCGCAAATAGGTCAAAGTATCCAGCAACCGCTGATTATCCCGTTGGTGCAAGCCTATGGACGGTTCATCCAGGATGTACATCACCCCCACCAAACCCGCGCCAATTTGACTGGCAAGGCGGATACGTTGCGCTTCGCCGCCGGACAAGGTATCGGCGCTGCGGTCTAAGGTCAGATAATCCAAACCCACGTTAACAAGAAAATTAAGCCGCTGACTGATTTCGTTGACGATTTTCTCGGCGATCTCGCCTTTTCGACCCGGCAATGCCAGATTTTTGAAAAAGAGTTGAGCTTTACCGACGGGCATGGCGGTTACATCGGGTAACGACAGTTCGGCGACAAAAACATGGCGTGCACTTGTTGACAACCGGGTACCTTGGCAATCTGGACAGGGTTGGCTGTTGAGATACTTGGCCAGCTCTTCACGCACCACGCTGGAGTCGGTTTCATGATAACGTCGTTGCATGTTGGGGATTACGCCCTCAAACGGGTGAGTGCGTTTCATTACACCGACTCGGTCGCTGGCGTATTCAAATTCGATTTCCTGATCACCGCTGCCGTAGAGCACGACATTCTTAATGGCTTCAGGCAAGTCTTTGAATGATTTGTCCAGATCAAATTGGTAGTGTTTGGCCAGCGACTGTATCAACTGAAAATAATATGCATTGCGCCTGTCCCAACCCCGTACCGCACCTGCCGGCAAGCTTAGCTCGGGGTGCACTACCACATGCTCCGGGTCGAAGAATTGCTTTGAGCCTAGGCCATCACAAGAGGGGCAAGCACCGGCAGGATTATTAAATGAGAATAGGCGTGGCTCTAAATCGGGTACGGAATAGCCGCAAATGGCGCAGGCATATTTGGAGGAAAATACTAGATCGCTTTGCTCTCCCTCCATAAACGATACGGCCGCCACACCATCTGTCAAAGACAAGGCGGTTTCGAAAGAATCGGCGATTCGTTGCTTTAAATCCTCGCGCACTTTAAACCGGTCTATAACGACTTCTATGGTGTGTTTTTTACGCAAATCCAATTCCGGGGGCGCATCCAGCTCATAAAGCTCACCGTCAATACGGGCGCGAACGAAACCTTGTGCGCGCAGTTCATGGAAAACCTTCAGATGTTCTCCCTTGCGTGCACGCACTACCGGCGCCAATAACATAATTTTACTGCCTTCGGGCAGCGCTAATACTTGGTCGACCATTTGGCTGACGGTTTGTGCTTCCAGTTCTACATCATGGTCGGGGCATTTGGGTGTGCCGGCGCGTGCGAATAACAAGCGCAAATAATCGTAAATTTCGGTGATGGTGCCCACGGTGGAGCGGGGATTATGGGAAGTGGATTTTTGTTCTATGGAAATCGCTGGTGATAAGCCTTCAATGTGGTCAATGTCCGGTTTTTCCATCATGGAGAGAAACTGCCGGGCGTAACTGGATAAAGATTCCACGTAGCGGCGTTGGCCTTCAGCGTAAATGGTGTCAAAGGCTAAAGAAGACTTACCCGACCCGGATAATCCCGTAATCACAATCAATTTATCCCGAGGCAGTTCAAGATCGATATTTTTTAAATTGTGCGTGCGCGCACCGCGTAATCGTATTTTGTCCATGTTTCTTTTCGCTGCTAAACGTAACCTGCTAATATACGTTGTTTTCCGGTTTCATGGCAAAGGATTCTAAGTAGTGAGTGATAAGAAACGAGTACAAACAGAGGGGCAGCCAAGCGGATTAAACTCCAGCGAGAAAAAAGCGGTGTTTTCTCTGGCAGGTATTTACGCATTAAGAATGATGGGATTGTTCATGATTCTCCCGGTATTTTCTTTGTATGCCGACCGTTTGGATGGCGCAACACCGACTTTAATCGGCCTGGCGATTGGGATCTACGGGCTTACTCAAGCCTTGCTGCAAATCCCTTATGGCATGGTGTCAGACCGTATCGGCCGCAAACCCGTCATTATCACAGGGTTGATCGTATTTGCATGCGGCAGTGCCATTGCCGCCATGTCCGATTCCATCAGCGGTGTGATAATGGGCAGGGCGTTGCAGGGCGCCGGCGCGATAGCCGCGACGGTGATGGCGCTGACAGCGGATTTAACCCGGGAAGAGAACCGTTTGGCAGCCATGGCAATCATCGGAATGAGCATTGGTGTAGCATTTTCTTTGTCTTTGGTGTTAGGGCCAATATTTAATAACTGGATTGGTGTTGATGGCATATTCTGGCTAACGGCGATACTGGCCGTTGGCGCGATTGTGCTGGTGAAGTGGGTGGTGCCCAATCCGGTCAGCAGCACGTTCCACCGCGATGCAATGACAGCACCGGAACAAATCCGCAACGTTATTAAAAACGGCCAGTTATTGCGTTTGAATTTCGGCGTATTTATTTTGCATTTAATGCTTACCGCAACATTTGTGGCGGTTCCCTTGGCCTTACGCGATTTTGCCGCGTTGGCGCCGGCCAAACACTGGGAAGTGTATCTCCCGGTGATGTTGTTTTCTTTGCTGGTAATGGTTCCGTTCGTGATCATCGCGGAGAAAAAACGCCGTATGAAACAAGTGTTTGGTGCCGCTATAATGACTTTAGGCATAGCCCAAGTGGTTTTCATGGTTATGCATCATTCCTTGGCGGGCATCGTCTTTTCCCTTTTCATGTTTTTTATAGCGTTCAACGTGTTAGAGGCCACTCTGCCTTCCTTAGTGGCGAAAATCTGCTCCCCGGATCAGAAAGGCACTGCCATGGGCATGTTTTCCAGTTCCCAGTTTATGGGCGCTTTTTTCGGCGGTGTGCTGGGTGGTTGGGTGTACGGTCAATTTGGCATACAATCAGTCTTTGGTTTTTGCGCGGCTTTAGCGGTAATATGGTTTATGGTCGCCGCTACCATGCAAAGCCCCCGCTATTTAAGCAGCCATTTAATCAAGGTGGGCCCCGTGGATGAAAAACGCGCCAGGCAATTGGTGGCGGAATTGACCCGGGTGACCGGGGTGGCCGAAGCCATCGTGGTTATTGACGATGGCGTCGCGTATCTGAAAGTGGATTTACATGCCTTGGACCGGGAAGCCTTAAAACAGTTTTCAGCGGCTTAGTAAAGCGTTAATCGATCATAAAGTAGAAAAGACAACTATAGGAGAGACAATATGGCACGCGGTATCAATAAAGTGATTTTGATCGGAAATCTGGGTGCAGACCCCGAAGTCAAATACATGCCCAGCGGTGAAGCCGTCGCCACTCTTAGTCTTGCTACTTCGGAATCCTGGAAAGATAAAAACACCGGAGAACAAGTCGAACGAACCGAATGGCACCGGGTGGTATTATTCCGGCGTTTAGGGGAGATCGCCGGAGAGTACTTAAAGAAAGGCTCCAAAGTTTATATTGAAGGCCGCCTGCAAACCCGCAAATGGAAAGGCCAAGACGGCCAAGAACGCTACACCACCGAAATCGTAGCTAACGACATGCAAATGCTGGACAGCCGCGGCGGCGGTGCGGCTAATTTTAACCAACAGCCCGCCAGTTCCAATGCGCAACCCCAACCTGCGCCGGCTGGTGGCTTTGATGATTTCGATGATGATATTCCGTTTTAACGGAAATTATTGACATCTGAAAAGGTGGTGCCCTCAGCTGCGAGGGCGCCATGCCCGCCGAAAAAACTTGACTAATTAATCCATTCACAATTCTTGTTGACATTGTTGGAGCTGCTTTCTCCGCCTTATAAATTGTAGGCGAATTCCTTAATTTTCCTTGGTTTGTCGGTAATTTCTCCAGAGCTGAAAACGGTTAAGCGTCTCTTAAGAAAGGCGTAAGAGAAGCTTCAGCGTGCGTTGCTTTAATTATTCTCAAGCAGAACATTTGAGTCGGACCAACAACACAAACCACGTAGACAAACACCAACAAGGAGAAGAGATCATGAACATCAACGAACTTAGCGTGTTGCAAAGAGTTAATCGAGTACTCATCGGTGCAGTGATGATTATCGCCACTATGGCCGCGCCTATTGCGCCGTTAGGTTGGCTGGCGGTATTACCGCTGATCGCTACTTATCCCATATTCGCAGGCATGTTTGGCTACGATCCGGTAACGTCGTTCTTAGAATATGAAGCCGGCAAAGCTATTCATCGTGTGGCTGAATACCATGTGGGACATAAGCCGCATCATAGCTAAACCGTTTTTTACCCCTCTACCTTCCCTTTGCGGTTCTTCCCCGGAACCGCTTTTTTTTGTTTATTGCACTGAGAGTGATTCTACAAAATCGATTTGGTGAGCAACATGGGTGTGCCGATACTGTTTGATTTCAACAGCGCATTGCCTTCGGCGAAATAGCGTTCCCAAAACTGTTTTAGCGGGGTGATGATTTTGGGGCGGGCATAGAATTTCTCATCGGATATATATCCCAGACCCATTACATACACTTTTGCTTTATGCCAGCTGGGTATGAGTCCTTTACTGCGGATTTTGTTCAATGAATCTTTTGGATTGATGAGTCTGACGTGGCCACGTTTATGGAAGCTGAACAAGTCACTGTTTTCCAGGCCGTCGGTGACTAGTAGAACAGTTTTGTCTTCGATATCATCCACCGCCACCATTTGTTCAGCGAAATCCGCCAGTGAATGGATCAAGTTGGTTTTGGGCAGCTTATCATTGGTAAGTTTCAGTGTGGTGGTGAGCGAATCCACTAAGGCTTTGTGAAAGTCGTGCTTTTTCTCTTCAATACACGCCAGAATTTGTTTCTTGTGCTTGGTGCGCAAGTGAAATAAATAGGGTTCGGTTGGGGGGATGTTACCCACTTCATCAAATACCAGTTCGCTGTATTGACCACTGATATTGGCTGAGAAGCGACTGATTTTTACACGTTCACCATTGGCGCCCCATTCTGAAACCAAATCGATCACGGCTTGTTTCATCAGCGGCGTCAAGGCCATAGTTTGGTCGATGAACACATATAAACCTTTTTGCGGTTTGTTCTCCGGAGGAACAACGGCCGGCAAATCATAACAACTATTGAGAAACGTACCGGCAAAGCTTTGCCCGGTGATGCCGCAAGCCAAGGTCATGCATATGACAAATAGTGTAGTTTTCCTAATCATTATTCATTTGAGCTGTTTGTAGGACGCTAATTTGCAGTGACTTTCGCAAATAGGCTGACCAATTACGTGTTTCCCCAGGAAATAGCAAAATTGGTGCCGAACTTGCAAATGCGGTAAACAATGGAACTGTGAAGTACAAGCATCGGAGTGTTCAAATGGGTAATTCAACGGTAAAAGTCAGTCGTGTCGCGCTACAAGGTGTACTTTTAGGTGTGTTGATTAACATAGCGGGATGCGCTGAAATTGCGCATAACAGTGTACCAGCGGAAGAAAAAAAACATGGTAAGCAGGAAGTATCGGAGCGTCAGCAAGTAGCTCAAGACCAGAATACATCGACAACACAATCCCAGGCTCAAAAAAGTATGCCTAACGTGGATTGTGCCACTTTGGCTGACGAACGCCGCAATATTTATTTCAAAAGTCCGGGAGAGCCTACTGAAAAAATGACCGCCGTAAAAGTTGGCGCGACCGGCTATGGTGCGCCTCCAAAAAATTATTACCCCGAAGGGCAGCGGCGACTGATGACTATTCGTGCATCGAAAATCGATGCTTACCGGGCATTGGCGGAAAGTGTCGGTGGATTACACGTGTGGGGTGGTTCGGCGATTGGCGATATGGTTATCGAACGGGATCGCTATCGGGTTTTTATCGATAGTTTTGTGCGCGGAGCGCATGTGGTGAGCGTGGAAGCCATGGAAGACGATACGTACAAAACCATAGTCGAAATGGAAGTGGATCAGCGTTTTTTAAATCACGTTATGACGTTTATCAATCCTGCTGCTGATCGATATTGTTATGAGCAAGAAGCCGACGGCTCTATGAAGTATTTTGGCTACAGTGTGGCGCCTTCGTTTTACTATAGCGAATAACCAACATGGATTCCGCTTTCTCTATCGTCTTAATTAAATCACTCGTAGTTTGGATGTTGCTGGCTTGTTCCGTGGCGGAGGCCAGATTGATTGAAGCCGAAGGCAATGCTCTGATCACCGAAGCAGGAATTGGCGCGGCACGGCAAATGGCTGTAAAAGATGCCATCCGCCAAGCCGCTCTTCAAGCCGGTGCGCAAGTGACCACTTCCAGCGTGGTATCAGAAAGTGTCGTAGTGTCGGACAACGTAAAAGTTCGGGCTACCGGCGTGGTGAAAGACATCGTGATCCTGGATGAGTGGCGCAACGACGACGAAGATATTTATTACGTCATGATCCGCGCTTATGTGGAAGAGGACGCTAGCGGTGAAATGCAACAGGCGCTGGATACCCGTTACCGGCGTAAGTTGGCGGTGACACAATTTGCCGTTAGTGACCGCAGCCAGATTGCGGATATGCCTGGAATAGAAATCGCCTTACCGCGAGAGTTAATGCGCCGGTTGACCCTGGACCGACGAATCATCGGTGTCGACGGTACTGAGTATTTACTGCCAGAGTCAGGAGTTCCTTATGATGGTCTAGGTCAAACCCCGCGGCAACTCATTGTGCAGTTGGCCGATAGATTGGGGGCGCAGTTTATCCTCACCGGTACCATTCGGGATATGGGGGTCACCAAACATCCTTTGTGGGTGCGCTTGCGTCACGTAGAATTGGAAACTCAATTGTGGGATGGCATTTCCGGTACTATTGTCAGCCAGGAAAGGGTCAATGCATCTGTGCGGCAGGATCTGCCATTTATTTTCCCCACGAAAGCACCGGTGTTAACCGACAAGTTTTTCGCCGCGCCCATAGGCAAACAAATCCATCAATTGCTTAATGAATTGGTGAGGGCGACCGCCGCCTCGGTGCATCGCCTGCCGTTTATGGCGCGAGTCATTAAGACCGAAGGCACGACGGTCTATTTCGATGTTGGTGCTATCTCGCAAATCAAAGTGGGGGACGTGTTTATGGCTTACAAACTGGCCGCTGAGCCGTTGCTGGATGCCAATAAACAACTATTTTTTGGTTATGAGGAAACTCCTGCGTCTTCCATTGTCATTAAGAAAGTGCAGCCTCGGTTTGCGGTGGGTGTGTTGGAAGGAGGGAATACGCGGTTGTTCGCGGGAGATGTGATCAGGTTTCAGTGGTAGAAATTTTTCACCACAAATAACACGATGCGCACGAAGAATGTAAAAGAAGAGCGATTTTTGGGCTTTTCCCCTTCATGTCCTTCGGGCGCTTCGTGGGTAATATAAAGAAACAATTGCACCGCTGCGGCCACGAACCACACGAAGAATATAGATGGATCAAAAATCAGCTGATCTGCTTGATTTGCCCCGCGATGGCATAACCTTTTTCACTATCCACCTGGGTTCGAATGACTTCCACTACCGCGTCCAAGGGGGCAACCACGGCTTTGGTGGGCGTGATATTGATGTGAATGATAGAACCCGGATCGAAGCGTTGACTGCTGGTAAATAAAACTCCATTGGCGCTTAAATTCACACAAACTCCCTCGTAAACTTCGTCCGAGTCTGCCGGCTTAATCGTCATGGCAGAGTTGGTATTCATGCGGAAGAATTCGCGTTTTTCATCATAATCAATTGACATAGGGTGCGATTCCTAAAAAGTTGAGCTAAAAATCCGCTGAAAATTAATGCAAAATTATTGCCTTTTAAGGGTGATAACTGTCAAATAACGGAAAATTAATAACAATTTACGCTTTTCGGATTGAGGAATATAAAATATGCCTATATATTTAATGCTCGTATTTAGCGTTGAACCATGGCCTCAATACGTGCAAGGTAAATCCAAACCCCAGGGTATACGTACCGGGTGTCTTGAGAACTCCACCCTCTAAGCACGCATTAGTTTTTAACTTGAGTATTTAAGAAGCTTCATTGGCTAAAAAAGACCCACAAAACCAATCCGATCCCATCATCATTTCTAGTGATGCCCACCATGTCTCTACTGAAGACATCAGCGAACTGGCACTTAAGGTGATTAAACGTCTGCGTGAAGCGGAATTTGATGCGTATTTAGTCGGCGGGGGGGTGCGCGATTTATTATTGGGCAAAAAGCCTAAAGACTTCGATGTGGCTACAAACGCCTTGCCGGAGCAAGCCAATAAACAATTCCGCAACAGCCGCCTTATCGGTCGCCGGTTTCGCTTGTTGCACGTGCACTTTGGCCGAGAGATCATCGAAGTGGCCACTTTTCGTGGCCACCACAAGGACGCTGATGACGAAGCCGCGGTGCATGGTGTAGTCCGTGATGGCATGATTGTAAGGGATAATGTTTATGGCACTATGTGTGAGGACGCGTGGCGGCGTGATTTTACCGTGAATGCGTTGTATTTTTGCCCTCAGAAAAATACTCTGTTGGATTATACCGGCGGTTTTTCGGACCTGCAGTCAAGGATTCTGCGCATGATAGGTGATCCTGAGCAGCGTTATATGGAGGATCCGGTGCGGATGTTGCGCGCGGCACGATTTGCCGCCAAGCTGGACTTCACTTTACACCCCGAAACCGAAGCGCCGCTGACTAAATTGGCAACCCGGTTAAACGCTGTGCCGCCGGCACGGTTATTCGAAGAGGTATTAAAGCTGTTCTTAAGCGGACATGCAGAAAAAACCTTTGAATTTCTGTTGCGCTATCAGCTTTTCGAACCGTTATTTCCTTACACGTATCCGTTCCTGCAGGATCCTTCCAGCGTGGCGTATCAATTGGTGCTTAAGGGTTTGCGCAACACCGATGCGAGGGTAGCAGCAGGTAAACCGGTAACGCCGGCATTTTTATTTGCTGTGATGTTATGGCCAGCAATGCAGGATTTTGCGGCCAAACATCAACACAAAGGCATGAATGAAATGCATGCTTATCAAGTGTCCGCTACCGAGATTTTCACCCTTCAAGCGGGCGCCGTCTCCGTGCCCAAACGCTTTTCCATCCAAGCCAAAGAAATCTGGTTGTTACAACCCAAATTGACACATCGTATTAGAAAACGCGTGTTCCCTTTGTTGGAAAATCCGCGGTTTCGCGCCGCCTACGATTTTATGTTGTTACGCGCCGAAGCCGGGGAGTCAGACCTACAAGCCTTGTGCGAGTGGTGGACCGCGATCCAGGAACAACCCAAACCGGTGCAATTGGCGATGGTGCAGGAACTACAACCCCACCACGGTCGCAAGCGCCGGCCCCGCAAACCACGGCATCGTAAAACCTCCACCCATTGAGCATTATGCAATCGGTGTGCTGTTATATTGGATTGGGAAGCAATCTGGATAATCCAGCCAGACAAGTCACCAGCGCGATTAAGGAACTAAATCAACTACCACAATCGCAATTGATTCATGCTTCTTCTTTGTATCAAAGCAAGCCAATGGGGCCGCAAGATCAGCCGGATTATGTCAATGCAGTTGCAACCATAGACACGAAATTAAATCCTGAAGCTTTGTTGCAGCAGTTGTTGAGCATGGAGAAACGTCATGGCCGCGTGCGTGGCTCACAGCGCTGGACTGCCCGTACTTTGGATTTGGACATTCTTTTGTATGGCCAGGAAGTGATTACAAGCCAAAATCTCACTATTCCTCATCCCGGCATCGCTGAGCGGAATTTTGTATTATATCCCCTGCACGAAATTGCCCCCCAATTGGTCATTCCTCAACTTGGCCATATTGAATCGCTCATCGCTGGTTGTGAGCGGGGCGATTTGATAAAGTTGCACGATGGATTCAGCGGCAAAAGTATAAATTATTAAAATTCAAAGGCTTACAAATAGATGAGTAATGCTAACGCACCCCGATTTGTGGTGGTCGAAGGACCTATCGGTGTCGGCAAAACCAGCTTGACCAAGCGCTTGGCGGAGAGCCTTGGTGGCGATACTTTGTTGGAAGGGGCGGAGGAGAATCCGTTTTTAGAGCGGTTTTACCAGAATCCAGAATTGGGCGCATTGCCGACTCAGTTGTTTTTTTTGTTTCAACGAGCGAGGCAACTTCAGGAACTGCGCCAGTCCGATATGTTTGCGCCGGTGCGGGTGGCGGATTTTATGATGGAAAAAGACCGTTTGTTCGCTCAATTAACTTTGGCGGACGACGAATTACGTCTCTACGAATTGGCATACAACAGTATTACTTTGGATGTACCGCAACCGGATTTGGTGATTTATTTACAAGCACCAGTAAATGTGTTGCTATCTCGCGTGCAAAAACGTGGCCGCCCGTTTGAACAGAATGTAGATGCTAATTATTTATCTAGCCTTGTGGATGCCTATACGCGATTTTTTCATTATTACAGTGAGTCACCCTTGCTGATTGTAAATGCCGCGGAGATTGATTTGGTGAACAATGAACGCGATTACGAGATGTTGTTAGACCGCGTCTATAAGACCCGAAGCGGACGGCATTACTTTAATCCTGTGCCATTCTGAGCCAACGACAACGCCGATGACGAAACTGATCTCATGATGAAACCGATTAATCTTTCCATTTTACGCAAGATGAAACAAGCGGGAGAAAAGTTTGCCTGTTTGACGGCGTACGATTTTACTTTTGCCAAAATGCTGGACGAGTGCGGCGTAGAAGTCTTGTTGGTAGGGGATTCTCTGGGTATGGTGATACAAGGGCAGCCGACTACGTTACCGGTTACGGTGGACGATATGGTGTATCACACTAAAGCCGTTAGCCGAGGCAGCCGTAATGCTTTGATCGTTACCGATATGCCGTTTTTGAGCCATACTTCACCTGCGGAAGCTTTGAGCAACGCTGGACGTATCATGCGTGAAGGCGCCCATGTGGTTAAGCTGGAAGGTGGGTCGTACTTGGCGGAAACTATCCACGAACTAAGCAAATTCGGTATTCCGGTATGTGCTCACCTGGGTTTGCAGCCGCAGTCTGTGCATAAGCTCGGTGGCTATAAAGTCCAGGGCCGTACCGATGACGGCGCAGAAAAAATGTTGGAAGAAGCCAAATTGTTGCAAGAGGCGGGCGCCGATATGATGGTATTGGAATGTGTGCCGAAGGATCTGGCGGCCAAAATCACCCAAATACTGCATATCCCCGTCATTGGCATTGGTGCCGGGCCGCATTGCGACGGCCAGGTGTTGGTATTGCAGGATGTTTTGGGAATAACTGCTGACATCAAACCCAAGTTTGTGAAAAACTTCCTGCATGGCCAAGACAGCATTCAAGCCGCCATTGCAGCCTATGTAAAAGCGGTAAAAACCGGCACTTATCCCGCGCAAGAGCACAGCTTCTAACTTGCCCAATTTCCCCCTACTGCCTAGAAGCGATGAGAAATGTTTGAAATCACCGATATCGCCAGTTTGCAAAATCAAGTACGTCATTGGAAAGCTCAGCAACAACGGCTTGCTTTTGTACCCACGATGGGCAATTTGCATCAAGGGCATTTGCAACTCATACAGCAGGCCAAATCCTACGGCGATAAGGTAATCGTAAGTATTTTTGTGAATCCGCTACAGTTCCCTCCGGGCACTGACTTTGAACAATATCCGCGTACATTAACGGAAGACACGAAAAAACTAGAAGCACTGGGTATTGATGTATTATTTGCGCCCGAAATGGAAGATGTGTATCCGCAAGATCTGGAGAAAACCACTAAAGTCGCAGTGCCGGAACTATCGGATATACTCTGTGGCCTGTTCAGGCCGGGGCACTTTGTTGGTGTTACCACAATCGTTGCCAAATTATTTAACTTAGTGCAGCCGGATATCGCGGTATTCGGCGAAAAAGATTATCAACAGCTTCTTATTATAAAAAAAATGGTGGCAGATCTGGGTTTCCCTGTGGAAATCCAAAGTGCCCCCACGGTGCGGGAAAGCGATGGATTGGCAATGAGTTCGCGCAATCAATATTTAACCGAAAAAGAGCGAGAAACGGCGCCACTGTTATATCAGACTCTGTTGTCCGCCAAACAACAAATCCGTTCCGGGACAACGGTTGCCGAAATAGAATCCAACGCCATGCAAGCGTTAAAACAAGCAGGGTTCAAGCCCGATTACGTCAGTATCCGTAAAGCCCAATCCCTTGAACCGGTAACCGATGTTGATGCTCCGCTGGTAATATTGGCTGCCGCATGGTTGGGCAAAGCCCGTTTGATTGACAACATTACCGTTTAACACCCACCAACTCACTGCATTAAGAATGAAATCGGATCCGAAAAAACTGCTGGCAAAGCACCAGAAGTTGGTTCATTCTGAAATGCTGAAAGTAACTTCCCACGTGCAACGCAATGCCGGTGACTGGATTATCAATACTCTGATGATCGAAGGCTGTGAGGTTCCATTCAAATTCAAGCGTCAACGCGCCTATAAGAACCTCAAAGGTGCTCGGATTAATTTGACGTACTATCCCGATATCGAAGTCGTGGCGGGAATTGAATTTGAAGTAATGAACGTGGTTAGAATCAAGATTGCTTGATAGCTCCATAAACCTGTGAAGCAATTGAGCACCACCAGGTTAAAAAAGGAGTTGATGCTTGCTTATAATCCGCGCTTTAGTCCACCGGTTTCATTCGTTTGGGCGCTTTTTCACCCGGACCAAAACCGGCCGGATGCTGGTGTTCTTGAGTCTGCCAATAGTGTTATTGATTTTTGCGTTATGGACACCCGATTATCAACCGCCCATATTTGATGCTCAAGTGCATTACAATAATAATTCATGGCTTAGGGTCTCTGAGGATGCCGTTATCAATACAGCGGACGAATTAAACGTGCCCTGGTTGTTGGTGGGCAGTACTCCTAATGAAGGTACCTGGCGGTTACATAGCCGAGATCCCCAACGAGTGATTCCCATGTTCGTACCCTACCGTCACCGCGAGGACAGTGAAACCTGGTACAACGATCAAGACATATTGCGGTACATGGAAAGAGAAATTCAACATAGGAATTATCGAGGCATCGGTGAATTCCAGCTTTTTGACGGGCAGGTGAATACGCCGGTGATCCGCCGTATGATAGAACTGGCGCTGGAGTATGATTTGGTGTTACACGCCCGTTCAGATCCCAATGCATTGCGCCAGCTATTTTCATTGGATTCGTCACTACGAGTGATTTGGGCCCATGCCGGTATGTTTACTCAACCGGATACTATCGCGCAATTGCTCAATCGTTATCCGCGATTGTGGATTGAAATATCGCATCGAGGCGATGTGGCACCGAGGGGAAAACTTGCGCCGCAATGGCGTGAACTTATGGTATTGTATCCCGACCGTTTTTTGCTCGGCAGCGGCACCTACAACAACGAATATTGGTATCAGTTCCGCTATATATTAGGCCGTTACCGAAAGTGGTTGCAGGAGTTGCCACCGGACGTTGCGCATATGATCGCTTATCAAAATGGTATGGCATTATTTGCATTGGAATCGCAGCAAGTGCACTGATAACGTGTCGTGTGCTTTATGCATGGTACCAGCCGTTTTACAATAGTGTTTTATTTTAACGAAAGCGGGTTAAGTGTTCTCCATAGGAAGCAATCGAATAGAATCAGTATTGACCAGGAGTCTAATTATCATGAGCAAAGATTATTTAAAATGGCGTCCCCACCCCTGGCATGGTTTGGACGCCGGTCCAAATCCGCCATCAATGGTTTCGGTGTTTGTCGAGATCACGCCGTTTAATCATATTAAATACGAAGTGGACAAACACTCGGGATTCTTAAAAGTCGATCGCCCGCAGTTATCGTCGTCACGCCCGCCGTCGCTTTACGGATTTATTCCAAAAACCTTGGCCGGACCGCAAGTGTGCAAATTAATGCAGGGGGCGACCAAAGGGGATGATGACCCGTTGGATATCTGTGTTGTTTCATCCCATTCCATCAGTCAGTGCCAAGTGTTATTGACGGCCCGTGTAGTTGGCGGTATTCCCATGATCGATGATGGCGAAGCAGACGATAAATTGATCGGTGTTTTGAAAGGCGATGGAGTATGGGGTGATGTCACCGATATTTCGCAATTACCGGAATCGGTAGTCGATCAGTTGGTGCATTATTTTGAGACCTATAAAGCCAAGCCGGTGACCTTGGGTAAAGTCTATGGTCATGAACATGCTGAAAAAGTCATACTGGCTTCTATGGCCGACTATGCGGCTGAGTATGAAGAATAATACGATTATATCCGCGGCGGTAACTATCGAGGATGGAAGTCGAAAAATCCAACTGTGATCGCTGTGGTGTGTCGATATTAGACTCAACCAAAGAGAAAACCGGTGGCTATTGTATTCGATGTAAGCAATTAACCGACCTTGAAGCCCATATTCGAAAAAAGCGGCAAATTGCAAAAACCAAGCAAGAGTCGACTAGGAGAAAATATGGCAAACATGTCGGGCACGCGATAAGACTGGGCGCTTTGGCTTTGATGGTTTTCGGCAGCTCATTGCAGCTGTATGGTCATTTTCCAAAAATCCAAGGATCGGGAAGCGCCGCTTTTATATCATTGTTAATTGTGGTTGTCTCAAGTATTGCAATCGTGTTTTTTTTCTCTATTTTTGTATTATGTTTGGGACTACGTAAAATATATCAAAAACGCTACACAAAGCGGTACAAGTGATTGAGTTGCATAGACGTCAGCAAAAGTTTTATTTTCCATCACTATTTTCGATCTAGATAATGTGGTTCGACTTACTCGACCAATAGAGGTAGGCTTGCCAAGATAATATGTGCCAGTGCGCGATGTATGCCGCCAATGGTGGGTACTACTTTTTGATAAAACTACTCCTTGACACGCACGGCGAGCACATCACAACCGGCATGATGCAATACACCGTTAGCGGTGGACCCTAACAGTAAGCGCACCCCGTGCCGGCCGTGCGACCCGACAACGATTAAATCAATGTTTTTTTCTTCCGCGATTCGTACCACCTCGATGTGCGGAGTGCCCAATGCAACTATTTGTTCGCACTCTTGCAAAGAGTGTTTGCCCACGAAATTTTGCAGCGATTTTTTCGCTTCTTCCATGAGTTGTTGTTCCGGTATCATCCAATCCGGTGCGATGAGGGGCTCTTCTCCAAATCCCAACGGGGGCAGGTGGTCAACGATGTGTAACAATGTAAGGCTGGCATTGGACTGCTTGGCAATGTCCAGTGCTCGTTCGATGACCTGATCGGCTGATTCGGTAAAGTCGATGGCAATTAATATTTTTTCATAGGCTTTCATGGCGAGTCTCCGCTATCGCTTGAATCGGTGCAACACCCCATCGTGTCATTAAAAATGATACTCGATAAGTTTTGTATGGTTTTTGACTTCCGTCAAGCCAATAGACAATTGACGGCTATGCCAGCAATACGGCCACAATACCGGTTATAAAAATCCCGTCAAAAGTGCCCGCCCCCCCGATGGATGCGAACGGTAGACCCATTTTTCGGATGTTATTCAAACGCAGAATATCCGCTCCGATCAACACACCCAATGTGCCACTGATATAGGCTAAAGGTGCACTTGCCTCGCTATTAAGCATTACAGCCACCAACGCCGCACACAACGGCGCAATTAAAATGGGCATGCCGATGCCAATGCCCTGGACGGGGCGGCTGATAAAATAACTAACAAGGGTGACAATGAATATGCCTATTAAAATATCGCTTGGCGGTATGACGTGGTGATTCATGAGATAAGCGGAAAAAAACAGTGGAATTAATCCGCCACCCACGTTCATAGTAATTATTGTTCTTCCGGTAAATTGCATTGGTGGCGGGCGCAACAGTCCGAAAAAAGGATGAGTGCTGGAAGATGCTGGCGGTTCAGCTTTCAGGGAAAATAGTGGCAAGTTGATGACGCTACCAATCAAAGAGCTTATTAGTAACAGCAGGGCAGAAGATGATGATAGGCCCAGTTTATCAAAGGCGATGGTCACCAGGCCGATTTGCACAAACGCAATTAACGCTGTGATAGCAATAATAAACAACAATAAAAATAGGGGTGAAAAAGGTGCGGGCATGGCTATTCGCCTCGTATCAGGCGGCAAAAGCTGTGGCCAGTAACCGGGCCAGAGAGATATTATTCGTTGGATGTTGCACGCTATCGGTACTCCACACCGCGGTAATACCGGATTGTTGCATTCGCTCGGTGACTTGTTCATAAAACAGCGCGTGGGTTACTGCACAGTACACATTAGCTACCTTATGTTGAATTAATTGTCTGGCGGTTTCGATAATGGTTTGTCCGGTGCTGGCCATATCATCGATAATCACCACATTGCGGTTTGCAAACGGGATGTCGGGTAAGCTGATTTTTACACTTCTGTCACCCATGCGTTGTTTCAACGCCACTGCGTATTCGAATTCACCTGTTTTGGCAGCAGTTTCTACCCATTGTTTCGATTCTTCATCTGGGCCTAACAACAATGGATTTTCTATATTCGCTTTAACGTGTTCACCAATTAACTCAGCGGCGCTTAAGTTCACCGCCTGTGTGACAGGCACTGCTTCACGCAAGTCGTGCACCCGATGCAAATGGGCATCGACAGTAATCACCGCATCGAAATGCTCCGCTAGGAACTTGCCGACAATTTTTTGGCTGATGGCTTCCCCGGGATTAAAGGCTTTGTCCTGACGCATATAACACAAATAGGGCGCTATCAACGTGATATCGCACGCGCCATGGTCACGGGCGGTTTGCGCGGCAAGCATTAGCTCTATGAGTTTGTCGTTAGGCTGATTGAGGCTGCGGCAAAACGCAATAGAGTTCGGCAGATTCTGCGCTAAGGTGAGTTTACTTTCCCCGTCGGGAAACCGATGGATATCGACAATTTCATAATCGATATTTAAAGCAGCGGCAAGATTTTTTGCTGGCGTATCGTAGTCGGCGAAGCCCAAAAGCATCTGAGGTTTTTTTTGCATCAAATCTCCAGGTAAGGTTTAGTAATGTGCTGTTGCTCACCGATGGTGTAACCGCTGCTTTCTTCCGCCAAAGAGCTGGCAAAATCAAAATCAGCAGGAAATTCAGCGTAGATGCGATATAAAGTTTCTCCTTGTTCCACGGGATCGCCCAACTTTTTCAACAAGTCCACACCGGCGCCTTTGTCCATGGGTGCGCCTGCCAAGCGCGCGATTTTAGACATTTGAAAATTGTCGATTGCGGTGACATGCCCAGCGTTCGGGGCGGTGATTTCCCGGATTAAGCTGCCCAGCGAGAAAGTTTGAGTTTGTATGCCTTGCGCTTCGATGATGGCTTGCAATTTTTTCAACGCCCGGCCTGAGTCTAAAATATCACGTGCCAGCCCAAAGCCGTAACCGCCGCGCACATCCGGATCAAATTCCAACAATCGGCCGGCCAGGCGTAAGGCTTTTTGCCGTAGGTCGAACGGTGCATCTTCATGATTTTCCAATACCTGCATGACATCGCGCGATTCCAACACCGGCCCTATGCCGCGACCCACCGGCTGAGTACCGTCGGTAATGATTACCTCTAAGTGCAAATTCAAGCGGTCGCCAACGTATTCGAACAATTTGCGCAACCTTAGTGCTTCGCGCATGTGACGCACTTTGGCGGTAGGGCCTACGGGTATGTCTATGAGCAAATGGGTGGAACCGGCGGCGAGCTTTTTCGATAAGATGGAAGCAATCATTTGACCTTGGGAGTCAATGCCTAGCGGGCGTTCTACCGAAATCAAAACGTCATCCACCGGTGCCAGCCTTGCGGTGCCGCCCCAGGCAAGGCAAGCATGCT
>Ga0209536_100003893_pt1 | contig 23753 bp, 23 predicted proteins | sample DeeMarSeWOR28_12_FD_187461 | JGI IMG/M metagenome (GOLD analysis project Ga0209536, IMG submission 187461) | Marine sediment microbial communities from White Oak River estuary, North Carolina - WOR-2-8_12 (SPAdes) (version 2) | ecosystem: Environmental > Aquatic > Marine > Intertidal zone >...
CACGCGCCTGGTCGAGTTCCGCGAAGCCGGCCAGCTGATGATGGTATCGATCGTCGACTACCTGCCGGACGGCCTGTCGTCGGTCTACACCTTTTATGAGCCGGAGCGACGCCGCGCCAGCTTCGGTACCTACAACGTGCTGTGGCAGATCGACGCCTGCCGCGCACTCGGCCTGCCGTACCTCTACCTCGGCTACTGGATCGGCGAGAGTCCGAAGATGGCGTACAAGTCGCGTTATGCGCCGATCGAGGGCCTGATCGACGGCGTGTGGCAGCGGCTCGACGAGAACGGCACGCCCTGAAACCCGCGGCGATGGTCTACGCGCTGGCGCGGCCGCTGCTGTTCGCGCTCGAGCCCGAGACCGCCCACACCGCGACGCTGAACGTCGCGGAGGTTGCGCGGCGCTGCGGACTGCTCGGCCTGATCGGGCGCGTGCCGGCGCAGCCACTGCGCGTGATGGGCCTCGACTTCCCCAACCCGGTGGGCCTGGCCGCGGGGCTCGACAAGGATGCGGCGCACATCGACGCCCTCGCCGGCCTCGGCTTCGGCTTCATCGAGGTCGGCACGGTCACACCGCGGCCGCAGCCGGGCAACCCGCGCCCGCGCCTGTTCCGCCTGCCCGCGGCGAGCGCCCTGATCAACCGCTTCGGCTTCAATAACGTCGGCGTCGACGCCTTTCTCGATAACGTGGCACGCGCGCGCTGGCGCGGCGTGCTGGGCATCAATCTCGGCCGCAACGCGGACACGCCGCCGGAGCGCGCCGCGGACGACTACGCGCTCGGTCTGGAGCGGGTCTACGCGGCGGCGTCGTACGTCACGATCAACGTGTCCTCGCCCAATACCAAGGATCTGCGCGATCTGCAGGCGCGCGCTGCGCTCGACGCCCTGCTCGAGCGTCTCGTCGCGAGCCGCGCGCGGCTCGCTGACCGGTACGGCAAGCGCGTGCCGCTGGTGCTCAAGGTCGCGCCCGATCTGGAGCCGGCGCAGATCACCGATATCGCCGATGCGGTACGGCGTCACGCGATCGACGGCGTGATCGCGACCAATACCTCGATATCGCGCGAGGGTGTCGAGCGGCTGCCGCATGCGGCCGAGGCCGGCGGGCTGTCCGGTGCACCGATCCGCGCGCGTGCGACGCAGGTGCTCGGTGCGCTGGCACGCGCGCTCGCCGGCGAAGTGCCGCTGATCGGCGCGGGCGGCGTCCTGTGCGGCGCCGACGCGGCGCAGAAGATCGCCGCCGGCGCGTCTCTGGTGCAGCTCTACACCGGGCTCATCTACCGCGGCCCGGCACTCATCGCCGAGTGCGCTGCGGCGATCGCCGCGCACACGCGGGGCTGAGGCACGGTGCGCATCGGCGTCCCGCGCGAGGTCAAGGACGGCGAGTTTCGCGTCGCGCTCACGCCGCAGGGCGTGCGCACGCTCACCGAGGCGGGACACCAGCTGCGCGTCGAGCGCGGCGCCGGTGCCGGCGTGGGCTTCGCCGACGACGCCTATGCCGCGGCCGGCGCAGGGCTTTGCACGGACGCCGACGAGATCTGGGACTGCCCGCTGCTCATCAAGGTGAAGGAGCTGCAGCCCGCCGAATACCGCCGCCCGCGCGCGGGGCAGACGCTGTTCTGCTTTCAGCACTTCGGCCCCGAGCCCGAGCTGCTCGACGCCGCGCTCGCCAGCGGCGCGACCTTCGTCGCCTACGAGACCGTCGGCCAGGCCGACGGCAGCCTGCCGATCCTCGCGCCGATGTCGGCGATCGCCGGGCGCCTCGCGCTGCAGGTGGGGATGTGGTGCCTGCAGAAGCAGAACGGCGGCAGCGGCGTGCTGCTGCCCGGCATCGGTGGCGCACATCCGGTGGCGCCGGGACGCGTGCTGATCCTGGGCGCCGGAAACGTCGGCGCCAACGCGCTTGCCATCGCACACGGCATCGGCGCCGAAGTCACCGTGATCGCGGCGAGCGAACGTCGGCTGGGGCCGCTGCGCGCGCGCTACCGCGAGCGGGTCGCGTTCGTCAGCAGCGGCGATCGCCTTGCGGCGCAGGTCGCCGACGCCGATCTCGTCATCGGGGGGGTGCTCACGCCGGGCCAGCTTTCGCCCAAACTCATCGACCGCGCGATGCTCGCGCGCATGCGCCGCGGCTCGGCGCTGGTCGACGTCGGCATCGACCAGGGCGGCATCGCCGAAACCTCGCGCCCGACCACGCACAGCGATCCGGTCTACGTCGAGGAGGGCGTCGTCCATTACTGCGTACCGAACATGCCCTCGGCCTGCGCGCGCACCGCGAGCCTGGCGCTCGAGCGCGCGGCGCTGCCCTACGCCACGGCACTCGCTGCGGGCGCCTTGCGCGCGGCGCTCGTCGCGCACCCGGCGCTCGCCACCGGCGTGCAGGTGCATGCCGGCGTGGTGACCCACGCGCATCTGGCGCGCGACACGCGCCGCGCGCTGCAACCGCTTGAAGAGGCGCTCGCGTGAAGCGGCCGACGATTGCGCTGATCGACGAGGCACGCTGCATCGGCTGCACACGCTGCATCGACGCCTGCCCGGTCGACGCCATCATCGGCGCCGACCAGATGATGCACACGGTCGTCGTCGCCTACTGCACCGGATGTGCGCTGTGCCTGCCGCCCTGCCCGGTGGACTGCATTGCCATGCTGCCGGCGCCCGCGGAACCGCCCTGGACGGCGGCCGACACGCGCGCCGCGAAGGCACGCGCCGCGGCCCGCAAGCGCCGCCTGGCCGCGGCGCAGCGCGCGCTCGCTGCCACCGCGCCCGCGGCCCCCGATCGCCGGCGTGTCCTCGACGCAGCGATCGCGCGCGCGCGCAGCCGCCGTGCGCAGCGCGGCGCGCCGACGCGATGAATCCGAGCAAGCGCCAGGCGATCTACGAGCGCCTGCGGGCGGCGAACCCGCAACCGCGCGGCGAGCTGGTTTACCACAGCCCCTACGAGCTGCTGGTCGCCGTGGTGCTCTCGGCGCAGGCGACCGACAAGTCGGTCAACCTGGCGACGGCCAAGCTCTTCCCGATCGCCAACACCCCGCAGAAGATGGTCGCGCTCGGCGTCGCCGGGCTCGAGGCTTACGTCCGCACCATCGGCCTGTACCGCAACAAGGCGAAGAACGTCGTCGCGCTCTCGCAGCTGCTGCTCGAGCGGCACGGCGGCGAGGTGCCCGCCGAGCGGGAAGCGCTCGAGCAGCTGCCGGGCGTGGGGCGCAAGACCGCCAACGTCGTGCTCAACATCGCCTTCGGCCAGCCGACCATCGCGGTCGACACGCACATCTTCCGCGTCGCCAACCGCAGCGGGCTGGCCCCCGGCAAGGATCCGCTGGCGGTCGAGCAGAAGCTCGTCAAGTTCACGCCGGCGGAGTTCGTGCACGACGCGCATCACTGGCTGATCCTGCACGGACGCTACGTCTGCCTGGCGCGCAAGCCGGGCTGCCCGAAATGCGTGATCCGCGATCTGTGCGAGTACCGGCAGAAGACGAAGGACGCTTGAAAGGCCCGTTCGCCTCGCTTGAGTCGCGCCGGGTTGATCAGCGCCCCACGGTCTCGCGATTTTGTTGCGTCCGGCCCGACATCGATGTTCCATGCTCCGGGCCCATTGGCCGGACGCAACAGAATCGCGAGATGATTTTGCGTCGCACGACCACAGCGACAGTGAATGGGCGCCACCGACGTGTTTGACCCGACCAGAGACCAAGTGCGCAGCTTCTTCTTCGACACCTGGCGCAAGTACCGCGCCGGAACGCCGCTCGCCGGGCTCGAGGCGATCGGCCTCGACGTCATCCTGCTGCATCCGGAGTACCACCGCGTACTCGACGATCCGGAGAAGACCCTCGCGCAGGAATACTTCCCCGAAGACGGCGAAACGAACCCGTTCCTGCACCTCAGTCTGCACCTGGCGCTCGAGGAACAGCTGTCGATTGACCAGCCACCGGGCATCGCAGGCCACTTCGCCACGCTCGCCGCCCGCCATGGCGAGCGCCACGCGGCGCTGCACGAGGCGCTCGAGTGCCTCGCCGAAACGGTGTGGCGGTCGCAGCGCGACCGCGCCGCGCCGGACGGCGCCGCTTATCTCGAATGCCTGGCGCGCCGCGCGCGGGGTTGACGCGGCCTCGGCAGCCATAAAAAAAGGGCCGCGGTTCGCGGCCCTTTGTTGCGTGCCCCTGGCGCGTTCAGCGCGTCGAATGCAGCCCCGAGGACTGGCTCGAGAACCAGGCCGCGATGTCCTCGATGTCCTTGTCCGACAGGGTCGCCGCGAAGCCCTTCATGATCGGGTTCGCCCGCTTGCCGCTCTTGTAGTCCGACAGCGCCTTGACCAGATAATCGGGATACTGGCCGGCAAGGATCGGCTGATCCGGCGCCGAAGGCTTGTTGCCCTCCGGGCCATGGCAGGCCGCGCAGACCTGCGCCGCCTTGGCCTTGCCCGCCGCAGCGTCGCCCCCGGCCCAGGCCGCCGGCGACAGGGCCAGCGCGACAAGCGCCGCAATCGTCAGCGTGCGCTTCATTTCGCGCCTCCGTAGTAAGCCGCAAGATCGGCCATGTCCTGCTCGCTCAGGCTCGCCGCGATGCCGGTCATCGACGGATGCGAGCGCTCGCCGGACTTGTAGGCCTTGAGCGCGTTGACGATGTACACGGGCTGCTGCCCGCCGATCTTGGGCACGTGATAGACCTTGGGAAATGCCGTGCGGTAGCCGGGAATGCCATGGCAACCGGTGCATATCGAAACCTTGTTCTTCGCGGCCTCCGCGTTGCCGGTGACGTTCTGCGCCTGCGCGACCGGAGCCGCGAGCGCTGTAGCGACACACGCGGCGAGGAGTCCGCTGCGGATGGGAGTGATCATGCGGAGGGTTTCTTTTGGGCTCGTTTTGAAAAACTGCCGGATTCTAGCCGATGCAGGCCAGCACCCTCAACCACGTCTCGCGCAGCGGGCCGGCCGGTCCTGGTCCCGCCAGCTGCGCGCTTATAATCGCGCTTTATCCGCCTCGGAATTTCTCATGCGCTTCAACGGCTCCGACGAGTACGTTTCCACCGACGACCTGACCCTTGCGGTCAACGCCGCCATCCAGCTGCAGCGCCCTTTGCTGGTCAAGGGCGAGCCTGGCACCGGCAAGACCATGCTCGCGGTCCAGGTCGCCAAGGCGCTCGGCGTGCCGCTGCTCGAGTGGCACATCAAGTCGACGACCAAGGCCCAGCAGGGCCTGTACGAATACGACGCGGTCTCGCGGCTGCGCGATTCGCAGCTCGGCGACCCGCGCGTGCACGACATCCACAATTACATCGTCAAGGGCATGCTCTGGCAGGCCTTCAGTGCCGACAGCCCCGTGGTGCTGCTGATCGACGAGGTCGACAAGGCCGACATCGAGTTCCCCAACGACCTGCTGCGCGAGCTCGACCGCATGGAGTTCTACGTCTACGAGACGCGCGAGCTGGTCAAGGCCAAGCACCGGCCGATCGTATTCATCACCTCGAACAACGAAAAGGAGCTGCCCGACGCCTTCCTGCGCCGGTGCTTTTTCCACTACATCCGCTTCCCGGACAAGGAGACGATGGAGAAGATCGTCGGCGTGCACTTCCCGGAGCTGAAGAAAACGCTGCTGCGCGAGGCGATGGACGTGTTCTTCGAGGTGCGCGAGGTGCCGGGGCTGAAGAAGAAGCCCTCGACCTCGGAGCTGCTCGACTGGTTGAAGCTGCTGCTCGCCGAGGACATCCCGACCGACGCGCTGCGCTCCAAGGACCGCAAGACCATCATCCCGCCGCTGCACGGCGCCCTGCTGAAAAACGAGCAGGACGTGCACCTTTTTGAACGCCTGGTTTTCATGACCCGCGCAAAGGGCGCCTGATTAGGCGCGACCCCGGGGTCAGACCCCTTCCCAATGATCGCCGGCCAACCATGCACGAGTGAAGGGGTCTGACCCCAAGAGCCATGCTCATCGACTTCTTCCTCAAGCTCAAAAGCCACAAGCTCCCGGTCTCGATCAAGGAGTACCTGACCCTGCTTGAGGCGATGGGCAAGGGGGTGATCGGGCCGTCGGTCGACGACTTCTACTACCTGTCGCGCGCCGCGCTGGTGAAGGACGAGGCGAACTTCGACAAGTTCGACCGCGCCTTCGCCGAGTTCTGGGAGGGCGTCGAGACGATCCCCGGGATCGAAGCGCAGATCCCGCTCGAATGGCTGCTCAAGCAGGTCGAGCTGACGCTCACCGAGGAGGAGAAAAAGCAGATCGAGGCGCTCGGCGGCTGGGAAAAGCTGATGGAAACGCTCAAGCAGCGCCTCGAGGAGCAGAAGGGCCGCCACCAGGGCGGCAGCAAGTGGATCGGCACCGGCGGCACCTCGCCCTTTGGCGCCTACGGCTACAACCCCGAAGGCATCCGCATCGGCCAGGACAGGAGCCGCAACCGCAGCGCGGTCAAGGTCTGGGACCAGCGCGAGTACCGCAATCTGGACGATTCGGTCGAGCTCGGCACGCGCAACATCAAGGTCGCGCTGCGGCGCCTGCGGCGCTTCGCGCGCGAAGGCGCGCCGGACGAGTTCGACCTCGAGAACACCATCTCCTCCACCGCGCGCAAGGCCTACCTCGACATCCACATGCGGCCCGAGCGCCGCAATACCGTCAAGGTGCTGATGCTAATGGACATCGGCGGCACCATGGACGACCACATCAAGCTCGCCGAGGAGCTGTTCTCGGCGGCGAAGACCGAGTTCAAGCACCTCGAGTTCTACTACTTCCACAACTGCCTGTACGACTTCGTCTGGAAGGACAACCGCCGCCGGCACTCGGAGCGCACGCGCACCTGGGACCTGCTGCACAAGTACGGCCACGACTACAAGGTGGTCTTCGTCGGCGACGCGACCATGAGCCCCTACGAGATCCTTCAGCCCGGCGGCTCGATCGAGTACTTCAACGAGGAGCCGGGCGCGGTGTGGATCAAGCGCTTCATGGATGTCTACCCGAAGTGCATCTGGCTCAACCCCGAGCCGGAGGAGATCTGGGGCTACCGTCAGTCGATCCAGGTCCTCAAGGAGCTGATGAACGGGCGCATGTACCCGACCACGCTCTCGGGCCTCGAGCGGGCGATGAAGGTGCTCGCCAAGTAACCGCGCAGCTCAGGCCGCGGTCAGAACGAAGTTCTCGAGATCCGGCGCGTGGGTGCGCGCCCAGTAATCGACCAGGCGGAATGGCATCGGCGAGCGCACCTTGCCGTGCCGGTTGCGGTAGTAGGTCGTCATGCCCGGATGCGTCCAGACCAGCTGTGCGTGCAGCGCGTCGATCTCCTGCGTGTATGCGGCGCGCCGTTCCTCGCGGCACTCGATCGCCGCCAGACCGCGCTCGGCCATCGCCACCAGGCAGCCGCAGAGGTAGCGCGCCTGCGTCTCGGCGAGCCACATCACGCTGCCGCCGTGCCCCATGTTGGTGTTCGGCCCGTACATGACGAACAGATTGGGAAAACGCGGCACCGTAATGCCGAGATAGGCGGTGGGGTTCTCGTCCGCCCAGTCCTCGGCCAGGCGCACCCCGCCCCGCCCGCGGAGGTCGACCTGCGCGGCAAGGGTGCTGATCTTGAAGCCCGTCGCCAGCACCAGCACGTCGAGCGCGTGCAGCGTCCCGTCGGCAGTGCGCACGCCGTCGCGCTCGATGCGCTCGATGGCGTCGTTCACCAGGGAGACGTGCGGGCGGCACAGGGTCTCGAACCAGCCGTTGTCGAGCAGGATGCGCTTGCCGAACGGCGGATACGACGGCAGGCAGCGCTCGATCAGCTCGGGCCGGCTGGCGAGCTGCGCGCGGATGTAGTCGGTCATCTCGCGGCGGTGGCGGTCGTTGCTGCGATTCAAGGACCGGTCCGCATCCGGCCAGTCCGGATCCTTGCGCAGGGTGCGCAGCAGCCCGTCGCCGTAGCGCCAGAACTCGGTGAAGCGGTACCAGCGCGCGTAGTACGGTACCGTCGTAAACAGCAGCCGCGCCGCCGGGTCGACTGACTGGCGGTACTCGGCCACGGGACGCGCCCATTGCGCGGTGCGCTGGAAGATCGTCAGCGCGGCGACCTGGTCGGCGATCGTCGGCACCAGCTGCATCGCCGAGGCGCCGGTGCCGATCACGCCGACGCGCTTGCCGGCCAGCGAGACCTGCGCCGGCCAGCGCGCGGTGTGGAACATCTCGCCGGCGAAGTCCTCCGCGCCAGGAAAGTCCGCCTCGAGCGGCTGGCTGAAGTGTCCGGTGGCGCACACCAGTACCGCGGCGTCGAGCGCCTGCTCGCCGCGATCGGCGTCGCGCACCACCAGGCGCCAGCGCCGCGTCGCTTCGTCCCAGTGCGCCGCGGCGAGCGTGGACCCGAACCGGATCCGCTCGCGCAGGCGACGCGTACGGGCGAAGGCCTCCAGGTAGGCCTGGATCTCGTCGCGCAGCGAGAAGTAACGGCGCCAGCCCGGGTTGGGGGCGAAGGCGTAGGAATAGAAGTGGTTCGGTGTGTCGACCCCGCAGCCGGGATAGCGGTTTTCGAACCAGGTGCCGCCGACCTCGGGATTCTTCTCCAGCAGGGTGAACGGGATGCCGAGCGCATCGAGCTTGGCGGCAAGGCACAGTCCGGACACGCCCGCGCCGACGATGACCACGTCCAGCGCCAGCGGCTGCGGACGCGCGCGCGTCCAGTGCACGTCGCGGTCATCGAAGCCCATGTCCTGGCGCATCATCGGCACGTACTCGGCGGGCACCGTCTCGCCCAGGCAGATGCTCATCATGCGCTGCAGGCCCGCCTCGCCGGGATCGTCGACGACGGGCTGCGGCGCGCCGCCGGCGAGCAGCGATTCCATCGCCGCGCGGATCTCGCGCTGCACGTCCTCGCCGAAGCCCGCTGCCGGGTCGCCGATCAGGCGCACGTCGCGCGCCGGGCGGTACGGCGGCGCGAGCCATTTCTGGTCGCCGGTGAGGTGATAGAGGCACATCACCAGCACGCGCAGGTCGGCCTGCGCGAGCGCTGCGCGGAGCGTCTTCGGATTCACGCCGCAACTGTACTTGGCGCAGGCGGCCTGCGGAAGCGACGGACCGCGATCGTGATCTGCTACGCTCGTCGCTGCATGGCGTGGATACAGCTCATCGTCGCGGGCATCTTCGAATGGGGCTGGCCGGTCGGCCTCAAGCTCGGCTGGAGCGACGCCGGCGCGAGCGCCCCGTGGATCGCCTTCGCCGTGCTGTGCATGGCGGCAAGCGGCCTGCTGCTGCTCATGGCACAGCGTCGCATCGCGATGGGGACGGCCTACGCGGTATGGACGGGGATCGGCGCGGTCGGCACCTTCCTCATCGGCATCGCGGTGTTCGGCGAAGCGGCGACGACGGCGCGCTTTCTCTTCGTCGGCCTGATTGTCGCCGGCATCGTCGGCCTCAAGTTCGCCTCGAAGTGACCGCCATGGGCGTGGACTGGATGGCACTGCTGGTTGCCGGCGTCTTCGAATGGGGCTGGCCGGTCGGCCTCAAGCTGGGGCGCGACGCAGGCGGCACGCGCTGGCCCTGGATCGCCTTTGCCGCCGCCTGCATGGCCTTGAGCGGCGCGCTGCTGCTCTACGCGCAAACCACGATCCCGATGGGCACGGCCTACGCGGTCTGGACCGGGATCGGCGCGGTCGGCACCTTCGTCCTCGGCATCCTCGTGTTCCGCGAGTCGGCGCAGCTGACGCGCTTTTTCTTCGCCGGCCTGATCGTGGCGGGCATCGTCGGGCTCAAGCTCGCGGCGCATTGATCGCCGAAGCCGGACCGTTTCCGCACCATGAGCCTGCTCACCGTCGCCTGGTCCATGTGTGCCGGCGCCTGCGCGATCATCGGCCTCGCGCAGCTGTTTCTCTGGATGCGCGAGCCCGCGCACAGGGTCTACCTGCTCTCTGCGGCGATGTCGTTCGCCGCGACTGCGACGGCACTGATCGAGCTCGCGCTGATGAAATCGAGCGACATCGCCCGCTACGGCCGCCTGCTGCAGTGGGAGAACGCGGCCGTGTTCGCGCTGGTCGTGCCACTCGTCTGGTTCGTCCATCTGCGCCTCGGCTCGCGCCGCCGCTGGCTCGCGGCGCTCGTCACGTCCCTCTGGTGCGCGACGCTGGTCATCAATTTCCTCTTCCCGCAGAGCATCGTGTTCGCCGAGATCGTGCGGCTGGATGTCCACGCGACCGCCTGGGGCGAGCCCTACGCAACCGCCAGCGGGACGTTGAACCCCTGGGTGCTGCTGCCGAACATCGCCTCGCTTCTGATTCTGGCGTACGTTGCCGATGCCGGACTGCAGTCCTGGCGCGCCGGTGAGCGCCCGCGCGCGGTGCTCGTCGCGGGTGCGATCGTCCTGTTCATGCTGCTCGGGGGGATCCAGGCGCCTCTGGTCGACGCAGGACTGCTGCACACGCCGTACATGATCAGCTTTGCCTACCTGGCCATCGTCTTTGCCCTGGCCTACGAGCTGGCCGAGAGCACGCGGCGGGTGTCGATCCTCGAGCGGCAGCGCGCCGAAGCGTTGGCCGATGCGCGCGAGGCGCACGCGGAATTCGAGCGCCTTGGGCGCGCATCGCTGCTCGGCGAGCTGGCGGCCAGCATCGCCCACGAGCTGAATCAGCCGCTCGCCGCGATCCTGGCGAACGCCCAGGCGGCGAAGCGCATGCTCGCCGCGCCCGACGCCGACCGCGAAGAACTGCGCGCGATCGTGGAGGATGTCGTGCGCGACGACAAGCGCGCGAGCGACGTGATTCACCACCTGCGCGCGCTGCTGCAGAAGCAACGCAGCCACCACGAGCGGCTGTCGTTCGCGGTGCTGCTGCGCGAAACCGCGGCGTTGGTGCAGGCCGAGCTGCAGGCGAAGCGCATCCGGCTGACGCTCGACACCGGCGCCTCCGAATGGCTGGTCGAAGCCGACCGCGTCGGCATGCAGCAGGTCGTGCTCAATCTGCTGTCGAACGCGATCCGGGCGCTGCGCGATACGCCCGAAGCGGATCGCCAGCTGCGGCTCGCGCTCAGCCGGCAGGACGACATGCTCTGCCTGAGCGTCGCGGACCGCGGCCGGGGCATCCCCGCGGAGGTGATGCCGCATCTGTTCGACCCGTTCTACACCTCGAACACCGGCTCCTTCGGCATGGGCCTTGCGCTTTGCAAGCGCATCGTCGAGGCCCACGGCGGCATGATCGGGGTCGGGAACCGTCCTGACGGCGGTGCCGAGGTGCGCGTCACGCTCCCGCTGGCAACGCGCCATGCCTGAGGCGCGCCCCGTCGTGTTCGTCATCGACGACGATGCGTCGCTGCGGCGGGCGCTCGAGCGGCTGCTGCGCACCGAAGGCTATGCCGTGGAGGGCTTCGCGAGCGCGCAGGCCTACCTCGCACGCGCACCCTACGACGGCCCCGGCTGCCTGCTGCTCGATCTCGCGATGCCGGGCATCGACGGCCTCGAGCTGCAGCAACGCCTCACCCGCGACGCAGCGTCGCTGCCGATCGTTTTTCTGTCCGGTCATGCCAATGTGCCGGAGAGCGTCAACGCGATGAAGATGGGTGCGGTCGATTTCCTCACCAAACCTGCCGACGACGCGGATCTGCTGGCCGCGGTCAGGGCGGCGCTCCTGCAGCGCGACACGCAACTCGCCGCGCGCGAGCGCCTGGCGACGCTCAGCGCGCGTGAGCGCGAAGTCATGCATCTCGTCGTCGAGGGTCTGCGCAACAAGGAGATTGCCGCGCGCCTGGGAATCACCGAGAAAACAGTGAAGGTGCATCGCGCGCGCGCGATGGAAAAGACGGGCGCGACGTCCCTGCCGGAACTCGTTCGGCTCGCCGCCGAGGACAGTCCACCCTCCCCCCCCGATCGAGCCCAGCCATAGGCCCTGGGCGATTGGCCCAAAGGCCAATAGCGCCGCCCGCCGGCCGCCGTCACACTGTGGCGGTGAATGCGACCGTCGTAGCCGCCACCGTTTACATCGTAGACGACGACCCCTCGATTCCGCGCGCGCTCGTGCGCCTGCTGCGGACTGCCGGAATGGAGAGCTTCGCCTTTGCGTCGATCGACGCGTTCCTGGCGGCAGACATTGCGCCCGGCGGGGCCTGCGTGATCGCCGACGTGCGCCTCGATCACGACGATGGTCTGCGGATCCCGCAGCTGCTCGCCGCGCGCGACACGCGCCTGCCGGTAATCTTCCTCACCGCGGTCGACACTGAGGACATGCGCGTTCGCGCGCACCAAGCGGGTGGCATGGCCTTCTTTCGCAAGCCGGTGGACGATCAAGCGCTGATCGACACGATCCGCTGGGTGCTGCAGGAGCCCGCTGGACGCGCGAACCATGCGCGCGCCCGGCACTTGAATTGAAGTTATCGAAAGCATTGATCAGCGAGGAGAAACGGAAATGGAAAAACTCTTTCTGCGCCTAGTGGTTCCGGTGCTGCTGGCCTGCGGCGTCGCAGCCGCGCCTGCCCTTGCCGCCGGCAAGCCGAACATCGTCGTGATCTGGGGCGACGACATCGGCGTGCACAACATCAGCGCCTACAACCATGGAATCATGGGCTACAAGACGCCCAGCATCGACCGAATCGCGCGGGAAGGCGCCCTGTTCACCGACGCCTATGCGCAGCAGAGCTGCACGGCCGGGCGCGCGTCCTTCATCCTCGGGCAGCATCCCTTCCGCACCGGTCTGCTGACGATCGGCATGCCGGGCTCGGAGCACGGCATGCCCGACTGGGCGCCGACCATCGCCGAGCTGCTCAAGGAGCACGGCTACTCCAGCGGCCAGTTCGGCAAGAACCACCTCGGAGACCGCGACAGGCATCTGCCCACCAATCACGGCTTCGACGAGTTCTTCGGCAATCTCTACCACCTGAACGCCGAGGAAGAGCCGGAGACCTACTACTATCCGAAGGATCCCGCGTTCCGCAAGAAGTTCGGCCCGCGTGGCGTGATCCACTCCTACGCGGACGGCCGCATCGAGGATACGGGCCCACTCACGCGCGAGCGCATGGAGACCGTCGATGACGAGTTCCACGCCGCGGCGATGAATTTCGTCGAGCGCGCGCACAAGGCGAAGAAGCCGTTCTTCCTCTGGTACAACAGCACCCGGATGCACGTCTGGACCCGGCTCAAGAAGAGCGCGCAGGGCCGCACCGGAATCGGCCTCTATCCCGACGGCATGGTGGAACACGACGACAAGGTCAGCGACGTGCTAAAGAAACTGGACGAGCTCGGCATTGCCGACAACACGATCGTGATCTACAGCACGGACAACGGGGCCGAGACCTTCACCTGGCCGGACGGCGGCGTCACACCGTTCTACGGCGAAAAGGGAACGACCTGGGAAGGGGGCTTCCGAGTCCCGCTGCTGGTTCGCTGGCCCGGCGTCATCAAGCCCGGCACCGTCTCGAACGACATCATTTCCCATGAGGACTGGCTGCCGACGCTGCTCGCGGCCGCGGGCGACCCGAACATCGTCGAGAAACTGAAGAAGGGCGTCAAAGCCAACGGCAAGGAGTTCAAGGTCCACGCCGATGGCTTGAACTTCCTGCCGCGCTTCAAGGGCGAGACGAAGGAGGGACCGCGCAAGCAGATTCTCTACTTCAGCCAGGGCGGCGAGTTAAACGCCGTGCGCTACGCCGACTGGAAGGTCAACTTTGCCTCCATCAAAGGCAACATTGCCACCGGAACGCGCGAGGTCACGGGCTGGCCGATGATCATCAACCTGCGCGCCGATCCCTACGAGAAGGCGCCGCACGAAGCGGACATGGGTTACCTGCGCTGGTACGCGGACAACATGTGGATCTTCGTCCCCATCCAGACCGTGATCAAGGAGTTCATCACCACAATTCCGCAGTATCCCTTCCAGGAAGGCAGCAGCCTGAATGCCGCAGGCATCAACTACGGCACGCTGAAGGCGGCGGCGGCACTGAAACGCCTGGAGCAAATCGAGACGATCTCCCGGCCCGGCAACTGACACACGCCGCCGGGGCTGCAGCGAATGGCGATCGGCCGGCGTACGCAACCGACCGATCGCCTCCGGTGCATCCGGGGAACCGCAAGAACAGGGCCACCATGGATCGGAACACATGATGATCGACTCTAGACGGCGCGGGTTGCTCGCGCTGAGCACCGTGGCGGCGCTCGCCGCCACCAGCGCGTTCGCACAACAGCAGGACAACATCTCCAAGGCCATGGACTCGACCGCGACGCAGTGGTCGTTCCAGTTCGCCTATCAAACCATGCCGGACTATCACCGCGACACGCTCGCGGATGGCCGAACGCGCCCCGCAGGTTTCAACGACTACCTGCAGATGCGGGTGGTGGCGCCGCTGGTCTACGAGCGTTTCACGATCCTGCCGCGACTCACGCTACGTCACTACGAGAACGCCCAGGGACAGTCGGGTTTCGGCAATACCGAACTCTTCGCTCTGGTGATCCCGAAGAGCTGGGACTGGGGCTCCGGCCGCATGGGCATCGGCCCGCTGATCACGACGCCTGGCGACGCCGACGTTGCGCGCGACGAGTGGGGCTACGGATTCGCGGCCGCCGCCGTGAATACCAAAGGCAAGTGGTACTACGGCCTGCTGTTCACCCAGTCCTGGCGCGCGATCGATCCGCAGCAACCACCGCCCGGCACGAAGGACACCAATCCCCTGGGCATCGCGCCGTTTCTGAACTACCAGATCGGCGACGGCTGGTACGTCGGCAACGGCGACATGGTGGCGCAGTACGACTGGGACAGCGGCAAGTTCTACTTGCCGATCGGCGTTCGTGTCGGCAAGGTGTTCGTGCAGCCCGAGGGCAGCTGGAATTTCTATGGCGAATACCAGACCAGCCTGATCTACCATGACTGGCCTGGCGCAGCAGTGAAGAATTCCTACCGCTTCAACGTGACCTACACGATCCCGGTCGGGGACTAGCGCGATCGACCACGCTTCGCAGGCGCGCGCGTCAGGAATCGGCGCAGCCGGTACTGCGGTCGTCGACGCGCCCTTGGTTCGTGAGCTCGCGAAGCGGAAAACGATCGTTTGCGCGATTGCATGGCGGAGCGCAAGCTCAACCCAAATATTGCACAGTCGTCATGGCCAGCTCCCACCCGGCGAAACCCCTCATCGCACTCGTCCTGTGCCTATTGCTGAACAGCGTTGCCCTCGCAGCGCCGCAGAAGCCGGACGCCGCCGACGCTTGCACGATTCCTGCCGAAATCCACCGCGACCCACCGATCCAGGGCGGCGCACCCGTCAATGTCGAGCTCGGCATCCTTTTGATCGACCTGTCCGAAATAGACGATGGCGATCAGACCTTCCGTGTCGATGTCGTCGTGCGCCTGCGCTGGCGGGATCCGCGCCTTGGCGCCAAGGTGCGCGGCGGTTCGTTCGCAGACTGCCGTCTTGAGCTGAAGGACGTCTGGAACCCCGACATCCGGCCCCTCAACGTGCGTACGCAGCACCGGGTGCTGGGCGAGGCGCTGCGCGTCGATGCGTCGGGCACGGTGGTCTACGAACGGCATGTGCAGGCAACGTTCGCCTCGCGGTTTCACCTGCGCGAGTTCCCGTTCGATGTCCAGTCGCTGCGCATTCAATTGGCCTCGTTCAGTTACGGCCGCGGCCAGGTGCGAATCGTCCCGCACGCGTTTGACGAGGTCGCTGGACGTGAAATCTCGGTTGCCGGCTGGCGCATGCTCGATGAGCACCCGGACGCCGGCGTCGGGCCGATCAAGGTCGGACCCAAGCAGTTCACGCGCGTTGATCACGTCCTCTTGGTGGCGCGTGAGCCAGGCTACTTTCTGTGGAATTTCGTGCTGCCGCTCGGGTTCATCGTGCTGATGGCGTGGAGCGTTTTCTGGCTCGACCCCAAGGCCTGGGGTCCGCAAATCGGCATCGCCACTGCCTCCGCGTTCACGCTGGTCGCGTTCCTCATCGCGCTGCGCAGCCGGCTGCCGCCGGTGCCCTACCTGACGCGCCTCGACGAACTGATCCTGTTTTCCACGATTCTGGTGTTCGTTGCGCTCGCTCAGGTCGTCGTCACGAGCCGGTTCGCGGAAACCGACCGGCTCGAACTCGCGCGCCGGCTCGATGCCTACGGGCGCTGGATCTACATCGGCGCATTGGGCATGGTGGTGTACATGACACTGGTACGCTGACATCCCCGTCTGCAGGAGGTGGTTCATGAAAGCGATCGGCAAATTCCTCAAGACCACCACGCTGGGCGGATTTTTTGTGCTGCTGCCGATCCTGCTGCTGGTGCTGATGCTCGACGAGATCGGCGACCTGGTGATCGGCCTGGCGCTGCCGGTCGCCGAGTTCGTTTTTCCGAGACGCGTGCTCGACGCAGTGCAGATGCCGTTCCTGTTTGCGCTGATCGTGCTGCTCGCAGTGTCCTTCCTGCTCGGCCTCGCGGCGCGCAGCGACTGGGCGCGACGCTTCGGACGCTGGCTGGAGGCGTGCACACTTGCACGCCTGCCGCTCTACCGCGTGCTGAAAGGCCTCGGCACGCGACTCGGTGAAATCGAGAAAGGCGCGCTGTTCCGTCCCGCGGTGCTGCGCTCGGAAGACGGCGGGCGCGAGTTCGCCTACCTCATCGAGGAGCACGCCGACGGATACGCCACGATCATGCTGCCGCGCGCGCCCAGTCCGCTCTCGGGCCGCGTCAGGATCGTGCCGCGGTCACAGCTGCAACCGCTCCAAGCCTCGTTGGGCGACGTGACGCGCGTCCTGAGCCACTGGGGCGCCGGTGCCGAAGAACTGCTGAAAAGCGAGCGCAAGGCCTGAGCGCCGCGCGCGTTGCCGCCCTCCCCGCTGCGTGCTAACTTGCGCCGGGTTTCGCGCAGCGGCGGCATGTCCCTTTACCTTCGACCTACACGCACGGAAGAAGCACTCGAGCGGCTCGCTGCCGCGCCGCTGACGGTGCTCGCGGGCGGCACGGACCACTATCCCGCACGCGTCGCCAAGCCGCTCGCCGAGGACATTCTCGACATCACCGCGCTCGAGGCGCTGCGCGGTGTGCGCGAGACCGAGGAAGGCTGGCGCATCGGCGCGACCACCACCTGGACGCAGCTGATCGAGGCCGAGCTGCCGCCGCTGTTCGACGCGCTCAGGCAGGCCGCCCGCGAGGTCGGCGGCGTGCAGATCCAGAACGCCGGCACCGTTGCCGGCAACCTGTGCAACGCCTCGCCCGCAGCGGACGGCGTGCCGACGCTGCTCGCGCTCGACGCCGAGGTCGAGCTGGCGAGCACCCGGGGCACGCGCAGCCTCAAGCTCGACGAATTCATCCTCGGCCCGCGCCGCACCGCGCGCCGCAGTGACGAACTGCTCACCGCGATCACGGTGCCCAACCCGCGCGCCGCGGCACGCAGCCGCTTCCTCAAGCTCGGCGCGCGGCGCTACCTGGTGATCTCGATCGCCATGGTGGCGGCGGTGATCGAAGCGAAGAGCGACTTCGTCAGTGCCGCGCGCGTCGCGGTCGGCGCCTGCTCGCCGGTGGCGCAGCGCCTGCCCGGGCTCGAGCAGGCGCTCGTCGGCGCGCCGCTCGACGCACGGCTCGGCGAGCGCGTGCGCGCCGAGCAGCTCGCGCCGCTCGCGCCGATCGACGATCCGCGCGGCAGCGCGGATTACCGCCGCGCCGCGGCGCAGACGCTGGTCGTGCGCTGCCTGAACGAACTGGGGGCGCAGGCATGAATCGCCCGCGCGCCGAATTCGCGACGCAGACGATCGACTTCACGCTGAACGGGCGCGCGGTGCGCGCACGTTCCGCCCCCGTTACGCGCCTCGCGGATGTGCTGCGCGACGAGCTCGGCCTCACCGGCACGAAGATTGGCTGCAACGCCGGCGACTGCGGCGCCTGCACGGTGCTGGTCGACGGCCGCCAGGTCTGCGCCTGCCTCACGCCGCTCGCCCAGGTGGAAGGCTGCAACGTGACGACGGTCGAGGGTCTGGCGCGCGGCAAGACGCTCTCCAGACTGCAGCGCGCCTTCCATCGCCACGGCGCGGCGCAGTGCGGCATCTGCACGCCCGGCATGCTGATGGCCGCCAGCGACCTGCTCGCCCGCAACAAGGCGCCCACCGAAGCCGAGGTGCGCGATGCGCTCGGCGGCGTGCTGTGCCGCTGCACCGGCTACCAGAAGATCATCGAGGCGGTGCTCGACGCATCGACGACCGCGCGCGCGCCACGCGAGCTGGTGCCGCGCGTCGGCGAGGCGGTCGGCGCGCGGGTGCCGAAGGTCGACGGCATGCCCAAGCTGACCGGCGCCGAGCGCTTCGGCGCCGACGCCATGCCCGCGGACGCGCTGTGGCTGCGCGCGCTGCGCTCGCCGCATCACCACGCGCGCTTTCGCTTCGGCGATCTGCAGGCGTTCCTGCGCGACACGCCCGGGATCGCGCGCGTGCTCACCGCGGCCGACGTGCCCTCGAACGGCTTCGGCATCTACCCGCAGATCAAGGACCAGCCGGTGCTCGCCGAGGGCGAGGCGCGTTTCCGCGGCGAGGCGGTGGCGGCGCTGGTCGGCACGCGGCAAGCGCTCGAAGCGCTCGACGAAACCATCTTTCCGATCGAGTGGCAGCCGCTGCCCGCAGTGCTCGGGCTGGACGCCGCGATGGCACAGGATGCCCCCGAAGTGCAGGCCGGCAAGGCCGGCAATCTGCTGCTCGACGGCACGGTGAAGAAAGGCGACGCCGAGGCCGCGTTTGCGCAGTGCGCCGCGGTCGCGGAGGGCGTGTTCGACACCGCCTTCGTCGAGCACGCCTACATCGAACCGGAGGCCGGCTGGGCGCGGCGCGTAGGCAACCGCGTCGAGGTGTATGTGACCACGCAGACGCCGTACATGGACCGCGACGAGGTCGCGATCGTGCTCGGCCTCAAGCCGGAGCAGGTACGCATCGTGCCGAGCGCCTGCGGCGGCGGCTTTGGGGGCAAGCTCGACCTGTCGGTGCAGCCGCTGGTCGCGCTCGCCGCCTGGCTGATGAGGCGGCCGGTGGCCTGCGTCTACCACCGTCCGGAGAGCATGGCCTCGAGCACCAAGCGCCACCCGGCGCGCATCGCAGTGAAATTCGGCTGCGACGCAGACGGCAAGCTGCGCGCGGCGAGCTGCGACGCCATGTTCGACACCGGCGCCTACGCCAGCTGGGGCCCGACGGTGGCAACGCGCGTGCCGATCCACGCCAGCGGCCCCTACGCGGTGCCGAACGTGCACGCACGCGGCCGCGCCTGGTTCACGCACTGCCATCCTTCGGGCGCATTCCGCGGCTTCGGCGTGCCGCAGGGCGCGATCGCGCACGAGGCGATGATGGACATGCTCGCCGACAAGGTCGGCATCGATCGACTGGAATTCCGGAGGCGCAATGCGCTCAAGGCGGGCGACGCCACCGCCACCGGCCAGGTGCTGGCGCACTCGGCCGGGCTCGGCCAGTGCCTCGACGCGCTCGAGCCGCACTGGATTACTGCGCGCCGCGCCTGCGAACGCTTCAACGAAAACGCCGCGCATACGGGCTCGCCCTTGCGCCGCGGCACCGGCATCGGCTGCATGTGGTACGGCATCGGCAACACCGCGCTCTCCAACCCGTCGACGATGCGCGTCGCGCTCGCGCCCGACGGCAGGCTCACCTTCTATAACGGCGCGGTCGACATTGGCCAGGGCTCGAACACCACCTTGACCCAGGTTTGCGCCGACGCGCTCGGCCTGCCGATGGCCGCGTTCGAGCTGGTCACCGGCGACACCGACCGCACCGCGGATGCAGGCAAGACCTCGGCCTCGCGCCAGGCCTTCGTCTCCGGCAAGGCGGCCGAGCTCGCCGGCTTGGATCTGCGCCGCAGGCTCTTCGCCGCCGCGGGCGCGCCGGGGGGCGAGTGGCAGGACCGGCGCTATCGCCTGTCTCTGGAAAAGAGACAGCTGGTGTTCCGCAAGGACGGCATCACCCACCGCTTCAAGCCGAACAAAGAGATCGTCGGCGAAGGCAGCTTCGATCCGCCCACCACGCCGGCCGACGCCAACGGCCAGGGCGTGCCCTACGCCACCTACGCCTTCGCCGCGCAGGTCGCCTGCGTCGAGGTCGACCTCGCGCTCGGCACCACGCGCGTGCTCGAGTTGTGGGCGGCACACGATGTCGGCCGCGCGCTCAACCCGATCCAGGTCGAGGGCCAGATCCACGGCGGCGCGCTGCAGGGGCTCGGCCTCGCGCTGATGGAGGAATACCTCCCCGGCAAGAGCGAAAACCTGCACGACTACCTCATCCCGACCATCGGCGACGCGCCGCGCATGCACTGCCTGCTGGTCGAGGACGCCGAGCCGCTCGGCCCCTACGGCGCGAAAGGCGTCGGCGAGCCCGGCCTCATCCCGACCGCGCCGGCGATCCTCGGCGCGATCGAGCACGCCAGCGGCGTGCGCATGACGCGCGTGCCGGTGCTGCCGCACCGACTGCGCGAAGCGATCGCCGCGAAGGGGTCCAATCGATGACGCAACCACTGCCGCGCGACCCGGAAGACGCGCTCAACCCTGACGCCGGCGACACAAGTGGCGACGTAGTGCGCTGCGACGCCTGCCCGGTGCTGTGCCGCATTCGCAGGGGCCAGGCCGGCGCCTGCGACCGCTACGCCAACGAAGGCGGCAAGCTGGTGCGGCTCGATCCGCTGCTCTTGCTGCAGCGGCGCGTCGACGCCGGCGGCGCGGTGGTGCCGTTCCTCGAGCCGGGCAAGCCCTGGGATGGCACGCTGATCTCGGCGTCGAACACCTTCGTCACCGGGATCGGCGCGACCACCACCTATCCCGACTACAAGCCGGCGCCGTTCATCGTCGCCTCGAAGGCCGACGGCGTCGACGTGGTGACCGTGGTCACCGAAGGAATCTTCAGCTACTGCGGCCTGAAGCTGAAGATCGACACCGACCGCTTCCTCGGCCCTGAGCAGGCGGCGGTGCGCGTGCAGGGCGAGCAGGTCGGCCATGTCACGACCGCCGAGTACGGCTCGCAGATGCTCGCGCTCGGCGGCGTGCGCCACCTCACCGGCGGCAGCAAGAAGGAAGGCAACGTCACCTGCGACGCGATGCTCAAGCTCGCCAACCGCGAAGCCGTGGATCTCGCGATCGACGGCGGCGCGCGCGTGCGCGTGCAGGCCGGTGCACCGCCGATCGTCAACGGCGAAGCGGAGGTCCGCATGCGCGTCGGCTGCGGCTCCGCGACCATCGGCATCTTCGCCCGGCAATGGCTGGGACACGCGGACGAGGTGATCGTCGTCGACGACCACATCACCGGCGTGCTCACCGAGCACCAGGCCGGGCGCTTTCTCGATATGCGCCCCGCCGGCATCCGCGTGCGCGGCCGCAAATCCACGCCCGGACGCTACTTCAAGGTCGCCGAGCCGGGCCAGGGCTGGGGCGGCACCGACATCAGCGATCCGCTTTCGATCATCGAGCGAATCGACGCCAAGGCGGCGTGGCCCGGACTGCGCCTGCTGATGGTGTCGACCACCGGCGAGGATGCCGCGTACTTCGTGCTCGACGACAACTTGCAGCCGGTCAAGGCGCCGATGCCCGCGCCCTTGCGCGTGGTGGTTGAGCGCATCGCCGAGAACTGCGAGCCGGCGCGCGCGACCGTGCTCTTCATGGGCGGCGCCGGCGGCAGCCTGCGCGCCGGCGTCACCGAGAATCCGGTGCGCCTGACGCGCTCGGTGCGCGAGCTGGTGACGCGCGTCACCTGCGGCGGCGCGCCGGTCTACGTCTGGCCCGGCGGCGGCATCACGCTGATGGTCGACGTGCTGCGCATGCCGGAGCGTTCCTTCGGCTACGTGCCGACGCCGGCGCTGGTCTTGCCGATCGAGTTCACGCTGCCGCTCGACGCTTATCGGGAAATGGGCGGCCACATGGACAGCGCGGTGGGGCTCGAGTCGGTGCTGCGCGAAGGCCGCTGGCGCGCCGAAGGCTGGCGCGACGACAACCCCTGGCCGGTGGGCACGAAATGATGCAGCCCGCCATTTGCGCGCGCCTGCCCGACGGCCGGCTGCACTGCCAGCATGGGCCGATCGATCTCATCGTCGAGGCCTGGGGCGCGAACAGCGAGGTCGAGCGCGCCTTTGCGCAGGCGGCGGAACGCTTCGGCTCGATTCTCGAGGAACTCGCCGCGCAGCTGCCGGCGCTGCGCTCACCGATAGGCTCCGACACGCCGCCGTTCGCCAGCTCGGTCGCGCGTCGCATGCACGACGCGGTTTCACCGCACGCTCGCGTATTCATCACCCCGATGGCCGCGGTCGCCGGCGCGGTGGCCGACGAAGTGCTCGCCGCACTCGTTCACGGTCGTAGCCTGCGGAAGGCGATCGTCAACAACGGCGGCGACATCGCGCTGCACCTCGCGCCCGGCGCGACACTCGCGACCGGCGTCGTCGCCGACATCTCAGCCCCCGCGCTCGACGCGCTCGCCTCGATCGACGCAACGAGCCCGGTGCGCGGCATCGCCACCTCGGGCTGGCGCGGCCGCTCGCAGTCACTCGGCATCGCCGACGCGGTGACGGTACTGGCAAGCACCGCGGCGGACGCAGACGCTGCCGCGACGCTGATCGCGAATGCGGTCAATATCGACCATCCGTCGATCGTGCGCGCGCCGGCGAAATCGCTGTGCGAGGACAGCGACCTCGGCGATCGCCTCGTGACGGTCGACGTGCCGCCGCTGCCCGCCGCGGCCATCGAGGCCGCGCTGGCGAACGGCACGGCCTGCGCCGAGCGCATGCGCAGCCGGGCGCTCATCGAGAGCGCGCTGCTCCTGCTGCAAGGACGATCACGCAGCGTGTATGGCGCCTCGGGTGAAGTTCGCCTGGGCCGCGCGGCCTGAAACGACAGCCAGGACCGGCATGGCGCGCTGGATCGCAGGCATCGACGTGGGCGGCACCTTCACCGACCTGATCGCGCTCGACACCGCCTCGGGCGAGACGCGCATTGCCAAGGTACCCACCACGCCCGACAACCAGGCCTACGGCGTGCTCGCCGCGCTCGAAGAGACCGGGCTCGATCTCGCCGACCTGTCGCTCATCGTGCATGGCACCACGACCACCACCAACGCGCTGCTCGAGCGCAAGCTGGCGAAGACCGGCCTGATCACGACCCAAGGCTTTCGCGACGTGCTCGAGCTCGGCCGCCGCACGCGGCCGACGCCCTACGGCCTCACCGGCCGCTTCGAGCCGCTCATCCCGCGCGAGCTGCGGCTGGAGGTGCCCGAGCGGATGGACGCCGCCGGCGACGTCGTCACACCGCTCGACGAGCGCGCGCTCGTCGAGGTGGTGCGCGGGCTGCGCGCCGCGGGCTGCGAGTCGCTGGTGCTGCATTTCCTGCACAGCTACATCAACCCGGCGCACGAAGCGCGCGCTGCAGAGCTGGCGCGCGGCGAGTGGCCCAACGCCTACGTCACCGCCGGGCATGCGGTGCTCTCGGAGTACCGCGAGTACGAGCGCGGCGTGACCGCGACGGTCAACGCCGCGGTGCAGCCGGTGCTCGACCGCTACCTCGAGCGCCTCGCCGCCGAGCTGCGCAGGCGCGGCTTTACGCGCGACCTGCTGGTCATGCAGGGCAACGGCGGCACGGTGGCCGCCGAGCTCGCCGCGAAGAGCGCGGTCAACACCGTCATGTCGGGCCCGGCGTCGGGGATCATGGCAGCGGCATTCACCGCCTCGGCGGCCGGCTTTCCGAACACGATCACCTACGACATGGGCGGCACCTCGACCGACGTCGGCCTGATTCGCGACGGCGTGCCGCAGGTCTCCTCGGAGCTGGAAATCGAATACGCCATGCCGGTGCACGTGCCGATGGTCGACGTGCACACCATCGGCGCCGGCGGCGG